>Ga0268298_10000437_pt1 | contig 53647 bp, 36 predicted proteins | sample WWTPWeurt_MetaG_FD_194462 | JGI IMG/M metagenome (GOLD analysis project Ga0268298, IMG submission 194462) | Activated sludge microbial communities from WWTP in Nijmegen, Gelderland, Netherland - WWTP Weurt | ecosystem: Engineered > WWTP > Aerobic digester > Activated sludge | place... | reverse complement strand
TCGCCTTCCGCGTGGCCGACGACCAGGGCCTCCTGTTGTTGGACCTCAAAGACCTGCGCGCCCTTCTCCAGCACGTGGGCGACAACGCCGCCCAATTCCAAACCCAATACGGCCAAGTGTCGGCCGCCTCCATCGGCGCCATCCAGCGCGGCTTGCTCGAGTTGGAAAGCCAAGGGGGGGACAAGCTGTTCGGCGAGCCCGCCCTGGCCCTGGCGGATTTGATTCAAACCGACCTCTCGGGCAAAGGGCAGATCAACATTTTGGCGGCGGACCGGCTCATGACCGCTCCCAAAACCTACGCCACTCTATTGTTGTGGATCCTCTCCGAACTGTTTGAACAGTTGCCCGAGGTGGGGGACCCGGATAAACCCCGCCTTGTTTTTTTCTTTGATGAAGCTCATTTGCTTTTCAACGACGCCCCGTCCGCCCTGCTGGAAAAAATCGAACAGGTCGTCCGCTTGATCCGCTCCAAAGGCGTCGGGGTCTATTTCGTCACCCAAAACCCCTTGGACGTTCCCGTCCGCGTGCTCGCCCAATTGTCGAACCGCGTCCAGCACGCCCTGCGCGCCTTCACCCCCCAGAATCAGCGCGCCGTCAAAGCCGCGGCCGAAACCTTCGCCGCCAACCCCGCCGTGAACGTTGAAACCGCCATCACCCAGTTGGCCGTGGGCGAGGCCCTGGTCTCCTTTTTGGACGCGGCGGGTCGCCCCACCCCGGTCGAGCGGGCCTTCGTTTTGCCGCCCCGCAGTCAAATCGGCCCCCTCACGCCGGACCAGCGCCAGGCGGTGCTTCGCCAATCTCGCCTGTTCGGCCGCTACGAACAGCTTTTGGACCGCGAATCCGCCTTCGAAAAGCTCAAAACCCGCGCCGTTCAAGCCCTCGATTCCGCTCCGGTTGCCGAACCCGCCCGCGGCCCCGGCCGTCCGGCGGACAGCCTGTTCGAGTCCATGGCCAAAAGCGCCGCCCGGGCCGCCGCCAGCCAGGCGGGCCGCCAGATCATGCGGGGCCTTTTAGGATCCATTTTCGGTCGCCGCCGCTGACCCGCCGTATTGTGGTTCCGCCCGCCGATTGGTATAATAAAGCCGATTTGAAGGGCAATTCGGCCTTTCCTCTTAAATAATCAACTCCATTCCCCATTCGTTGACGACGGAACCGTCGGTTCAACAACCCACGGGAACCACAGGCCGCCGCCAAGGAGAACACGATGTCTAAAAAAATGGTCACGATCGATGGCAACGAAGCCGTTTGTCACGTTGCCTACAAACTGAACGAAGTCATCGCCATTTATCCCATCACCCCGTCGTCCAGCCTCTCCGAGCGGGCCGATTTGTTGGCCTCCATGAAGCAACCCAATTTATGGGGCGAAGTCCCCAGCGTGGTTGAAATGCAATCCGAAGGCGGCGCCGCCGGCGCCGTGCACGGCGCCCTCCAGACGGGCTCCCTCTCCACCACCTTCACTTCGTCCCAGGGGCTTCTGTTGATGATCCCCAACATGTACAAGATCGCCGGCGAGCTGACCGCCACGGTCTTCCACATCGCGGCGCGCTCCATCGCCGCCCAGGGCTTGTCCATTTTTAACGACCACCAAGACGTCATGGCCGTCCGCCAAACGGGCTGGGCCATCCTGTCGTCGAACGGCGTCCAAGAGGCCATGGACATGGCCGCCATCGCCCAGGCTGGCACGCTCCGCTCGCGGGTGCCCTTCGTCCACTTCTTCGACGGCTTCCGCACTTCCCACGAAATCCAAAAAGTGGAGCTCGTCTCCGACGAGGTGTTGAACGGCATGATCGATATGGACCTCGTCAACGCGCACCGCCAGCGCGGCCTCTCGCCCGACCATCCCTTCATCCGCGGCACCGCCCAAAACCCCGACGTCTACTTCCAAGCCCGCGAAACCGTAAACCCCTACTACACCAAGGTCCCCGGCATCGTGCAGGGCGAAATGGACCGGTACGGCAAGCTGACCGGCCGCCAATACCAGATTTACGAATATTACGGCCATCCCGAAGCCGACCGCGTGGCGGTGATGATGGGCTCCGGCTGCGAGTCCGTCTCCGAAGTGGTGGACTATTTGAACGCCCAGGGCGAAAAAGTGGGCGTTCTCAAGGTGCGCCTGTTCCGGCCCTTTGCCGCCGACCTCTTCCTCAAGGCCTTCCCCAAGACCGTCAAGCAGATCGCCGTCCTGGACAAAACGAAAGAGCCGGGCGCCCAGGGCGAACCGCTCTACCTCGACGTCTCCACCGCGGTCATGGAAGCGCTCATCAACAACCAACTGCCCTTCGCCATGCCCCGCATCTACGGCGGACGCTACGGCCTGTCCTCCAAAGAATTCACCGCCGGCATGATCAAGGGCCTCTACGACCACATGAAGTCCGGCACCATGAAGAACCACTTCACCCTCGGCATCAACGACGACGTCAGCCACACCAGCCTCACCTACGACGCCAACTTCCTCGTTGAGGACAAAGACACCGTCCGCGCCGTGTTCTGGGGTCTGGGCGGCGACGGCACCGTGTCCGCCAACAAGAACTCCATCAAGATCATCGGCGAAGACACGCCCAACTACGCCCAAGGGTACTTCTTTTACGATTCCAAAAAAGCCGGCGCCATCACCATCAGCCACCTGCGCTTCGGCAAAAAGCCCATCCGTTCGTCCTACCTCATTCAAAAAGCCAACTTCGTGGCCTGCCACGATTACAACTTCATGGGCAAATACGACGTCTTGAAGTACGCCGAAGAGGGCGCGACGTTCCTGCTCAACAGCCCGTTCTCGGCGGACAAAGTGTGGGAAGACCTCCCCGCCACCGCCCAACAGCGGATCATCGAAAAAAAGGTGAAGTTCTACGTCCTGGACGGTTACGGCGTGGCCAAGAAAGTTGGCCTCGGCCGCCGTTTCAACATCCCGCTCCAGACGGCTTTCTTCAGCCTGGCCAACATCCTGCCCAAGGCCGAAGCCGTCAAACACATCAAGGAATACATCGAAAAGACCTGGTCCAAGAAAGGCGAAGAGATTGTCCGCATGAACAAAGCCGCGGTCGACCAAGCTCTGGAAACCTTGGCCGAAGTGAAATACCCGCAAACGGTCTCCTCGTCCAAGGCCATGCAGCCGCCCGTCACCGCCGACGCGCCGGACTTCGTCCAAAACGTCACCGCCATGATGATCAAAGGCGAAGGCGACCTGTTGCCGGTCTCGGCGCTGCCCGCCGACGGCACCTACCCCTCGGGCACCACGCAATACGAGAAGCGCAACCTCGCCCTCGAAATGCCCGTCTGGGACGAAAAGCTCTGCATTCAATGCGGCAAGTGCGTGATCATCTGCCCCCACGCCTGCATCCGCGGAAAAATCTACGACCAAGCCTCCGCCGACGCCGCCCCGGCCGAATTCCTTAAAGCCAAGGCCATGTTCGGCCCGTCGTTCAAAGACAAGTTCTACACCATCCAAGTCGCTCCCGAGGATTGCACGGGCTGCACCCTTTGCGTGCAGGTCTGTCCCGCCAAATCCAAAACCGACCCCAGCTACCGCGCCATCAACATGGTGGAGCAGCCGCCCATCCGCGAACGCGAAAAAGTCAAATGGGCCTACTTCGACGCCCTGCCGGACATCAATTCCTATTCCATGGACATGAAAGCCGTCAAGAACGTCCAACTGCGCGACCCGCTCTTTGAGTTCTCGGGCGCCTGCGCGGGTTGCGGCGAAACCCCGTACCTCAAGCTGGTCACCCAGCTCTACGGCGAGCGCGCCATCGTGGCCAACGCCACGGGCTGCTCCTCCATCTACGGCGGTAACCTGCCCACCACGCCCTGGTCCAAGTCCCAGCGCGGGTTCGGCCCGGCCTGGTCCAACAGCTTGTTTGAAGACGCCGCCGAGTTCGGGTTCGGCATGACCCTCTCCTACATGAAAAAAGTGGGTTACGCCCGCAACCTCGTGAGCAGCCTGCGCGACCAAATTGGCGCCGAGTTGGCCGACAGCGTCCTCAACGCCCAACAGCTCACCGACCCCCAGATCGAAGAACAACGCGCCCGCGTCGCCGCCATTCAGGAAAAATTGAAGACCCTGAGCGGCCCCAAGGTGAAAGACCTGCAAAACCTGGCCGAAAACCTGGTGCGCAAGTCCCTCTGGATCGTCGGCGGCGACGGCTGGGCCTACGACATCGGCTACGCCGGCTTGGACCACGTCCTCGCCTCCGGCGAAAACGTCAACGTCCTCATCCTCGACACCGAGGTCTACTCCAACACGGGCGGTCAATCGTCCAAATCGACGCCTTTTGGCGCCACGGCCAAGTTCGCCTCGGGCGGCAAGGGCAAACCCAAGAAAGATCTGGGCTTGATCGCCATGACGTACCAAAACATCTACGTCGCGCAAGTCGCCATGTCCGCCAACGACAACCAGTCCCTCAAAGCCTTCCTCGAGGCCGAGCAGTACGACGGCCCGTCGCTCATCATCGCCTACAGCCCCTGCATTGAGCACGGCTACGACCTCAGCGGCAGCATCAAGCAGGGCAAAGCCGCGGTGGACTCCGGCTACTGGCCGTTGTTCCGCTACGACCCCCGCTTGACCAAGCAGGGCAAAAACCCCTTCCAGCTGGACAGCAAAAAAACGCTGCCCCTGAAGGACTATCTCGTCGGCGAAAACCGCTTCGCCCCCCTCACCAAGGGCAAGGGCGACCAGGTCGACATGACCATCGAATTGGCCCAAAAAGCCATCGACAGCCGCTGGGCCTTCTACGAGCGTCTGGCGGCGCAGGCCGCCCCCAACGGGGCCGCGGTGAACAGCGCCGAATCGCTGCCGCCCATGGCCGCCGCGGTGGTCACGAAGTAAAGCGAACCGTCTCTGAACAATTAAAAAAAGCACCGCCGCCCCGGTCACCACGATCGGGGCGGCGGTTTGTTTTTTGGGGGGACTAAGACGTTTTTCCGCGCCCCGTCGTCCGTTGGGACATCAGTTCCTGGCTGACGGTCTTGATCTGGCCGAAGTTGAGGAGGTGCTTCTCGATTTCGTGAAAGTTCACCATCTGCGCCGCCCGCGCTCCCACGGGTTCGTTGATCACGGGCCCGATTTGGTGCATGGTCACGCCGTGTTTGGCGTAAACGGCCGCCGCTTCGGGGTGGCCCAAAAAGCACCAGGCGCTCAAGCGCAGGCGTTTGCTGATCCGGTACAAAAGCCGGAACAGGCCGAGCAGAAGGATGGCTCCCTTCCGTCGATCGCCGGGGGCCAGGGGCCGTTCCTCGGCCGTCGCGGAAAACGTGGGAATCCGGATCGACATGAGCGCCGACCAAATATCGGCCGAGGCCCGGGCGTAGGGGTCGGCCAGGGCCAGGCGCGAGAGCTCCGCGATCTTGCGGGACGACGTCAGTTTGACCCGCTGGTCTTCGTCGGCGGCCTCCAGGGTTTGAAAGCCCAACTGGGAATTGAGCACCAACCGGATCGTCGCCACGGCCGCGCCCGATCGGTCGAGCGCCACCGCGTGGATCGACCAGGCGTCCTGGGGGTCGATGTGTTTCTCGCCGGGGAAGAGCGTCGGGTCGGCCACTTTGATGTCCCGCACGTAGGCCTGGTAGCGCAACCGGTACACCTGGTCCAAAAGCTCGCTGGTGGTGGCCGCGGCGAATTGGAAACCGCCCAACCGAAATTCAAGCCCGTTGACCAGTTCCCGCTCCTGGACGGCCGGCGGCGCCACCGGGGGTTGTTTAAGGAGGGCGTCCATGAGTTTTTTCCGAAATTGCCCGACCGGTTTTGCGGCGTCCGCGATGGCCAGGGTGTAGGGGGCGCGGCGGCCGTGGTAATCGGTTTCCGGGCCGATGGGTTTCCATTGCAGGCCGAACCGCCGCAGCAAAAGCCAGAGGGATTTCTCGCTCGCCATGATCAAATGATCGATGCCGTTCGCTACCGCCGTTCCGTAGATGACGTTGATCAGTCCGAGCACCACCACCAACCGCCGCGGCAGCGCGTCGCTTTTCCCGGCGAAAAAGGGCGGCGGGGATTTCTTCCGCGAACCGACCACGTGGCGGAAGTAATAGCCCATTTCCCTCTGAAAATCGAGGGCGGCGCCCCGGAACTCCTTGTCCATGGCGAGGCGGCTGACTTCCGCGACGGCCCGCGGCGCCTCGAACCGGGGGCGCTTGTCCGCATCGGCGAACCGCAGGGCCGGAAAGCCCAGGGGGGACCGAAGGATCAACCGCGCTGTGCCGACCACATGGCCTTTGCGGTCCAGCGCCACGAGGGGGATGGCATGGGGGTCCAGCGCGTCCGTCTCGAGTCCCCCGCGGTGGTCCGCGGCTTTTTCAAAGCCGTACTCCTCCACGTAGACCTGGTAACGCAGCCGGTGGGCGGCTTCGCGGAGGGCGTCGGTGTCGGCGATTTGAAAGGTGTATTCCCCGAGTTGTATCATGGCGGTGTCGGCGGGCCTGGCGGCCCGTCTAAAGGTATCCCCGCTCCCCCCGTCTGTCAAGGCGGACGTGACCCGAAAGGATCTTCATGTTGAGCGCCGTTTTGGCCCGGGCGTTCCGCGCCCTGCGCCACCGAAATTATCGGTTGTTTTTCGCCGGACAAATCGTCTCCCTCGTCGGGACTTGGATGACCAACACCGCCACGGTGTGGCTGGTCTACCGGTTGTCGGGGTCGCCGTTTCTGTTGGGGGTGGTCGGGTTCGCCGGGCAGATCCCGGCGGCGGTGCTCACGCCGTTGGCCGGGGTCTACATCGACCGCTGGAACAAGCACCGCGTCCTCATCGCGGCCCAGGTCGCGTCGATGGTCCAGTCTTTCGCGCTCGCCGCGTTGGTGTTCACGGGACACGCCTCCATTCCGGCCCTGGCCCTCTTGAACGTCCTCCAGGGGGTGATCAACGCCTTTGAAATGCCCTGTCGCCAATCCTTCGTGATTTCGTTGATCGACGACAAGAACGACCTCGGCAACGCCATCGCCCTCAACTCCTCCATGTTCAACGCCGCGCGGTTGATCGGCCCGGCCTTGGGCGGCGCGGTGATCGCCGCCGCCGGGGAAGGGTGGTGCTATTTCATCGACGGGGTCAGCTTTTTCGCGGTGCTGGTCTCGTTGGTTTTATTGCGATTGGGGCCGTCGCCGCGGGGCGCGCCCGTCGTCGACGCCTGGGCCCAGTTCCGCGAAGGCTGCCGTTACACCTTCGGGTCGCCGCCCTTGCGGTCGCTGTTGATCCTGTTGGCCGTCAGCAGTTTGGTGGGCGCGCCGTACACGGTGTTGATGCCGGTGTTCGCCAAGTCGATCCTGGGGGGCGGGCCGCACACCCTGGGCTTCCTTATGGGCGCGGGGGGCGCGGGGGCTCTGTTGGCGGCGCTCACGCTCGCGGCGCGCGTCTCGGTGCGCGGGCTCACGGGGTTGGTTCCCCGCGCCGGCGCCGCCTTCGGTTTGGGCCTGATCATGTTTTCCTTTTCCCGGTCGGTGCCTTTGTCCATGGCGCTCATCCTGGCCGCGGCCGCGGGTTTCATGGTGCAGGTGGCGGGCAGCAACACCATTTTGCAAACGATCGTCGACGACGACAAACGCGGCCGCGTCCTGAGCCTGTTCGTGTTGTCGTTCCTGGGCACGGCCCCCTTCGGCAGTCTTTTCGCCGGGGCTGTGGCCGATCGCTGGGGCGCGCCCTTCGCCTTGCGGCTGGGCGGGGTGTGTTGTCTGTTGGGCGCGCTGTGGTTCACGCGTCAATTGCCCGCCGTGCGCGGGGCCATCCGTCCCATCTACGTCAAAATGGGCATCCTCCCGCCCGCCGTTGACAGATGACGACCGAAAAAGTGATAATGGCCAAACGGCGAGGCTTTAATTTCCAACTTGCCCCGGCCGGCCCTTCAGGGCAAACAGGGCGCTAAAGCGGTCGTGGTCCTCCCGATTTTTACGAAGGCCCGCGCCGCCACACTCGGCGCGGGCGTTTTTTTTACCGCCCCGCTCATCCAGGGAGTCTCCCATGACGCAATTCGACGCAACGCTCAAACCCGAAACCATCGCCCTGCACGGCGGCCAAGAAGCCGACCCGACCACCGGGTCCCGGGCCGTGCCCATCTACCAAACGACCAGCTACCAGTTCAAAAGCACCGACCACGCCGCCGCCCTGTTCGGCCTGCGGGAGTTCGGCAACATCTACACCCGCCTCATGAACCCCACCACCGATGTGTTGGAAAAGCGCATCGCCGCCTTGGACGGCGGCGTCGGCGCCCTGGCGGTGGCCAGCGGCCAGTCGGCCATCACCCTGGCGATCTTGAACATCGCCCAGGCTGGCGACGAGATCGTCTCCGCCGACAACCTCTACGGCGGCACCTACAACCTGTTCCACTACACGCTGCCCAAGTTCGGGGTGACCGTGAAATTCGTGAAGTCCAACGATCTCGACGCCTTCCGCAAAGCCGTCACCCCCAAAACCAAGGCGCTCTACGCCGAATCCATCGGCAACCCCAAGCTCGACGTGGCCGACCTCTCGGGCATCGCCCAGGTGGCCCACGACGCGGGCGTGCCCTTCATCTTGGATAACACGGTCTCGCCCTATCTGTTGCGCCCCTTTGACCACGGGGTCGACATCGCCGTCTATTCCGCCACCAAGTTCATCGGCGGCCACGGCACGTCCATCGGCGGCTTGATCGTGGACTCCGGCAAATTCAATTGGACCAACGGCAAATTCCCGTTGATCGCCGACCCGGACCCGTCCTATCACGGCGTCAACTTCGTGGAAGCCCTGAAACCCCTGGGCAACATCGCTTACATCATCAAAGCCCGGGTCACGCTCCTGCGCGACATCGGTCCGGCGCTCTCGCCCTTCAACGCGTTCCTGTTCCTGCAGGGTTTTGAAACCCTGCATCTGCGGATCACGCGCCATTCCGAAAACGCCCTGGCTGTGGCGACGTTCTTAAAAAAACATCCCAAGATCGCCTGGGTCAACTACCCCGGCCTTCCCGACAGCCCCGAGCAGGCGCGGGTCAAGAAATACTTGCCCAAGGGCGCCGGCGCCATCCTGGGCTTCGGCATCAAGGGCGGCAAAGAGGCGGGGGCCAAGTTTATCAACGGGCTCAAGCTCCTGTCCCATCTGGCCAACATCGGCGACGCCAAATCCCTGGCCATCCACCCGGCCACCACCACCCACTCCCAGCTGTCGGCCGAAGAGCAAAAAGCCACGGGGGTCACCGACGACTTCGTGCGTTTGTCCATCGGCATCGAGCACATCGACGACATCCTGGCGGACATCGACCAGGCGTTGAAGGGGGCCTGATGCCCGACCCCGCGCCGGTCTCGGCGTTGGGCGTGGTGGAGACCCGGACGTTCGCGTTCGGGGAGCGGGACCCCCTGGTCTTGGCCTCGGGGCAAACCCTGGGCCCGGTGACCCTGGCCTACGAAACCTACGGCGCGCTTTCGCCGGACAAGTCGAACGCGGTGCTCCTGCTCCACGCCCTCACGGGGGACGCCCACGCGGCGGGCCTGCACGCGGGCGAGCCGCGCCCCGGCTGGTGGGACCCGCTGGTCGGCCCCGGCAAGGCCTTCGACACCGAAAAATATTTTGTCGTCTGCTCCAACGTGATCGGCGGTTGCCGCGGTTCCACCGGGCCCGGGTCGCCCTCCGCCGCCCTGGGGGGAAAACCCTACGGATTGACCTTCCCCGTCATCACCATCGCCGACATGGTCGAAGCCCAGCGGCGGCTCATGGACCATCTGGGCGTTCCCGCCTGGCTCACGGTGTCGGGCGGGTCCATGGGCGGCATGCAGGCCCTCCAGTGGGCGGCGCTCTACCCCGAGCGCGTGCGCAGCGTCATCCCCATCGCCACCACGCTCAAACACTCGCCCCAGCAGATCGCCTTCGACGAGGTGGGTCGCCAGGCCGTCATGGCCGACCCGGATTGGTTGGGGGGCAATTACTACGACCACGGCCAGCCCGAGCGCGGCCTCGCCGTCGCCCGCATGATCGGCCACATCACCTACATGTCCGACCAGTCCATGGAGGAAAAGTTCTCCCGCCGGCTCAAGAACGACGGGTTCAAATTTTCCTTCGACGCCGAATTCGAGGTCGAGGGCTACCTGCGTTATCGGGGGGCTAATTTTGTCCGCCGGTTCGACGCCAACAGCTATTTGTACGTCACGCGGGCCATGGATTATTTCGACCTCTCGGGCGACAAGCTGTTCAAACCCGGCGCGCCGGTGCCTCGGTATTTGGTGATCTCCTTCAAGTCGGACTGGCTCTACCCCTCCTACCAGTCCCGCGACATCGTCGCCGCCGTGCGGGCGCATCGCGGCGACGTCACCTACGTCGAGGTCCATTCCACCTACGGCCACGACGCCTTCCTGGTGGAATACGACGAGCAAACGCGCCTCATCAAATCCTTTTTGGCCAAAACCCGGGAGGGCGCGTGAGCGTCCGCCCCGATCACGCGGCCATCGCCGCCTTGGTCGCGCCGGGCGCCCGGGTGTTGGACCTGGGTTGCGGCACGGGCGACCTCCTGGCCGTGCTGGTGCGCGAGCGCGGGGTCCAGGCCCAGGGCATCGAACTGCGCGAGGAATCCATCTACCAGTGCGTGGAAAAAGGCCTCTCGGTCCACCACGGCGACATCGAAAGCGGCCTGGGGGAGTTCCCCGACGGGGATTTCGATTTCGTGATTTTGAACCAGACCATGCAGGAGACCCGCAACGTCGCCTTCGTCTTGAAAGAGGCCCTGCGGGTGGGTAAAAACGTGATCGTCGGCTTCCCCAACATGTGCCACTGGAAAGCCCGCGTCGACGTGTTCTTTCGCGGGCGCACGCCGGTCTCCCGGGCCCTGCCCTACCGTTGGCACAACACGCCCAACATGCACTTCTTGAGCCTGCGGGACTTCGAGGAATTCTGCGCCGAAAAAGGGATCCGCGTCCTCGCGGCGCGGGGGCTCACGGCGCGCGGCCCCGTGCGCTGGGCCGCCAACCTGCGCGCGGAAACCGCGGTTTATCACATCGCCCGCGGGGACAATTTTTCGCTGTGACATTCGATCGGAGGCGGCTTATGAAAAGTCGTTTTTGGATGGGACTCCTGGCTCTGTCGGCGGCGGCTCTCCGCGCCGAGGAGACCACGCTGGAACAACGGCTGAAAGCCCTGGAGGACCGTCTGGCGGCGTCGCCGATCCTGTCCGTGGGCCCGGAGGGGGTCGCCGTGAAATCGGCCGATGGTAAAACCGGCGTCAAACTGTCCGGTGATCTACAGGCCGACGGACGGTTTTATTTGGACGACGACGCGAGGTCCTTCACGGACGCGTTTTTGCTTCGCCGGGTTCGCCCCGCCTTGGACATCGCCCTGCCGGGCGGAGCGGATCTGCGCGTGCAGGCGAATTTGGTTTCGGCGTCGCCGAGCTTGGACGACGCCTATTTGGATCTCAAACCCGTCCCCGGTTGGCGCGCGCGTTTCGGTCGGTTCAAAGCCCCCTTCGCGATGGAAACCATCCAATCCAGCGCCCGGTTGGTGTTCGTCGAGCGGAGTCTCGCGTCGGGGTTGGCCCCGGTCTATGAAAACGGTTTTGCCCTTTACAAAGAGTTTCCTTCGGGGCGCGGTTTGGCCGCCCTGTCCTACGGCAACGGCGCGGCGGACGGCGCTTCGGCCGACACGGAAGGCGCGGAGCGGAAAGAGGGGTCCGCCCGGTTGTGGTTGACGCCTTTCGCGGGCGCTTTCAAGACATTGTCCCTCGGTGTGGCCGCCACCCACGGCCGCGAAGAGGGGAGCGCCGCGGCGCCCCGACTGCCTTCCTACCGGACCGAAGGGCAGAATGTTTTCTTCTCTTACAAAGCGGACCGCGTGGCCGCCGGCGACCGGCGCCGCCTGTCGCCTCAACTTTCGTGGTTGAAGGGGCCGCTGGGCCTTTGGGCCGAGCACGTGGCCGCCCGTCACGTCGTCCGATCGACGGTGACGGGGACGACCACCGACTTGACCCACCGGGCCTGGCAAGTCGCGGCGGCCTGGGTGCTGACCGGCGAACCGCGGACGGAGCGGGGCGTGAAACCCGCCCGGAATTTTGATCCGCAAAGCCGCGGCGGGGGCGCTTGGGAAATCGCGGCGCGCGCCAGCGGTTTCCGCGCGGACAAAGCGACGTTCGATTCCGGCGCGGCGGACCGCAACCAGTCCGCCGCCGCGGCCCGGGCCTTCACGGGGGGGCTCACCTGGTATTGGAGCCCCAACGCGAAATGGCAACTGAACGTCACCCGCACCTCTTTCGACGGCGGGGCGTCCGCCGGGGACGACCGTCGGGTGGAACGCGCGATCTTCACGCGCGCGCAAGTGTCCTTCTAAATGGCGCGTCGGGCCCGGGCGGCGTTGGCGTTGGCGGCGTTGGCTTTCCCCGCGGGGGCGGCGACGCCGTCCCGGGAAATCCTCAACGCCTCCTACGACGCGACCCGGGCTTTTTATCAAGAGTACAACCGCTGGTTCGAAGCCCATTGGCGGGAAAAGACGGGGGAAACCGTCGTCGTGCGCCAATCCCACGGTGGGTCGGGCAAACAGGCCCGCGCCGTCATCGATGGCTTGGAGGCCGACGTCGTCACCCTCGCCCTGGCGGGTGACATCGACGCCATCGCGGAGCGCTCCGGCCACATCGCGCCGAATTGGCGCGAGCGCCTGCCGTCCGGGGGCGTATCCTATTATTCCACCATCGTGTTCTTGACGCGGCGGGGCAATCCGAAAAACATTCGGGACTGGGAGGATCTCGCCCGTCCCGGGGTGTCGGTGATCACGCCCAACCCCAAAACCTCCGGCGGCGCCCGCTGGAATTTTCTGGCCGCCTGGGCCCACGGCCTCGATCTCACGAAAACCGAGGCCGGCGCGCGGGAGTTCGTCACGCGCCTTTACCGCAACGTGCCGGTGTTGGACTCCGGCGCCCGGGGCGCGGCCATGACCTTCGGCCGCCGTCGTCTGGGGGACGCTCTCATCGCCTGGGAAAGCGAAGCCCTTCTCCTTCAACGGGATTTTCCCGAAGAAGGTTGGGAATTGGTCCGGCCATCGATCTCCGTCCGGGCGGAGCCCTGCGCGGCCTGGGTCGACGACGTGGTGGTCCGCCGGGGGACCCGCGATGTGGCCGAGGCCTATTTGAAAGGGCTCCACGCGCCCGCCGCCGCGGATCTGGCCCGCCGGCATTTTTTTCGTGTGGGGGAAGACAAAACCATCAACGGCACCCGTTTGGTGTCCATCGACGCCTGGGGCGGCTGGCGGGCGGCCCAGCGAACCCATTTTTCCGAAGGCGGCACCTTTGATGAAATTTTCGATCCGGGACGGCGTTGACCCGTGCTGAAGCAACGAACCCCTCTGCCCGGTTTCGGCCTTTCCCTCGGCGTCACGGTTTTTTATTTGGGCGTGATGGTGTTGTTGCCTTTGTCCGCCCTTTTCGCCGCCTCCGGCGCGTTGCCGTGGGATTCCTTCGTCCGGGCGGTGGGCTCTCCCCGCGCGGTGGCCGCTTTTCAACTCACGGTGGGGACGTCCGCCCTGGCGGCCGCCTTGAACGTTTTCTTCGGCGGCCTGACGGCCTGGGCGCTGGTGCGCTACCGCTTCCCCGGAAAAAAAATCATCGACGGCTTGATCGACCTGCCCTTCGCCTTGCCCACCGCCGTGGCCGGCATCACGCTCACCGAGCTTTACGCCCCCACCGGGTGGTTGGGCCGTCCCTTGGCGGCCCTGGGGCTCCCCGCCGCTTTTTCGCGCGTGGGCATCGTCATCGCCTTGGTCTTCATCGGCCTGCCTTTCGCCGTGCGCACGCTTCAACCGGTCTTGGAGGACATGGACCGCGACATGGAAGAGGCCGCCTCCACCCTGGGTGCCGGACGGTGGCAAATTTTCCGCCGGGTGGTGTTCCCGCCCCTGGTGCCCGCGCTCTTGACGGGCTTCGCCCTGACCTTGGCCCGTGGCATCGGGGAGTACGGCAGCGTGATTTTCATCGCCGGGAACATGCCGCTCAAAACCGAGATCGTGCCGCTTCTCATCATGACCCGGTTGGAGCAGTACGACACCGGCGGCGCGGCCGCGCTCGCGACGGTGCTGCTTCTGGTGTCCTTCGTCCTGCTCTTTTCGATCAATGCCCTCCAAGCCTGGACCCGGCGACGGCAGGGGGCCTCCGCGTGAACGACAGTTTTTGGGTCCGTCGTCTGGTGTTGGCCGTGGTGTTTGTCTTTTTGGGGCTCTTCCTGGCGTTGCCGTTGGTGGTCGTCTTTGCCAACGCGTTCGGCGGCGGGTTCGCCGTTTTTGTCGGCGCCCTGACGCACCCGGACGCGCGCGCGGCCCTCGGCCTCACGTTGGCCGCCGCGGCCGTGGCGGTGCCGCTCAACACGCTGTTCGGCCTGGCCGCGGCCTGGGCCGTGACGCGGTTCCGCTTCCCGGGGAAAAATCTCCTGGTCACGCTCATTGATCTGCCTTTTTCTGTATCGCCGGTGATCGCCGGTCTTTTGTTCGTGCTGTTGTTCGGCACCCACGGGTGGTTCGGGCCTTGGTTGGCGTCCCACGGCGTCAAAGTCATTTTTGCCGTGCCGGGGGTGATCCTGGTGACCTCTTTCATCACGGCGCCCTTTGTCGCGCGCGAGCTCATCCCGCTCATGCAAACCCAAGGCATCGAGGAAGAGGAAGCCGCGCACGTCCTGGGGGCCAGCGGGGTTCAGATGTTTTGGCGCGTCACGTTGCCCAAGATCAAATGGGGCCTTCTCTACGGCGTGGTGTTGTCGGCGGCCCGGGCGGTGGGCGAGTTCGGCGCCGTCTCCGTCGTCAGCGGCCACATCCGGGGCAAGACCAACACCTTGCCCCTGCACATCGAATCGCTCTACGACGACTACCAGTTCGCCGCGGCCTTCGCCGTGGCGTCGTTGCTGGTGGCCGGGGCGCTGTTGTCCCTGGCGCTGAAGTCCTGGTTGTCGCACCGCGTCGAACGACGGGATTTCTCCCGATAGACTCTAAGGTTCAGGGCGTTGAAAACCGGCGTTTCGCCGGGTAGGCTTGAAGACCCTTTTCACACAGGAGGTTCCCGTGGGTAAACTTGAAGATCGCGTGGTGGAGGCGGGCCAATTGTTGGGGTTGCCGCCCCGGTTGAACGCCCAAATCCCTTTCGGCGTCAAAGAGTCGTTCCCGGTTCAAATGTCCGTCGTCAAAAAAGGCGACGCCCGCGTCGTTCAAACCATCGTGCGCTGGGACGCCCCGACCAAGGACACCTTGGTGCTGGAGCGTCTGAAAGCCTCCGCCGCTCTCAAGGACGCGAAGGTAAAAGCCGCCGACATCAAAGTGGAGAACGGCCTCCTGGTGTACACCCTCGGCTCTTCATTTGGTTGGAGCGCCCCCACGGCGGAATCCCTGGTCCAGCGGGTGCGGGCGATTTTGGACGAGGTGAAAGCCGCCGTCGGTTCGGCCGCGGCGACGTGCCGCGTTTGCGGTCAGGGCGCGCCCGAGGTGTCGCTCGTGAACGGGCTCGTGGACCGGATTTGCGCCGGGTGCCTGCAAAAGGCCCAGGCCGAGGCCCAGGCGCTCCAGGAGGCCTACGACGCCCTGCCCACGCGCTGGGTGCGCGCCATCGTGACGGGCGCGGTGTTGGCCGTGGTCGGCGCCGCCGTTTGGGACGCCGTTTTGTTCTGGACGAACCGCATGTTTTGGCTTTTGGCCATCGCCATCGGCGGTGTGATCGGCTGGGGCACCACCAAGGCCGCGGGCAAGGGCGGCCTCGGCGTCCAGTTCTTGGCGGGGGCTTTCACTTTGCTCTCGGTGGTGGGCGCCATGGTGGCGCTCTACGCCGTCGGGGCCTTCGGCTCCTCCTTTGAAAACGGCCGATGGAACGCCGGCTTTTTTTGGGCCCAGTTGTGGGGCATGCTTCGGGGGTCCTGGGGGGATGTGTTGTTCACAGCGGCGGGCGCGTTGATCGGCGCCTGGGTCGCGGCCAGCGCCGCGGGAAAGCCGACGTTCCAGGTGACCGTGGAAAAATAGTCGCCTCCTCCCGCCCGGGTCCAAAAAAGTAAGATAGAAGCATGCGGACCTGGGTCCTCGCCCCGCTGTTGGTGTTGGGAAGCCCCGGGGTCCCCCGCGCCGAATTGTTTGTCGATGTCCTGGGCGGCGGCCTCAACACCGGCCGCGCCTCCGTCGATTGGGTCGAAGAAACCAACGGCGTTCCCACCGCTTTCGGTTCGTTGCAAACCACGCTGAAAAAAAGCAATCTCGTCGGCCTGCGCGCCGGGGGCTGGGTCGAAACCGCCCCGGCCTTCGGCCTCGGGATGGAATTGTCCCACGGCAAGTTTGAAGGCGAGGGCGTTGAGGCCCTCGTCCTGCCTCTATCGCTTTTTGTGGGCGGCCGCGTCCGATTGTTCGCCAACGACCGGTTCCCGCACGGCCGCCTTCAGCCCTACGCGATGGGGGGCCTGAGCATCACCTACACCCGCCTTCAGCTTGACAGCGCCGCTCTGGGGTGGAGCGGCATGGCGGGCGACGATTACGGGGAGAAACCGCCCACGGGCCCTTATTTCGCCATCGGCGCCGCCGGGGCCCTGACCCCGAACCTGTTTTTGTTCGCCGAACTCCGGCCCGGCTCGTTTTCGGGGGAGGACGACGAAATCCTCAGCTACATCCTTCCGTCCATTCACCGCCGGATTCATTTTTCATTTCACGCCACCCGCTGGGCGGTGGGGATATCCCGCCGCTTCGCGGCGCCCACCGGCGTCCGTCCCGCGTCCCCGGCCCCCTCCAAGCGTCCCCCCCGGCCCCCATCGACGGAAGAATTGCGGTTTTGATGAATTGGAGGCATAATTAGAAGGATGAAACGACTCGCGGGGACTGTTTTAAGCGCTGTTTTTCTCGTGGGGGCCTTCGCCCTGCCGGGGAAAGTCTGCCCCAGCGCCCACGGCCGTCCGACCGCGGTCGCGGCGGACCCGGATGTCCCGCCCTGCCACCGGGCGGCCCAACGGAACCGGGCCGCCACGCCCTGCGACAAAATGGTTTGTTGTTTGGTGCCGGAGGCGGAACGTTCCTCCGTTTTGCCTCCGGCGCTCCCGGCGCCCACCGCCCTGTGGGTGGGTCGGACACTGGAAACCGTGGAGTCCGCGCCGGTTCTGGATCGGCTCACGGACGTCGTTCTCTTTCACCCTCCGCCCGGCGTCTCCGCCGGGTTTCGACTCGCCTTTTCCCTTCGCGGTCCCCCCGACCCGGCCTAACGCCGGGGCCCGGGCTTTTTTCGTCTCACCCTAAATAAACCGCCGCCCGCCCCGTTGGGTATTTTTTTCCAAAGGAGCGCGTCATGAAACATTTTCTTTTCTTTATTCTTGTCCTCCCCGTTGCGGCCGCGGCCGAGGACCTGTCCACGTTGGATCGGGTCTTGGCGGCGGTGGACGCCGACAACCCGGAGTTGGCCGCCCTGCGGGCCGAAGCCCGGGCCATGGCCGCCGGGGCGCGGTCCCGCGCCGCCTGGCCCGATCCGGAGATCGGCTACAGCCGGGAAAAAACGCCGACGGGAGACCGCATGACCCACCGGCGGGTCGAGCAAACGATTCCCTTCCCCGGGAAAAAATCCCTGGAGGTCGCCGGGATCCGCCAAGACGCCCGGGCCGCCGACGCCCGGGCCCGGCAGCGGTCCCTGGCGCTTCGCGCCGAAGCCCGCACGCTCTACGCCCGGCTGCAGCGCGGGACGGCGGTTGTCGAACGGTGGGATGAACAGCGCGAAATCGTCCGCGGGTTGATGGCGTCCCTGCGCGGCCGCGTGGGCCTCCGCCGCGACGCGATGGGCGACATCGCCGCGTCGCCCATGGATCTTTTTTTGCTCGAGGCCGAACGGGGGCGTTTGGGCACCATGATCCGCATGGAACGCCAGGACCGCCTCGCCGCCGGGTACCGGCTCAACCGGTTGTTGGGTCGCCCTCCCGAAACCCCCTGGCCGGCGTCCGCGGCGACGCCTTTGGTCGCGCCCCCGCCCGCGGCGGACCTTCTCGCCCTGGCCCGACGGGACAGCCCCGTCCTGGCCGCGGCCCTGGCCCGCGCCCGGGGGGCCCAGCTTCAATCGACGCGGGCCCGGCTGAGTTGGGCGCCGGACATCGGTCTCATGTGGGACGAGCAGCTCATGGACGGCCGTCGCGGCCGGGAGGCCGGGGTTTCGCTCATGGTGCCCCTCTGGGGCGGCGTCGCCGCGGAGTCCCGGGAGGCCCGGGGCATGACCGCGGCGGCGGCGGGGGAACAGGCCGACGCGCGCAACGACGTGGTCGAGATGGTGTTGACCGAGCACGCCGAGGTGACCGCCCGCCGGGACGCGGCCCGCGATTACGAAAACGACATTCTGCCCGCCTCGCGCAGCGCCCTGGCGCTCGCCCGCCGTCAATACGAAGCCGGCCGCTTAGATTTCCCGCGCCTTATGGAGTCCATTCGCACCGCCGTTCAAACCGAGGTGGAGCATCAGGACGCCCTGCTGGAATACGCGCGCCACTGGGGCATGTTGGAGACGGCGGTGGGTTCGCCGTTGGACGATCTTGCGCATGGAGAAAACCGATGAAGACAGTCCTGCTGGGATTTTTCTTTCTGCTCGGCGTCGCCACCCTCGAAGGGTGCCGCCCCGCCGCGTCGCCGGCCGACGCCGTCAAAACCGTTTACCAGTGCCCCATGCACCCGACGGTCACCTCCGACCGGCCGGGCGCCTGCCCCATCTGCCACATGGACCTCGTGCCCGTGACCCCGGCCGCTCCTTCCCCCGACGCGCACGCCGCTCTCGCCCCGTCGGACCGCGCGCCGGTGTTCGTCCCCGGGGAAAAAGAGCAGTGGATCGGCGTGCGCACGGCCGCCGTGGAAACGCGGGAGATGGAGGTGCTGGTGCGGGCGAGCGCCCGGGTCTCCTACGACCCGGACCTCTACGCCGCCCTGGCCGAGCACCGGGAGGTCTTGTCCGCCCGGGAGCGCAACGGCGCGGGCGCCGAGGAGTTGCTGCGGTCCTCCCGCCTGCGTTTGGCCCAGTTCGGCCTGACCGACGCGCAAATGGACCGCATGGCGCGCGCCGGCGGCGCGGGCCTTTTGGCCGGCACCGGCCCCGGGCTGGTCTACGCCCAGGTGTACGAAGACGAAGCCGGGCTCATCAAACCCGGCCAAGCGGTGGAACTGACGTCCCCGGCCTGGCCCGGCGACACCCTGAAAGGCCGCGTGGAATCCCTGGACCGCGTGGTGGACCCCGCCACCCGCACGCTCCGCGCCCGGGTGCGCGTGACGGACGGGGCCGCGCTGCGCCCCGAGATGTACTTGGAGGCCGTGATCCACGTGCCCCTGGGCCGACGCCGCGCTCTCCCCAAGGAAGCGGTGATCGACACCGGCACCCGCCGGTTGGTGTACGTCAAAACACAGCCCGGCCACTACGCCCCGCGGGAGGTCACGCTGGGCCGCGAAGGGGAAGACGCGTTCGAGGTCCTCGCCGGGGTGGACGAGGGGGACGAGGTCGTCGCCTCCGCCCAATTCCTCATCGACTCCGAATCGCGGCTGAAAGCCGTCGTCGGCCAAGCGTCCGGCGGGCACGACCATGATTAAAAGAATCATCGCTTTCTCCGCCCACCACAAGTTCTTCGTCCTTCTGCTCACGCTGGCGGGGGCATTGGGCGCGGTGTGGTGCGTCAAGAACGTCCCCCTCGACGCCCTGCCCGACCTGTCGGATACCCAAGTGATCGTTTATTCCCGCTGGGACCGCAGCCCCGACATCATCGAGGATCAGGTCACCTACCCCATCGTGTCGTCCCTTCTGGGCGCGCCCAAGGTCAAGTCGGTCCGCGGCTTTTCGGATTTCGGCTTCTCCTACGTCTACGTCATTTTCCAAGACGGGACGGACCTCTATTGGGCCCGCGGCCGCGTGCTGGAATACCTGTCCAAGATCCAGGCGCGCCTGCCCGACGGCGTCAAGACCGAGCTCGGCCCCGACGCCACGGGCGTCGGCTGGGTGTACCAATACGCCCTGGTGGACGAAACCGGCCGCCACGACCTCGCCCAACTGCGGAGCTTTCAGGATTGGAGCCTGCGCTATTGGCTTCAGGCCGTGCCGGGCGTGGCCGAGGTGGCTTCCGTCGGCGGTTTTCAAAAGCAATACCAGGTGAACGTGAACCCCCACGCCCTGGCGGCCCACGGCGTGCCGCTCTTGACGTTGGTCGACGCCGTCCGCCGCGGCAACAACGACGTGGGCGCGCGCCTCGTGGAATTCGCCGGCGCGGAATACATGGTCCGCGGGCGCGGTTACGCGCGCGGGGTGAAGGACATTGAAAGCATCGCCGTCGGCCCGGGCCGGGACGGCACGCCGGTCTTGGTCAAGAACGTGGCGCGGGTGGTCATGGGCCCCGACATCCGCCGCGGCGTCGCCGACCTGGACGGCCGGGGCGACGCCGTCGGCGGCATCGTCGTCATGCGCCAGGGCGAGAACGCCCTCAACGTCATCGACCGGGTGAAGGCGAAAATCCGGGACGTGACGCCGTCCCTGCCCCCGGGCGTGAAGATCGTGCCGGTCTACGACCGGTCGGACCTCATCCGCCGCGCCATCGACACCCTGACGCACGAACTGGTGATCGCCATGATCGTGGTGAGCCTCGTGATCCTTCTGTTCCTTTGGCACGTCCCCTCGGCTCTGGTGCCGATCCTCACGATCCCCGTGAGCGTGCTCTTGGCGTTCATCCCCATGTATTTCCTGGGAATCGGCACCAACCTCATGTCGCTCGCGGGCATCGCCATCTCCATCGGCGTGCTGGTGGACGGCGCCATCGTCGAGGTGGAAAACGCCTACAAGCGCCTCGAGGAGTGGGAGTCCGGCGGGCGGAAGGGGGACTTCCACGCCGTGCGGCTGGCCGCGCTCCAAGAGGTGGGCCCCTCGGTCTTCTTCTCCCTGCTCGTGATCGCCGTGGCGTTCCTGCCGATCTTCACCCTCGTGGATCAGGAGGGGCGGCTGTTCAAGCCTCTGGCCTACACCAAAAACCTCACGATGCTCTTGGCGGCGATTTTGGCCATCACGCTGGACCCGGCCATGCGCATGCTGTTCACCCGCCTGGACCCCTGGCGCTTCAAGCCCGCCTGGATGGCGCGCGTCGCCAACGCCGTCACCGTCGGCACCTATTACCCCGAAGAGAAACACCCGGTGAGCCGACGCCTCTTCGCCCTCTACGATCCGGTGTGCCGCTGGACGTTGCGGCATCCCGCGCGCACGCTCGGTGCGGCGGCGGCGCTGATGCTGGCCACGATTCCCGTCTTCATGAAGTTGGGGTCGGAATTCATGCCGCCCTTGAACGAAGGCGTCCTGCTCTACATGCCCACCACCATGCCCGGGATTTCCGTCACCGAGGCCCAGCGGTTGTTGCAAATCCAAGACAAAATCCTGAAGGGATTCCCCGAGGTCGACCGCGTGTTCGGCAAGGCCGGCCGGGCGGAAACCGCCACGGACCCCGCGCCCTTCTCGATGATGGAGACGACGGTGGTGTTGAAGCCCCGGGACCAATGGCGCTTTCGCGAACGCTGGTATTCGCCCTTGCCCGATGTTTTGGAGTTCCCGTTCCGGGGACTGTGGCCCAACCGAATGACCCAAGAGGCGCTCATCGCCGAGATGGACGCCGCCCTGCGCCTGCCCGGCGTGGTCAACGCCTGGACCATGCCGATCAAAGCCCGCGTGGACATGCTCTCCACCGGCGTGCGCACGCCCGTGGGCATCAAGATCCTCGGGGCCGACGCGGGGAAAATCGAAGCGCTGGGCCTCCAACTGGAGCGCCTTCTCCCGTCCGTCCCGGGCACCCGCAGCGTCTACGCCGAACGCGTCGCCGGGGGCTACTTCTTGGACGTGGCCCTGCGGCGGGACCGCCTGGCGCGGTTCGGCTTGACCGTGGAGGAAGCGCAGATGGTCCTCATGGCCGCGGTGGGCGGCGAACCCGTCACGACCACCATCGAAGGGCGGGAGCGCTACGGGGTCAACGTGCGCTACGCCCGGGAGTTCCGCGACGACCTGCCGAAGCTCAAGCGCGTGCTGGTGCCGACGATGTCCGGCGCCCAGGTTCCCCTGGGCCAGATCGCGGACTTCCGTTTGGTGAGCGGCCCCGCCATGATCCGCGACGAGGACGGCCAACTCGCCGGCTACGTCTACGTGGACATCGAAGATCGCGACGTGGGCGGTTACGTGGAAGAGGCCAAACGCGCCGTGGCCGCGGGCGTGGCGCTTCCGCCCGGCCACGCCCTGGTCTGGAGCGGCCAATACGAAAACATGTTGCGGGTGCGCGAACGGCTCAAGATCGTCGTTCCCGTCACGCTGTTCTTGATTTTCGTCCTGCTCTACATGAACACGGGGTCCGCCGTCAAAACCGGGATCGTGCTCCTGGCCGTGCCCTTCTCCATGGTGGGCGCTCTGTGGTACCTCTGGTTCCTGGACTACAACATGTCCATCGCCGTCTGGGTGGGGGTCATCGCCCTGCTGGGGCTCGACGCGGAGACCGGGGTGTTCATGCTGCTGTATTTGGACCTTGCCTACGAAGACGCGCGCCGGCGCGGGGCGCTGGGGCGGCCCGGCGCCCTTGAGGAGGCCCTGGTCCACGGCGCGGTCAAGCGTCTGCGCCCCAAGTTGATGACGGTCCTGACCTCCATGATCGGTTTGTTGCCCATCATGTTCAGTTCCGGCACCGGCGCCGATCTGATGAAACGGGTGGCCGCGCCCCTCGTCGGCGGGCTGACGACCAGTTTCCTCCTGGAACTGTTGGTCTACCCGCCCCTCTATCTGCTCTGGAAACGAAACAAAGGAGACAAGGCATGAAAAAAAACCTGTTGTGGGGAACGCTCGCGATGCTGTCGTTGGCGGCGGGCGCCGCCCCGGTTCCCCCTCAAAAGGAAAAACCCTTGGCCCCGGGCGCCTACGTCGCGACCCTGCCGGCCTTCGTCTGCGGCGGTTGCGCCGAATGGGCCCAAGGCCGCCTTCAAAAGGACAAACGCCTGACGGACGTGACGGTGGACGCGGAAAGCCGGGTCCTGGGGTTTCGGGTGAAGTCCGGCCCGGCGGTGACGGTCGGCGAGATCCAGAAAATCCTCGACGGGGCCGCCGCCCAAATGGGGATGGGGGCCGATTACACGATGCAGGAGTTTAAACCCCGCCCGCGCTGACGGGGGTCAGGCCGTGGGTTCGGGGAGGCGGTCCTGGTCCTTGAGCCACTCGGTGAAGCGGGTGTCCTGTTCGATGATGTGGTGGGTGATCCAATCGGAGATGAACAGGGTGAGTTCGGTGGTCAAGATGATGAGCCCCTCCGTGTGGAGGTCGGTGAAGCGCTGGACGCGCTCGGCGAAGTCGTTGTGGAGCGCGGCGTGCGCCTCGAGACCGGGGTATCCCGACGCGCGCATCTGTTTTTCCTCCTCGTGGAAGTGGATGCGCGCGTAGGAGGCCAAAAACGTCAACGTTTTGGGGACGACCTCCGTGTCCGAAGGCGTTTCCAGCGCGTCGTGGAGGGCGTTGAGCCGCCGGAAAAACTCCTGGTGCTGGGCGTCGATGGTTTTGTAGCCGGTGGCGTACTTGTCGGACCAGGCGATCAGGGGCACGGGTCAGCCGCGGAAAATAAAGTAAACGGCCCCGAGAACGCAGAGGCCGGCCCAAACGTAATCCCATTTGAGGGGTTGCCCCATGTAGAAGATCGCGAAGGGGACGAACACCGCCAACGTGATCACTTCCTGGAGGATTTTGAGTTGGGGCAACGACAGGGCCCCGTGGCCCAAGCGGTTGGCGGGCACCTGCAGGGCGTATTCAAAAAAGGCGATGCCCCAACTGGCGAGCGCCGCGTAAAACCACGGGCGGTGCGCCATGTTTTTGAGGTGGGCGTACCACGCGAAAGTCATGAAAAGGTTCGAGCCGATCAGCAGGCCCGTGGTCTTGAGAATCACCGGGGTCATCGTGTCTCCTTGGGGTGGAGCGGCGTCATTATAACTTTTGTCGTTTGCGAAACGGCCCCCGCTTTGTCTCGTGTAGTGTCTCACAAATCCCTTCACAATGGTCCGGGCGATTTTGTGGGGCGACCAGGAGCGAGGAAGGCGCATACCGGGAGTATGCAACTGACGAGCGACGCCGCTCGCCGCGCAAAAGCGCCCGGACCCTCCTTAGCGAATCGCCTCGCTTTCGCGAGGCGAAATGTATAATAAGGAAGGGAGGCCCGCCTCCGTCCGGCTTCTTCGTTGCTCGTCGGTTACGATGGCCCGCATCGCGCCCTCCTCGCGCCTCGAATCCGAACGGACTCGGGCCTCCCATTGTGAAGGGATTTGTGAGACATTACACGAGAATCGACCCATCGACCGATCGAAGGAGGAATCCCATGGCCCCGAAGAAAAAAGCTGTTCGGCGTTCGGCCCCGAAGAAAAAAGCGGCGAAGAAGCCCGCGGCGCGCGCGAAAAAGCCCGCCGCGAAGAAAACCGCCGCCAAAAAGGCCCCGGCCCGCGCCAAGAAAGCCGCGCCGCGCGCCGCGCGCAAGGCCGCGCCCGCGGAACCCGTCGCCCTTCCTTGGCGCCAACCTTTGGCCGGTGAAACCTGGATCGGGGTGGTGGAGGATTACTATTCCCACGTGGGCGTGATCGCCACCACGCTGAAGGCCGCCCTCGCCGTGGGCGAAAAGATTCATGTCCGCGGGCACACGACCGACATGGCGGAAGCCGTGGATTCCCTGCAGATCGACCACGCGCCCGTGGCCGCGGCCGCCGCCGGCGACGCGGTGGGCATCAAAGTCATCGGCAAATGCCGCGCGGGGGACTTTATCTACAAGGCGGCGCCGTGACGCCGCGTACGCGCCGCGCGGCGGCGGCGGCGGGGCTGTTGACCACGATGGCGGTGGCCGTGGCCATCGGCCGCCAGACGCCCGCCGTCGCCGGGGGCGCGCCGCCCTATCGGTGGCTGGGTCCGGCCGCCGCGAAGGTGGTGCTCGACGAGTTCTCGGATTTCGAGTGCCCCAAGTGCGCCCAGGCCCAGGCCGACATCAAAGCCCTGTTGAAAGCCGCGCCCGACCGCGTGGCCCTGGTGTTCCACCACGCGCCGCTGCGTCAGCACGCGCGGGCCGTGCCCGCCGCCCGCGCCGCCGAAGCGGCCGGTCTTCAGGGAAAATTTTGGGAATACGCGGAGCTCTTGTTCACGCGCCAAAAAGATTGGGCGCCCCACCCGCCGAACCCCGCCCTCGATTCCCGCCCGCTCTTTTTGGCCTACGCGCGGGAGCTCGGGCTGGACGAGGCCCGCTTCACCGCCGACATGGATTCGCCCCTGACGGCCGAACGGGTCCAGCAAGACCGCGACCACGCCGATCGGCTCGGCCTGCCCGCGACCCCCACCGTTTATATTAAAGACCGCACGCTCGTGGGGGCGAACCAAATCGCTTCGTTGGGGCCCCGCTTCGTTCAATGGGCTCTGGATCAATGACCGCGCGCTGGCAAGTCGTTCGAGGTCCCGCCGCGGCCTTCGCGCGGCTGATTCCCGGCGGGGTGCTGGCCTTTTCCGGGTATGTCAAAGCGATTCGTCCCGCGGAGGAATTCGCCGCCTTGCTCGCGAATTATTGGGTTCTGCCCCCCGCGGTTCTCGTGCCCCTGGCTCGAACCGTTCCGTGGGTGGAAATGGCGGTCGGGCTCTGCCTCCTCGTCGGGTTGGGGGTCCGCCGGGCGGCGCTCGCGGCGGCGGGCCTTTACGGCGTGTTCATCGTGTTCCTGTCCCAGGCGCTCCTCCGCCGGTTGCCCATGAACGATTGCGGCTGTTTCGGCGCGTTGGGGCCGTCGCTCCGTCCGGGCCAGACGTTGATCTTGGACGCCGTCCTGCTGGCCTTGTGTCTGTTTGTCGCGGCCGATCGCGAGGCGCGGTTTTCGCTCGATCGCTGGGTCGACCCATCCCGCTTCCTGCCCCGTTGAGTCGACTTGGCCCCTCGCCGCGCTCCCTCGCGGCGGCCCTCCTTTTTCTCAACGTCGCCTGCGCGCGCAACCCGGTCACGCACCGCGCCCAGACGAAGCTGATTTCCGAAGCCACCGAGCGCCAGATCGGCGCGGAAACCAAGAAGAGCCTCCTGAAAGAATACGGCGAGCTCAAGGACCCCGTCGTGCGCCAATACGTCGCCAACGTGGGACGGCGGCTCGTGGCGGTGAGCGACCGCCCCCGATTGCCCTACGAGTTCATCGTCCTCGACGCCGACCTCGTCAACGCCTTCGCCGCGCCGGGCGGGTACATCTTCGTGACGCGGGGCCTGCTGGAGGAAATGCGGGACGAGGCCGAACTGGCCTCGGTGTTGGCGCACGAAATCGTGCACATCGCGGGCTGGCACTCCATCGGCATGATTCAACGCCAAATGGGTATGGGGACGTTGACGACCTTGGGCGCCATCGCCTCGGGCGTGACCCTCGGCCCCGAAGCCATGATCATGGTGATGCAGACGGGCCAGCTGTTCGCGAGCCTGTACCTCTTGGGGTACAGCCGCGAGCACGAACTGGAAGCCGACCGGGTGGGCCTGCGGTACATGTTGTCCGCCCGCTACGACCCCGAGGCGGCGCTCAGTTTTTTCGAGCGGCTGGGCGCCTTGGAGAAAAAAGAGGGGCCCGACGAATGGGAGCCCTACCTTCGCTCGCACCCCGCGACCGAACAGCGGATTCGGGAAGCGAAAGCGTACCTCCACCGCCCCTATTTTTTTCGTCGGGAAACCGAGCGCGGCGAACGGGTGTATCGGGAGCTCAAGGGGCGGCTTCCCCGCCTCAAGCCCGAAGACCGGGGGGAAATCAAGGGACGACGCTACGAGCAGGCGCAACACGGCGCCGTGTTGACCTTGCCCGACGGCTATTCCTGGGAACCCGTGGGCGCGACCACCCTGGTGGCTTTTCGGCGCGACGGGGGCGAGGCCTTCGGCGAACTTCGCCGGGAGCTGTTGGACGACCCCCTTTCTCCGGAGGAGTTCGCCAAAAAGTTTTCGGAAGACCGCAAATGGCAGTTTTTGCAGGGCCGTTCCGTCCTTTACCCGGCCGGGTACGGATACTTGGGCCAGTTCGCGGGCCCCAGCGCCCTGGGGGGGGTCTATGTTTTTCGCGGTCTTTTCCTCGTTCGGGACGGGGCCGGTTGGGCCCTGTTGTTCGCCGCGAAACCGGACCGGGCTTTTGAATCCCTCGTGCCGGCCGAGATGGTGTTCCGCGGGTTCGAGCTGCGCTAACCCCGTCTCGGTCCGCCGCCCTTGGGAAAGCGTAACGGGTTCGCCTGTGCTATAATGGCCCGACCGCCGAGGTAGCTCAGTCGGTAGAGCACAGGTCTGAAAAACCTGGTGTCGTCAGTTCGATTCTGACCCTCGGCACATTTTGGGTTTCCCGGAATCATCGATCGGTGACCCGTCCGCCTCATTCAAGTCCAAATGCCCTGGCCCCCGCACGTTTTGGAGTCCGCTTTCCTCCTTCCTTTGCCCCGGTCCGAGGTGTTCCCCTTCTTCGCCAACGCCGAAAACCTGGAACGACTGACCCCTTCGGAATTGCGTTTTAAAATTCTCACCCCGACGCCCATCCCCATGCGCACCGGGGCGTTGATCGACTACCAAATCCGGCTTTTCGGTTTTCCCATGCGTTGGCGGAGCGAGATCTCGCTCTGGAACCCGCCCCACGAATTCATCGACACCCAATTGAAGGGCCCCTACGCCGAATGGGTGCACCACCATGTGTTCGAGGAAACCGGTCCCCGGGCCACGTTGTTGCGCGACCGCGTGACGTACCGTTTGCCGTTGGAGCCCCTGGGTCGGCTGGCCCTGCCTTTCGTCTTACGCGAATTGCGGCGGATTTTCGATTACCGCCGCCAGGCCGTGGCGGCGTGTTTAGGGGTCGAGGCGCGGCCGTGTTGAAAGCCCTGCCGACCACGCGCCGTTGCCGCGCGCTCAACGCCGCCCCGCCGGGCCCCGGCCCGATCGTATATTGGATGAGCCGCGATCAGCGGGTGGCCGCGAACTGGGCGCTCCTGCACGCGCGGGCCCGCGCGCAAGAGCGCGGCGTGCCCTTGGCCGTCGTGTTTTGTTTGGCGCCGGGCTTTCTGGGGGCCACGCGGCGGGCCTACGATTTTATGCTCGGGGGCCTGGAAGCCCTGGAGGCCCGCCTCGCCGCGTTGAAAATCCCCTTCTTCCTTTTGGTCGGTGAACCGCCCGTCGCCCTCGCGGCCTTCGTGATCAAGAATAAGATCGGCGCCGTCGTCACGGATTTCGATCCGCTCCGACCCAAACGCCAATGGAAAAACGCCCTCGCCGCGTCCCTGCCCGTGGCGTTCACGGAGGTGGACGCGCACAACGTCGTGCCCGCTTGGGAGGCCTCGCCCAAACAGGAATACGGCGCCTACACCCTGCGGCCCAAAATCCACAAGCTGTTGGACGAGTTTCTCACGGATTTTCCGCCCCTGGCGCCCCAGACCGTCGCCTGGCCGACCGCCGTTCCTCCCGTGGATTGGGCGCGGGTGAGGTCCGGTTTGCGCGTGGACGAACGGGTGGCGTCGGTGGCGGGGTGGACGCCGGGGGAAGCGGCGGGAGCGAAACGGATGGGGCAATTTTTGGCCCGCGGGCTGGCCGATTACGCCGAGCACCGCAACGACCCGACGCGGGCGGGGCAATCCGCGTTGTCGCCCTACCTGCACTTCGGGCAGATCTCGGCCCAGAAGCTGGCCTGGGAGGTCCGCCGCCGGGCCTTGGACACGCCGTCGGGAGACGCTTTCTTGGAAGAGTTGATCGTCCGTCGGGAACTGTCGGACAATTTTTGTTTTTACAACGAACGGTACGACACTTTCGACGCTTTTCCCGCCTGGGCCCAGAAAACGCTCAACGCCCATCGGCGGGACAAGCGCGCCCACGTGTATTCCCGCGCCCAATTTGAAAACGCCGCCACCCACGACGTCCTCTGGAACGCCGCCCAGCGGGAGATGTCGCTAAAGGGAAAAACCCACGGCTATCTGCGCATGTACTGGGCGAAAAAAATATTGGAGTGGTCGGAGAGTCCGGAAGAGGCGCTGGCCACGGCGATTTATTTGAACGATCGTTACGAACTGGACGGGCGGGACCCCAACGGTTACGCCGGGGTGGCCTGGTCCATCGGCGGTGTCCACGACCGACCGTGGTTTGATCGGCCCATCTATGGTCAAATCCGATACATGAGCGAGGGCGGCTGTCGCTCCAAATTCGACGTGGACCGGTACATCGCTTCGGTCGACGTTTAAGCGATTATTGGGGCGCCGCCTGTAACCACCGCGGCGGCGGCCGCCGCGTCCAGGTGGCAAACCCCATTTTCTCCCCCCGATAAAAAGCGCGGTAAGCGGCCACGGCGTCGCCCGGCACCCGGTATTTTTCGGGCATGGCCTGGGCGAAGGGCGTGAGCCCCCGCCGGGGGAAACGCGCCCCCGCGATGGCCTTCAGCACCGCGATGGATTTGTGGTCGACGGATTTTTTGTAGCGGTACCGGTACTCCGCGTTCAACGCCAAGGCCAAGGAACGCAACCAGCAAAAGTTGTCGTAGGATTCGCCCGCCCAAACCACGCAGGGGTGTTTGACGTGGGTGGAGCGGTAGGGCGTTCGAATCCCCTTGAGGTTGAGCGCGGTGCAGAGAATCTGCACGCTTTCCAAAATCATCTTGATCACGTGCTGGTCGCAGTGGGCCCGGGCGCAGGCTCCGATGTTCTTGTCCAGAACGAAGATGTTCAAAGGATCAGGCTTGGGTGAACAGCACCCGGAGGGCTTCGATCTCCCGGGCGATGGTTTCCGTGAGCTTCCCGACGCTGATGACGACAAAGCCGTCCAGGGGCGCCACCGCCTCGGCGTTGCGCGCGATCACGCGGGATCCCAGCGCCAGGGGCGCGGCTCCGGGTTTCCTGTTTTCCCGTTCCACCCAGTCCCGCACCGCGGCCAACATCAACTGGCCTTTGTCGTTGACCAAAGCCGGCACGCGGTCCGGCGTGAGCACGACCACCCGCACGCCGCGGCGCTCGGCGTCCCGCAACGCGGCCGGACGGGGTCCGTCGGCGTCGGCGGCCACGAGGATCGTCGCGCCGGGCCGGAGCGTCTTGGCCCAGCCGGCGAGGTATTGGGTCGCCGCGCTTTGTTCCTCTTTTTCCCACGCGTCGAACCCGAGCAAATTAATGGTGACGGCGTTGTCGCCGCGCCGGTCGGCGTCCCGCGCGGTCCCGGCCCCGGCTTCCGTCAGAACCGCGCGGGCCAAGGCGGCTCCCGCCGATCCGTCGATTATGTTTTGCGCCGCGGCACGGTCGCCCGCGAGGAGATCGACGGTCGGTTCGAAGCCGGCCGCCAGTTCGGCGTCGGTCGCCGCGCGCGCTTTGGTCCGCAAATCTTCGAGGTCGCCGGCTTTCCAATAGTTGTCGCCGTCCGCGAACAGGCGTTTCGGGAGGGTGACGGGAACGGGCCCGGCCTCGCCCAAAATCAGCGTCCGCAGCAGCGCCGCCCGTACGGCATCGAGATCTTCGTCTTTTGTGGGAATGCCGCGGCGCGCGATGACGATGCCGCCGAGCATCGCCAGGTTCCCGGCGACCCCTCCGGGGGCCGCCGACACCCGGTTCGGCGTCACGTCCACGACGATTTCCGCGCCGCTTTGCGGAAGGCGGAACCGGACCTCGTAGCGCCCGGCCCCCAGATTCTTGGAGTTCACATAGATGACGCCGGGGTAGCGGCGTCGTTCGGCCAAATGCACCGCCGCCCGCAAGGGGGCCGTGAGAAGTTGGACCTCCCGCGGGGAGAGGACGTGGGGGGCCGCTTTGATCGTTCCGTCCAAAAACCGATGGGCGATCCAGCGCTGTTCGTTGATTTGACGCTGGTCGTAAGCGATCCGCACCACGGACAAGCCCGCGTAAAACTCCATGGCCCGGGCCGTGTCCTCCAGAGCCAGTCCTTCGTCTTGCGTGGGGGATATTTTTTTGGCTCGGAGCTGGTCGCTCCGCCCCAGATGGGACAATTCGTGGATCAGCGCCACGAACAGATACGCCGGTTGGGCCTCCGCCCCCCCGATGTAGAGGATGGGGCGTTTGTTCCTAATATCGACCGCCGCCGCGGCTTCGGGCCCGCGGGGGGCCAGCACGACGTGGGGGCGCGTTTTTTCAAGGACGGCGAGAAATCGGCCCCCCTCGAATTTTCGCAGCAAATCCACGGCGCCGGACAGCAACCGGGCCGAGGTCGCGGGGTCCGTGCCTCTCAACAACGCGGCCATGTCGGTGCCCGGCGGCAAGGACTTGGACAATTCTTTGAGCAGGTTCGCCGGAATCTGATCCGTCATCACGGCCTCGGACGGCGTCCAGGGGGACCGGGGGGCGGTTCCCGCCAGCGCCCACACGGGTAGGCCGAGAAGAGCCGCCGCCAGAATCAAAGGCCCCGCGAAACGCGCCAACCAGGGATTGTTCGCCAAAGGCGCCCCGATGAACGGAAGACGTTCCAAGGTCGTTCGGGCGGCCAAGGCCCACCGGCCCGGCAGAGTCCCGGCGGCGCTCTCGGAGCGGGTGGACGGGTGTCGGGGGGGAGCCACGGCGCGGGCCGAAGTGCGGGCGGCCGCGTCGCTTAACGCGGTTCGCACCAAAACGATTTGGGGCGCCAAACGCTGGCGGATTTCCCGCCCCACCGCAACGTCCTCCATGCGCCAGGACAGGGCCAGACTTAATTCCAAACCCACCGTCGTCGGAGCGCCCAGCTCCCGGGCGCGCCGGGCGGCGGAGGTGAAGGCGCTGACGACTTTGCCCCGGGTTTCTTCCCGAAGGGATTCCAGCAAGACGCGTTTGGCTTCGTCTTCATTCATGGACGCGCGCCCCGCGAACGCCGACAGATCGGTTTGTGAAAAATGGACCAGCGCGTATTCGGCCACGGCGTCCAGGGCCCCGAGGCGGATGTTTTGGGGGCGGGGGGTGCCGTCGACGCCCCAGGCCGCTTCGATTTGGGTCACCAACGGTTCGCCGGAGGGAAATCGAAGGGTGTCCGGGCCAAAAAAAGTTTGTTCTTGCCGGTTCGTCCAACGATGGCCGCGCGGGTTGGCCTCCCGTGTGCCGCGCCACCACAGCTTGAAAAAGAAAGGCCACGCCGCGGGCGCCGGGATGTTGACCAGCAATTTTTCCGCGGGAGTGTCGTACATGATCGCCCCGGATTGGCCGTCTCGAAACAAAGCCGCCAGACGCCGCGCCTTGTGGGCGGGGGTGCTGCCGGCGGATTTCTCGTCGGCGTCCCGGAGCCACCCCCCGCTGTCAAGAGACGTGAGAACGTACCCCAGGTCTTTGCCGAGGGGAACGCCCAGCCATTTGTGGGCCGCCAACCGGCGCTTAACTTTTTGGATGGCGGCGCGGGAAAAGGGGATTTCGATGAGTACCCGATTGCCGTCCCCGTACGTCAAAAGGGGCGGCGGGATCGTGAACAGGCCTTCGTCCTGCCATTTTTCGGCCAGGGCGCCGGATTCGAGGGCCAACCCACGATCGGCGCGGGCGATCGCCGCCGCCACGGGATCGCCCGCCGCTTCCTGGTGCATGGCGGTCAACGCGTCCAGCGTCAGGTCGGGGTCCTTGCCAGCGATGGGCGGGGGCTCCACGGTGTGCTCCCCGAGCGGTTGGTCGTTCGGGCCGATGGCCAGCGCCGCGGTGCCGTCGATGGTGGCGGCGACGGCCAAACGGTCGTCTTCCGCGTCGGCGACGGGAAGGAGATCCACTTCGCGCACGGCCAGGGGCCGGCGGGTCAACCAACCGTAGAAGGTCGCGGCGAAGCGCCGAAACCGGGTGGGGCGGTTCGCGGGTTCCGGTCCGGCCGGGTCGCCGAATCCCGTGCGCGTGTGCGAGAAAAACGTGGAGGGGTCGTCGTAATCGGCGCGGCGCTTTTCAAACCGCGTGCGCCATCGACGGGGGGTGGTGAGCAAGTCCGCGGCCAAATTTTCCGCCGCGCCGAAGATCCCCAGCGCCGCGCGAAGCGGAGCGCGCCAAAGCGCGTGGACGCTTTGGGTCAGCGCGCGGCGGGCCCAACGGCGTAGGGCGACGATCGTCAACGCGATCGGCACCATCGAGCGAAGACGGGGGCCGACCTCCTTGGGCATCGCGGGCGCCGGGAGGGCGGGATCCTGAAAATCAACGACGTCGTCCCACTGGATTTTGGAGTCTAAGAACGAGGTGTCGCCTTCCGGAGAAAAGTCTCTAGGTCGGGCGCGCCGCGCGCGGCCCACCGCGAGGGCCCCCGCCAGAGCTACCCCCAGCCCCGCCGCGATCCAGGGGGCGGGGTTGGCGGGGCGGCGCACGGCGTCCAGAAAAGCCTCGGCACCGCCGGACGAGAGCGTTTCCGCCGACATCGCCGCGGACGCGCTTTCAGCGACCACGGGGGCGACGTCGACCGTGGCCGGCACGGCCTCCGCCGCCCGCAGGACAATTTCCTGTCCCGGAAAAATCAAATCGGGATTGGCCAACTGGTTGAGTTGGGCCACCTCGGCCACGCGGGAGAGAATGTCCGCGGCGTGGCCCCCCTCCGCGATTTCCAGAATGCGCCACAGGGAGTCGCCGCCTTCCACGATGGCCTTCAAACCCCCGCCGTCCAGGGGAATGAGGGTGGCCGCCGAGGCGATGTCCATGGGGGCGAAGAGAAGGGCGGTCAGCAGAAGCCCTCCCATCAACAACCCGCCCAGGTAATGGCGCCGCGTGGAGTGGAACCGCGTGCCGTCGACGGTTCCGGCAAAGTGGGTGCGTTCGTCATAGGGCACCCCGTTCGTCCGTCGAATCGGGACCACCGTTCCGTTGGTCGAGAGGTCCTCGATGACCACGTCGCCCTCATTGCGCCAGAATCGAAAATGCTTTTGGGAAAAATCCAGGAGTTCCAATTCCGGGGTCCCCGTGACCTGGGCCATCACGTCCCGCCCGAAAAGCACCGGTTGCGTGTCGGTGTCGTCCAAGGGGGCCAGGTACTTTCCGTTGGCGAAGACCAACGCCGGTTGTCCGTCCCGAATTTCGAGAAGAAAGTGAATCCCTTGAACCACGATGGGGATCGGCAAATCGCCGAGCGGCACCCGGAGGGAGCGGCGCGGGCCCCAGGAGGAGAGAAGAACCGTTCGTTCCACCCCGCTTTCCCAGGCCGCCGCCAGCCGCGGATAGAAGGACCCCGCCGCGGGGAAAGCGTCCACTTGTTGGCGAAGGTTCCGCACCCGAAAATCCACCAAGGACTTTCGGGGCAACGCACCGGAGAGGGAGAACAACGCCGTCACCAAGCGTTCTTTTAATTCGTCCTCGGTGGCGGGCTTGGGTGTCGGCGGCCGGGCGGCGGGGCGTCTCGGCGCGGGCGAAGGCGTGGTTTCCGCGGCGGGCCGGAACTTCGTCGGCAAAGCGGCCGGGTTCGCCGGCGGAGTCGTGGGCCGATTGACGGGCGTCGGGTCGAACACGGCGGGGCCGGTGGTCTCCGTCCGTCGGCCGTTCGGGATCGTGGCGACCGGGGACGGCGCCGCCGGCGCCCGGCGATCCCGGAACACCCCTTCCGGGGCGGGTTCCATCACGGTGAGGGGGAACGCGGCATCCAACGCCGGCGGGGTCGCGACCGGCGCCGGGGTTCGAAAATCCGGTCCCCGCCCGACCCCGTCCCGCCCGAGAACGCCGTCGACCAGGCCCGCCCAGGCGGCTCCGATCACACGGGGATTTCGCGTGCGCCAGGCCGTGCGAAGGACGCGGAAAAGAGTTAGCCCCGTTTCGGTCAAACGCAAGACGGCCCTTTCGGCGAGCGGCGACCGGTAGGTGAAAATCAACATCATGGAGCGGAGGATGTAGTAGGTCCGAACGGGGGAAAAATTGCCGTAGAGGTTTCCCTCCAGGCTTTGATGGACGTTGTGAAGGATTTTTTCTTTTACGGGGGCCATCGCGATTTCCCCGCCGGCCTTCCGCACCCGGGCGCACCAATCGCGGTCTTCGTTGCCGAAAAAGTAGCCCGGGGTGAACAGCCCGTGATTTTCAAAGGCTTCCAACCGGACCAGCGCCGCGGCGGTGGCCACACCGTCCACGGCGTCGCGATTCCCCGCGGGCACGCGGGCCCCTCGGTCAACGGAGCGTTGCCCGGGCCATCGCCACACGTTGTGGTACCAGTTGCGCCACACGCGTTCCGGCTGGCTTTCAAAATAAAGCGGCGGCGCCCAGGCGACCCGTTGGGGTCCGCTCGCGTCGGCGGTCGCCACGAGATCTTCGAGGGTGGAGGCGGTCGGCCGCACGTCGCTGTCCAAAAGGAAAACGTAGTCCGGCCGTTCCCCAGCGGGGCGCTCCAGCAGGTGCCGAAGACCGACGTTTCGTCCCTCCGCGGCGCCGGTGTTGGTCTCGTTCACAAGCAACCGTCCACCGGGAACGCGCGCCACCGCGTCGGACAACGCGCCGGGTTCCGCGTCGGTGGAAGCGTTGTCGACCACGACCAAATCCCAGGGAAGTTTTTGGGTTCGCGGCCAGGCGGCCATCCGGTCGATCAAGCGAATCGTGTCGGCCGTGTCGTTGTGGGTGAGGACGAGGACGGTCACGCGGGGCGTGTCCACCCCGACGGTCGGTGGGGACGGCGCTTCCGCCGGGATCAGGGTGTCCCCGGTCGGAGCGGGACGGCGTCCCCGGGGAACTTGGACGATGAACAGGTTGACCGCCGCGTGCAAAATCAAAAAGACCCCGTAAACGGCGTGGGCGGGAGTGATCCCCACCGGCGCCGTCCAGCCCGCCGGGAGGGCGTACAGAAAACCGGCGGCGGTCGCGATCAATCCGGCCATCAGGCCGTTGAACGGCGCGCGCCGTCGGTCGCGGGTGAGGAAGTCCACGAGATGGAACGCCGCGTAGCCCGCCAGCGAAAGGCGGACGAAGAGGTCAAAATCCATCGGCAAACCCAAGGTCGAAGTGATCGCCGTGGCCACCAACCCGGAGAATCCCGCTTCCACCGGCACCGACAAAAAGCGGTATTGGCGGGCGTTGACGTGCCAGGCCTTCGGCGTGGCGGCGTTCCAAAAGCGGGGCAGCCAGAACATCATGCCGCCGCGATCGATCGCGGCGGGGGTGAAGTTTTCCGCCCAACGACGGCCCCACGCCCGCGCGCGGGCCGTCCACCGGTCGGATGAGTCGCCGAATCGCGCGAACAACCCTGTGGCCCCGACCTGGAAAGCCGTCCCCCCCCGCAACGGCGCCCGCGACACCGTCACCCCGGCGTCTTTAATGACGGCGAGGCCGCTTTGCAGCAGTCGCTGCAGCGCGAAATAAAAAGTCCGCACGACCCCCGGTTCCGCCAGCGCGATCGGTCGCGAAAGGGTGACCCGTTCGCCGGCGACCATTTTTTCAATGGGCAAGGGATCGCGCGCGAGGATGTCCAGGTAGGAATTTTCCGTTGGGATTTCCCGCAGGTCGGGGGCGACGACCACGTAGGAAACGCCTTGCCGCCGCCACAGGGCCGTCAACCCGTCCGTGTGGAACCCCCCCGCGACTAAGAGACCGGTCCCGGTGTTCCGGGCCGCCACGGCGGCGAGGAGTTGCTGGGAAAGAGCGTCGTTGCGGCGCAACGCCAGGGAGCAAAAATCTTCGTAGGGTTTCAATTGCGCCGGGGAAAACTCGGTTTCATCGGCCGCCGGGTCCAGAGCGCGCGCCCGGGCCGCCAGGGAGAGGAGTCCGGGGCGACGGGTTTGATAAAGCCGCCACTCTTCGGGGGCCAACGCGTGGGCGAAGATTTTTTCCAAGAGGGCCGCGTCGCGCGACAGGCCCACAAGAGCGCGCTCGGCGTCTGTCCGCGCCAGCGTGTCCTGCACGAAGCGCCGCCGGGCCTCCAGCTCCGTCAAGAGGGCCGCGCGATCAATGGTTTCGGCGCGCTCAAGGTAATCGATGTAGGCGGGGAGGGGGGCGAAGCGGCGCAGGTCGATCCCGTGCGCGCGGCACACCGTTCTCAGGACCCTGTGGTACCCCGCCGGGCCCAAGCGTCCCGCGCGGTGGTCGAGCCCGCGGGACACCAAATCGTCCAGCGCGGCGCGGGGAAGGCGGTCGACCAAGGCTTCCACCAATCGTCGACGCTGTTCTTCCACGGCCTTGAAATCCAGGGACTTCTCCAGGGACAGCGTTTTGATCAGGGCGTCCATGTTCGGTTTCGGGGGTCCCGGCGGGACGTCCGCTCCCGAGAGATAGGCCACGTAGTCGCCCAGGGAGGAGCGCCCGGCGTCGAGGGCCCGGGTGCGGCGGTCGAATTCACGCAGGGCCGGCGAGGCGAAACGACGTTCCAACCGGTCGATGTTTTCTTGAAATTGCCGCAGCCGCGCCGACGCTCCGGTGTCCATCCGGGCGGCCCGCAGGGCGGCGATGTTTTGGCGGTAGAGGGCGTCTTCTTCGGCGCCCAAAAGTCGGGGCGCCCGATCGAGAGTGAGGGCCGCGTGTTCCGGTCCGGCGATCAGTCCCCGCCGCAGCAGGAATTCGGCGATGTCCGCGGTGAGGGAGCGGTCGGGAAAATTTCGCAGGCCGTCGACGTCGATCGGTCCGGCGGCCCCTTCCAAGGCCACGGGCGCTCCGGGGTTCGCCGCCGCCCACCGCCCGACCAAAACGGACAGATTGCGCTGGGCGTCTTCGATGCCGTGGGCGTCTTGAAGGTGGACCACGATCGGCGCGCCCGGTCGCTGGGATAAGTGGGCCTCCCGGACCCATCCGTGGCCCGCCACCAGAGCCGCGACGGCGTCCCGCGCGGAGGCGGGACGGTTCGCGGCGGGGCTTTCCAAGCGGACGGGCGAAGGGTTCGGCAAGGCGGCCAAGAGCGTTCCCGCCGCGGTCGACGGGGGAGAGACGCTCTCGGAACGAAGCCGGCGCGCGCTGTCGCGGCGGGCGTCCCAAAGGGAGCTTTCTCCCGCGTAGAGGCCGATCCCTTGGGTCAACAGGATCGAGGAGGCCATGACGATGCGGGCGCGGGACAACAAAGGGAATGACTTTGGATTCATCGCCTATAGCTTAATGGGAATGTCCGAACGGTGCATTAAGCGAATGTAAATTACTTGTAACATTAAAGGCCACCGCCCAAGGGGTGGAAATTGGGTATGATCGCGGCATGAAGGGGAAAACATGATTTGGCGATGGGCGGCCGATGGGGTTGCTTTCCTGCATAGCCTGTGGGTGCTTCTCGTAATCCTGGCGCCCTTTTGGGCGGCCCGTCGACCGCGTGCGCGCGGGGTTGTCGTTGGGGTGCTGCTGGCCACCGCCTTTTTTTGGTCGTTTTATTGCCCGCTCACGATCCTGGAAAACTTTCTGCGCGCAAACTACGACCCGTCGCACGTTTACACCGAAGGGTTTTTGGCGCATTACGTCCGTCCCTGCGCCGACGCGCGACGGTGCGGCCCGGTCTTGGCCTGGGGGGTGCGGGTGTGGGCCGGGGTGTGGATTGTCGCCTACGCCCTGGTGTGGGGCCGGGAGCGACGGAGGAACTAGGGGGCTTTTGACGCGGGGGGGAGTTTGACTTTCCGGGGGAGCCCCGCGCTGATTCGAGCCAAGACTTTTTCCCGGTGGGCGGGCACCAACCATTCCAAGATCAACCACGCCTCGCGGTTGTCCGCGGACTTCAAAACCAAAGACGCTTTTTGAATGTCGGGGGCCCGGTCGTCGAAACGCGCGGAGGCCACCTCCGCCCATTTCATCCGCGCCGCGCCGTTCAAACTCTGAATTTCAAACCCGTCGTTGTTGAACCGCCATTCGATCACCGGCCGGGCCGGGCGGGCGAAAAACAACCCCACGGCGCACACGATCGACAACCCCGGCGCGAGGAACGCCAACGCCCGGGGCGTCAGACGCCAGTGCAGGTGCCGCGCCGTCCAGGCGGCCACCGGCGTTCGAAAAAAAAAGGCCAGCGGAAGCAAAAGCACCCCGGCGCCCGCAAGAATCGCGAAAAATAGCGGCAGGGTGGGGCTCATCCAGCGGAGCGTCAGCTCGGCGCCTTTTTCAAAGAGAGTGTATCCGGTCGAGAGAGTCATCGCGGCCTCATCTTAGCACACGCGCGGCGTCGGCCGCTCTCAGAAAACATGTCCCGTCGCGAAGGTGAACACCGGCGAGCGGTCCCCCGCGTGGGCCCGGGTCGGCCACGCCAGGTCGAATCGCAAGACGTTCCCGAGGCTGGCGCGCGACAGGTGCAGACGCAAGCCCACGCCGTAATCGGCCCGCACATCGGCCGCCTTGACGGGCACGCCCCGGGGCCAGACATACCCCGCGTCGGCGAACGCCACCGCCCCGAGACCGAAAAAATTCAGGATATCGTCGACGACAAAGACCCGGTTCTCGAGGTTGGCGACGAACAGCCGGTTTCCCGCGAAAGCGTTCACCGGGTAGCCCCGCAGTCCCCGGTCGCCCCCCAGGAGCAGTTGGGTGTCGATCGACGGGTTCAGCACATTTTCCCAGGCCAGGTGGCCCGCCCAGGTGGTCCAGTTTTTGTTGCGGTTGTAATATTCGAAATCCCACCGCTGACGGGCGTTTTCCCATCCGTTCTCGTATCGGCCGCGCCCGCTCACGGTCAACAGGGCGAATTCGCGACGCGAACGGGTGAATCCCCGGCTCCACGTCCCGTCCACGGACGTCGCGTCGCGCGCCCCCGAAATCCATCGCCGGCTTGAAAAGCCCGCGCGCAGATCCAGCGTCGGGCCCATGTTGTAATCCTCCTCGCGGCTGAACAGGCGGACGTGGTTGGTGGTGATGAAGTTGTTCCGGCTCCATTCCAGCGTCGGCCCGAAATAGTGGTAAACGCGATCGTCCACCAACGCCGGGACGGGGCCCGGCGCGCTTAAACGCTCGTGCTCGTACCGGTAGGACAGGCCCAATCGGCGAACCCGACGCGGGGTGGACCACAGCGAAAAGCCGAAACCGCCGCCCAACTCGCGTTTTTCGTTGGAGAAGCGCGCGGATTCTTCCCCGTTTGTGTAAAGGATGGTGTCCTCCTTTCGGTAAGTGCCCAACCCGTCGAAGGCAAAGGGTGTCAAGCTTGAAAAGAAGGGCCGCTCGAACTTGAGCGCCCGGGCGGACCCCTCTTCGGTGTCTTCGTACATTCCGGCCATCCGAAGGCGCGTGCCGAAAAGCCCCGGGTCGTCGTAGGAGAGGGCGCGGCTGATGTTATCGAGATCCTTTTTGTACGAAACATTGATTTGTTTCCCGAGGCCGAAAAGGTTCCGCTCGCGCAATCCGAATCGGTATTTGGTCTCGCCCCCGGTGCTCGACATCGAGGCGTAGGGTTCGGTGGTCCAGGTGTCCTGGGTTTCGACCACGATGTCCACGCGGCGGTGGCCCACCGGCATCGGACGCACGTGAACGTCCCGCAGCCGAAGGATGCGCCGCAGGGCGCGCTCGGTTTCCTCCGCCAGGTCGGGATCGTAGAGATCCCCGGGCTTGAAGAGGAGTTGGTTGCGGATCGTCGTGTCCCGGGTGGAAAAATGCAGGTGGTTGACGAACCGGTAGAGGCGCTTGTTTTCCGTGGGGATGGTGGTGTCGAAAATGGCGCGACGTAAAATGTACACCCGGGCGATGCGGTGCCCCCGGAAAGACGGCGTCGCCGCGCCCGCCGCGCGGGGCGGAAGGACGAGCGTCAGGCAAAGGGCCACGGCCCCCGCGGACTGGGCAAATCGAAATCGCGCACGCATGGCCTTTCAGTATAATGGATTTGCGCCGTTCGGCGAGGGGTTTTCGAGGATCGGCGCATCTGTTAAAATGACCGCGTTCATCTGCTTTTAAAAGGAGCCGCGCATGTCGGGCCACAGTCGTTGGGCAGGGATCAAACACAAGAAAGGCGCCGCGGACGCCAAACGGGGAAAGATTTTCACGCGCATCGTCCGCGAATTGACCATCGCCGCCAAAACGGGCGGCGGCCTTCCGGAAAACAACCCCCGCCTTCGCAAGGCGATTGAGGACGCCAAGGCGGCCAACATGCCTTCCGACAACGTCAAAAAGGCCATCCAGCGCGGCACCGGTGAAATCCCCGGCGTCGTCTTCGAGGAGGTCTCCTACGAGGGCTACGGTCCCGGCGGCGCCGCCGTCCTGGTGACGGGCACCACGGACAACAAAAACCGCACCACCTCCGAACTGCGCAAAATGTTTTCGACCCACGGGGGCAACCTGGGCGAGTCGGGGTGCGTGGGCTGGATGTTCCAGGCCAAGGGACAGATCGTCGTTGAAAAGACGGCCTGGAAGGACGAGGACACGCTCATGACCGTGGCCCTGGACGCGGGCGCCGAGGACATGAAGTCCGACGATCCGGACGTTTTTGAAGTGGTCACGGCCCCGGCCGATTTTGAAAAGGTGAAATCCGCCGTGGTCGCCGCGGGCATCCCGACGGTCTCCGCCGAGGTGACCCTGGTGCCTTCCACGCGGGTGGCGCTCGCGGGCTCCGACGGCGGAAAGATGGGACAATTGCTGGAGGATTTGGAAAACCATGACGACGTCAAGGATGTTTACGCCAACGCCGACGTCGCGGGCTGAGCCGTCGGCCCCATGAAAGTCCTCGGCATCGACCCCGGCATGGCCACGACCGGCTGGGCGGTGGTCGAGCGGGCGGGGGACGGTTACCGGGCGCTGGGGTACGGCGCCATCGTGACCGCCGCCAAAACCCCCTGGCCGCGCCGGCTGCAGGAAATCGCGAGCGCCCTGCGGGAGCTCGTGGCCCGGGAAGCCCCCACGGTGGCGGCCATCGAAGACCTCTTCATCGCCAAGGACAGCCGCTCCGCCAGTTCCGTCGGCCACGGCCGGGGCGTTTTGTTGTACACCCTGGCCGAGCTCGGCCTGGCCATCCACGAATACAACCCGCGCCAGGTGAAAGTGGCCCTCACGGGCTACGGCGCGGCCGATAAATCCCAAATGCAGAACATGGTTCAGCGCCTGCTCCGTCTTCCGGCCCCGCCCAAACCCGACGACGCGGCCGACGCCCTGGCCATCGCGCTGTGCCACCTCAACACGGCGACGGTGGCCGTTCGATGATCGCGCGTCTGCGCGGGTCCCTCGCGGAGCGCACCGAGGGCGGCGTCGTGATCGACGTCGCCGGCGTGGGTTACGACGTCGCCGTGGGCGCCGCCACCGCCGCGCGGCTCTCCGCCCCGGGGCAGGAGATCTGTCTTTTTATCGTCGAGTCCACCGCGATGTACGGGGGGGGGACGACCCTCTACGGGTTCCTTTCCGACGAGGAGCGGCGTGTTTTCAACGTCCTGCGGGACCACGTGCCCAACACCGGGGCCAAAAAAGCGCTGGAGTTGCTCGACAAGGCCGCCAAATCCCTGCCCGAATTTCGCCGCGCGGTGGAAACCAAAGCCCCGGCCGTGTTGGTGGGACTCTTTGGTTTCACGACCAAAACGGCGGAAAAACTTGTGGCGGCCCTGCAGGGCAAATTGGATATGGCGGTGTTCCCCTCGGCGGCCGTCCCGCCGTTGGACGGCGCCTTTGAGGAAGCCGTCGCCGGGTTGGTGGCCCTGGGGTACCGCGAGCCGAGCGCCCGGGCGGCCGCCGAAGCGGCCCGCGCGGCCCGGGGAACCGACGGATCGTCCCAAGACATCATCCGCGACGCCCTGGGGCGATTGGCGGGCCGGTCGTGACCGACGCGGTCCGTCCCATCGGCCCCGAATTGATGGGCGGGGAGGAGCCGCTCGACACGGCCCTGCGCCCCAAACGCCTGGCGGATTTCGTCGGACAGGACAAGCTCAAGAAAAATTTGTCGGTCTTCATTCAGGCCGCCCGCCAACGCGCGGAACCCCTGGACCACTGCCTGTTCTCGGCCCCGCCGGGGTTGGGCAAAACCACGCTGGCCCACATCATCGCGCAGGAAATGGGCGTGGGCCTGCGGCAGACGTCGGGCCCCGTGCTCGAACGCGTGGGAGACCTGGCGGCCATCCTGACGAGCCTCAAAGAGGGCGACGTTTTCTTCGTCGATGAAATCCACCGCTTGAACCACGCCGTCGAAGAGGCCCTCTACCCCGCCATGGAGGATTTCGCCCTCGACATCATCATCGGCCAGGGCCCCTCGGCCAAAACCATCAAACTGCCGCTGCCGCGTTTCACGCTCGTGGGCGCCACCACGCGCGCGGGCCTGTTGACGGGGCCGCTGCGCGACCGTTTCGGCATCGTGGCCAACTTGGATTTTTACGACGAGGCGGATTTGGGCGTGATCGTCGAGCGCTCCAGCGCGCTGCTCAAGGTCCCCATCGAGGGGGACGCCGCGCGGGAGATCGCCCACCGCGCCCGGGGCACGCCCCGGATCGCCAACCGGCTTTTGCGCCGCGTGCGTGATTTCGCCACGGTGGAATCGGCCGGGCGGATCGTCCCCGCGGTGGCGCGCCTGGCCCTGGACGCCCTCGAGGTGGACCGCGTCGGGCTGGACGCCATCGACCGAAAAATCTTGACGGCGCTCATCACGAAGTTCGGCGGCGGGCCCGTCGGCGTCGATACCCTCTCCGTCGCGGTGAGCGAACAGCGCGATACCCTGGAAGACGTCTACGAACCCTTTTTGATCAAGGCGGGGTTCCTCCTTCGCACCCCGCGCGGGCGGGTGGCCACGCCGGCCGCCTGCGCCCACCTGGGCCTCAAGACGCCCCCCGCCGTCCAGGGGGCGCTGTTCCCTCCCGCCGAGCCCGACCCCCCGTCGGCGTGAGCCGGTCCCGACGCATCGCCGCGGCGCTGCTCGCCGCCTGGGCCGGGGCGTCCCCGTCGACGGCGGCGTCCCCGACCTTGCGCGCCCCCGATCCGGTCCGAGACCGTTCCGCCGTCCTCCGCATCGGGATCGCCGACGCCGCCAAAGAGATTTTATTGGCGGCCGGGTCCGTCCGCGTCCGGGGCAAGGGCCTCGACCGCGTTTTCCGCTGGAAAGACGCGCAGCGGCTTCGGCTCGGCGAGAAAGGGTTCGCCCTGGGAAAAGTTCTTTGGCCGTCGACGGTCGTGCTGACCGCCGCGCGGGGCGACGACCCGGTGGTGGTCAACGGCCGCCCGTTTCGGGGCCGGATCGAACTGGAGCGGACGGGCCGTACCGTGCGGATCGTCAACATCCTGGGCGTGGAAACTTATCTGCGGGGCGTCCTCCACATGGAGACCAACGAAGCCTGGCCCACCGAAGCCCTCAAGGCCCAAGCCGTCATCAGCCGGACCTACGCGCTCCTGAACCGGGGGCGGCACGGAAGCCGGGGCTACGACCTGTGCGCCACGCCCCATTGCCAGGCCTACGGCGGCGCGGCCGCCGAGCGCGCCGCCACCGACGCGGTCCTTCGACGGACCCGCGGGGAAGTCCTGATGGATCGGAAAAAACGCCTCGTCAGCACCGTTTATCATTCGTGTTGCGGGGGTTCCACGGAGTCCGCCCAAAACGTCTGGCGGCACGCGGGCCAGCCGCACCTCAAGGCCACCCGCTGCGGCTGGTGCCGGGGGTCCCCGCACTATTTCTGGAAGGCCCGCGTGCCCACCGAACTGGTGACGCAACGCCTGAACGCCGCCGGGTACGACCTGGGGGAGGTGCGGGCCATCGGCGTCCTGAGCCGCACCGCCACGGGCCGCGTTCACCGGTTCCGGGTCTACGGCCAAAAAGGCACCCGCGACATCCCCGCCAACGAGTTCCGCAACATCGTCGACCCCCGCCGCGTCCGCAGCACGCTCATCGCGGGCATCTCCAAGCTCGACGGGGCGTGGCAATTTCACGGACGCGGGTGGGGGCACGGCGTGGGCCTGTGCCAGTGGGGCATGAAGGAACTGGCCGACCAGAGCATGGCCTACGGGCAGATCCTCCGCATTTATTACCGCGGGGTCGAGGTGCGCGATTGGAAGGAATGACCCCCTACGCCTCGGACTTGGGGTTCCCCCCGTTGCCCGAGGATTTGATCGCCCAAACACCCCTGGCGGAACGCGACGCGGCGCGGCTTTTGGTGGTGGACCGGGCCCGGGGCGCGCTCTCCCATCGGGTTTTCCGGGATCTGCCGGAGTGGATCGACCGCGGGGACGTCTTGGTCCTCAACGACGTGCGGGTCATCCCCGCGCGCCTGCGGGGGAAAAAATCGACGGGGGGAAAAATCCAATTCCTCCTCCTGGCGCGGTTCCCCGGCGCCGGGGAGCGTTGGACGTCCCTGGTCACCCCGCGTCCCAAAATCGGCGTCCGTGCCACCGTGGCCGACGGCGTCGCCGCCCGCGTCGTCGGCGAGCGGCCGGGGGGCGAATACGAAGTCGAATTTTCGCGCGCGCTGGATTTGGACCGATGGGGCGAGGTGCCGCTCCCCCCGTACATCAAGCGCCCCGCGGGCGAATCCCCTGAAGATCGGCCGTTCTACCAGAATGTGTACGCCCGGGCCAAGGCCGCCGACGAAGATTCGGTCTTTTCCGGTTCGGACGCCCGCGCGCCGCGGCCCCGGGGGGCCGTGGCGGCCCCCACGGCGGGCCTGCACTTCACCGACGATCTTTTGCGCCGCGTGGAAGACGCCGGGGCGCGGGTGGTCCGCTTGACCCTGTGGGTCGGCTGGGGAACCTTCCGCCCGGTCTCCGCCGCCGATTACCGCGCCCACGCCATGTTGCCGGAGGTGTACCGGATTTCGGAAGAGGCCGCCCGCGCCGTCAACGACGCCCGGGCGGCCGGCCGCCGCGTGTGGGCGGTGGGGACGACCGCCGTGCGCGCCCTCGAGTCCGCCCACCGGAACGGCGCCGTCGTCCCGGAAACGGCGGAAGCCCGCCTCTTCATCACTCCCGGCCACGCGTTCCGCTCCATCGACCGATTGATCACCAATTTCCACATGCCCGGCCACACGCCGCTCCTGTTGACGGCGGCTTTCGCCGGAACCGATCTCCTTCGCCGCGCCTACCAAGACGCCGTGGCCCGCCGGTACCGCCTGTTGTCCTACGGCGACGCCATGGCCGTCCTTTAATAGTCTTTCACCCAAAGCGCACCGCCGTCGACGGCGATCCCCGAGGGTTCGCTCGTGTCGGTTGTCTCGGGGGCGCGCTCAATGCGACCGAACCCCGCGACGCGGAGCGCCGCCCCCCGATTTTAAATACTATACTTTTGTATATGCCGGCCATTGAACCCCTCAAGGATGTGTTGCGCCGGGTCTTTGGGTACGGGGCGTTTCGTCCCGGGCAGGAGAAAATCATCAACGCTGTTTTGGGCGGTCAGGATTGCATCGGCGTGATGCCGACGGGGGCCGGCAAGTCGTTGACGTTTCAGCTTCCCGCCAAGATGGTGGGCGGAACGGTCTTGGTGTTGTCGCCGCTCCTTTCCCTCATGAAAGACCAGGTGGACGGGCTGTTGCAAAACGGGTTCCGCGCCACGGCCCTCAATTCGACTCTTTCTTCCGCCGAGAGGGAAAACCGTTTGGCGCGGCTCAAGCGGGGGGATTATGAATTGGTTTATGTCGCCCCGGAGGCCCTGGAGGGCGGGCTTCGGTCCTTTTTAGCCCAGTGCCCGTTGAAATTGTTGGTGGTGGACGAAGCCCATTGCATCAGCCATTGGGGACACGAGTTCCGGCCGGCCTATCGGAACTTGCGCGGATTAAAAACGCTGTTGGGCAACATCCCGGTTTTGGCGCTCACCGCCACGGCCACCCGGGGGGTGGCGGCGGACATCATCCACCAATTGGGGATGATTGAGCCCGAGGGATACAAGGGGTCTTTTTACCGATCCAATTTGCGGATCACCTGCCAAAAAAAGGGGGAAGGGCGGAACACCCGGCGGGACATTCTGGGCATCGTTCGCGCCCGCGCGGGGGAAAGCGGCATCGTTTATTGCCTGAGCCGAAAGACGGTGGAGTCCACCGCGGACTTTCTGAAATCCCACGGAGTCAACGCGCGGCCGTACCACGCGGGTCTTTCCGACGTGGAACGGCGTCAAAACCAGGACGCCTTCGCCCGCGACGACGTCGATGTGATCGTGGCCACCGTCGCCTTCGGCATGGGCATCGACAAATCCAACGTGCGTTACGTGATCCATCGGGACATGCCCAAAACCTTGGAGAACTATTCCCAGGAAATCGGCCGCGCCGGTCGGGACGGGTTGCCGTCCGATTGTGTCCTTTTTTATTCTTGGGCGGACGTGATCGCCTACGAAGGATTCCACACGGACGCGCCGCCGGAACACGCGGCGCAACTCAAACGCAAAACGGTGGAGATGTTTCGTTGGGCGGATCGCCGCGCCTGCCGGCACCAGGGCCTTTCGGCGGTGTTCGAGGAAAGTCTCGAGCCCTGCGGGAATTCCTGCGACATATGCCGTGGCACTGCGGTGTCGGACCTGGGCGCCGATGAAACCCCGGCGCTTGTGCCTGTTTCCAAACGGGCGGCCCCGAAAGGGATCGACGCTTTTTCCGATGAGGATCGGGGGCTCTTCAACCGGCTCAAAACCCTGCGACGATCCCTGGCCGACGCCCAAAACCTTCCCGCCTATTTGGTGTTCAGCGACGCCGTCTTGAGAGGCCTGGTTCAGCGCCGTCCCAAAACCCCCGAGGAGCTTCTGGACGTCGCCGGGGTCGGCCCCGCCAAGCTGGCCCGATACGGCAAGAGGTTTTTGGAGGAAATGTCCCGCTGATCGCCGTTGCGTCGCGCGGTTCCCAAAAGCGACAGCCGAACCGCGCGGGGATCGCACGCCCCCGCGGTTAAATCGGACTTGACGACGGCGCTCCCGAACACGCGGCATCTCTCGCGGACAACGGGGTGAGTCTCCCCGCTCCCCCGCCCCCCCCCATTTCTCGTCTCTCCGGGCCCGCCCTATTGTTTACAACTTATTTACATTTCCAAAAGGCCGTCTTAAGGGCGCACGGGTTTAATAAGGGTGTCGGGCGGGCGCTTAAGGAGGCCTTTATGGTGGACACCGAGACTGAAAATTCCTCTTGCAAAGAATCCAAAGTCGCTTATCTTTGGATCAAAGGCCCCCGACGGCGAATCGATTCGGTTGACGCCAATCTGCCCCTCCCCTTGGGGCGCGGTGTGGGCGGGAGCAAAGTCTGCCGGATTTGCGAAAAATTGTTGTCACCTTTTTATGCGAGCAAACGACACGAAAACCAAGTCAAATAATCTTTATCGGCGGATAACGGCGGGCGGCCTGGCGGCCGCCTACGTTTTTAGCAACGTCGTGGGCGCCCACGCCGCCGAATCCAACGTTTGGAAAGAGCGCCGCGCCGCCGCCGATCGGCAGCGCGCCGCCGGAACCCTCTACGCCCGGTTGCCCGGCGCGGGTCCGACGACCGGGATCGAGGCGATTCTGCCCAACCTCGCGCCGTCGTTTTCCCCGGGGGACACCGCGGTCGGCGCCTTGCCGCCGGCGGAAGCGAAAGCGTTTTCCTGGCTGCCCGCCGCCGTGGCGGCGCACGGCGACATCCGTCGGGTGCATGTCGCCGAAAACCCGGCCGCGCCGGTCGTGATCCATTTGCAGGACGTGCACGAGATCGAGGAGGCCCAGAGGAACCTGGCCGGGCTGGTGGGTGGTTTGGGCGCGGCGCGGCGGGCGGACGTCGTGGGTCTCGAAGGGGCCGCCGGCGCGTTCCGCCTCGCGCCCTACCGGAAAGCGTCCCCGGACATCGCCCGCGCCCTGGCGGGGGAATTCGTCCGGTTGGGTTATCTGACGGGTCCGGAAGCGGCCGCGATCACGGCGCCCGAGGAACCGCTTTTGTGGGGGGTTGAAAACGCGGATCTTTATAGAAAACACGTGGACGCGTTTTCTATGTCTGAAAAAACCCGCGCGGTCCTCGCCCGTCGACACGCCGAGCTTTCGGTGGAAGCCGACGCCTTGAGGTCGCGGCTGTATCCCGCGGCCCTGCGCGCCCTGGACGAGCATCGTTTGGCCCACCTGGGTAAAAAGGAAAGCCTGGGTCAGTACACCGCCGCCCTTTGGGAGGCGCCCGTCAAAAAAGGGGATTACCCGAACGTTGCCCGGCTGGTCAAGGTTCTTGAAGATGAGAAGCGGATCGATTTCAGACGGGTGGAGGCCGAACGGCAAGCCTTGATTGACGCCTTGGTGCGCGTCCTGTCGCCCGCGGCCCTCGACCGGCTGGTTCAAGAGAGCCTTCGGTTTCGCGCGGGGGCCATTTCCCACGCCCGCTATTACGAGTTCCTCAAGGCTTTTTGCCGCGACCACGGCATTCGACTCGCCGCCTATCCGTCGCTCAACACCTATATTGCCTACGCCCTCGCGGCGGAGAACATCCAACGGGAGAAACTCCTGGACGAGTTGGATCGCCTGGAAACCGCGGCCTTTTCCGCTTTGGCCACAACGGAACCCGCGGCGCGTCTCGTCCGCGTCCGGCGGGGGCTGGTCCTTTTGGAGAAGCTGTCCCGTCACACCTTGACGCCGGTGGAGTGGGCCGCCTATCAAAACGCCCGCCCGGACATCCTGCAAACGCCGAAGCGCCTCGCCGCTCTCTCGGGACGGGCCGCCGACGGCGAACTGCCGACGGATTTGCTGGCCCCGTTCGAGGCGTTCTGTTCCGCCGCCCTGGAGCGCAACGCGGCGTTGGTGGAGAATCTCCTCGCCAAGATGCGGACCGAGAAAGCCGGCACGGGCGTTTTGGTTACGGGCGGTTTCCACACCGCCGGGATGACCGATCTTCTCAAAGAGAAAGGCGTGTCGTTCGCGGTCGTGGCGCCCCGGTTGGCCCGCGTGACCGAGTCGCCCCGGCCCTTGGACGTTTTTGCCCGCGCTCCCCTGCCCTTGGAGACGCTCCTGGCGGGGGACGTCATCCAGCTGGCTTACGCACCCTTGACGCAGGCCGAGGGAACGGTGGCGGCGGTTCCGAGCGGTCTTCCCCGGCAGCAAACGGCCGAGGGCTTGTGGGACTCCCTGGATTCGTTCCTGGCGGAGCTGAAGACCGGTTTCAAAGGGGACGACCTCGCCCGGTTCGAGACGTGGGCGTCCGGCTTTCGCTCGATCAAGGCCGTGACCGCCCGGCCGGTGAAATTTCGGGGCGCTCTGGACGCGGTGGTCGTGTGGTTGGAGGCCCGGTCGGGGGTGCAAAAAGGATTCGTGGTTTTGGCGCCCCCGGTTCAAGGTCAAGAAGGCTTGCCGGCGGCCGACCCGGTCTACAACGGCCGGTTCGCGCTGGACGGCGTGGAGGCGAATGTCCTCGTCTACGACGCCCGCGCCATTCCCCGCGGCGATTTGGGTGAAACGGCCTGGGTGGACGACGCCCGGATGTTGCCCCGACGACTCTTCGCGTCGCTCCGTCGACTGCTCAACACGCGGCGGCTGACCAACGAAGAGCGGCGCATCGAGCGGGCCCATTTGACGGCGATTGAACAGATCTCCTCCAAGCATGGGATCCCGCAGGAAAAACTTCTTCCGATCCTCAACCACATTCGTCGAACCCGCGACTTGGTCTTGCGTCTTGCCGATGACGCGCGCCTGCCGCCCACGGACCGGCAGGTTCTCGCCGTGGCGGCCGCCACCCACGACATGGGGAAATTCCACGAAGATTGCATTGAAAGCATCTTGGAAGCCCAATACCACGAGCGGGGCTCCGCCGAACACAAGGCCCTGGCGGCTCACGAAGAAACCGTTTTCGCCATGTTGGACCGCTATCAACTGAATTTGGGGCCGGACGCCTCCCTCGTGCTGCGGGCGCACAGCGCCATCGGGCCCCTGGGGCAACAGTCGCTGTCGGAAATCGAAGGGCTCGAGGAGCGGCACGTCCGGTTGGCCTTGATCTTGGCCATGGCGGACGTCGGGGACGGCTACCGCGATATGAACCGGGATTATCTGCGCCTCCGCGTGGCGGAGACCGGCTTCCCCACCACGACCGCGCTCTCCAGCGAGTTTCAAAAGTACGTGGACGGCGCGCGTCGCGGCGGATTTGCCGATGCGGCCGATGCGTCGCGGTTTTTTTTCCGTGAAACGTTGGGCAACGCGTGGTTCGGCGTGGCCACCGAGCGGACACTCATCGATCACGTGGCCCGATCGGTGGAAGAGGCCCTGGCCGCCGACCCGGACAAAAGCGACGCGCGTCGGCTTCGGGCCCTGGCCGACGCCGTTCAAACCTTTGGTCTGCCTGGCCGGACCACCCCGCCGGACCAATGGTGGCCGGCGTTGGTCAACGCCGTCTGGCTGCGGGGGACGCCGGCGTCGGAGCGCGAGATTCGATTGAAGGGTCTGCTCACCCTCCTCAATCGGGACCCTGAAGGTCGGCGGATTGACGATTCTCTGGGCCTCGACTTGCTGACTCTGGGGATGATGGCCCCCGACGCGGTCTTGCTCGAACGGCGATGGGTGGAGGGGAGCTATAAGGACGGCCAATGGGATTTCAACCGTTTCATCGGCGGCTGGCTTGACAACGTGCGGACGATTGTTCCCGGCCCGGAAGCCAAACAAATACGCACGGCCCTGAATCACGCGTTGGCGAACGCGCATCTCCACGGGGTTATTCGGGAAGGGGCCCCTCTCACGGCGAGCGTATCCCAAATCGCTGGGCATTGGGTCGTTCGCGTCGAGAACTTTACCGACGAAGCTCTTCCGAAAATGCCGGATGTGGGAAAACGAAAAACGGCCGACGACGACGTCACGTTGGCGGGCCGCGTGTTTCGGAACGGTTCCCCGCTTTTAACAACGCTCATGCTCAAGGAAGAACTGCGCGGCGCCAACACCAATTTCGGCTTTGGGACCTCCTACACCATTAAAGCGCTTCAAGAAGGGCCCAACGGACGATCCCAAAAAGTTTTGTGGAGCGAATCGGCCCCGCTGGGGAAAACCCCGGCAGGTTCGTCGGTGAGGAAAGTTTCTTTCTTGTTCACTTCCCCGATCGGCGTGCCCGTGGCGCAGGGGGAGTTGGCCGCTTGGTTGGCCGAGAGTAAAACGCCCTCGTGGATCACCGCGGACGATTCCGGCGCCGCGTGGCGAAGCGCTTTGGAGACCCGCTTCCTTACCGGGCTGAAGGGGCCGCAGCGCGAGAAAGCAGTGACCGAAATATTTAACACCCTAACAACACTCCGGGACCAGTTTCCGATCATTGATCGCTTCAACTTAGAGGCCGAGACTTTGGCCCTGGCCCAGGGGCCCGTGGAGTTGTTCGGCTGGATCGGGCCCTCGGACAAAATCGCTTACATTTACCGGGATTTGGAGAATCGTCCCGAGCTGTTGCGCGTGGGAAGGTTGGCCCCCGCTCTGTCCTTGTCCCGGCTCTCCCAATCTTTGGCCCATCCTCTTGGGAACCTCTACCAACACGCCATCCATTCGGAAAATGCCGTTTTCCGCGGGGTCTGGAACCGGGGAACGTTGACGTTCGAAATATCGAATTTAACCGACGAGCCCATGGACAAACCCTTGCTGGCGTCGCTTAACCGACGGGTGACGGCGGCCGATCCCAACCCCGCGTTTGCGCGCGGTCCGCGCTCAGAAATGGGTGTGGGCTTAGGGATGATGATTACGGTGTCCCACGGGCTTTTTGCCCCGGAGTTGCAGGCAAAGCTGGCCGATCAAATCGTGTTTAGCGTCAGCGCGAAGCCGGTGGACGGATCCAAACACAACGTCACCGTCGAACTGTCGGTCCCCCCGGCGCCGACCGAGTCCTCTCAAACGAATTATCAGGCGGCCCGCCCCGGGATGGCCAATATCAAGGACTGGATTAATCAACACCGCGCGGAGATCCGACTCGTGGCCTCGGTTGACAATGAACAGTTGGACACGGCCGTCGCGGCGGAGGTGTCGGAGGGGATGCAGGGCTATAAAACGGTTCTCCTTCGACCCTACCCGGTCTGGCGCCACCGGGCCAAGCTGGATGACTTGGTGGCCGGCATCGAAGACGCCGCGCCTGTTTTGACCCAACCCGGCGCGTTGCGCAACGAGTGGCGGGCCCTCCTGTGGCGTGAACTGGGTTACGCTCGCGCGAGCGAAGAGACGGCGGCCCCGACGGCGCCCGGTCAGGCCATTCGTTTGTCCGGCGGGGGGCTATCGACCGCGGAGCACGGCCGGGTCAACCGTTTGATCCAACGGCTCATCAAGGAAGGGAAGGCCGCGGCGGTGTACGGCGACCGCGCCGGCGTTTTACCCAAGGACAAAGACGTGAAGACGTTGTCGGTGGAAGACGCTACCGACGGTTTTGTGATGGGGCTGCGCGGGTTGCTGCGCCACGGAATGGAAAAGGGCGATTGGGCGGAGGATTTTGATGTGATTGTGGTTGATGGCGATTTCCCCGCGGACGTGGCCCTTCATCCGGGGCATCGGCGGAATCAGGTGTATTTGCCTCGGGCGGTCTTTTCCGGGCTCAAAGACCTTTTCCGGTCTTTGGCCCGCGGGGACGAACAAAACGCCCTCTTGGATGTGGTCGGCGACATGCTTCGCCACGAAGCCGAGCACCTTCGACGGTATAAAGAAAAGGGGGCTCCCGCGCCGGAGGCCGAAGTGGACGCTGTCGCCCCTTCGGCGGGACCCCGGGCGCTTTTGCGTGTTTTGCACAGCGCGGCGGCCGCCCGTGCCGCCGGCGTGGCCCCGCGCTGGAGCGCTTTTTTCGAGCGCTTTCGCGGGGAACGCACCTCTTACCTTCACGCGTATCTCCATGTGACGCCGGAACAACACCTGGCCATGGCCACGGCCCTGACCCGCCGTCAATACACCAAAGAAGATCGGATTTTGGCTCAACTGCATTTGGGCGCTGTTTTTGACGGGACGGATCCCGGATCCGCCGTTTTCAAGAAAGCCCTCGCCCTCCTTCAAAACAAGAACATCATCGATCAAGACCCCGAAACCCAAGAACCGTTCCCCCTCTGGAAGTTTGTCCAAGAACTCACCCGGCAGCACGCGCTGATCAGCGACCCCCGCCCCCTGGGCGAAATGAACGTGATCGCGAAGTCCCTGGACCAATTTGATCCCTGGCTACGCGCG
>Ga0268298_10000436_pt1 | contig 53715 bp, 38 predicted proteins | sample WWTPWeurt_MetaG_FD_194462 | JGI IMG/M metagenome (GOLD analysis project Ga0268298, IMG submission 194462) | Activated sludge microbial communities from WWTP in Nijmegen, Gelderland, Netherland - WWTP Weurt | ecosystem: Engineered > WWTP > Aerobic digester > Activated sludge | place... | reverse complement strand
TCGGCGGTTGAATCGATAGGTGAACGCGGCCAAGTATCGCGTAGCATATTTGCGGAAGTCGAACGCATGGTAACTGCCGCTCAAACTGGTCTTGAGGTTACCGAGTACGGTGTTGATCCACTGGAACTCGGGCAAGTCCTTCGGCTTGCGCTTGCCGACAACGGTCGGCTGATGCGCACAACCTGCACTGCTCACCGCGCCGAAACAGGCCAGTCCATCGGGGAACACAGTGCTGCCCGGGGCCAGATGTGTTTTGGCCCACTGGCCGATTGCGACCAGGTTGAAACCCGAGACAGGAGTGAGTTTGACGCGCAGGGGGTGGCCCTCGTCACTGAGGGAGGCGGCGGCGACGAACGGGACCTTGTTCTCCGAGCCCCGACCGACTTTGCCACCGGTGCGCTCGCCGCCCAAATAGGCATCATCGACCTGAACCTGGCCATCCAGAACGTAACGCGTCTTACGGTCGGCCATCGCCTGCATCAACTTGTGGTGGATGAGCCAAGCGGTCGGATAGCTCACCCCGAGGTGGCGCTTGAGTGCGAGCGCCGACAGTCCGGTCTTGGCCTGGCTGATCAGGTAGATCGCGAGGAACCAAGTCGTCAGTGGCAGTCTGGTGCCCTGCATCACGGTGCCGGCGATCAGCGACGTTTGATGTCGACACGCCTGGCACTCGAACAGCGCGTGGGTTCGCCCGCGTACCCGGCTGTAAGTAACGCCCCCACAGCGCGGACACCGAAACCCCGCCGGCCAGCGTGCCTGCTCCAAAGCCGCCTCGCAGGATGGCTCGGTTCCGTAGCGCTTGAGAAACTAGGGCATGGACAGTCCGGGTTGAAACTGGATTCGGTTCATCGGCATGGCACACCTCTCAGCGGAAAAGCTGTATCTTTGTACAGTATAGACCTGTTGGGGTGCCTGGCTGAACATCGTTGCTAATCAAGAATCCGTAAGGGTGGCGGCATCGAGTTCAGACCGCGCGCGGCCCGCGCAGTACGCACAGCGTCGGCGGGCCTCGAGGGTCGATGTCGGCACACAGGAGCGAGTCGTGCTGGTTCAGACCTTCTCCTTCACGCCCAGCCCGTAATGCGCGCCGCGCTCACGGGTCGTGCGCGCAATCACAATTGAGTGCAATGACCCTCTCCCGATCCGCGCGAAAGCACCCGCAACGCTTCCATCGACGCCGTGCCCAGCGGGTGCTGCGGGCGAACGATAGCGCGCTCTAACGCGACCGGCCACCTGCAAGGCATGGGTCGGGCCCTCGGTGACCTACTGGTGAGCCTCACTTGGGGCGGTAGGCGCCCGGGGTGCTGCCGGTCCATTTCCGGAACGCGCGATGAAAGGCGTTGGGGTCCTCGAAGCCCATTTCCTGGCCAATGACGGCGATCGGGGTATTGGTCTTCGTCAGCAACTGAATCGTCGCGTCCCGGCGGAGTTCATCCTTGATCGCCTGGAAGGTGGTGCCCTCCGCGGCCAGCCGGCGGGTCAGCGTGCGCAGGGACAGGTGCAGCGCGCTGGCGGTCTGACCGGCGCTAATCGGGAGGCCGAGGCGTGGGCGCAAGTGCTCGCGGACCTTCTGCCGGGTCGGGTGCTGCTCGAAGGCGACGAACAGCCAGTCGCCGGGGGCCCGGGCCAGGAACCGGGCGAGCGAGCGCCGGTCCTGGCGGATCGGCGTGGCCAACTGGGCGGCCTCGAAGTAGAGGGCTGAAACCGCCTGCTCGAAAAACACCGGGCCGGGGTAGAGAAAACCGTATTCCGACGCGTGGCTCGGGCGCCGATAACTGCAATCGACACGCGCCAGGGTCATGCGGTGCCCGGTGAGCCAGGACGCCACGCCGTGGATCAGCTTGAGCAAGATCTCCTGTCCGAAGGTATTCGCCGCGGCCTGCGGCGTCCGCGGAATCAGGGCCATCCGGATGAGGCTGCCTTCGCGAGCAAGTTCGATGCGGAAGTCATCCAGCAGCAGGTGGAAGAAGCGGCTGAGTCGGAACAGGGCGGTCTGCAGCGTCGCCGAGTCGAGCAGGCTGAGGCAGAGAAACTTCAACGAGCCCGAGCGCACGGGCCGCGAAAACATCCCCGGCAGTTCGTCATCCAGTTGGCTGGCCAGTTGCCGGTAGAGGGTGGCGAACTGCTCGGTGGTCACCCTGGCCGTTTCCGCGCCAAGGAGGACCGGAGCGATATCCGCCCGCGCCAGCGCGTCCGCCTGCCCCGCCGGATCGAGCGGCGTGCCGTTCAACAGGTTCAGCACGAAGGACATCGGGATCGTGCCGGCAGTGATGTCGGTCGGGGCCATGGTGCGGTGCTTCGCATCGCGAGAATGGCCGATTATGCAAGTGTTTCGGCGCAAGTCGCAATCGGCATCGGATGCGCTCGTTCTTAGAATTGCTCCCGCAATCCGCGCATAAGTGGATTGGATTGCCAGATCGTCCGGCCGCGCCAGCAGTTCTCTGTCGATGCGGGAAACCGGACTCAGGCGCAGAGCGCATGGCGGAAGGTGTTGGTTGGCCCAAGCCGGCGCGCAAGAAAAGAGAAGACTTTCCGGAGACCTCGCTCATGCCCACCGAATCCATCCAAGCCGCAGCTTCGGCTTACGCCTACCCGCTGCTGATCAAGCAACTCCTGCATACACCGCTGGCGACTGCCGCCGATCAGGAGATCGTCTACCGCGACAGCCACCGCCAGACCTACCGCGACCTGGCCGCCCGGATCCGTCGCCTGGCCAATTCGCTGCGCGATGCCGGGGTCGGCCCGGGCGATACCGTCGCGGTGATGGACTGGGACAGCCACCGCTATCTCGAATGCTTCTTCGCCGTGCCGATGATGGGTGCGGTGCTGCAGACGGTGAATGTGCGCCTGTCGCCCGAGCAGATCCTGTACACGCTGAATCACGCCGGTGCCGACATCGTCCTGGTCAACGCCGATTTCATCCCGGTGCTGGCGGGCATCAAGGGCCAACTGGAGACGGTGAAGCGCTTCGTGCTGATCTCCGATACCGGCAGCGACATGGCGATGTGGCAGATTCCCTTTGTCGGCGAGTACGAGGCCTTGCTGGCGAAGGCGTCGAGCGAGTACGACTTCCCCGACTTCGACGAGAACACGCGGGCGACGACCTTCTACACGACCGGTACGACCGGGCTGCCGAAGGGCGTCTATTTCAGCCACCGCCAACTGGTGCTGCACACGCTGGCGGTCGCCACCCATCTGGGTACCGCAGAGGACCACGGCCGCCTGCACCGCGGCGACGTGTACATGCCGATCACCCCGATGTTCCACGTCCACGCGTGGGGCGTGCCCTACATCGCGACGCTGCTCGGCCTCAAGCAGGTCTATCCCGGCCGCTATGCGCCCGAGACCCTGGCCCGCTACATCCAGGACGAGAAGGTCACCTTCTCGCACTGCGTGCCGACCATCCTGCAGATGCTGCTGACCAACGCCGAGGCGAAGGCGGTCGATCTCAAGGGCTGGAAGGTCATCATCGGCGGTTCGGCGCTGCCCAAAGGGCTCGCCGCCGCGGCGCTGGAGCGCGGTATCGACGTCTTCGCCGGTTACGGCATGTCGGAAACCTGCCCGATCCTGACCATCGCCCGAGTGCCCGGCGACCTCCCGGCCGAGGATCTGGACGGCCAGGCCGACCAGCGCATCCGCACCGGCTATCCGGTGCCGCTGGTCGATCTCCACACCGTCGACGGCGACCTCCTCGACGCCCCCCGTGACGGCAAGAGCACCGGCGAGATCGTCGTCCGCGCGCCGTGGCTGACCATGGGCTACCTGCACAACCCGTCCGCATCGGACGAGCTGTGGGCCGGCGGCTACCTCCATACCGGCGACATCGGGACCATCGACCCGGCCGGCTGCCTGCAGGTGACCGACCGTCTGAAGGACGTGATCAAGACCGGCGGCGAGTGGGTGTCCTCGCTCGAGCTCGAAAACATCATCTCCCAGCACCCGGCGGTCAGCGAGGTCGCGGTCATCGGGGTGAAGGACGACAAGTGGGGCGAGCGTCCGCTGGCGATGGTCGTCCTCAAGCCGGGGCAGACGGCCACGGCCGACGAGATCAAGGCCACCGTCGCGAAATCGGCCGAGGCGGGCCACATCTCGCGCTACGCGGTGCCCGACGAGATCCGATTCGTCGAGGAGCTGGCGCGCACCAGCGTCGGCAAGATCAACAAGAAAGCCATTCGCGAACATCTGGCCTGACGGCCATCGCAAACCAGGAGTCAATCGCGTGAACAGACTGCATATCAAGAAAGCCGCCGTACTCGGCGCCGGGGTCATGGGTGCGCAGATCGCGGCGCATCTCGCCAATGCCGGCGTGCCGGTCGTCCTCTTCGACCTGCCCGCGAAGGAAGGCGACAAGAACGGCATCGTCAGGAAGGCCATCGACGGGCTGAAGAAGCTCGAACCGGCGCCGCTGGCGAACAAGGCGGCGCTGAAGCTGATCTCGGCCGCCAACTACGATGAGCATCTGGCCGAGTTGGCCGGCTGCGAGCTGATCATCGAGGCGATCGCCGAGCGCATGGACTGGAAGAACGACCTGTACGGCAAGATCGTGCCGCACATTTCGGCCAATGCCATCATCGCCTCCAACACCTCCGGACTGTCGATCGACGCGCTGTCGCAGGCGCTGCCGGCCGATGTTCGTCCGCGCTTCTGCGGCATCCACTTCTTCAACCCGCCGCGCTACATGCGCCTGGTCGAGATCATCGCCACCCGCACGACCGATGCGGGCACGCTCGATGCGCTCGAGACCTGGCTGACCTCGCGCCTCGGCAAGGGTGTGATCCGCGCCCTCGACACGCCCAACTTCGTCGCCAACCGTATCGGCGTGCTCTCGATCCTGGCGGTGATGCATCACACCCAGCGCTTCGAGCTTGGTTTCGATGTGGTCGACGCCCTGACCGGGCCGAAGATCGGCCGCCCGAAGAGCGCCACCTACCGCACCGCGGACGTCGTCGGCCTGGATACGCTGGCCCACGTCGTGCGCAACATGCACGGCACGCTGCCCGACGATCCATGGCATGCGCATTTCAAGGTGCCGGCCTGGCTGGAACAGCTTATCGCGCAGGGGGCTCTGGGTCAGAAGACCAAGGGCGGCATCTACCGCAAGGTCGGCAAGGAAGTCCACGTGCTGGACCTTGGCCTGCAGGATTTCCGCCCCTCGAGCGGCGAACTCAGCGCCGAGGTGGCGGGCATCCTCAAGGACAGGAACCCGGCCAGCCGCTTCGCCGCACTGCGTGCCTCGAAGGACCCGCAGGCGAAGTTCCTGTGGGCGATCTTCCGCGACGTTTTCCACTATGCCGCCGTGCAGCTCGAATCCATCGCCGACAATGCCCGCGATCTGGATCTCGCGATGCGCTGGGGTTTTGGTTGGACGCAGGGGCCGTTCGAGATCTGGCAATCCGCCGGCTGGGCGGACATCGCCCGGGCGATCGCCGCCGACATCGCCGCCGGCGAGACGATGAGCGATACGCCGCTGCCCGCCTGGGTGCTGGAAGATCGTGAGGGTGTGCACACGCCGCAGGGCTCGTGGTCGCCGCGCCGTAAGGCCTATGTGCCGCGTTCCGCGCTGCCGGTGTACCAGCGCCAGCTCTTCCAGGAAGCCGTCCTCGGCGACGGTTCGTTGGCGCCCGAGCAGTCCGGCGAGACCCTGTTCGAGAACGACGGTGTCCGTCTGTGGCGTTTGCCGGCGGTCGACGCCGGCATCGGCATCCTCTCCTTCAAGTCCAAGATGCACGCCATCGGCAGCGAAGTGGTCGATGGGGTGGTGGCAGCGGTGCGCCAGGCCGAGCAGAGCCTGTCCGGCCTGGTCATCTGGCACCAGCCGCCGTTCGCCGTCGGCGCCAACCTGGCCCAGGTGGCCGAGGGGTGCGTGGCCGGCGATTTTGCGCAGCTCGACCGCTATGTCGCCGCCTTCCAGCAGGCCGGTCAGGCGCTGAAGTATGCGGCGGTGCCGGTGGTGGCGGCGGTGCAGGGCATGGCGCTGGGCGGCGGCTGCGAGTTCGCCATGCAGGCAACGCGCCGCGTGGTGGCGCTGGAGAGCTACATGGGCCTGGTCGAAGCGGGCGTCGGCCTGATCCCGGCCGGCGGCGGCTGCAAGGAGTTCGCGCTGCAGGCGGCGGAATGGGCGGGGCGGACCGCGACCCCGGCCGAGCTGATGGCCTTCCTGCAACCGGTGTTCATGAACATCGCCACGGCCAAGGTCTCGAAGAGCGCCGCGGAGGCGGTGGGCTACGGCTTCGCCCGCGCGACCGATACCGTGCTGTTCCATCCCGACGAGCTGCTCTACGTGGCGATCCGCGAAGCCCGTGCGCTGGCCGAATCCGGCTATGCGCCCCCCGCCACGGCGCGTGCCGTGCCGGTGGCCGGGCGCGGCGGCATCGCGACCCTGGAGATGACGCTGGTCAACATGCGTGACGGCGGCATGATCTCCGCGTACGACTACCAGGTCGCCCGTGCCGCGGCGGTTGCGCTGTGCGGTGGTGAAGTCGATAGCGGCAGTCTGGTCGATGAGGCCTGGCTGCTCACGGTCGAGCGCCGCCTGTTCGTCGAGCTGCTGAAGAACCCCCAAACCCAGGCCCGGATCCAGCACATGCTCGAGACCGGCAAGCCGCTCCGCAACTGATCCGGCCCAGGAGAACACCATAATGAGCAAACAGATTCAGGAAGCCTACATCGTCGCCGCAACCCGCCTGCCGGTGGGCAAGCGCAACGGCATGTTCAGGAATGCGCGGCCGGACGACATGCTGGCCCACGCCATCCGCGCCGTGGTCGCGCAGGCGCCCGGCGTCGACCCGACCCGCATCGGCGACGTCATCGTCGGCTGCGCCATCCCCGAAGCCGAGCAGGGCATGAACGTGGCCCGCATCGGTGCGCTGCTCGCCGGTCTGCCGAATACCGTCCCGGGCATCACCATCAACCGCTTCTGCTCCTCCGGACTGCAGGCCGTCGCCGACGCCGCCAATCAGATCCGTCTCGGCCTGGCCGACGTGATGATCGCCGCCGGTACGGAGTCGATGACCGCGATGTCCAACATCATGGGCAACAAGGTGGCGGCCAACCCCGCCTGGTTCTCCGATGAAAACATCGGCATTGCCTACGGCATGGGCCTGACCGCCGAGAAGGTGGCGCAGCAGTGGGGCATCGGCCGCGAGGCGCAGGATGCCTTTGCCGAGGCGTCCCACCGCAAGGCCTGCGCCGCGATCGCTGCCGGGCATTTCAAGGCCGAGACCTCGCCCTTCACCGTGCGTGACTACAAGCCCGATCTGGCCAGCGGCGAAATCCGCCAGCGCGACCGCACGCCGACCGACGACGAGGGCGCACGCCCGGACATCTCCGTCGAGAAGCTCGCCAGGCTGCGCCCGGTCTTCCACGCCAGGGGCTCGGTCACCGCGGGCAACGCCTCGCAGATGTCCGATGGCGCCGGCGCCGTGATGCTGGTCTCGGAGAAGGTCCTGAAGGAACACAACCTGACCCCGCTCGCCCGCTTTGCCGGCTTTGCCGTCGGCGGGGTGGCGCCGGAGATTATGGGCGTCGGTCCGATCGTCGCGATCCCCAAGGTGCTGCAGCAAGCCGGCATCCGCAAGGAAGACCTGGACTGGATCGAGCTGAACGAAGCCTTTGCAGCGCAGGCGCTCGCCGTAGTCAAGGAGCTCGACCTCGACCCGTCGAAGATCAACCCGCTGGGCGGCGCGATCGCGCTCGGCCACCCGCTCGGTGCCACCGGCGCCATCCGCACGGCGACGCTGCTGCACGGCATGCGCCGTACCGGCGGCAAGTACGGGATGGTCAGCATGTGCATCGGCACGGGCATGGGTGCCGCCGGCATCTTCGAAAGCATCTGAACGAACAGATCGAAAGAGAGAACACCATGAGTGATTACATCGCCCCCGTGAAGGACATGCGCTTCGTGATGGACGAGATCGTCGGTCTCGACGCCATCGCCGCGCTTCCCGGCTACGAAGAAGCCACGCCCGACATGGCGGACGCCATCCTCGAGGAGGCGGCCAAGTTCGCCAGCGGCGTGCTGGCCCCGCTCAACTGGATCGGCGACACGCAGGGCTGCAAGCTCGGGCCTGACGGCGTCGTCACCGCCGACGGATGGAAGGAAGCCTACAAGGCCTTCTGCGACGCCGGCTGGAACGGCCTGGCCTCGCCGACGGCGTACGGCGGGCAGGGCCTGCCGGAAGCCATCGGCATCGCGGTCAAGGAGATGGCCTCGTCCGCCAACCTGTCCTTCTCGCTCGGTCCGCTGCTGACCGGTGGCGCCGTGGCTGCGCTGCTGACCTGCGCCAGCGACGAACTCAAGGCCATCTACCTGGAGAAGATGATCTCCGGAGAATGGACCGGCACGATGAACCTGACGGAGCCGAATGCGGGTTCCGATCTGGCCCTGATCCGCAGCCGCGCCGAGCCGCAGGCTGACGGCAGCTACCGCGTCTTCGGCCAGAAGATCTTCATCACCTATGGCGACCACGACATGACGGACAACATCGTCCATCTCGTTCTCGCCCGCCTGCCGGACGCCCCGGCGGGCGTGAAGGGCATCTCGCTCTTCCTGGTGCCGAAGTTCCTGGTCAATGCCGACGGTTCGCTCGGCGAGCGCAACGATGCCTACTGCGTGTCGATCGAGCACAAGCTCGGCATCCACGCCAGCCCGACCTGCGTCATGGCCTTCGGTGACAAGGGCGGCGCCGTCGGCTATCTGCTGGGCGAGGCGAACCGCGGCCTCGAGTACATGTTCATCATGATGAACGAAGCCCGCATGGGCGTCGGCCTGCAGGGGGTCGCCCTCGGCGAGCGCGCCTACCAGCAGGCGCTCGGCTACGCCCGTGAACGCAAGCAGGGGCGGGACGCCGTGACCGGCGAAGCGCTGGTCACGATCGACAAGCATCCGGACGTGCGCCGCATGCTGATGCTGATGAAGTCGCGCGTCGAAGCCTGCCGCGCGGTCACCTACTTCACCGCCGGGCTGCTCGACCGTGCGCACGCCGGCACCGATCCCGAGCAGAAGAGGCGCGACCTGTTCCTGGCCGAACTGCTGATTCCCGTGGTCAAGGGTGGCGGCACGGAGATGGCGGTCGAGGTCACTTCGCTCGGCATCCAGGTGCACGGCGGCATGGGCTTCATCGAGGAGACCGGCGCCGCGCAGCACTGGCGCGATTCGCGCATCACGACGATCTACGAAGGCACCACCGGCATCCAGGCCAACGACCTGATCTTCCGCAAGCTGATGCGCGACCAGGGCGCCACCGCCCAGGCCGTCCTCTCCGAGGTGCAGGGCACGGCCGACGCGCTGCTGGCCTCCGACCGGCCCGAACTGCGTGCCATCGGCGCGCAACTGCTGGGCGCGAAACAGGCCTGGTCCGACGCCACGGAGTGGGTACTGGGCACTGTCAGGTCGGACGTTGCGGCCGTGCTGACCGCGGCCCTGCCGTACCTCAACCTTGCAGTCCTCGTCTGCGGCGGCTGGATGATGGGCAAGGCGGCCTTGGCTGCCGCCGACCACCTGGACAGGGAAGCCGGCGACCAGCGGTTCTATCGCAGCAAGATCGCCACCGCCGGCTTCTACGCTGACCAACTGCTGGCGCAGGCCGAGGCCTGGAGCAAGGTGGCGATGGCCGGCGACGCGGCGATCCGGGGCTTTGGCGACGTGCTGTTCGAATGAGACAGAGCCCGTCCGCGAGGTAACAGGCCGGTTTCGACCAGCGGAGCTCCCTCTCTCCCTCTGTTGGCGATTTGCCCATCCGGCACATGTGCCGGATGGGGTCTTTTCCTGCGCGGCGGATCCCGGAAAACCCATCCCCATTCCCATTCCCATGCCCCTGCACGGGGGCGCTCGAGCGGTCGAATCGACGCTCGCATTGCAAGAAAACCTCAAAACAACACCGCCCATTCAGGCGATATCGACCAAAGGAGCAAGACGTGAAGGAAACGTTCATCGACAAGGCCCCCGATCGAGCCAGGTGCCATGGCTGTACCCCTGCTGATCGAGACCCTGCAGCGCAGGCAATCCGTGCCGTTGCGCAGGGGGCGGCGCGGGCGAGCACGACGACTGCAAGCGGCGTTCGCGGCCAGTGGCGCGCGTCGTCGATTCGCATCCTGGGGACTGCCGTGCTTGCACATACGTGCCTCATGGGCGCGGTACAGGCGGCTGAGCTGACCGCCGGAGGGCCCGGCGTCGCGAAGCCGAAGGAATTCCAGTTCGGCGAGGTGACGGTCCGCACCAAGGGGACGATGACCTACGGCACCATCATCCGCGCGGATGACCGTAATCCCGAGCTGGTCCCGTACGGCAACGGCGTAGCAGTGGGCGTCAACGGTACGGCGAGGGGCGGCACCAACAATGACGACGGCGAACTGAATTACGGGCGTGGCGACCATACCTCGACCGTGCTCAAGGCCGTGCTCGATGCCGACCTGAAGTACCGGAACCTGGGGATGTTCGTGCGCGTCAAGGCCTGGCACGACTTCGACCTTGAAGATGACAGCGTCCCGCACGGCAATGCGGCCAACGGCTACGCGCCCGACAAGAACCTCAGCGACAAGGGCTTCAGTCGCCTCGGACGTTTCTCGGGGGCCGACCTGAGGGCCAACGTCTACGGCAACTTCGACCTGGACGGCAAATCCCTGCTCACCCGCATCGGCTATCAGACCATCGACTGGGGCTCCCCAGGTACGATTCTGGGCGGTCTGGAGCAGATCAACCCGATCGACAATCCCGCGCGCCTGCGCGCCGGCGCGGTTCCCGAGGAGACCCGGATTCCGATTCCGGCGGTCTTCGCCAGGCTGGGCCTGAACAAGAACACCAATGTCGAGGCGTTCTACCAGTTCGGCTTCCGCCCCAGTGAACTGGCGGGCTGCGGCACCTTCGGTGCATTCGTCGACTACGCGACTGCGGGCTGCAACCAGGTCTTCGTCGCGCCTGTGACGGTCAGCGATGCACAAGCCGAGGACCTTGGGCTGGTCGTCAAGCGCGGGGCGGACGGGGATCCTTCGGACGGCGGCCAATATGGCGTCGGCGTGACTTATCTTGCCGAGAACCTGGGGCAGTTCGGCGCCTATTTCGCCAACTATCACAGCCGCCGGCTCGCGGTCAGCGTGCTCAAGTCGTCAGGGACCGCCCCGTTCATTCCGGGCGACCCCAACGGCGAGAATGTGCAGTACTTCGTTGAATATCCGGAAGACGTGAAGGTCTGGGGGCTGAACTTCAAAACGCGCCTGCCTGACCAGACCCGGGTCTTCGCTGAATATACCTACCGCCCCAACCAGACCATCCAGTTGGCGACCGGGGATTTGCTCTCGGCATTCGTGTCGAACACCGCCCCGAGCCTGCTCCGGGCCGATGCGACGGCGACGCCGGCGGGCGGTGTCTACCACGGCTACGACCGCCTCAAGATGAGCCAATTCAGCGCCGGTGCGTCCAGGCCGTTCGGCAAGGTGCTGGGCGGCGACTTCACCCTGGCGGGCGAAGTCGGCGTGAAGTACATCCACGACCTGCCGGACGTGAGCGAGCGGCGCTACGTTCGCTCCGATCTCTACGGGCAAGGTCCGGTCAATGGCGTGTGCTTGCCTGGAGCGTCGGCTGCGCAGTGCAGCAACGACGGCTACGCCTCGGCGCTGGCCTGGGGCTACCGCCTGAGGGCATCTTCCGTATATGGCAATGTCTTCGATGGCGTGGATCTCAAGCCGTCCATCACCTTTGGCCATGACGTGAAGGGCTGGTCCTACGACTCGCTCTTCATCGAGGGACGGCGTCTGGCGATCGTTGCCTTGCAGGCGGACGTGAAGAAACGGTTCTTCGTCGAGGCCTCCTGGACGCCGATCTGGGGCGGTCGATACAACTTCGCGAAGGATCGGGATTTCTTCGCCCTCGCCGTCGGCGCGACCTTCTGAAGACAGGGACAGCCGGCAGCTCGCTCAACCCCTTCCGATTGCAAGTCGCACAGCTTGGGAAGGGGGCGGCTGCCGGGTCCGATACAGCCGGTGCCGGCAGATCTGGAAATGACAAACGCGGGCCCCGGATCGAGCAACTCGACTCCGTGGGCATCGTATGCATGGCGAAACAACACGCCATAGACGCGCCAGTCGGCGCCAATAACAAGGAGGATGACTCATGAAGATTCTCGTACCCGTCAAACGCGTTGTCGATTACAACGTGAAGGTTCGCGTCAAGGCCGATGGCAGCGGCGTGGATCTGGCCAACGTCAAGATGAGCATGAACCCCTTCGACGAGATCGCGGTGGAAGAAGCGGTGCGTCTGAAGGAAGCCGGGGTGGTGACCGAAGTCGTGGCGGTGAGCTGCGGCGTGGGTGCCTGCCAGGAGACGCTGCGTGCAGCGCTGGCGATCGGCGCCGACCGTGCCATCCTGGTCGAGACCGACGTCGAGCTGCAGCCGCTGGCCGTGGCCAAGCTGCTCAAGGCCGTGTGCGACAAGGAACAGCCGAATCTGGTGATCTGCGGCAAGCAGGCCATCGACGACGATGCCAACCAGACCGGCCAGATGCTGGCTGCGCTGGCGGGCTGGGCGCAGGCGACCTTTGCTTCGAAGATCACCCTTGCCGATGGCAAGGCCGCGGTGGCGCGTGAAATCGACGGTGGCGTCGAGACCGTGTCGATCAAGCTGCCGGCGGTGGTCACCACCGACCTGCGCCTGAACGAGCCGCGCTACGCCACGCTGCCCAACATCATGAAGGCCAAGAAGAAGCCGCTCGACACCGTCAAGCCGGCCGACCTCGGCGTCGATGTCACGCCCCGCCTGACCACGCTGAAAGTGTCCGAGCCGCCCAAGCGCAGCGCCGGTGAGCGCGTGGCCGACGTGGCCCAACTGGTCGACAAACTCAAGAACGTTGCGAAGGTGATCTGAACATGGCCATTCTCGTTATTGCTGAACACGACAATCAATCGCTGAAGGCCTCGACGCTGAACACCGTGGCCGCCGCTGCCAGGCTCGGTGGCGATGTGCACATGCTGGTGGCCGGTGCCGGCTGCGCCGGTGTGGCCGAAGCCGCCGCCAAGGTGGCCGGTGTGGCCAAGGTGCTGGTGTGCGACGCTGCTCATTACGAAGCCCAGACCGCCGAGAACGTGGCCGAGCTGGTGAAGGGCCTGGCCGCCGGCTATAGCCACGTGCTCGCCCCGGCGACCCCGGCTGGCAAGAACATGCTGCCGCGCGTCGCCGCGCTGCTCGACGTGGCGCAGATCAGCGACATCGTCGCGGTCGAGGCCGCGGACACCTTCGTGCGCCCGATCTACGCCGGCAACGCGCTCGCCACCGTGAAGAGCGCCGATGCGGTCAAGGTCATCACCGTGCGCACCACGGCCTTCGACGTCGCGGCCGCCGACGGTAACGCCGCCGCCATCGAGGCGGTCGCCGCCGCTGCCGACCTGGGCGTGACCGCGCTCGTGAGCCGCGAGATCGTCAAGAGCGCGCGTCCCGAACTCGGTGCCGCCAAGATCATCGTCTCCGGCGGCCGCGGCCTGGGCAGCGGCGACGCCTACCACCAGTTGCTCGAGCCGCTCGCCGACAAGCTCGGTGCCGCGCTCGGCGCCAGCCGCGCCGCGGTCGATGCGGGCTACGTGCCCAACGACTACCAGGTCGGCCAGACCGGCAAGATCGTCGCCCCGCAGCTCTACATCGCGGTCGGCATCTCGGGCGCGATCCAGCATCTTGCGGGCATGAAGGATTCCAAGGTGATCGTGGCGATCAACAAGGATCCGGAAGCGCCGATCTTCCAGGTGGCCGACTATGGTCTCGTGGGCGATCTGTTCCAGGTGGTGCCGGAGCTGACATCCATCCTTGCCTGATCGGACGCCGCGTTCTCGCTTCCAGCGGGTTCGACAGATCTCGTCTTCCTGCCCGCTGAGCGCTCGAACCGTTCCGGCTCGGGAACGCACTGCTTCCCGAGCCGTTATGTTGACCTCGTATTGCGGGTCATGATCGCCCAGGTCAGGACCCTGCCAAAGGAGTATCGAACCATGCGCGAATCGATGGAATTCGATGTGCTGATCGTCGGCGGCGGCCCTGCGGGGCTGTCGGCGGCGATCAAGCTCAAGCAACTGGCCGCCGAGAAGGGCCAGGAACTCTCGGTCTGCCTGATCGAGAAGGCCGCCGAGATCGGCGCCCACATCCTGTCGGGGGCCGTCATGGACCCGCAGGCGCTGACCGAACTCTTCCCCGACTGGAAGGAACGCGGCGCACCGCTCAACACCGCGGTCACCGAGGACCGCGTGCTGTTCCTCTCCGAGACCGGCGCCCGCCAGGCCCCCAACGGCCTGCTGCCCGACTGCTTCGTTAACCACGGCAACTACATCGTGCGCCTGGGCAACGTCGTGAAGTGGCTCGGCGAGCAGGCCGAGGCGCTGGGCGTGGAGGTCTATCCGGGCTTTGCCGGTGCCGAAATCCTGTTCGACGAGGCGGGCGCGGTGAAGGGCGTCGCCACCGGCGACATGGGGCTCAATCGTGACGGCACACCCGGCCCGCACCACCAGCCGGGCATGGAGCTGCACGCCAAATACACGCTGTTCGCCGAGGGCTGTCGTGGCCACCTCGGCAAGCAGCTCGAGGCGAAGTTCAATCTGCGCGACGGCGCCGACCCCCAGACCTACGGCATCGGCATCAAGGAGCTGTGGGAGGTGAAGCCCCAGCAGCATCAGCCGGGCTTGGTGGTGCACACCGCCGGCTGGCCGATGGACAAGGCCACCTATGGCGGCGGCTTCGTCTATCACCTCGAGGACAACCTGGTCGCGGTCGGCTTCGTGGTCGGGCTCAACTACGCCAACCCGCATCTGTCGCCCTTCGAGGAGATGCAGCGCTACAAGACCCACCCCGAGATCCGCAAGGTCCTGGAAGGCGGCAAGCGCCTGCAGTACGGCGCCCGCGCGATCGCCGCCGGCGGCCTGCAGAGCCTGCCCAGGCTGGTGTTCCCGGGCGGCGGCCTTATCGGTGACGACGCCGGCTTCCTCAACGCCGCGCGCATCAAGGGCAGCCACGCCGCGATCAAGTCCGGCATGCTCGCCGCCGAAGCCGCGTTCGAGGCCTTGGCCGCAGAGCGCCAGCGCGACACGCTCGAGGCCTATCCGGCCGCCTTCCAGGCCTCCTGGCTGCACGCCGAGCTGCACAAGACGCGCAACTTCAAGCCCTACATGAAGAAGGGTTTGTGGGTCGGCTCGCTGCTGTTCGGCATCGACCAGGTGCTGTTCAAGGGCAAGGTGCCGTGGACGCTGCACAACACCTCGGACCACGACCAGCTCAAGCCGGCGGCCGCGTGCGGGAAGATCAATTATCCGAAGCCGGACGGCGTGCTCACCTTCGATCGCCTCTCGTCGGTGTTCCTGTCCAACACCAACCACGAGGAAGAGCAGCCCTGCCATCTGCAGCTCAAAGACGCCTCGGTGCCGATCGCGATCAACCTGGCGAAATACGACGCCCCCGAGCAGCGGTACTGCCCGGCCGGGGTGTACGAGATCGTTCAGGCCGAAGCCGGCCCACGCCTGCAGATCAACGCGCAGAACTGCGTGCACTGCAAGACCTGCGACATCAAGGACCCGACCCAGAACATCAACTGGGTGGTCCCGCAGGGCGGCGAAGGGCCGATCTACCAAGGGATGTGAGCGCCGGCTCCCTCACTGCGCCTGCACCCGCCCACAGGATGATGAACGGATGAATCAAAGCACCACCAGCACCCCGCACCGCATCGTCATCGTCGGTGGTGGTGCGGGCGGATTCGAGCTCGCCACCCGCCTGGGCGACACGCTCGGCCGTCGTGGCAAGGCCGAGATCACCCTCATCGAGCGCAAGCACAGCCACGTCTGGAAGCCCAAGCTGCATGAGATCGCCGCCGGCAGCATGGACTTTGGCGACCACGAGGTCGGCTACCTCGCGCATGCCCACCGGCATGGCTTTCGCTTTCGCATCGGCGAGATGACCGGCATCGACCGCATCACGCGCGAAGTCCACGTCGCCCCCTTCACCGACCGCAAGGGCGGCGAACTGACGCCGGCGCGCTCCTTCCCCTACGACACGCTGGTCATCGCCGTGGGCAGCCAGAGCAACGACTTCGGCACCCCCGGAGTGCGGGAGCACGCGCTCAAGCTCGAGACCGCGGCCGACGCGCGCCGTTTTCATACACGCATGGTGCATGCCTGCGTGCGCGCACAGGCGCAGCAGACGCAACTGCGCCCGGAACAGCTCAAGGTGGCGATCATCGGCGCCGGCGCCACCGGGGTCGAGCTGTCGGCCGAGCTGCACCACACGATGCGCCAGGTCGTGGCCTACGGCCTCGATCGCGTCGACGCCAAGCGCGACATCAAGGTGGTGCTGATCGAGGCTGGCCCGCGCGTACTGCCCGCCCTGCCCGAGCGCCTGTCACGCTCGACCGAGCGCCTGCTGCGCAAGCTCGGCGTCGAAGTGCATACCGGCGCCAAGGTCGCCGAAGTGCTGGCCGACGGCGTGCGCCTGGCCGACGGCTCGGTACTGCCGGCAGAGCTGACCGTGTGGGCGGCCGGCGTCAAGGCCGCGGAATTCCTCACCCGCCTCGACGGCCTGGAGACCAATCGCCTCAACCAGTTGCTGGTGCGCCAGACCTTGCAGACGACCCTCGATGCAGACATCTTCGCCATCGGCGACTGCGCCGCCTGCCCCTGGCCGGAGAAGAACGGCTTCGTCCCGCCACGCGCCCAGGTGGCCCACCAGCAAGCCTCGCACCTGTTCAAGCAGATCCGCCGCCGCCTCGACGGCAAGCCGCTGCAGGACTACCACTACCGCGATCTCGGCTCGCTCGTCTCGCTCGGCAAGTTCAGCACCGTCGGCAACATGATGGGCGGCCTGGTGCGCGGCGACCTGTTCATCGCAGGCTGGTACGCCAAGCCGATGTATACCTCGCTTTACAAGATGCACGAGCTCGCCCTGCACGGCTGGGCCAAGGTGATCCTGGATCACCTTCGCGCGCACGCTGACGCGGCGCACGGAACCGCAGGTGAAGCTGCACTGAGGGGCATCCGAACCAGGCGATCCATCCACCTGGCGCTAGGTGCCGAAACACCCTTTTGCCCGCGCTCGTTTCCGAGTGTTGCCGAATTGCCGTATTGAATCCGACTCCTGTATAAACCGGCCACGGATCGCGAAAGGCTCCCTGCCTGCCTGCCTGAACCCGACCCGACATGACCTTTCTTCTGGCCACCTCTATCTTCTCGAAAAGGATCGCTCGCGCGCTGGCGAGAGTGTTGGTTGGGCTGCTGATGCTCTCGCATGCCCTGTTCGCATTCTCGAGCGCAACATCCCTGTCGCGCGCACCCTTGCGTGCGACTACACACGCGCATACTGGGGCGGCCACGGATCAAAACGATCATGGTCATAGCGATGATGACTTCGAGGACGAGGGCAGCCCCCACCAGCACGGTCACAACCCGGCTGATCACAGCCACGACAAGCCGAACGTACCACCCACGCACGCGATGGGCGTTCCGCCGCTGTCCAATCAGCCTAAATCCGGCAGTTACCTCACCACGTTTGCATGATCAGGCAGCAAACAAAGGGGGGTAACTGCCGGATTTAGGTTCACAGCTCCGCAACGCTGCCTTTCGGGGTGACAGCTTCACTCGGAAAGCTGTCTTCGGGCCATTGAGGTGCTGGACGTCTCTTGTGGGTCGTTAGGGTGAGTTGGGGATTTCGGCAACCGGTCATTCCCCTCGCATATCGCAGAGCGGAATCGAGCGACACCATTGGCCGACGAGGAGCCACCATCCGTCCAAATCTGGGGTCTGACAGAACCACTGGACGGAGGAACTGATCTGGGCGACTGACGATCCATCGCGCCTTTGCTCAGGGCCTCGACACGGACGACTTGCATCTGGCGATCAGGGGTGGCACCACAGGCCCCTCCCAGGGGTAGCTGACCTCGGTTCGGAAACCTGCACCCTGGCCGTGCTGGCCCCGGGTGCAGGATCGAATGAACTTCAGCCATACGCCCGTCCGGCACGACCGTCCCGGTTCTCGAGTCATCTGAGCGCGCCAAGCGGCGGCCACCGACTTATTGATGGCCCGCTTGTCCCCAGTCTCTGGGGAAAGGGATGTGGGAGATCCTGTGGATAAGCGAGGGCAGCCCAAGTGGCAAGCCAGATCTAAATGCTTGCCTATTCCTGAGGCAGTTACCCTGTGGATGGAGGGCAGGGATTGCAGAAGGCCGGTCGGGCCGGAAGGCTTGGCCCTCCTGTGCGACAATCCGCCACCGAGTTCCCGTCGCCTGTTGATTGAATCGTCATGACCACCCGCCAAGCCCCCGAAATCTTCCAGATCCCGCTCGACGACCTCGATCCGGCGGGCCTGCCGCCGCGCGGCACGGCCGAGTTCGAGCAAGCGGTGATCGGGCGCTACGCGCTCGACTACGCAGCGCGCGGCTGGCAGGCCGTGGTGGCGGTCGATGACGCGTTCGTGCGCGTGGTCGCGGTCCCCGAGCGTGGGGTCGAGCCGAAGGCCTACGTGTTGGGGCTGCTGCAAAACGGCTTCCTGGAGGATGCGCTGCCGGTGCTCGAGGCGCTCGACGGCATGCTCGACGACGCCGAGCTCGCCTACAGCCACGGGCTGTGTTTGTCCGAACTGGGGCGGCCGGCAGAGGCGGTCGCCCCGCTGCAGCGGGCGGTCGAACTCGACCCCACGCACGCGAACGCGTTCATCGCGCTCGGGGTAGCGTTCGCGCGCACAGGGCGCGCCGATGAGGCGGCCAACGCGCTGCGCGACGCGGTCAAGCTCGAGCCCGAGAACGCCTTCGCGAAGCGCAACCTGGCGGCTGTGCTGATGCGGTCCGGCCGGGCGGCCGAGGCGCTGCCGTTCTTCCGCCAGGCGGCCAGCCTCGCGCCGACCGATCCGGGGGCGCAGCTCGGGCTCGCGCAGTGCCTGGAGGCGCTCGGGCCGTCGCACGTGAAGGAGGCCGCCGAGCAGTACAAGGCGGTGGTCAAGCGCTTCCCCGATCACCAGGCCGGCGAGATGGCCGAGGAGGCGCTCACGCGCATCGGGCAGGACGAGATGCGCGCGGCGGTCGACGGCGGGCTGCGCATGGACGCGGTGATGTACATGCAGGCGGCGCTCGATCGCTTCGCCAAGCTCGACCAGGCGAAGGTCGGGCAGATCGTGATGGAGATCGCGCTGCTCGGCCGCAACGGGCTCGAGATCAACAAACCGGCGGTGCGCTACACGCTGCAGAACCTCGAAGGCGAGTTCTCCGGCCTGGCGCTCCTGGCCTACATGCACGTGGGCTTTCGGATGTTCGACGCCAAGGGCGACGCCGGGACCGGGCTCGATCGCGAGTACGAGGCGGCGGTGAAGATGCGCCGCGAGCGTTGAACCCGGCGAGGATCCCGACATGAGCCAGCTCCCCGAACGCTACCAGGCGGCGATCGCGCCGCTGATCAACAAGGCGCGCGAGTTTCTCGAGAAGGGCGAGGAGCTCGCAGCGATGGCCTTCGTCGGCAACTTCACCACCGGTGCCGTGGTGCCGACGCCGCTCTTCGGGCGCGGGCCGGCCGACAAGGACGCAGCGGCGCGCACGGTGAAGATGCTCGCCGAGCAGCTCGACGCCGACTTCGTCTTCGTGCTGATGGAGGCCTACAGCTTGCGGGCCGACAAGGTCGCCCGCTACGAGGAGATCCTCGACGAGTACGGCTCGCTGGCCGACTGCCCGGCGAGCTGGCGGATCGATGTGGTGAGTTTGTCGCTCGAGACGCGACACGGCGTGTGGGTCGCCCAGGTGCCGGTCAGGCCGAAGGGAATCAGCAAGAAAAAGCGCACGATCGGGGCGCCCGAGTTCCGGCACTACACCGAGGTGCAGGGGCGGTTCACGGATCTGCTGCCGGTGAAGGAAGGCGAGGGCGGGCCCCTTCACTGAGGCAGCGCAGGATACAACAGGCTGAGGCTCCTTAATGCCGGAAGCTTTCAGTCCGGCAAGCCACTGCGTGGCGTTGATTCCTTCTGATCGATCTGGTTGCTTACCCCAATGGTGGAATGTTGGGGGTTCTCTGTTTTGTTCTGGACGTTTCCCCTTGGCTGAGATATTTTTTGCCAATGATGGACACAGTTGGCCATAGATTGCCAGGAGGCTTAAGTTGAAACTTTTCACGCTCCGCGAAGTTGCTGAGGCGCTGCAAGTCTCAGAGAAGACAATTCGCCGGCTAGTCAGTCGGGGGGATCTTGTCGGCTTCAAGGTAGGTGACCGCGGGCAACTTCGTGTGAAGAGTGAAGATCTTGAGGCTTATCTCGAGAGGCATCGAGTGCACGTCCGCAGTCAGGCTGATGCGCCTCATCAGGAGGTTGATGAATGAAAAACTCAGCTAATCACGACTTCTCGATCGTTGCGGTCGATAAGTTCATCCAGGCTACCCGTGATTCTGGCTACAAGGGTACTGCTAGTGCGGTCGCCGAACTTATAGACAACTCGCTGCAGGCGGGGGCGAATATCATAAAGCTGTCGATCGAGGCCTCCGATGAGGATGGGCAATATCCGATCATTCTCTCCGTGATCGACAACGGCTCTGGCATGGACTTGCAGACGCTTCGGACGGCTCTTCGATTTGGTGGTAGCACCCGTTTCAATCGAAGAGAAGGCCTGGGGCGTTACGGTATGGGCCTGCCGAATAGTTCCTTGAGCCAGGCGCAGCGCGTGACTGTCCATACTTGGCGTTCGTCAGATGGGCCCTTCCTTTGCTCCTATTTGGATCTCGACGAGATTGCCTCGGGAGAACTGCTTGAAGTGCCTCTTCCGCGAGGCGTAGGCAAGCCTGGTTTCATCAACGGCTATGCGTCGGGGACAGCAGTGACTTGGTCGCGTTGCGATCGTCTCGATAACCGCCGTATATCGACCCTTGCTCGGAAACTGCAACTCTCGCTCGGGCTGCGTTTTCGTCACTTTCTCTGGAACGGCGTCACAATCACGGTGAACGGTGACTTAGTTCAGCCGATCGACCCGCTCTTCCTCCATCCTCAGGCCCTCTTCAAAGGGGCCACGAAGCACACGACGTTCGAGCGGGAGATTGCGGTCAATCCCGGCGATCCCAGCGCGACGGGAGTCGTGAGAGTGACATTCTCAGAACTCCCTGTTGCCGAGTGGTCTAGGCTCAGCAACCATGAGAAGCGTGAACGAGGCATCGCGAAGGGTGCTGGTGTGTCGATCGTCCGCGGCGGCCGCGAAGTTGACTATGGGTGGTTCTTTCTCGGCGGAAAACGCCGAGAGAACTACGATGATTGGTGGCGCTGCGAAATCCAATTTGATCCCGTACTCGATGAGGCGTTCGGCATCACACACACCAAGCAGCAGATCCGTCCTCGGCCGCACCTGATCGATGCACTCACCGGTGATATGGAGAGTACGGCGCGTGCCCTAAACAGCCGCGCGCGCAAGGCTCACTTCTCCGTAAAAATCGCGGAGCGGTTCTCGTCATCCGAGGCCCGGGCTAACGAGAAGGACGACCTGCTCAGACCGCTCCCGCTGAAACCTCGCTACCGTGATAAGTTGATCCTCGACTCGCTGAAGAAGGAACTGACGTTGCCTCCTCAAATGGAGCGCGAGAAAGACCTCGGTGTCGAGTACCGAATTGTCCAGAAGGCGCTTAGTGACACTTGCTTCTTCAACTACGCACGCGCTGAAGGAAAACTTGTTCTCGTGCTTAATCCCGACCACCCATTCTATAAACTCGTCTATAGGCCGTTACTAGAATCAGAGGACCAACGCGACCTCGCTCTGCGAACGGGCGTAGATCTGCTACTCCTCGCCGCAGCGCGTGCCGAGGCACTGATTGATGGCAAGGACGAGCTAAAGGTAGCGGAGCAATTCCGAGTTGACTGGAGCGACACCCTGGCAACTTTCCTAAATGGGTGATGGATGAGCCGCCAGGCACACAATGGTTGGGTGGCCCTCGCTCCGCCGTTTGCAGAGCGGAGCATCGCGCGCTCCGTCTTTCGGGAGCACGCACACCAACTCGCGACGCTAATTGAGCAGGACGCCGACGACGCGACGATGGGGGGCGCATTGGAGGCGGTGCGCATCGCCGTGCCGAAGGAGGAACGGTCGACGAAACTGATTGCTGCGCTTTCGGTGCTTACCGACCTCGCAAGGCAGCGGTGGCTGGTGCGTGTGACCGACGCCGGCGAGGTGGAGGTCCAGCGCCCGGCGGGCAAGGGTCTGGACCATCATCATGAGAAGGCGCGGATTCGCAGCCAGGAACTCGTGAAGCGGAACGAGCAACTTAGCGAACCGGCGACCCGTAAGTTCATCGAGAGCACGGCGAGCCCTCGGGGGCAGCAGATGTCTGTCTACAGTCTGCTCCGGGATGGGCGGGAACTCGCGGCATCGTTGCGAAAATTGCGGGCACTGCCACGCGCGGAACGCCCTGGCGCGCTCCGGGCGGTGATCGATCCGTACCTTCAGTTCGTTGAGGGTGAGGAACGCTGCGAGCACACGCGTTTGCGGTTGCAGGACATCTGGAGATACTTTCGTCACACGTGGACGAACCAGTACGTGAGCACGCCCGGGCGCACGATGGCCTTCCTCGTCCGAGACAGGTCCCAGCCAAACCATCCCGTTATCGGGATAGGCGCGCTTGGGAGTCCTATCGTTCAGATCCGTGAGCGGGATGCGTGGCTGGGGTGGCACCCCGAGGCCTTCATGGAGTTCGTTACGGATTGCCCTTCAGCCGAACTGGGCGTGTGGCTGAAGGAGACCATCGACACTGCGATCAATGAGATTTTCATTGCTGATCTCTATGCCGAAGGGTTGCTGACGGCAAGGGATCTACAGGCACCGAGTTTGGAAGTGATCGACGGACTGATCGCCTACGGTGAGGAGCAGCGTGAGAAGCACCACCGCTTCGTCAACTCACCGGAGATAAAGCGTGACCTTCGGCGTGAGCGGAGCGGGGATAGCACAGAACACTGGCGAGCACGCGCAGAGTCACACCTATACAAGAGCAAGCGTGCGCTTACGCTCGCAGACATGTTGCGCTCGCGGATGGTGCTGCAGCGGTACCTCGTCGGCCCCCCAAGTGTTGAGGCGGTACGCAGGCTCCTCGCCAGTTCCGACGGCACGCGGATGATCAAGAACGTTCTCCGTAAGGCAAAGGCTGACCGGGTTGGCATCGCGATGGCCGACATCACTGTGTGCGGTGCTGTAGCGCCATACAGCCCGCTCCTCGGGGGCAAGCTAGTGTCGTTGCTTGCGGCTAGTCCGGAGGTTGTTGACGCCTACCATCGGAAGTACTTGGAGCAAGAGAGCGAGATAGCCTCATCAATGGCGGGGCGCCCGATTGTCCGCCCCTCGGAACTGGTGTTCCTCGGGACCACCTCGCTCTACGGCGTCGGATCAAGCCAGTACAACAGGCTCCGAATGCCTGCGGAGCGACTCGGGGGGCGCCCTGGCGAGCGCCTTGAGTACGTTGAAATTGGGCGCTCTGAAGCCTTTGGCACGTCCCACTTTACGACAAACACCGTCGATGCCTTGGTGAAACTGGTCCAACAATCCAGCAATGGGCAGCGCGTCAATAGCATCTTTGGCGAAGGGGTAAGCCCGAAACTCAGAAAACTCCGTGACGGGCTCGACCAACTGAGTCTTCCTGCTGACGCACTACTGCAGCACGGCCGTGCTCGGATCGTCTATGGGGTTCCCCTTGCGCGAAACCTCCGCGAATATCTGTTGGGGATGGACTTGGCGCCTGATTACATTTGCAGGTTGGACGACCCGAGGGAGGGTACGGAGGCTATCTCGACTTGGTGGATGGAGCGGTGGCTTTCCTCCCGCATCGAGTCGGACGATGTGCTTGACGAGGTTGCGCGACACACGTTTGTGCGGGACGGGAGGTATCTGCTGCACGGCGCGTGCGTGCGGCCGCCGGCGTTTGAGGATATTCAGCCGACGCTCTTCGGTGATCTGGAGTACTAAGCGGGGATGAGTTGTGATTGAGGCCGGTTTAAGACCTACTCGCCGTCAGTACGCGGCCGCCCGCAGCGTCACCAAATGGTACATGCGATCGTACTATGGGACCGAGAGGGACGTCGGCGTTGCTGCCATGTTCTGCCGAAGCGATCGCGTAGGACATTTCGCTATCGATCGCGAGGCGCTCGTAGATGGCTGTCCCGAAGCGCTTTTCCGGCTTCTGGTCACCATCGCGATGTTCCAGCGGCGGTCGGACCTCCAGATCATGCGTGTGCTCCGCGGGATCGCCTACGAAGACGCGCTCGAACTGACCGATGCAGCCCAGTTACTCAGCCTTGCAGATGACAACTGCGAATTTGGGCGCACGCTCGGCACGCTCCTCGATCAATGTGACCTAGGGAAGTGTCCGGAGACGAAGCGCGGCGTTTGCCGCCAACACCCGGAGTCGGCGTGTCAGTTGAAGCGCCACACGGAGTTGCTCAAGCGTTACGGACACTTCGGGAAGATGCCGACGTCGGCCGCACTGATGCTCCGCGCGGAGGGCGTCGCAGATCTTCCCAGCCTTCGTGCTCGTGTATGGGAAAAAACAGCGGATCCGCACGCGCGAGCTCTCGAACTGGAGGTGGCCATCTCGCGTGCCTGGCGCATCAGCGAGAAGATCGCCGCTATGTATCTCTCGGCCCTCACGAACCGAGATCTGTCCGGGGATTTGGCTCCATGGGCCGACGGGGTGGACACCAACCACTTTGTGGTTGTGGATAGCAATGTCGATCTTTTTCTCAAGGCGATCGATTACCGTGGGCCAATGACCTACCGTGCGAGGAGGGCGTTCATCCAATCGCTTGCCTTACATATTCACCTCGACGAACTCTACCCCGGAGTGCGTCGATACAACCCGCGCCTTGTTCAGCAAGCACTCTACATGTTCATGAGCGAGAGTAATCGCCGGGCGAATGCAGGGGATTGCTGTCACGAAAGGCCCGTATCCTGTGGGCGTTGCCCTCGGACGCTCGCGTTGCACTGTAACCTCAATGCCGCCGCAGGGGCGCCATGATTGACTTCCAGATCTACCTCTCTCAGCGCTTCAGCGGATTGCGTGATGCGCGCAAAGGCTCTGTGTTCTTCGTGGAGCATGGGCTGGGGGACGACGAACTCGAGGACTTGAGAGAGGTTGTCCGCGCGAGTCTGCGAGTTCACCCCCTCGAGAGCGACTGGTGGGACAAGCACGATCTTGCGCTGCTCGTCGCTGCGGCTGAGGTTGGTTATCGCTACCGCGGCGCGGGAACCGACTTCTGGCCTTTGCTTGAGGAAGAGTTGCGGGTCGAACTTCCTCCGCCCCGTCGGCAGCGGCTCAAGGACCTCTTCGAGAACGCTACAGGGCGGGTCAGGGGCGTTCGCCCCCCTTCTACGGCGTGGGCGAACGCGTTTCATCTCATCGTTTGGCCGATCGCGCACGCACTCTTGCCGGTTGAGTTCCATCGACCGTTCGCGATGATGCTGGCGAACCTCCGTGCAAGCGTCGGAGAAGCAGAGGATGCCACGCTCTACCGCGCGATCTGCGTTGCAGCGCAGTTCCCGAGCGCACGATTCGCTACACTGCTTCGGGATGTCGACCTAATCGTAGCGCTCACGCGATGCATGCTCGGCCAGCGCAGCGGTGAGTTTAGTGCGGAGATCTTGGATCGGTTGTTCGATGATCTCGAGGCCGATGCAGTCGCTCGTCGCGGTGTGGCTGTCGCTCGGAGCATCCAGCGCGCCTCGCGAGCAACTCAGGGGGTGCTTCTTGCGCCGAACCTAAAGGAAATCAGGGGCTCACTCCGTTTGCGGCGCGCCAACAATTCCTTGATGCTCGAAGCCGCCTTCCCGCCGCTGGACGCAGACGCCACCGTTCGCCTACGCGCGTCGCTTCGGCGGAGACGCTTCGCGCCGCAACTCTGGGGGGTAACTACGCGCGTACCCAGCGACCAGTTGCTGTCGGGCCTGCCCTTTGCGCTGAAATTGACGGCATTGCCGTCACCGGACGCGCCCCTATTTCCCGATCTCCATCTGGATGGACTAGAGCCTGCGGATCTCGCTCTCCTGCATAGTTTCCATTTGCATTTTGCTCCACCTACGCTGTTCGCGGTGAGCGCCGACGGCGAGGTTGCGCGCCAGGTTCGAGGAACCGATGTCACAGGGCATCGGAACTACTGGCTGCTCTGCGAAGGTGCGGCAAGGCCCGGCGGGCTACCCGTCGTTGGCGAACTCGGGCCGCTGTGCTGCCTGGAGATTGATCCCGAGCGTGATGTCGGCGCGCAGGCGCTCGCACAACTCGGCTACAGTGTGAAATTCGGAGTCTCGGTTCGATTCGCAGGCCCCCCTCCAGTTAGACGGGAGGATGCATTGCCTGCATTCATTAGAGGCGAGCATCGCCTTCTTGTCCCTCGCGACCTCTCTGACCAAGCCTCCTTAAGGGTCGCCCTCAACGGGCACTCCTGTGTCACAGGCGCATCTGAGGTGGTAAGGGTTGCCGTCGGAGGTGGGGAGCAGGTGCTGGAAGTCTCCAGTGAGTCTGACTCCCGTAGATACCCGTTCCTCGGTGTCGAGTCAGTACCGCCCCCCTTAGCTGCGGTCCGAGTCATGCTGCGCTCGGAAGAGCGGACCGTTGGTGCTCTCCTCGCAGGACGCCTCTGCTTCATTGTGGATAGCTTCGTGACGCTGGGCGGGCTGCAACTGTCAGTGGAACTCGAGGCTGCAGGAAAGCTGTTTAGTGCTACCGGCACACTAGAGCCGCTCCCCCAGGTGGTCTCTGCGGAACATCCGATCCTCCGGAAACTCCTTGAGGAGGACGTTTTGGAATTCGTTTCTAGATCGGACTCGGCCACCCTGCGAGTACGGGTTGGGCATCTCGCGGTCGCGTCTTGGAGTCTGGAGCGAACGTTGCGACCGTGCTGGTGGGATTTTCGCGTAGGCACGAGACTGCTTAGCGAGGCGGGGCCTCTCCAGTTTGGCGTCATATGTGCAAATGACCCGGTCCGTGTGCCTGCAGAGCGGCTACCCGGTGACGACGCGTACCTGCTTGCGCCAGTAGGGTTAGATCTGGCCGAGTTCGGCCCCGCGGCACGATTCACGTCCATGTGCCTCGTGCCGACCCGCGTGCAGTTGGCGTTGCCGTCCGTGATAAAACCAGGTCTTTTGCGACGACGGCGCGGCGGTGGCTTGAACGTCGGTCTTGAGGAACTCATAGAGGCGTACCTCCGGTGGGCTCTCGCCGAGACACAAAACAGGGTTGGCGACCTCCGCCGTCGGCAGGTCAGCATGCTCCTTGACTCGTGGGTGACTGAACTCTGTTGCGGTGCCAAATGGTCAGAGGTGGAACAGACGCTTCCCGCTCGCGACTCTTGGGCGCTCCTCGAGGGGGCATGTCGTGAACTCGCCTTAGGGCACGACTCCTACCTTTCGCTAACTGAAGCGCAGGAGAGCATGGTCCGGCGACTTGCGATTGAGGAGATCCGGCGTTCAATGCCGATGTTATGGTCTCAGGTTGGACCGCCGTCGGAACTCGGCTCGGAGGAGTATGAAGCGCTCGATCGGGCTTTCGCGAGTGCGTACTCGGCGCTTGCTGCGATTTGTCGAGCCCGGGGCGAAGAGGATCTGGCCGATCAACTGGATGAAGCTGACCCAGGCGATGACCCTGCCCTCTGGGATCGGGCTCTTGGCCGAGTTCGCGATGCGATCGAGTTGCGTGAACTCGCGACGATGCTCCTCCCCTCTAACTCCGCGCAACACCTGATGAGCCTCAACGTTGGGGATCTAACCGTTGACGAGGTTGCAGATGAACTCGTCGCTTGGTCCAAGTCCTCTAGGACGGCGTTCGCTGGGACGCCTCCCTCGAGGGAGACGTTGAGGGCAATCTACGCCCTGTGGGTTGAGCCCGAACTGGCATTGACCGCTGACTGGCACAACTCGCTAGACACACTGCTGGCGGAGCGCGCTGTCGCGCGTGCGGTACGGTATCTGGCGGTCAGGGCGAGGGACGCTCGTCGAGGGGCAGTATGAGCCGAAACCCATACGCTGATCTGTGCGTGCATCTTCAGGCTCTTCGCCGGCGCGCAGAGGAAATCAGGTCTCCCCTTGCGCCTGCTCTTGGGGTCGCTGGCTCGATCTATACGCACCAAGTGGCGAACGTCCTCCGAGTCCTCACGGATGTTCGTGTTCGGCATTTGCTGGCGGACGAGGTGGGCCTAGGGAAAACTATTCAGGCGCTGATGATCCTGAATGCGCTGCGCCGGCAACGACGACAACTGCGCGCTTTGATTGTCGTCCCCGACACCGCGCTAATGGTGCAGTGGCGCGATGAACTGATGATCCGCGCACATACAGCGCCTTTCGAAACGCGCGCGCCTGGCGAGGGGCAGTACGTTCGGCTCGCCTGGGAGGAGCAACTGCGGAAGAAGGGCTCGGATGGGGAACCACTCTTGGCTCTTGGAGACATAGACCCCGCGCAGTACCAACTGCTCATTGTTGACGAGTTGCACCGGCTACGCGCTGATCTCCAAGACCGGATCGTTCGAGTAGCACCAGAATTTGAGCATGTCCTCGTCCTGACCGCGACCCCATCGTTTCAGCACCTCGAGCGTCACGCGCAACTCTTCGCTCTGCTGGAGCCAGAGCGTACCGCGTGTGCGCGCTTGGAGGTATCACAGACGAGCGCTGCAGGTGAGCAGAGCCTCGCCGCCACGGATGATCTCTCACACTGGCCCGATTGGGCCGCTCGAGCGGTGGTTGACGCGCTGCTAGCGCGGGATCGCGACGCAGCAGAGGCCGCAAACGCCGATGACTGCGTGGCTACCGCGATGGCGCTGTGCGCTTATCGCCGTGTAATCCGGACGCGACGAATTGACTACGCTGGTGCCCTCCCGCGGCGACGGCACCATCCCCTCATTGTAGAGCCGCTTGGAGCAGAAACTGACCGCCAGGCTCTAATGTGGCGTTACTTTGAACGACTCGATTCCCTCTCTGCGCGGTTTGATCCGATCCTCCTCGCGAAGCGGGTCATCCTGAGCCCTCCGTCGCTTGAGCAACGTGTTGACTTCTTTCGGCGGAAGGGACACGAGCGAGATGGGATTCTCGAGCGCGTGAAGCCACTCGTCCATAGAAGCAAAGGCGACTCCCGCGCCGATGCGCTGGTGGATCTCCTCGCTTCGATCTGGACTCGCGCACCGAGTGAGCGGGTACTGGTCGCCGCGCAGGACAACCTCACGGTCGACTATCTATTCGAACTCGTGCAGGCCCGTCTGCCCGAGATTGGGCCCTTGGGTGCGCGAATCCCGCTGGTCGCAGCCCGTGTCCGCCAAGGGCAGGACATCGACGCTGCGGACGACCTCGCCGCCGTTGGCAACGAGACAATCGACAACCTCGAAGATTTCCAGCGGGGCGCCGCGCAAGTTCTATTCGCGACAGAGCGCGTTCAGGTTGGCCTAAACCTTCAGTGCGCTCGCGTCCTAGTACTTTATAGCGTCCCCTGGCGGCCAGAAGAGGTTGAGCAGTGGATTGGGCGACTTGACCGTATCGGAAATATTGCCGCGTTCACGGATAAGGAAGAGGCACAGACGATCGACGTCTATACCATCGCACAGCGTGGCCTCGTGGACGAGAAGGTTGTGGCCGTACTGCAGCGGTTCCACGTCTTCGAGCGCAGCGTGAATCTGGACGGTGCTCACCTTGGGGAGGTGGCGCAACTTATCGAGGGCGCGGCGCTACGTCCAGACGTCACAGGTTGGCAGGAATTGGCGGAGCGGACCGAGGTGATGGCGGCCGAAGACGAGGTTCAGGAACTGCAATCCGCCTTGCGGCCGCACCTCCCTTGGGACGTCCGTTGGGCGACCGCACAGCGAGCGCGGCTTGACGCCATTGCCCCCGTTGGCCCCGTTCTCTGCGACCTACGCGAGCACGCGGCCACGGGACCTAAAGCTTGGGACCGGTGCGTAGAGCCGATCTTCAAGTTGCTCGCAAAGGCTGGGGATTATTACGTGCGATGGAACACCGACCCTAAGACGGGCGCAAGATTTCGGACACTCTGGTACCAGTTTGGTGAACGCGAGATGTACGGGCACAGACCGGTTACGGCGAAGGTAGTGTTCAATTTTGGAGAGGATCCGGGGCATGCGCGGAGTCCGAAGTACGCCCATGCGTTCATCACGCGTCGTGGCGATATTGGTAACCCCCCGCGACGCGACGTCTTACTGGCGGTTGATGGTGAGTGCGTTCGGCGGCCAGTGCGGTTCGCAAGTTTCGGCAATGCGCTTCATGATGAACTGATTGATAACTGGGCTCAGCCGCTGTCGACACCGCACGCGTTGCAGGTGACGTACTTTGGCGACCACGCCCTATGGCGATTTGTCGCGCCAGGTTGGTTCTTGATCAGGATGACGCTCTTGGATCCGGCCGCTGCGATTGCTAGTAGTCGTGTGCTTGAGGAGACCATTCACGCGGTCGTGGCGGCCATTGCGCGCTCGCCGGCGGAGCAAATCCCTAACTTGGTGGCGCCGTTTAGGCGCGCTGCTAAGTGTGCGATCGAGGCCGATATACGGTGGCTGCGGGCAATCCTACTCGCGAAAGCCGAGGTTACTGCGCACATGCGCACGGGACAGGGCTGGCAAGCCGTGTCGGAGGATGTCGTCGCGGCGCTAGTTAACCCAGCCGCTCATGATCGCGAAGGGCTCCCTCGGGCAACGCCCGCCACTGATCGTAACGCGCTTACGGACGCAGAGAATGAATTGGCGCGGTTGCGGTCAGGCGACGCATTTGGCGGGGAGGTCTGGAGTTCATACTTGCCAGCCCTCCGTACCGAGTTGCGCGCGCGCGCGCGCGTTGTCGCCGAAGAGGCGAGAGACGCCGCTGACCTCGCGGGACGCGAACTCGAACGAGCCGAGGCCTCGGTCGATGACGCCGCAGAGCGCGGGAACCGAGCGCAGATCACCCGCGCAGAGAACCTCCGGGACGCGGCCTTTGATGTGGGGAGAATGACCGAGGTCTATTGGCGGAAACGAGACGCCTGGCTACGATCGGTCGAGGATGCGCTCTGTACGCTGCGCCCGCGCGAGTGCTTTCGCGCCATCATCCATGCTCGCCTGCCTACCTGATTAGTGACCAAAGGTCGGGGGCATCCTCAGCGATCAGCCAGCGCCATGGCCCAGCGGGAACTCCGATGATGTTCATTGCCGCTTGAAGTTGAGCGGGCAGCGGCCAGGTTATGCACATTTCGCCGTCTCTACGGTGTGTCACCTCGGCCGCGCCGAGCGCCTTCGACCGAGCAAGGAGCGCCCAGCGCCACTCATCGCCATCGAAGAGATCGAGCGCTCGACGCTCGTCCCCGTCAACCAAGACCAGGGTTGGCAGCCATCGGTCGTCACCATGCCCACGGCGGTAAGCACACCACACCCCGTCCGGAGGCTGCGCTCCCCAGCGGCCCTCGATGCCCGCGGCAGTGAGGCGGCCGAAGAAACCACCCGCAGTTCCAACAACCGCGCGGAGTTCCGCGTCCGGGCCGAGTTGCAGCCCTTCTTCGACTAGCGCCGAGACGAGACACTCCCAGAAGCGCGTAAGGTCCCACTGATCACTGCGCACCGCGCCCCCCTCCCTGCGCGAGACGTGCCTTATGAAGCCTGGGGGGGAGAACCACTCCTCTATTGAGGCCTGCCGCCACCCCTCTGAGTCCAGCATCGCCGCTACCTCCTCGCTATCCAGCGTAACCCGGACAGTCACGTCGTCGGGGGGTAGCGCGGCCACCGGGGCCAGCCCCGCAGGCGCCGCCAGGGCGCCCAGCAGCACCGCGCGCCCACCTCCAACCGCGATCCAGCGAGGCTCCGCTGGCGCGATGAACGATTCGTGCCCGACCACCACCTCCGAGCATTCACCTAGCGCCATGAGCCGTTCAAGCACCTTTGGAACTCCGTCAGCAGGTACATTGCATGATCGCAGTTGCTCCCTTGCGTAGCCCAACACGGCCCTCTTCGGACTGAGTCCCCACCGCCCCAGTGCGTTCCTTAGAAGTTGCGCGATCACGCGATCACTGGGGTTGCCGTCCGCATCGACGTAGCCGAGTTCCCGCGCGAGTTCAGTTCTGGTGAGCGTCTCAACAGTCATCGCTGTTCCTCTGCCGCAAGTTGGGCTGTGACAATGGCCGCCCGGCACTCGTCGCCGTGAACGATGGCTATCAACAGCACCTTCGCGCGCGTGCAGGAGACATAGAGGTCCTCGCGTCGAAAGAGTCGACTGAAGCCGCACAGGTCGTAGAGGACCACAACGTCAGCCTCCAAGCCCTTAAACGATCGAGCTGTGGTTACGAGGACGCCGCCACCGAGGCGCCACTCCTCTGCTGAGGTGACGAGTCGGACATTGTCGACCTCAGTCAGGTCTGCGAGACTGCCCTTGTCCTTCGCCGCTGGGCCGATCACGGCGATCTGACGGGGGGCCACGTCTTCACGCCCGAGCAACGACCGGAGTTCTTGCAGGACGAGCCCCTTCTGCTGCCGTTCAGACCCAGCGCGGAGCACCCGGAGTCCGCCTCCGACTGGCGCGCGAGGGAAAATGTGTGAGGTGAGCGCAAGAACAGACGCGCTCGCAGCCGCGATCTTGCGCGTGTTCCGGCAGTTGATGGAGAGTTTGAAGCGCGCATCGAACTCGACCTCGGGCCACTGCACCTCTCCACGGAGCGACTGGTTCGGGTCCAAGAACGCATATAGCGGACCGTCAGGTCTAGATAACAGCGACTGCGTCAGCGCATACCACCAGCCGAGACAGAAGTCCTGCGCTTCGTCCACGACGATCGCGTCAAAGGCTGTCGCACACCCCTCGTGGTCAAGGCTCAGGACGGCCTGCTCCATCAGGTCGGGGACCTCGTCGTTCCAGAACGCGTCGGTCTTGGGGCCCCCCGCGGCAGGTTCGAAGTCGATCCCCGCATCGGCAGCGAGTTTGGCCGCGAGGGCGTGAAAGTGCGCAATGACAATGCGCTCCCGGAAGACAGCGGTCGACGGATCGTTCTCGACCTGCCCCCGGAGCCAGGCGGCCAGTTCTTTGTTGTAGCAGACGAAGAGCGTGCGCTTGCCCTCGCGCGCGAACGCCAACGCGCGGTTCAAGGCCAGGAACGTCTTGCCAGACCCTGCGACCCCCTCAACGAGGACGCGGTCCTGGCCATAGAGGCCCTCAAACACCTGCGCCTGCATCTCCGTCAACTCAAGGAGGCGATCTGACGCCTTGGAGATGTCGGGCCCGACCGGACGAAACAGGCGGAACTTCGGCATGAGGCAGTCGTGGAGGAGCGTTCGGTATTGCTCGGCGCTGAGCCGCCGCCCGCCGCTGGTCCACGCCGCGTATGCCGTGTCGATCGCGTGCTCCATCGCAGCGAGGTGGCGGCGCGAGATGATGATCGCCTTGTCTGCGTGGGGTGGCGGTGCGCCGGTATAGTCCAGGTGGGGAAACACGACGGCGTAGCCGTGGGCGAACCCCTCTTTGCGGACCCGTTCTCCTGACCGCTCACGGATGATGTCGAGGAGCGCGTGCATGTTCCGCTGCGCCTGCTTGAACGGATCCTTGAACTCCTTCGGGCCGCTCGCGCTGTCTCGAAACCATCGATATCCGTCATGGCGCACGTCGCCGCCCTTCACCTCGAGCACAAGGACGCCTCGCTCGGGGTGGACCACGACGAAGTCAGCCTCACCTTCTGCCAGCGCGTCCTCGCGCCATGGTCGGAGCCAGGGATAGGAGTGCAGCACCACGTAGTCGGCGTCCAACTGATCTCGCAGTGCGATGTATACGGGCTCCTCCGATGTATGTTCAAGTTGAGCCGGGTCGACGTCCGGCAGCATGCGCGCCATCAGGCACCTCCAAGACGCTGGAATTGACCATCGACGAAGACGCCGAACGCGCGGCCGACGACGATCACATCGTCAGCGCGCGGAGCCTCCGAGCGCGGCGCAACATGAGAAAAGTATAGGATGTGGACTTTATCGCCTCGAAGGGAGGGGAGGCCGAAGGTCCACCGCGCGTTCGTCGCGTTGAACGCGACTGTCTTGCTGACGAGGAGCCGGGGAGTCCGATCCTTCCCGACCGCGAAGTCGGAGGGAGGACAGGGCGTAAACACCACCCAGGCGTCCACCCCCAGTTCACCCTTGCCCATCCGCTCAAGCGTTGGGCGCGAGAGGCGGACGACAAAGGCGTCGGCTGGGACGTCGGGGATCTCTACGTACGCTAGCGGCTTTGGGGGCTCCTTGGCCCCCAGCGCAGTTGGCTCCACCACCGGGCAGCCGCCCGCAGCCTCCGGCAGGAAGGACGGGAGCGAGGACACTGGGTTCTCGGACACCAGCGCGCCTGTCGCCTCCTTCAACGCTGCGGGGAGCGCTCGATCCACGAGGAGTTGATCGACAACTACATGCTGCCCGCCCTCCGAGACCCGTGCTCGTCCGTTGACGGAGCCCGCCTCTCCGCGCGTCATCGGGTGACCGAGCACGACCACGCGGTCGGCGAGGGCTGGGAGCCGGAGGCCGCCGTCGAGCGCGACGACGTCGTGCCCAGCCTCCTCGAGGGCCACCTGGAGCGCGCGCAACAGTTGACTGTCGTCGTCCGCCGAGATCGTCGGGTGCTCGCCAAGCACCGCATGGCGGATGAAGGCCGCACCCAACTTGCGGTCAAGGTATTTGTGATCCCACTTGTTCTTGTAGCTGCGCAGGCACTCGTAACAGGAGTGGGTGCAACTGCACGACTCGAGCCGCCCGAGCGCCGTCTCGAAGAGACGCCTGGGCTCATCGACCGCCGTCCGCACGAACCCGGCGCCTCCGGGCGTGAGGTCGTACAGGTACACCTCGACGTGGCGCCCTGTGCGACCGCCGCTCGTCATCGCGACCCGAAACTCCGCGCCGATGTCCGACTCCTCGATGTCGAGCAACTTGGCAGAGGCGGAGGCTAGGGCCTCAGCTACGGTTGTCAGCACGATCTTGGCGACCGTAGAACCTGGAGGGAGCGTGACCGCTTCACCAAGTTGGAAGCGAAACAGCGCGATGTCTGTCTCAAACTCGTTCCCTAGGACGACCACCGTCGGGGTGCCGTTGCAACTCGCCCCGTGCGGATGATGATCGGGGTTGGGACGCGGGTGGCCGCCCTGTCGGAACCTGCCGGCCTCCCAGCCGTTCGGCTCTGCGCGGCCGCAGCGAGGGCAGTAGAGGAACCCAGGCTTCATCTGGTCGTGTGAGCCGGTGTTGGTCAGCACAAGTCGCTGCTTCGCGGTCCAAACCTCGTATCCCGCTCCGTTCGCCGCATGCTCTGCCGACTCAGGCGGGCCGCTGTCCGTGAAAGGAGCGCTGAGTTTCGCGCGGGTCGGGCGAGTGGGGATCGGGCTGTCCTCAAGCGGAAGTTCTGCGTCGACGTCGACCGGATGTGCGAACCCGGGAGGCCGAAACCAGCGGGTACCAACGCCGAGCGAACCCGCGGTGCCGCACGCAGGACAATCCAACACCTGGCCGACGTAGTGCTCGTCGCTCCGCTGCTCGACGCGCGCGTATCCGCAGCGGTCGCACTCGAAGTAGACCTTCATGCCGAACCAGGCCTGCCAGCAGTCGCGGCGGTTGAACGGCGTCCAGATCGCGAACGAGTAGTGACGCTCTCCGTTTACCCACACCTCGCGCCCAGGCGCGTAGCTCGACAGCGCCTGGTTCAACCCAAGTTGCGGTGAGTACCGGATCTCAGCCTTCCGCTCGGTGCTCGCGTTCCGGTCGAACACGTGGAAGGTAACGACGTCGGTGGGGAAGGCGTACCGTGGGAGCACGCCGCGATCGAAGAGTCGGTCGAGCAACTTCTCCGGGTCCAGCCCACCGTCAGGTGCGTCCTCCGCTCGCTCTCTGGCGCCGCCGCTGGCCGCCTCGCCGACGTCGGGCGTGCCCGGCGCGTCGAAGTCGATCGCGTCACCCCAGTCCATTGTTAGGCCTCCTCGCGCGGTGGCTGCCTCCTCACCGCCGCCCTCGGCGACGAGTTCTTCGACGGCGGGCGACAGCGTGCCCTCCACGTCCGTCGCCTCCACTGGTCCGGCGCCGACCTCACGAAGGGCTGAGAGTAGGCGCACAGGGAGGGAATCTATGAAGTTGGACTCCACCTCCAGGACAGGTGCAGGGACCACCTCGTTCAGCGCGTCATGAACGGCCGCAGCGTGCTTCTCAAGCCACTGCTCGAGCCCGGCGTATGAGAAGCCCGAAGCGCTGCCCAGACGGAAGTCGCGGAGCATCCCGAGGCTCTCGAACACGTTGGCGCTCACGCTGTCGTCGTGGGGGTCCGCGATAGCGTCCATCTGGAACATGCTCATTACGAGGGCGAAGCAGTGGCGCCTCACGATCTCGAGGTTGTCGAGGTTGAGGGCTGGGTCGGGCACCGGCCCGCTCACCATCGCCGCAGGACTCGAGTAGAACTCTTGGTCGTGGCTATCCGCGCCGCAGTAGGTGACGACGGTTGACAGCGCAGAGCCTCGGCGCCCGGCCCGGCCCGCCCGCTGTTGGTAGTTTGCGCGGCCGGGTGGCACGTTCCTCAGCGCCACCGCGGTCAGGCTACCGATGTCTATGCCGACCTCCATTGTGGTCGTGCAGGAGAGGACATCGATCGGTCCCTCCTTTCGCCCGTCCGGACCCTCGACGTCAAGGTCCTGGAAGCGCAGTTCGTGCCACTCGGCCCTCGCGACGGCAGCACTGTTGCTGCTGTCATTAAGCGCAGCAGAGTGCTCGGCGGCTACGTACGGGTGAGGTGCGTAGCCTGGTTCAATCTCTAGCCGCTCCGTATGGCGACGGAAGTGCCCCTTGCGTGATTGGAATACCGGATCGCGCGATGGATCGAGGGGACGGGTGGTGCCGCCGCATGCGCGCTGTCCGAGCCGGACCCTGCAGCGGTCACCGGCCAGCGGGTTAAAGGGCTGCGCCGTGGTGCAGGTGTCGCAGCGACGCCAGTTCACACCGTCAGTTGCGACCCCCATCTTCGCTGCTCGTAGAACGAAGCCATTGGCGGTCGTGTGGGCGCCGAATGTCCTAGCTAGGAAATTGGCCCAGGGCATCGGGTTTGCGGCGGTCGACCTTAGGTTGGCGTTGAACCACTTGGTCCCCACAAGGTCTTGCACAAACGTCGGGAATGTAGCCTTGGTCCGGTTGATCTTCGCTCCTGTCGGCGCATCGAGCCAGTCGCTCGGTGTCGTCGGGAGGAGGAGCGCATGGCTGAGTACCGCGTCGTACACCCAAAGGTCGAGCAACGCGAGGCGCCGCTGCTCATCGGACATGTCAGCCGGACCTGGAGGCGCAGGCAATTTGTTCAGCGTCGCCAGATCGATTTGATCGAGCAGCGCGTGAATGGCTCCGAGTCCGAGGGCGCTCAGGCCCGTGTGTGGGTCCTTAAGCACGGGATAGAGCGCGAGCATCAGCGCCTTGTTTGTGCGCTGATGGTTCAACTCGGCAGAGCGTTCGAAGAGGGCCTTCTCGGTGACGGCAGGAACGCTCCCCAGCAGTTCCTTAAAGAGTTGCAGGTCCTCCTCGAAGTGAGGTGCTTGCGGCGGCCGTAGCGTGACCCCGCGGAGCGCGCAACTCGTGAGGAGGGCCGCATATGAGTGCTCCAGCGTTACGGGTGCGCCGAACCTGCGCTCTAATTCTGCCAGACCGTCGAGAATGAGCGGGCGTACCGCGTCGCGCATCGAGTATTGCTGGAGTTTGCCCGCGAGCCGCGACGCAGCCTGCCGGCCGTCTGAGAAGATCAGCGCCTTGCGCCCCTTCAGCGGCGTGGTTACGCCAAGTCGCGGAGGTTGCTCAAGCAACTGCGACGAAACAATCTCCTGGAAGGGCTCATCGCCCTTCGTCACGTGGTCCATGATGTACTTACCCGGTGAGGCGCAGCGGGGACAGCTATGGAACTCACCGGGCGGCGTGTCCTTCTGGCCGACCGCCGGGAGCCAGATCTCCCTCGCCGCCTTGCTCCCCGAACCGACGCGGCCAGAGATCGGGTCCAGGTAGTCGAAGCGCGCTCCAGAGCCGGCGGGCGGTTCCTCGAGCGCGAGGAACACCGGCTGGACCACGCCGTCGACGTCATCAACCTCGCCAACGTCCTCAGCCCAGAGGTAGTCGGGGGCATCTGGGTCGAAGGAGTATGCCTTGAAGAACGCAGACCCACAGGAACGGCACGTGTGCACCTCGAAGACGCGCGCGCCGCAGTCGCAGGTCCTGCGCGGCTGGGCATAGAGCGCGCCCGTCGGCGGCAGACTCTCCCCCCAGTTCTCGCGGCGCTCCTCCGGGACGGACGAGCAATTGGGATCCGAGCACGCCCAGAGCCCCGGCAGCCCACGGAAGAACGCGTGCGCGCGCGCGGCCAGCAGGGGGGGCTTGTCGGCGCTCTCCTTCGCGAGCGAAGCTAACTCGACGAGGCTGTTGGTCGCCACGCGGGCCAACTCCGGAGCGACGTCCGGGAAGAGCCGCGACGCGAGCGCGGAGGCGTCCTGCGCGGGGCCAACGCCTCCAGGATCGCGCTCGTCGTCCTCTTCGGCGGTCGCCCCGCTCGTGAGGTTGACCAGCCGTCCCGCCACGGGGAGTTGGCTGAGCGCCGCAAGCAGCGCACGCCCCACAGGGTCTGCATCGTCCGTGGCGGGATAGTGACTCAGCAGCGACTCGACGGTCGCCCCCGAGTCCACCAAGCGGAGGACCGGGAGCGCCGCCGCAAGACGCAAGTTCATGTCCCCCTCATGGACGCGGCCAAGGTCCACGCCAGCGAACGCTTCTGCGACGGCGGCGTCTCCGGGGCCCGACGGATGGGCCGCTCGCTTCGTGCCCGTGAGGACCTCGAACCCATCTTCGGGCTTTCCCGCGAGACCTGCTGCGAAGCGCTTCGCTGCAGCAGGGTTCGAGAATGATGCGCTCGTGCAGATCACCTGCAACTGCTCCAGCGGGAGTTCGAGCCTCTTGCGCAGGCGCCGGATGAGCATCGCCACCTCCGTTCCCTGGGCGCCACGGTAGAGGTGCGCCTCGTCGAGGATGAGGAGCAGCCGCTGGTCGGGGTTGTCCTTGTAGTACGCGGCCGTCGTCCGGAAGATGTCCCGCTCGATCGGCCGCAGGAGCATGTACTCCAGCATCGAGTAGTTGGTGACCAGGAGGTCGGGCACACCTTCCTGCGCTTCGTGCCGCAGGAACAACTCGGGGTCCTCATTGCGCTCCACGGTGCGGACCCAGTTGCCCTGGCTGTCCTTCCACTTGCCTTTACCGAGCCACGCGCTGACCCCGTCCTCCTTGTCAGGGCTGGACGACGGTTTGGAGGGCCACTTGCCTCGGCGCCGGAGTTCCGCGATGAGGTCGCGGGTCGCAGGGGCCGCCGCGGCGCGGTCCTCGAGTTTGGTGAAGAACTCGATCGGCTGCTTCAGCCTGGACCAGTGCTCTGACGTGTCCTCTCGCCGGCGCCCGGGGTAGAGGGTGCGCCCGGTATAGCGGGCGAACTTCATCGGCCGACCGGTGCGATCCGCGAACCACCGCGAGACGTCGTTGCCGCCAAAGAGCACCCGGAGCCGGCCGAGTTGGTCATTGACGAGCGCGTTCATCGGATACAGGAGCAACGCGCGCACGGCACGCGTCGAGAAGGAGGTGCGAGTCGCCGCCTCAGCCGCGAGTCGCCCGAGGATCGGGAGGAGGAATGTCTCGGTCTTGCCGGAACCGGTACCGGTCGTGACGACGAGGTCTCGTTGCAACGGCGCCAGCGCCAACTCCAGCGCGTCGGCCTGGTGGTCGTACGGCGGGTCGAACACCACCCCGCGCTCGCCGAGCCATGTGAGCAACTCCCTCACCTCTTGCGGGATCGAGAGGGTCGCGTACTGGCGTGACGCCGCGTACCGAGCGGTGCTCTCAATGTAAGGTGTCTGCGCAATGGCTCCTTGACGAGCCAGCAGGTCATCCCGCAGGTCAACCAACATCGGATGTGAGATGTGATAGGTCGAAGTGATGTAGGTCCGCAACGCGGCGGCATAACGCCCTAACTCCGCATACATAACGCTCTCCTGAGATTATTGATCTTGGGCTTAATGTGTGACTCCAAGCGCCATGCATGCTGCGGCGACCTATGCCGATGCTGAATCCGTTAGGCGAACCGAGTAGCTGGATGCCTGAGCGACTCGATGCAGCCGTTCACGAGACCTCTGGGGGCCCGTCATGCTCTGTGTGAGATTATGCCATTTGTTACGTGATTCACAGGTGAGCAACGATCTAGAGGCCGTTGAGAGCGCATCTCAGGCCTAGGCCGAGTCCGCTTGCAAGGTAGGGTATGTGGTAAAGACTGCCCTTCAAGGGAGGAACTACGGTGAGCCAAGCCCTTGAGGTGCTGGATCGGTCACGCTGCGAAGGCGTTGCGCAGATGAGAGTTGAAGAGAATGAGCAATTGCTACGTCTGTGCTCGGCTCAAGGCGAGCGGCAGACAGAATCGCTGCTTTCCTTGCTCATGGTTCTCGATGTCGTCATCGTTGAGGTCGTCTGACTTCCATCCGAGGTCATGCTTGAACTCTGTGAAGTCACGCACGGCTATCTCTCCTTTGCGGTCATTTCACCTTCTCCCACGGCAGTTCAACGTCCCTGCGCCCGAAGTGCCCATAGCTCGCCGTCTGCGCATAGATCGGCCGCTCAAGCCCTAGGGACTCGATGATCCCTCTCGGCGTGAGCCGGAAACGGTCACGCACGAGGGTCTCTAGCACGGCGTCAGACCGCGTACCCGTTCCGAACGTATCGACCATCACCGACACCGGTTCCACGACGCCGATCGCGTAGGCGAGTTGGACCAGGCAGCGCCGCGCCAGGCCGCCGGCGACCAGGCTCTTGGCGATGTGCCGCGCCATGTAGGCCGCCGAGCGGTCGACCTTGCTCGGGTCCTTGCCCGAGAAGGCGCCGCCGCCGTGCGGGCAGGCGCCGCCGTAGGTATCGACGATGATCTTGCGGCCGGTGAGTCCGGTGTCGCCCTTGGGACCGCCCACGGTGAAGCGGCCGGTGGGGTTGATCAGGGCCTCGAAGTCCGGGCTGCGCAGCTCGGTCGGCACGATCGGGTCGATGATGTGGCGCAGCACCTCGGCGCGCAGCGTGTCGGTGTCGATGGATTCGGCGTGCTGGGTGGAGAGCACCACCTTCTCGACCGCTACCGGGCGACCGCCCTCGTAGCGCACGGTGACCTGGCTCTTGGCGTCGGGCCGCAGCCAGGGCAGGGCGCCCGACTTGCGCAGATCGGCCTGCCGCCGCACAAGGCGGTGCGCGAGGCTGATCGCCAGCGGCATCAGCTCGGGTGTTTCGTCGCAGGCGTAGCCGAACATCAGCCCTTGGTCGCCGGCGCCCAGATCGCCGTCGGCGCGATCCACGCCCTGTGCAATCTCGCTCGACTGGTGGTTGAAGGCGATGCGGATCTCGCAGCGGCGCGGGTCAATGCCGGTGGCGGCGTCGGTGTAGCCGATATCGGCGAGCGTCTTTCGCACGATGCTCTCGGCCGCCGCCTCGATGTCGCGGAAGACCGCCTCGTCGCGTGTCTTGAACTCGCCGGCGACCACGACGTACTGGTCGGCGAGCAGGGTCTCGCAGGCGACGCGGGCCTTGGGGTCGCGGGCGAGGAAGGCGTCGAGGATGCGGTCGGAGATCTGGTCGGCGACCTTGTCGGGGTGGCCTTCTGAAACGGATTCGGACGTGAAGAGGGTGTTCTGATTCGTCATGATGTACTCAATGTGGGGGAGGGTGCGACACCGGGGACTGGCGCCGCACCGGCAGGTCAGGTGGTGACCTGGGCGGTCTTGCGGGCATCGGCAGCCGGGGCGCGTAGCTTCAGCAGCCAGGCGTCGAGCTTTTCGCGGGCGCGCTCGGCGTCCTCGTCGAGCACCTCTGGCGGGATCGGCTTGAGCCAGTCGTCGGGGTGTTCGACGCGCGAGTGGGTCGTCACCCGCTCTGGGGACACCCGCCCGCCGCGCTCGACCATCCAGAGACCGGGCCCCACTGGCACGATGAGCCAGCACCACTTGCCGAGGTTCTCGCTGAACTCGAGGGATCCAAGGATCCGGACGAACCGGCCAATGTTGGAGGCGCACTCGGGGGTGTCGTGGAGGACGACGGCGATGTCGCCCGCTTTGCAGCGCAAAGTCATGGTGTTGCTCCTCTTTAGCGGCTTTGCCGGCGTGGCGGGGGCCGCAAGCTGGATCAAATCCCCCCTGGCTCGTGAGGTGAGCTAGACCATATGTTCGGTTGCTGGGTCTTTAGCGCGACACGGGCCGGCGCAGAAAGCGCACGCAACTCGGGGCGGTCCCGTTCTGCTCCAGCGGCTGGAGGTAACGCCGATCCTGGATGGCCACAAGCTGACCATTCGCGTTGGCGTCAGCGATCTGCCCATCAGCCCCATAGGTAATCGAGGACGGGATCGGTAGTCCGTCGATGCGGCGCACGCGGTAGCCGTCTTCGATACGCCACTCGGGCACCGCACCGACATGCGCGAGGATCTCGACCACCAGGCCGGCATTGCGCGGATCAGCGCGCTTTAGGGTGAGCGCGAGGCTGCCGATGGGCAGCGGATCGAGAAGCGAATGGGACACGTGAAACGCCTCCGAAAGACGAAGCGCCCTCTTTAGCGGTATGCGTTTAACGTCCCCCGCAAGTGGGGCTAAATCGGGGACGGGATGCCGTTGCGGCATGGATTGAAGACTACCCGGCGGGTCGAGGCTGCGGGAGAAATTCCCCGCAAACCGTACCGACCCACCTACGTACGTTCCTGGCGCACACGCTACAGGCGCTGGGTGTCAGGTTTCCTCCTCATCGTTGCCCCCGAGCGCCCACTCGGGCCACACGAAGACTTCCTTCGGCCGTAGCGAACCGTCCGGCTCCAGACTGCGCTCGAGCAACTCGTAGGTCTCGGCGTAGATACCGGGCCGCTTGCTCTCGCGGGGGCCGGCGACGTTGAGCGAGCCGAACCGGTTCGCTTCAACCCAGGTGCGCAGGCGCACGGCCGCCTCCTGGATGGGCGTCTCGTCAAGCTGCAGCACCAGGACCGGCTTTTGGTGCTGGCGGGCGATCCGCACGGTCTCCAGCGTGCCGCCGTCGAGTTCGCCGAGGTTGACGATCAAGGTGGCGTCGCTCTCAAGGACGTTGAGCTTGGTGCGCGGACGATAGCCTGCGGAGTCGGTCTCCCTGAGCTGATAGCGGCCGGCAAGCGGGCCGTCCTCGGCCTTCCGGCCCTTGGGGCACCACCCCCCGTGAATGATCCGGTAGGCAATGGCCCAGTCCAGCGCAGCCCGGTCGGCGCCGGTCTGTCCCCCAGAGTGGATCTGGCGAGTGGGCGAGGGCTCCTGCTCGCCAGGTTCTTCGCTCTCCTCGGCGACGACCGAACCATCATCGAGCACGTACCGCAGCGGCTCGAGCTGCTGGTTGGGATCCTCCATCGGCTTGCAGTACCGCACCTCGGCCGTCGGGCCGACCTCCGCCTTGAGCCGGCGCGCAAGCTCGAGCCCCTGCGCATGGAAGTCGATCCAGTCGAGGTCCAGGTTGGTCATCAGCCCCGGGACCTCGGGAGCGCGACAGAATCGCCGGTACCATTCGACCAGGGCCTCGAAGAGTTCTTCCGAGATCGGGTGCGAGCCGTTCCAGCCGCAGCAGTCCCCGCACAGGCTGTAGCGCGAGTCACGCCCGAGAACCCGTTCCCAGCAGAATGGATCGCCCTCATCGGGGCTGAGGATGTACTGCGAGACAACGCCCTTGGGGGGCTGACTCGGCTCGCTGGGTTTGGCTGTCATCGCGGCACGCCCTCCATCCGTTTCCTTGTGCTCGTCATGTTCGATCACACGATCGGCTTGCGGTCGTAGCGCACGATGTCTTCGCCGTCATAGACGAAGCGGACCGTCCAGCCGCGCTCGGCGGCGATGCGGTTGGCCTCCTCGACCTCGGTGTGCAGCTCGGCGGCGTAGTAGCTGCTGCCGGGGCAGTCGCCCTCGATCACGACGATCCCGAGCGCCTCCATCAACTCAGGATCTTCGCGTAGGAAATGGTCGTACGCCGCCCCCTGGGCGTCGCCGGTCTTGTAGTAGTGCTCCCACTCCCGGCAGGGATCGGGCGCCTCGGAGAGCCAGTCGCCGATGATCCTCTCGATGCTGGCCCGATCAGTGCCGCTGGCCTGCTGACACCACTCGAGCCACTCGTCCTCGACCCGCTCGTCGAGCGTCGCCTCGTCAAGCGCGGGATCCTCCTTGAGCAGGTGCTCGCGGTAGAGCGCCTGGATGGGATCGTAGAGGTCGCAATGGCTCTCGAGCATCGAGGCATCGACGTCGCTGGTGTAGGTGAAGCCATAGGCGTCGTAGCGCGTGGTGGGCTCCTCGAAGTTGGCGTACGAGAGCGAGCGGAATTCGCTGACCTCGAACAGATCCCAAGTCTTCGCGGCTTCGGTCCAGGCCGTGTCGACCTCGGCATCGGACGCGGTGGCCAGATCCAGGGGCAGGGCGATCGAGGCGCCGAACGAGGCCAGCGCCTTGAGGAAAGTGCGGCGATCCATGGCGGTCTCCTCGTTCAAGCTGCGGCGGTGCCGACCGAGGCGCGGATGAGCGCCTCGGCGGCAGCCAGGATGGCGGTGAGTTCATCGTCCGCCGGGGTTGCCGCAGCGCCGTCACGGCGCCACTGCCACTGCTGGCCGGCCTGCTCGACGTGATAGCCGTGCTTGGAGAGGTAGAGCCGGATCAGTCGCTGAACGGCCTTGATTGCTTTGTCGCGGGACATGTTCGCCTCCAGAACAGAAGCGCCCCCTTTAGCGGTATGCGTTTAACGTCCCCCGCAAGTGGGGCTAAATCAGGGACGGGATGCCGTTACGGCATGGGTGAAAGACTACCGGGCGGGCCGAGCCGAAGGGAGAAATTCCCCGCAAACTGCGCTCGGCCGCGCTCGGGTGGGTGGCCTTGCGCTAGCGCGAGAGGACGATATCCGACTCGTGCCGGGCCGCCTCGGCGTTGGCCTTGGCGAGCGCCGCCTGCCACTCGCGGAAGAAGCGTTCGCCGAGCAGGTGACGCGCGAGCACCGCGCGAAGGTAATCGGAGAGCGGTTGCTTTGCGGCGTCGGCCAGGTCCTGCAACTCGAGCTTGAGCCGCGCGGGCAGGAAGAGCTTGAGATCCTCCGTAGCCTTGCCCAGGTGGCGGGCGTTGATCTCGCGGGGTGTCGGCCCTTCTTCGGTGGCGCTGCGCCGAACGGATCGCATGATCTCGACCTTCTCCAACTCCTTGAGCCGCGCGCTCATTCGACGCTGCAGGTGCGCGAGTTCCACCCGACCGAACACGTGCTCGAAGAGAATCCAGCGCAGCACATCGGGGCGGCTCGCGTCGTGCTGGTCGCAGAGCACATCGATGGCAGCGACCAGCTTCTCGGGGAGCCAGAGCTTGATCGACGCCGCATTGGTGCTGAAGTCCTCCGCCGCGAGCGCGCTGGGGCTGATCTCGCTGACGTCGCCCAGAAAGCGGGAGCCACGGGTTGCGTAAGGCCACATGATGATCTTCTCCTCGTGTGACCCGGCTCAACGCCAGCCCAGCCAGCGCGGCCTCATCGGCAGCGGCTCGCTCGACGGCTGACGCACGGGGGTGCCGGTATGCGCAGACGGGAAGGGATTGGGGACGAACTTGCCAAGCGCCTCGCGCTGGCTGGGGGTCAGGCGCCGGTCGCCCGTGGATTGCGTGCTGATCATGATGATGCTCCTCGCCCCCTGTTGAGCCGGCGTGACCGGCCTCGCGGGGGCGAAGAGGCGGAGACGCTTTAGCCGGTATTTGTCATCCGCCCCGGCAAGTTGTCGTTAATGCCGGCGGTTGGACCGTTGCCGGTCCTGGGGTGCTGCCTGGTCGTCCCGGATCACCACGGTGATGTCCGGGTCGTGTTCGGCGGCGGCGACTGCCGCCTGCCATTCCTGCGCCGAGAGAACATCCTCGGTCCACACGAAGGCGTTGTGCATCAGCCGACCGGTGAGGCGCTTGCCGTCGTCGAGGACGACGACTTCGCGCGGGGCGGTGCGGGCGGCCGGGTTGCGGCGCCGACGGCTTTGCTTGTACATGGCGTTTCTCCTGTCGATGTTCGAGCCATCCCTGTGCCTCGCCCCGGACGGGGGAGGGCAGCGGTCAAAAGGGCTCGAGTGCGTCGATCAGGTCACGCCGGTGCTTCCTTCGTGGTGTTGTTCAGTTACCGCAAAAACAAAAAGACCCATTGGCCATGCAGGCTCAGCGGGTCTTGTGTGGCCGCTTTAGCTGCATTTATTACGCGCCCGCAAGCTGTGTTCTCAAATCGGCGCGATAACTGGATTAAAGCGGAGAGGCGTTTGTGTTGTCAAGACCGGAAGAATAGGCCGGGCGTTCGTGTGCCCGCGCATCCTGTTCGAGCGGAGCCAGGTGATAGCCGTAGCGGAGGACCTGGTCGAGATAGGCGGTGAGGAAGGCGGACACGCTGCCGGCGCACTCATATTGGGAAACGTGCCGACATTCGTGGGAGAGCACGCGCGCATCGGCTCGGTATCCACGTCGCAGGAAGATCCCGTAGCCAGCGGTGAGCCCGATCGTTTCGGGCCCGAGCAGGCCGGCTGCCTGCGCAGCGGCGCGTAGTTGCGGATCGGGTGGTTGCGGAAAGCTGTCGATCTCGAGCACCCGGATCCGCTCCGGATGGCATAAGCCCATCCTCTGCGGCCATCGCGCACTCACGCTCGTCCAGCGTCCGGCCGGAGGTCTGTGCATGACGTTCCAGCGATTCGATCCAGGTGGTGGCGGCCTGGTGTAACGCTGGGGTGAGGAGGGGCAAGGTCATGGCGTAACAGATTAAGGATGAGATGCAGTGCGCTACCGGCGCTGGTGAAGGTACCTTGCGCGCCATTGTGCCTGTCGCCGTTCGGAATCATGATGTTCCCGACCCGCAGCGACTGCCGTCCCTATGACTTGATCTTCCTCGAGCGATGACCGCACGTTTTACCCTATCTCCTGACGAAATCGAGATCACCGCGATCCGCGCGCAAGGCGCGGGCGGCCAAAACGTCAATAAGGTGTCGAACGCGGTGCATCTGCGCTTCGACATCGCGGCATCGAGCCTGCCCGAGGACATCCGCGCGCGACTGCTCGTCCTGCACGACCATCGGATCAGCAAGGAGGGCGTGGTGATCATCAAGGCGCAGAAATTTCGCAGCCTGGAGAAGAACCGCGCCGAGGCGCTGCGCCGGCTGGAAGAGCTGATCGAGCGTGTCGCGGTGCCCCCGAAGGCGCGCCGTGCGACCCGGCCAACCCGCGCGTCGGTCACCCGCAGGCTGGAGGGGAAGGCGCGGCGGGGGTCGATCAAGGCCGCGCGCGGAAGGGTGAGCGACTGATCGGCTTGTCCCGTCGAGGGTCAGTCAGCGTCCCGCATCACTCAGCGTCCAGCAGGCGTGCGCACTCGTCCATCATCGAGCGCGCCAACTCCGAGTCGTAGTTCGGGTCGAGCGCTTCCATCATCTCGTGCGTGGTGTAGCGACCCGCTTCCCGTGACAGCGAGCCGGCGATCTGGCGCGCCAGCCCGTCGCTGAGTGCGGAGAGCTGGCGGCGCTCGGCCAGTGGCAGTGCGCGCTCGCTGCGCCGCAGCCAGTCGGCGATGAAGCTCGCGCCCTGGGCCTCGGTGAGCCACTGGCCATGCTCGTAGTGGATCGACAGGCGCTCGGCAGTGAGCGCGAAGATCAGCGCGGCGCGCGTTCCCCGGCTGTCTGCGGGCGGTGTCGGGCGGGGATGTGGGGACATGATGTAACGGCCAGGTCGGGTCAAGAGACGGCCGGATGCTATCAGCCCTCCGCCGGTTTTAAAGCACAGTTGTACTGTTCAAATAAAAGTGGCTTAATAGGTGCCATGAACACCGATGCCTCCCCAAGCTATCCGCTGGCCGAGTTGGCCGTGCTCGCGGACCTGCCGCCCCGCACGGTGCGCTACTACGTGCAGATCGGCCTGGTCGACCGCCCCGAGGGCGAGACCCGGGCGGCCCGCTACGGCGCGCGGCATCTCGAGCAGCTGCTGCAGATCCGCAAATGGACCGCTGCCGGCGTCTCGCTCGAGCGCATCCGCGAGTTGCTCCACGGTGCGCCACCGCCGGTGCCGCCTCGCGAACGCGCCATTGGCAGCGTGTCGGTGTGCAGCCATCTGTCGGTGGCCGAGGGCATCGAGGTGGTGATCGATCCGCAGCGGGCGGGGCTGAGTCCCGAGGCGGTTCGGCAGTTCATCCAGGGCGTGATGACGGCCTTCAAGGCGGCGCAGGGTGAAGAAGACGGAGCTTCGCAGGTGGATCCGGCGGACACGATCAAGAACGAACGACAGGCGGGAGAACCATGATGCAGCAGCAATCGGCACGACTCGAGACCCGCGCGGGTGAGGCACTGACGCTCAAGGGCGTGCGCTTCGAGGGCACGCTGCGCGGCACGCTTTTCGAGGCGAGCCTCGAACAGCGCTTTGCCAATCCGTTCGACCGTCATGTCGAACTCGTCTACACCTTCCCACTGCCCTGGGCGGCCGTGCTGCTCGGGGTCGAAGTCCAGATTGGCGATCGCCGCCTGTCCGGTGCGGTGGTCGAGAAGAAGCAGGCTGAGCAGGGCTACGAGGACGCACTTGCCGAGGGCAACACCGCCATCCTGCTCGAGCAGAATTTCGATGACAGCTACACGCTGAACCTGGGCAACCTCGCACCCGGGGAGGCCTGTGTGGTCCGTCTTCGCTATGCTCAGGTGCTCCAGTTCGAGCAGCATGGCCTGCGTCTGGTGGTGCCCACGGTCATCGCCCCGCGTTATGGCGATCCGGTGGCCGATGCCGGCTTGAGGCCGCACCAGGTGGTCGAGCATGACCTGAGGGTGGTGCATCCGTTCGAGCTCAGCCTGCGCGTTGAAGGCGCCCTCGCACGCGCCCGCATCGGCTCGCCGAGTCATCCGCTGTCGATGCGCCTCGAAGGCGAGGGCGAGACGACGGCGATGGTCGTGTCGCTTGCGCGCGGTGGCTGTCTTGATCGCGATTTCATCCTCGTGCTCGATGAGGTTGCACAGAATTCGCTCGCCCTGTGTGCGCAGGACACGGTGCAGCCGGGCGCGGTCACCGTGCTGGCGAGCTTCTGCCCGCGCGTGCCGGCTTCGGTTCATCCGCTCGCGGTAAAGATCCTGGTGGACTGCTCCGGCTCGATGCAGGGCGACAGCATCGCCGCCGCACGTCGCGCGCTGCAGGCCATCGTCGCCGGTCTGCGCGAGGGGGAGCGGTTCTCGCTGTCACGTTTCGGCAGCACTGTCGAGCATCGCTCGCGCGCGCTGTGGCGAACGAGCCCCGCGACCCGGCTGGCCGGGCAGCGCTGGGCGGCACAGTTGCAAGCCGACCTGGGCGGCACCGAGATGGAAAAGGCGCTGGACTCCACGTTGGTCTTGGCCGGCGATGCTGACGCAAGTCCAGGCGCTGGGGAAGGTGCCACGCCGGTCGATCTGCTCCTCATCACGGATGGCCAGATCCACGCCATCGAGCGCACGGTAGCGAAAGCGCGCGCGCTGGGTCATCGGGTGTTCGTCGTCGGTATCGGCAGCGCACCGGCCGAGGGTGTACTGCGCCGCTTGGCCGAGGAGACTGGCGGGGCCTGTGACTTCGTCACTCCCGGAGAGGCCGTGGAGCCGGCCGTCCTGCGCATGTTTGCGCGCCTGCGCTCGCAGCGCATGGCGTCCCTGGAGCTTGTGTGGCCGGCTGGTGCGAAGCCTGTGTGGATGAGTGCGCTACCCGGCTCGGTGTTCGACGGCGACGCGGTGACCGTATGGGCACGCTTTGCGCAGGTGCCGGATGGGTCGGTGCGTCTGGTCGGCAGGCGCACGCACGCCCCTGCGCCTGAATCGCTGGGCGAAGCCTGCCTGACAGCTGCCGACCATGATGCAACGCTCAGCCGGATGGCTGTTGCCGCGCAGATCGAAACCGTGCTCGCCGCCGAGGGCGTCCACTCGCGTCAGGCGCTCGAACTGGCTGTCGCATATCAACTGGTCAGCTCGCTGACGCATTTCCTGCTCGTCGAGACGCGTGCTGAAGCCGACAAGCCGGCGGACATGCCCGATCTCGTGAAGGTGCCCTCGATGCTGCCCGCCGGCTTTGGCGGGCTCGGCAGTCTCGATTTCTGCATCGACCCCTGCATGGCGCCGCTCACCGTGAATGAGGCGCCGGAGCACTATGGCTCACCCGCTGCGGCAAGCGGTGCGTATCTCGACTTCGACGATCCCTTCGATGCGCCCGTGGTCCTGCGCTCGGGTCGGCGTGCGGATCGCGGCGATACGCCCAACAAAGCTGGTACCTATGACATCCCGGCTTTCCTGCGCCGCAGCTCGAACCAGGACGCCGGGCAGCCACCCCGGGACGATCCGCGTTACTGGAGTTCCGAACCGCATTACACAGGTCTTACCCCGCTGGGCCTGACACAGTGGTTGCGCAGTCATCCGCAGGTCGAATGGCCGCAAGGCTATGCCGAGCTGCGCCGAATCGGTGTCGGTGCGGAGGTGCTCGACTGGCTGGAGTTCGTGCTCGCTGAAGGGGAGAGCGAGGCCCGGGTCGTCGCCTGCTTTGTCCAGGCGATGGCGCAGCGCGATCTGCACGAAGCGCTGCTATCGGACACCGGCGCGCTTGGTAGGCTCAAGGTCTTGGCACAACGCTTGGCACCGGGTGTTGCACTGAAGGTCATGCAACATGATCCTGCAGCCGAGTCGATCCTTGCTCGCCTGCAGGTGTTTGTAAGCACGCTGCGGGCAGAGCGCTGGCCCGACTGCGTCTTTGCGCTCCAGGACGGGGCGTCGGCGCTCGAGCAGTCGGGTGTCGGCGTTGGATAGAGGCAGGGAAACGTAAGGGAGCAGCCATGCCCGTGAAGACCGTCCTCGACGGCAGCGCCGTACCGGTCAGGATCTGGACCGACGACATCGATGAAGGCTCGAAGGCGCAGCTCGCCAACATTGCGAGCCTGCCCTTCATCCACCACCACGTCGCTGCCATGCCCGACGTGCATCTGGGCATCGGCGCGACCATCGGCTCGGTCATCGCCACCCACCAGGCGATCATCCCGGCGGCGGTGGGTGTCGATATCGGCTGCGGCATGGTCGCCGCGCGCCTGTCACTCACCGCCAACGACATCGACGAGAAGCGGCTGAGGAAGGTGTTCGATCAGATCACCCGCGACGTACCGGTCGGCCGTAACCAGCATGCGGACGGCCGGGTGCTGGTCGATGCAGTGCGCCCCTTCGAGCCGGGCCTCAAGGCCCTGACCGAGCGCCACCCGCAACTGCTCAAGGCCTTCGGCAAGTTCTCCAAGTGGGCGAACCAGATGGGCACGCTCGGCGGGGGCAACCACTTCATCGAGGTCTGCCTAGACGAGCATGCGCAGGTCTGGGTGATGCTGCACTCGGGCAGCCGGGGCATCGGTAACGCCATCGCGACGTACTTCATCGAGCTGGCGAGAAAGGACATGGCGCGCCACATGATCCACCTGCCTGATCGCGATCTGGCCTACTTTGCCGAGGGCAGCGAGCACTTCGCCGATTACGTCGAGGCGGTGCACTGGGCGCAGGAGTACGCGATGGCCAACCGCCAGGCGATGCTCGATCTCGTGCTCGCGGGACTGGCGCGCCACTTGCCGCCCTTTACGGTCACCACCGAGGCGGTGAACTGCCACCACAACTACGTCGCCCGCGAGCACCACTACGGCGCTGACGTGTGGGTGACGCGCAAGGGCGCGATCCGGGCGGGGCAGGGGGAACTCGGCATCGTCCCCGGCAGCATGGGCGCGCGCAGCTACATCGTGCGCGGCAAGGGCAATGCGGAGAGCTTCTGTTCCAGCGCCCACGGTGCCGGCAGGCGCATGAGCCGCACGGCAGCGACCAAACGCTTCACCGAAGCCGATCTCGCACGCCAGACCGAAGGGGTGATCTGCCGCAAGGACAAGGGCGTGGTCGATGAGATTCCCGGGGCGTACAAGGACATCGACGAAGTGATGGCCAACCAGCGCGACCTGACCGAGATCCTGCATACCTTGAAGCAGGTGGTGTGCGTGAAGGGGTAGGGGGCGACGGCGCGTCAGGCAATCTCTCACATCGCATGCCGGTCCTGCATTGATGCCGGATGCAAGCCGCCCATAGAATCCGCGCATGAGCACTCCACATCTCGATCGGCTTCTCTTCATGCAGGGCGGCCTGTGTTTCTTCTGCCGGCAGCCCTTGCCTCGCGGTGAGGCCTCCATCGAGCACCTGGTGGCCAGCGCCAACGGGGGCACGAACAGCGAGGACAACTGCGTTGCCTGCTGCCGCACCCTGAACAGCCTGCTCGGATCGAAATCGATCAAGGAGAAGCTGCAAATCGTGCTGAATCAGCGCGGCGACTTCCGCTGCCCCCGGCCGCGAGAGTCCGCGCCCACGCCAGGTGCGCTTCCGCTGGCTGAGGGCGAAAACCCGACCCCACCGGTCGTGAAGCCGCCCGCTGTCGCCGTCACCGCGCCTGCAGCGGCCGCGCCGACCCGGGACACACATCAGGAGCGGCTTGCGCTCGTCCTCGCGGACCTTCGCAAGCGCGGCAACTCGCGACCGCGCAAGGAGGCGACCCTGATGACCACGATCCAGGCCCTGATCAAGCAGCGTACGAACCAACCGATTTCCGACGCCAACCTGAAGAAGCTGCTTGCCGAACTTCAGCAGCGCGGGCACGTGACGATCACGGAGGGGAAAGTTGCCTACAAGCTCTGATCCCAACGCTGCCGTCGCGGCGGGCGATGGGGTGCGGCTGGACGCCGACAACCTGGTGCAGAGTGTCGCCGCCCGCATCCAGTCCCGGTTCGCCGAGGAGGCCTCGGGCCATGACTGGCACCACATCCACCGTGTCTGGCGCCTGGCCCGGAAGATCGCCGTGGCCGAGGGGGCGAGGCTCGACGTGGTCGAGTTGGCCGCGCTCGTCCATGACATTGCCGACTGGAAGTTCCACGGCGGTGATGACGCCATCGGGCCACGCGAGGCAGAGCGGCTGCTGCGGGAGGAAGGCGCCGGGAACGACCTCGTTGAACCGGTCGTCGAGATCGTGGCGACGATCTCGTTCAAGGGCGCAGGGGTTCGGCAGCCGATGCGGACGCTCGAGGGGCAGTGCGTCCAGGATGCTGACCGGCTCGATGCGATCGGGGCGATCGGTATCGCCCGCTGTTTCGCATACGGTGGCCATGCGGGGCGCCTGATGTACGACCCCGAGGTGCCGCCTGTCCTGCATGCGACCGCTGATGCCTACAAGACCGCCAAGGGGACCAGCGTCAATCACTTCTACGAGAAGCTTTTCTTGCTGAAGGACCGCATGAACACCGCGACGGGGCGCGTGCTCGCGCAGGAGCGGCATCGGTACATGGCGTCCTTTATCGAGCGTTTCCTCGAGGAGTGGAACGTGGGCGAGGGCTCAGAGCCTGAGAAGCATTTGATTTCCGCAAGCCGAGTAACCGACATGCGAGGAGACCCAGTGGCCTGCGATGCGCAGGTGCTGTGGGGTGTTCGAGGCCCAGCCAAGCGTCTGTGAGGGCAGATCCGGGGTTTTCAGGCGGCGGGTTTTCATTTCAGGCACCTCTTATGCCAGCGCTGCGGCGATTTTGGACGCACCGCTACCTCGACCGAGCATCTGCGGCGCGATCTTGGCCATACGCATCAAGTTGTGCGCCAGCGCGAACAGGTAAGCCACCGCTCGAACCTTGCCCAGCCCGCGCACAGGCATGCGCTGCAGTCCGCGGTTGCGCGCCAGTGCGTTGACGCACTCGGCCGTGGCCGCGCGTTGCTTGTACACATCCTTGATCTC
>Ga0268298_10000435_pt1 | contig 53726 bp, 42 predicted proteins | sample WWTPWeurt_MetaG_FD_194462 | JGI IMG/M metagenome (GOLD analysis project Ga0268298, IMG submission 194462) | Activated sludge microbial communities from WWTP in Nijmegen, Gelderland, Netherland - WWTP Weurt | ecosystem: Engineered > WWTP > Aerobic digester > Activated sludge | place... | reverse complement strand
ATCGTCGTCACCGAGAGCGGCATCCTGGCGGCGGAAGATGTGGCGCTGATGCGGAAAAATCGAGTCAATACCTTCCTGGTCGGTGAAGCCTTCATGCGGGCGGCCGATCCTGGCGTCGAACTGGAACGCCTCTTTTCCTGTTGATCTGCGTGGGACGAGCGTTGCGTGCAGGGGCCAGGCAAGCGAATGTAAGCGGGTGTTGCAGAGCCGCAACAAGAGCACAGAATTTTCTTCCCCAAGTTGACATGGAGATTGCTCCCCCGCCGGGCCCTTGGCAGAATGCCTCCAACTTCTCAATCCGAGAGGTAAAGCTAGTGTCTCCAGGGACGCTAAAACTAACCACTAAGGAGTAATGCAATGCAAAAGAAACTGATCGCTCTGGCCATCGCCGGCCTGGCTTCCAGCGCTGCTTTCGCCGATTCCAACGTCACCATCTACGGTCTGATGGATTTCGGCTATGTCCGCACCAGCGGTAACGATGGCGGTCTCTCCGGCGCCAAGGGTACCAATCGTCTGGACAGCGGCGTCTCCGCCAGCAACCGCCTCGGCTTTAAGGGCGCTGAAGATCTGGGCAATGGTCTGAAGGCCATCTTCGAAAGCGAATTCGGCTTCTCCGGCGACCAGAGCACCGGCCTGACCAGCGTTCGTCACGCCTACGTCGGCGTCACCGGTGGCTTCGGTACCGTCGTCGGTGGCCGTCTGGACGGCGTCCGCTACGGCATCTTCAACAAGTACGACGCCTTTGCCGCTGGCACCGTCGGTAACTTCACCCAGATGACCGGTCAGGTTGACCGTGCCAACAGCGCCGTCGCCTACATCTCCCCGAACTGGAGCGGCTTCTCCTTCGTCGGCGCCTACGCCACCAACATCGGTAGCCAAACCAACGCTCTCGGCCTGTCCGCAACGGAAACCAACGGCAACGACAACGACGGCGAACTGTTCACCCTGATGGGCAACTATACCAACGGCCCGATCGACATCACCCTGGACTGGGAACGCGTCAGCTTCGACCAGTTCATGCTTGCTGGCGTCATCCCCCTGGATAAGGACACCGTCACCACCATCGCCGGTTCTTACGACTTCGGCGTGGTCAAGCTGCGTGCCCTGTGGGACAAGCAGAAGCTTGACGGTCGCAGTGGTCTGGGTACCCTGGCCGACTGGCGTTCCTGGTTCATTTCCGCCACCGCTCCGGTGGGCGGCAACTTCCTCGTGAAGTTCACCTACGGCCGTACGGAAGACAAGAAGGTTTCCAGCGACACCGCCCGCAAGTGGGGTATCGGCGTGGATTACAACCTGTCCAAGCGCACCAAGCTGTACGCCGACTACGGTTCCATCAGCCAGGACAACAACTCCGCCATCGGCATCTCCTACGTTGCCAACACCAACGCCGGCGCTGGCCTTGGCGCGACCAAGGGCTTCGATATCGGTGTTCAGCACAAGTTCTAATTCAGGCTCGCCTGATCGAACTGAAAACGGACGCTACGGCGTCCGTTTTTTATTGGTGCGACGCCAAAGCAAGGGCGCACTCTTGTCATCCGCTGCGGAACTCCCGGGCGGGCGGGGCGGCAGGCAGGGGCGATCGATCGCGGTTGCCCTTCGAGCGCCGATCACAAGATTGAAAGACCGCGCAGCCTGCGCCGGAAGAGCCAGGTTGGCAGGATATCCCGGCGACTCCGGTCAGCTGACCAGGATCAGATTGTCCCGGTGGATGATTTCCGGCTCGTCGACGTAACCGAGGATGTCCTCGATTTCCTGACTGGATTTGCGCGCAATCAGCCGGGTTTCTCCGCTGCCGTAGTTGGTGAGCCCGCGGGCGATTTCCTGCCCCTCGGGGCTGATGCACGCCACGGCGGCGCCGCGCTCGAAGTCGCCTTCGCTGGCGACGACACCGATGGGCAACAGACTGCGGCCAGCCCGCAGAGCGGCGACGGCGCCGGCGTCGAGAAGTAGCCGACCGGCAGTCTGCAGATGATCGGCCAGCCACTGCTTGCGGGCGGCGAGCGGGGGCGTCTGGGAAACGAGCAGGGTTCCTACCGCTTCTCCCGCCGCCAGGCGCACCACCGCGTCGGCTTCCCGACCGCTCGCGATGGCGGTGTGGGCGCCGCTCCGCGCGGCCCGTTTGGCGGCAAGGACCTTGGTGATCATGCCGCCCTTGCCGATGGAGGTGCCGGCACCCCCGGCCATGGCTTCCAGGCGGGCATCCCCGGCAGCGGCTTCGTCGATCAGTGTGGCCCCTGGGTCCTTGCGCGGATCGGCGGTGTAGAGACCCTGCTGGTCGGTGAGGATGATGAGGGCGTCGGCTTCGATGAGGTTGGCGACCAGGGCGCCCAGAGTGTCGTTGTCGCCGAATTTGATTTCGTCGGTCACGACGGTATCGTTTTCGTTGATGATGGGCACCACTCCAAGGGCCAGGAGGGTGGTGAGGGTCGAGCGGGCGTTCAGGTAGCGCTTGCGGTCGGCGAGGTCGTCATGGGTGAGCAGGACCTGGGCGGTATGCAATCCATAGCGGGTGAAGGCGCTTTCGTAGACCTGGGCCAGTCCCATCTGGCCGACGGCCGCAGCCGCCTGCAGTTCGTGGACCGACTTGGGGCGCTTGGTCCAGCCCAGGCGCTGCATGCCACAGGCTATGGCGCCGGACGAGACGAGGATCGCTTCCTTGCCCCGCTGTCTCAGTTGCGCGATTTGCCTTGCCCAGTCATCGATGGCGCTAAGATCGAGCCCGGCACCGTTGTTGGTGACCAGGGCGGAGCCGACCTTGACGACCAGGCGGCGGGCGGAGGCGAGACGGGTGCTCATGCGAGGTCCTCGTTTTCGTCCGCAGCGTCGAGGTCGCTCGCGACATCCGGAAGCGGTGCCATCTGTTCGAGGGCCTCCTGGATCGCGTAGATCAGGGGCTTGGTGCCTTCTCCGCTGATCGCCGCGATGGGGAAATGGGGGCCGCTGTACTTGGAGGCTTTTTTATAAGCCTTGAGGAAGTCCTTGATCCGCTTTTCGCGCTCGTCCTCAGGAATGATGTCGAGCTTGTTGAGGACCAGCCAACGGGGTTTGGCGGCCAATTCGGGGTCGTGTTTCGCCAGTTCGCCGACGATGGCGACGGCATCGTGGACCGGATCGGCGTCCGGGTCCATGGGGGCCAGATCCACAAGATGCAGGAGCAGGCGGGTACGCTGCAGATGTTTGAGGAAGCGGATGCCCAGGCCGGCGCCGTCGGCGGCGCCCTCAATGAGACCGGGTACGTCGGCGACGACGAAGCTCTTGTTGGCATCGACCCGGACCACGCCAAGATTGGGGTGAAGGGTAGTGAAGGGGTAGTCGGCGACTTTCGGCCGAGCGGCGGAGATCGCGCGGATCAGGGTGCTTTTCCCCGCGTTGGGAAGGCCGAGAAGGCCGACGTCGGCGAGCACGCGCAGTTCGAGCGCCAGTTCGAATTCCTCGCCGGCCTCGCCCTTGGTGCATTGGCGGGGCGAACGGTTGGTGCTCGATTTGAAATGGATATTGCCGAGGCCGCCCCTACCGCCCTTGGCGATCAGCACCGTCTTGTCGTGGTGGTCGAGGTCGGCGAGGACTGCATCGGTATTGAGATCCTTGATGACGGTACCGACCGGCATGCGCAGGGTGATGTCGTCGCCCCCGGCCCCATAGCAGTCCGATCCGCGGCCGTTCTCGCCGCGCTGGGCGAGGAATTTGCGGGTGTAGCGGTAATCGACCAGGGTATTGATGTTGCGGTCGGCAACGACGTAGATGCTGCCGCCGCGGCCCCCGTCGCCGCCATCCGGCCCGCCCATGGGGATGTACTTTTCGCGGCGGAAGGTCGCCACGCCGTTGCCGCCGTCGCCGGCTTTGACGTAGATCTTGGCTTCGTCGATGAACTTCATGGTGTTCTCTAGTGGCCTGAAAATTGGCCAAGGGGTCTGGGTTTGCGCATTCGCGGCGAGACGCGAAGGCAAGCCGAAAACAGTGTTGAGTTATACGGGGAGGCGCCGTTGACGAAGTATCGCCGCGAATGCGCAAACCCGGAAACTAAAAAGCCCTATCCGGCGGATAGGGCTTTTGGGGTTCCGCCGGGCCGATTTATTCGGCGGCGGGAACGATGTTGACCGTGCGACGGTTCTTGGCGCCCTTGACGGTGAACTGGACGGTGCCATCCTTCAGCGCGAACAGGGTATGGTCCTTGCCACAGCCGACATTCTCGCCGGGGTGGAACTCGGTACCGCGCTGGCGAACGAGGATGTTGCCGGCGAGGACGAATTGACCGCCGTAGCGCTTGACGCCAAGACGTTTGGATTCTGAGTCGCGACCGTTGCGGGAACTGCCGCCTGCCTTTTTATGTGCCATGTGATTGCTCCTTGCTCTCTACTCAGGCGGCGATCGCTTCGATGCGCAGCTCGGTGTAGTTCTGGCGATGCCCCTGGTGTTTCTGGTAGTGCTTGCGACGGCGCATCTTGAAGATCTTGACCTTGTCGTGGCGGCCGTGGGAAACCACGGTGGCCTTGACCGACGCCCCGGCGACGAGGGGGGCGCCGACCTTCACGCTCTCGCCTTCGCCTACCATGAGGACCTGATCGAGGGTGACTTCTGCGCCAACTTCTGCCGGTATCTGTTCTACTTTAAGTTTTTGGCCGGCGGACACGCGATACTGCTTGCCCCCGGTTTTTACGACCGCATACATGTTGGACTCCGAAAACGTGTTGCAAAGAACCGCGCATTCTACACAATTTCCCAGGCGAGTCAAAGCCTTGTGCTAGACTTTCCGCCTTTTCCCAAGGAGTCCCCATGGCAGAAACCACCACCGAGTCCGGTCTGGTCGTCGACGAATTGACCGTCGGCAACGGCATCGAGGCCGGCGCCGGCAAATACGTCTTCGTCCATTACACCGGCTGGCTCACCGACGGGTCGAAATTCGATTCGAGCCGCGACCGGCGCCAGCCTTTTTCATTTCTGCTGGGGCGCGGGCAGGTCATCGCCGGCTGGGACGAGGGCGTCCAGGGTATGAAGGTGGGCGGCAGCCGCAAGCTCACCATTCCGCCCCACCTGGGTTATGGCGCAGCCGGGGCCGGGGGCGTCATTCCGCCCAATGCCACCCTGGTGTTCGAAGTCGAATTGCTCGACGTGCGATGAGCGATCCCGAAGGTCCCGATCGCAAACCTCGCAAGGCGGTCAAGGCCGGCGAGGATCCCTGGGCGCGCTGGCGTTCGGGGGCGGCGTCGGCACCAACGTCGCGCCCACCGAAGCGCGAGGGCGCACCTTCCCGTGACGCCGCAAAGCCCTGGCCGGAGACCGGCGCTCCCAGCGCAGCGGCTAAGTCCCGCACCCCGGTGGCAAAGCCGCAAGCCGCTGCCGTGCAGAATCCGGCCCCGGAGGCGGACGCCATCCGCGCGGCTTCCGACCAGCCCCGGGAAGGCGTCCGCCTCTCCAAGGTCATGGCCGAGCGGGGAATGTGCTCGCGGCGCGAGGCCGACGCCTGGATTGAGCGCGGCTGGGTCTATGTGGACGGACGCTGCGTCAGCGAGCTGGGTAGCCGCATCGACCCGGGGGCGGAAATCACCGTGGCTTCGGATGCGCGGCAGGATCAGGCCCGGCAGGTCACCATCCTGCTCAACAAGCCGGTGGGCTACGTGTCCGGTCAGCCCGAACCCGGATGCACTCCGGCGGTGACACTGATCCTTGCCGAGAATCAAGTGCGTGGCGCCGGCGATCCCGACTTCAAACCCTGGATGCTGCGCGGCCTGGCCCCAGCCGGGCGCCTCGATTCGGATTCCAGCGGCCTCCTGGTGCTCACCCAGGACGGTCGTGTGGCGCGGAGCCTGATCGGCGAGGACAGCGGGGTGGAAAAGGAATATCTGGTGCGCGTCAGCGGCACGATGCTTGCCAACGGCCTGGCGCTCCTCAGCCATGGTCTCGAACTGGATGGCAAGCCGCTCAAACCCGCGCGGGTCAAGCAATTGAACGAGGATCAACTCCACTTCATCCTTCAGGAAGGCAAGAAGCGCCAGATCCGCCGTATGTGCGAAATGGTCGGTCTCAAGGTGATCGGGTTGAAGCGGGTGCGCATCGGCCGCGTCAAGCTGGGCGATCTCCCGCCGGGAAAGTGGCGTTTTCTGCGTGACGGCGAGCGCTTTTAGGGCGGACTAGACCAGCCCGCGGTCGACCAGTTCACCCTTGAGGTAAGCGTAGTAGATGGGCGCGGCGACGACTCCGGGAACGCCGAAGATCGATTCCATCACAAGCATGGCCACCAGGAGTTCCCAGGCCTTGGCGCCGACGCCGGCGCCCACGATGCGGGCGTTGAGGAAATACTCCAGCTTGTGGATCACTACCAGGAAGACCAGGGAGGCCACCGCCGCTTCCAGCGAGTGGGAGAGACTGACGATCACGATGACCGCATTCGAGATGAGGTTGCCGAGGACGGGAATGAGTCCGGCCACGAAGGTCACCGCGACCAGCGTCTTGGTCAGGGGGAGGTGGATGCCGAGGAGGGGCAGGGCGAAGGCCAGGTAAACGGCTGTAAAGACCGTATTGACGGCGGAAATCTTCACCTGGGCGAAGACGATCTGGCGAAAGGCGGTGGCGAAGCGGCGGATGCGTTCGGAAAGCGCCGTTGCCAGGGGAGCGCTGTCGGCCTGGGCGCAGGCCTCGCGCAGGGCGGCCATGGCGCCGATGACCATGCCGATGAGGATGTGGGCAAAGGCGTGGCCCGCCTCCTTGCCCAGGGTCTGCAACTCGGCCGCGTGTTCGCGCAGCCAGTGACCGACCGCCTCGCGAATTTGGTCCGTATTGCCGGGGAGCTTGTCGGCCAGCCAGGCCGGGAGCTTGTCCCGGGCGCCTTCGATGATTTCCGCCATTTTGCCCAGGAGGACGGTGAGGCTGCCCTGGTCCGAACGGAAGAAAGCCAGCGCGCCGATAATGGCACCCGTCACGGCGAGCACGACGACGATGGCCAGGAGGATCAACGCAAGCGTCTTGCGCCCGCTGCCCAATCCGCCAGGAAGGCGTGCGGCGAGCCGATGGGTGAGCTCGTAGACCAGCAGCCCCGCGAGCAGAGCCGGCAACAGGTGGAGCGCCAGGATGCCGATCAGGGCGGTCGCCGCGAATACCCAGGCAGCGACGTCGTGGCGGCTGACGGCCATCGCCTTCACGGCTTGGGCTCCGTCGGCGAGGCCTTTGCCGGCATCATGGTCGCCTCCCCTTCCAGGACCACCCGGTCGCCGACGGTGCACACGGTATCGAGAATGACCCGGTTTCGGGCCGGGAAGACCTCGCGCACCGTCGCCGTCGCCCGTACCGTGTCTCCGGGACGAACCGGAGCCTTGAAGCGGAGGCTTTGGGCCACATAGATGCAGCCGGGACCGGGCAGGCGGGTGCCGAGCACAGCGGAGATAAGGCTGGCGGTCAGCATGCCGTGGGCGATGCGGCCTCCGAACGCGGTTCCCTTGGCGTATTCCTCGTCCAGATGGGCGGGATTCACGTCGGTGGAGATTCCCGCGTAAAGGACGATGTCCGCTTCGGTGAGGGTCTTGGCCAGGCTGGCCGTCATGCCGGGCTGGAGTTGATCGACGGTGTAGGTCATGGGCTGTTTTCCGGTTCCGATGGGCAGGATTCGGACTTTACCCATTTGTGATGAAGAGGGAAACGTCCGGGGCAATCCCGAGGGGGCGTCGGACACCTCCTTCAGCTCTCGGGCGTCACCCGGCGCTCGGCAATCCTCGCGCCGGGGACCGATGCGGCCGCCGGAGAATCCTAGAAACGCGATTTCCGGCGTTCCCACCGGCCGACCCGATTATTCGGCGCAACGCTTGGCGATGTGAGCCAAGGCTTCCTCCACCTGGTCGATGAGGATGAGGCACAGGTCTCCGGATTCCAGACGGGCCAGGGCGCTGTCGATGGCCAGGAACTCGCCGCGGATTTCCTCGATGTGATGGGTGCGCTGGGCGTCGGACAGACCGTCGCGCAGCAGCGCCAGGACCTCGCCATCTTCCCGGCCGCGCTGGCAGGCATCCTGATAGAGGATCACCTCGTCGAAGGCGTCGCCGAGAATTTCCGTCTGCTGCCGGATGTCCTCGTCGCGGCGGTCTCCGGCGCCGCTGATGACCACCGAGCGCTTGCCGGCCGGCATGGTGTCGATGGCATTGACCAGGGCCTGGATGGCGTCCGGGTTGTGGCCATAATCGGCGATGAGGGTGGCGCCGCGGTAGTTGAAGACATTGAAGCGGCCGGGCGCGGTCTGGGCGTCGTTGACAAAGCTGGCCAGTCCCGCGGCGATGGTTTCCCAGGGCAGGCCCAGGGCCCAGCCGGCGGCCGTGGCGGCCATGGCATTCTCGACCTGGAAGCCGATGGTGCCGCCCCGGGTGATGGGGACGGAGGCCAACGGAATGCGGTGTTCGTTCTTGCCCTCTGCGCAGACGATGGAATCGCCCTCGGCATAGACCACGCGCTTTCCCTGGGCGCGGTGGGTCGCCATGATGGGTTGGAAGCGGTCCCGGGAGAAGAAGGTGACGTTGCCCGGACAGTTCGCCGCCATGGCCGCCACGTGGGGGTCGGCGGCATTGAGGACGGCGTAGCCGCTCTTGCCCACGTTCTCGACGATGACGCGTTTGACCACCGCCAAGTCCTCGACGGTGGTGATGTAATTGAGGCCCAGGTGATCGCCCATGCCGATATTGGTGACCACGGCCACGTTGCAGCGGTCGAAGCCGAGGCCTTCCCGCAGCACGCCGCCGCGGGCGGTCTCGAACACCGCCGCGTCCACGCCCGGATGGAGCAGCACGTTGCGGGCGCTCCGGGGGCCGCTGCAGTCCCCGCTGTCTATGCGCCGGCCTTCGATATAGACGCCGTCGGTGCTGGTCATGCCGACCCGCTTGCCGTCGCGGGTGAGGATGTTGCCGATCAGGCGGGCGGTCGTGGTCTTGCCGTTGGTGCCGGCCACAGCCACCACCGGGATGCGGGCATCTTCCCCCGGCTCGAACATCATGGAGACGATGGCCTCGCCCACGTTGCGGCCCTTGCCGTAGGAGGGAGACAGGTGCATGCGCAGGCCGGGGGCCGCGTTCACCTCGACAATACCGCCGCCTTGCTCTTCCAGGGGCTTGAGGACCGAATCGCAGACCACGTCGATGCCGCAGATGTCCAGACCGACGGTCTGCGCCGCAGCGACGGCACAGGCCGCCAGTTCGGGATGGACATCGTCGGTGACGTCGGTGGCGGTGCCGCCGGTGGACAGGTTGGCGTTGTTGCGCAGGATGACACGGGTACCCTTGGGCGGGACCGAATCGGCGTTCAGTCCCTGCAGAGCGAGGCGCGCCAGGGCGATGTCGTCAAAGCGAATCTTGGTCAGCGAAGTCGCGTGGCCTTCGCCGCGGCGAGGATCGGCATTGACGATTTCGACCAGCTGACGGACGGTGTGCTCGCCGTCGCCGATCACCTGTGGCGGTTCGCGCCGGGCGGCGGCGATGAGCTTGTCGCCGATGACCAGGAAGCGAAAGTCGTGGCCCGGAAGGTAGCGCTCCACAAGAATGTCGTCACGGAATTCGACGGCGGTCTCGTAGGCCGCCATGACTTCCTCCCGGGTGCGGATATTGACCGAAATGCCTTTGCCCTGGTTTCCATCCCGGGGCTTGACCACCACCGGCCCGCCGATTTCCTGGGCCGCGGCCCAGGCATCCTCGGCATCGGTGACCGGGCGGCCGAGGGGCACCGCAACGCCGGCCGCGTGAAGCAATTGTTTGGTCAGTTCCTTGTCCTGGGCGATGGATTCGGCGATGGCGCTGCTCATGTCGGTCTCGGCGGCCTGGATGCGGCGCTGCTGGCTACCCCAGCCGAATTGCACCAGACTGCCCTGGGTGAGCCTCCGGTAGGGAATGCCGCGGGCTACGGCGGCGGCGACGATCGAACCGGTGGAAGGGCCAAGCCGGACGTCTTCGTCGAGGTCCTTGAGGCGGTACAGGGCGTCCGCAAGGTCGAAAGGCTCGTTCTTCAGCGCGGCATTGACCAGTTGCTCGGCAAGTTCGAAGGCCAGCCGGCCGACGTCTTCTTCGCTGTATTCGACGACCACCTGAAAGGTGCCCGATTCTATGGTTTCCGAGGTCCGGCTGAAGGTCACCGGACAGCCCGCCTGGGCCTGGAGGCCGAGGGCGGCGAATTCCAGGGTGTGAGCCAGGGAAATCACCTCGTCATGGCCGGTGACGTTGAGGAAATCGATTTCGGGAAAGCGCTCCCGGAGGCGGGCTTCGAAGCCGGGCAGAGCGTCGATGGAGCGCTCGGCCTCGGCGCACTCGACGATGGCCTGGATGGCGGTGTGGCGGCTCCACAGGTTGGGGCCGCGCAGGGCTCGAATGCGTGAGACTTCCATGGATCGTTGTTCCTCTCTGCGGATCAATTCTTCTTTTGGCGCCGGGGGCTGGCCTGGGTTTCCTGCTCGAAGGTCTTGACGCCGGCAGCGAGCAGTTCGAGCGGAACGTCGAGGGCCCAGCCGGCAGCCACCGCCGCCAGGGCGTTCTCGAGGCGGAAGGCTTCCTCTCCCTGACGCAGGGTGGGGACATCGGCCAATCGGGCGAGGCGTGTCTCGGTATTGCCGGTGGCCAGGATCAACTCTTCCCGGCGGGCGAACACGGCCCGGCCGCCCTTGCCGATGTGGGTGGCCACCACCGGATTGGCGTCGCTGGCCGCGAAGAAGATGACCTCGCCGTCACAGAGCTCGGACATCTCGACCAGTTGTGGGTCGGCGGCATTGAGCACCGCGGCGCCCCCCTTGAGGATCACGTCTACCTGGGTGCGAAAGACCTTGTAGAGCATTTCGTGGTCGTCGATGGCGTAATCCAGATGCTGCTCTTCCGGGTCCAGGTTGGTGACCACGCCGACCTGGCAACGGTCGTAGGCCAGGCCCTCGCCGAGGATGGCGCGGGCGCCGTTTTCGAAGATGGCTAGCTCTACGGCCCGGTTGAGCAGTACACGGCGAGCCGGTGCCCAATGGGAGGCGTCGGTTTTCTGGACGTGGCGCTGGTCGAGGAAGAGGCCGTCGGAGGAGGCGAGCGCAACATACTTGCCGGAAAGCAGGGTCAGATGGCGAAGAAAGCGGGCGACCGCAGTCTTACCCTTGGAGCCGGTGATGCCGACGATGGGAATGCGCCCCGTCTGCCCTTCGGGAAACAGGTGGCCGACGATGGACTTGCCCACCGGCCGCGGCTCGCCGACGGCGGGTTTGAGATGCATGAGCAGGCTGGGTCCGGCATTGACTTCGACGATGGCGCCGCCCTGGTCGAGCAGGGGTTTGGAAATATCCTCGGCCACCAGGTCGATGCCGGCAATGTCGAGGCCGACGATGCGCGCGGCGAGGGCGGCGAGGGCGGCATTGTCGGGATGGACTAGGTCGGTGACGTCGAAGGCGTGGTTGGCGTTGCGCTGGATCAGCACTTCCTTGCCGCTGGGCGGGACGGAATCCCCCTCCAGGCCCTGGCGGGACAGTTCCATGACGGCAGCGGAATCGAGGCGGATGAGAGATAGGGGGTGCAGCTCCGTCTGGCCACGGCGGGGATCCGAATTGATCTGGCTCTCGATCAGTTCGCGCACCGTGGATACGCCGTCCCCGACGACGCATACCACGTCGCCGCGGCAGGCGGCGGCCAGCGTGCCGCCGACCACCAGCAGACGGTGCTCGGTGCCGGGGATCGAGCGTTCTACCAGGACGCCGCTGCCCTCCTCCAGCGCCACGGCGTAGGCCTGTTCGATTTCTTCGCGGGTCTTGACGTCGATGAACACGCCGCGGCCGTGGTTGCCGTCTGTGGGTTTGACGCACACCGGCAGGCCGATATCCACGGCGGCTTCCCAGGCGTCTTCGGGACTATTCACCTCGCGGCCTTCGGGCACGGGAACGCCGCAGGACGATAGCAGGAATTTGGTCAGATCCTTGTCCCGGGAGATGGTCTCGGCGATGGCGCTGGTGCGGTCGGTCTCCGCGGTCCAGATGCGGCGCAGGGCCGCACCGTAGCCGATCTGCACCAGGTTGGCGTCGGGGATCAGGCGGATGGTGGGGATGTCGCGGTCGTCGGCGGCGTCGACGATGCTGGCCGTACTGGGGCCGAGGCAGAGGGAATCTGCCATGTCCGAGAGGCGTTCAACGGTGCCGGCGACATCGAACGGTTTGTCTTCGATGGCGGCCATGACCAGATCCCGGGCCGCGTGCAGGGCGGCGCGGGTGACATCCTCCTGCCAGGCCCGCACGACCACCTTGTACACACCGCGGCGACCGCCGTCGCGGGCCTTGCCGAAGCCGCCGGGCAGACCGGCAAGATTCTGCAATTCGAGAGTGACGTGCTCGAGGATGTGTCCCGGCCAGGTGCCCTCCTGGAGCCGGCGTAGGAAACCGCCGCGCTCTTCGTAACTGCAGCGGTGTTCCACCAGGGAGGGCAGCCAGGCAGTAAGGCGCTCGTAAAAGCCGGGAATGGTGTTGGAGGGAGCGTCCTCCAGGTCATGGATGTCGATCAGTGCTTCCAGCACCGGGCGATAGGTCCACATGCTGGGGCCGTTCAGGTGCGTGATCTTGAGGAATTCGATTTCTCTCTTGCTCATGGATTCTTGGTTTCCGCAGAGGCTTCGGCTGAGGCGGGCGCCGGTCCCCGCTTAACGTGTCGGTGCGCGAACCGGATTACCCGAAGGCGTAATGATCCTGCAAAGCGGCGGCGAATGCCACGCTACAGGAAACGATCGAGCAGCCGGCGGCTGTGACGGTCCAGGAGGCCCAGGTCCCGGATCAGGTACTGGATTCCGTTGCTGTCGGCGATCATCAGCATGGTCTGCGATAGGCGGCGGATGTCTTCCTCTCCCTTCAACACCAGGGCACAGGGTCCGCGGTCGGTGTCCACCTGCCAGGTGCTGGGGGTCGCGAAGCTGGAGACTTCCCTGAGGGCGCGGATTTCCGGGACGAATTCGCGGCTGCCCAGTTCTTCTTCCACCAGTGCCCTTTGGGCGACGGGTAGTTCGGCAAGGCGGTCGATCCAGGCGCGCTCGTGGCCGTCGCCATCAACCAGGGAAATGCCACGGTCCGGCTCGGCAATGGGAAAGGCACGGACCGGGACCACTTCCTGGGGGCCTTCGGGCGTGGCGAGGATGAGGCGGCCGAAGGCGCTGCGCGAGAGTTGCAGGTCGGTGGGGCTCATGCCGTGTGCTCCTTGACCGGGGTCGGGACGCTGGAGAGTTCCAGTTCGGTGTCGACGTTGCGGGCCTGGGCCTGGTAGAGGCGGTAGTAATGGCCCTCCTGGGCCATCAACGCGTCGTGGCTGCCGACTTCGACGATCTGGCCGCGGTCCATGGCCACCAGGCGATCCGCCTTGCGCAGCGTCGACAGGCGGTGGGCGATGGCGATGGTGGTACGGCCGCGCACGAGGTTGTCCAGGGCCTTCTGGATTTCTTTCTCGGTTTCGGTATCGACGGACGAGGTGGCCTCGTCGAGGATGAGGATCTTGGGGTCGATGAGCAGGGCCCGGGCGATGGAAATGCGCTGGCGCTCGCCGCCGGAGAGGCCCTGGCCGCGCTCGCCGACCAGCGAGTCGTAACCGTGGGGCAGGCGCAGGATGAACTCGTGGGCGTGGGCGGCGCGGGCGGCGGCGATGATCTCGTCCCGGCTGGCGTCCGGCTTGCCATAGGCGATGTTCTCGGCGATGGTGCCGAAGAAGAGGAAGGGCTCTTGCAATACCAGGCCGATATTGCGGCGGAACTCGGCCACCGGCACCGAGCGCACATCGACGCCGTCAATCAGCACGGCGCCTTCGGTGACGTCATAGAAGCGGCAGATCAGATTCACCAGGGTACTTTTGCCTGAACCGGAGTGGCCCACCAGACCGATCATTTCGCCGGGATGGATGGTCAGGCTGACGTCCCGGGTGACGGCGCGGGTGCCGTAGCGGAAGCCGCAGCTCCGCAATTCGATCTCGCCTCGCACGGACTTGAGATGTACCGGGTGGGTCGGCTCCGGCACGCTGGAGACGTGGTCGAGGATGTCGAAGATGCGCTTGGCGCCGGCCGCCGCCTTTTGCGTCACCGAAACGATGCGGCTCATGGAATCGAGCCGGGTGTAGAAACGGCTGATGTAGGCGAGGAAGGCGGTCAGGACGCCGACGGTGATCTCCCCCTTGCTGATCTGCCAGATGCCGAAGCCCCACACCACCAGCAGGCCGATTTCGGTGAGGAGCGTCACGGTGGGGCCGAACAGGGACCAGGTCTTGTTGATGCGGTCGTTCAGCGCCAGGTTGTGATAATTGGCCTCGCGGAAGCGGGCCGCCTCGCGCTTTTCCTGGGCAAAGGCCTTGACCACGCGGATGCCAGGGATGACGTCGGCCAGCACGTTGGTCACCTCGGCCCAGATGCGGTCCACCTTCTCGAAGCCGGTGCGCAGGCGATCCCGCACCAGATGGATCATCCAGGCGATGAGGGGCAGGGGGAGAAGGGTGACCAGGGCCAGCCAGGGGTGGATGGAAAACAGGATGATCGCGGTGAGGGCGATCATCAGCACGTCGGTCGCAAAATCGAGGAGGTGCAGGGAGAGGAAGACGTTGATGCGATCCGTCTCCGAGCCGATGCGGGCCATCAGGTCGCCGGTGCGTTTTCCCCCGAAGTATTCGAGGGACAGTTGCAGCAAGTGCTCGAAGGTCGTGGTTCTGAGGTCGCGACCGATGCGCTCGGAGACCAGGGCCAGGATGTAGGTGCGCGCCCAGCCCAGGCTCCAGGCGACCAGGGCGGCGCCCAGCAGGCCGCCGAGGTACATCGTGACCAGGCCGACGTCGATGGGCTTGCCGTTCTGAAAGGGAATCAGCACGTTGTCCATCAAGGGCATAGTCAGGTAGGGCGGCACCAGGGTGGCGGCGGTGGACGCCAAGGTGAGTAGGAATCCGGCCAGGAGTTGCCCCCGGTAGGGTTGGGCGAAGCGCCACAGGCGAAAAAGTGTCCAGGTGGAGGGCGGGGTCGAGGTTTCCCGGGTGCAGATCGGACATTCTTCGACACCGGGTTCCAGGGGGGCCTTGCACTTGGGGCAGACGAATTCATCCGGCTGGGCGACGGGGCGGCCGGTCAGCCGGCTTGCCCGGCGTTCTTCGAACTCCCGCTGCAGCTTGAGAGCCGCGACGTTGTGGGCCAGGGTATACCGCCAGCAGCCCAGCCTCCCCGCTTGGTCAGCCAATTCCAGAGTGCCGACCCCGGCGTGGTCGTGGTGCGCCAAGTTGAGCTCCGCGCTGAAGTCCCAGGCCTGCCAGTCGTCATTTTCCGGGTCGCAGGCCAGCAGGCGGGCGTCGGTGACCACGAGGAGGCCTGGACGGAAGCGCAGGCGGAGGTCGAGGTCGATCTCCAACCAGGCACACAGGGTTTCACCGGCTGCCAGCCGAGCGGTGACGGCGTCGCGCCAGGCGGGGGGCAGGGGATCGGTGGGAGCGTCGGGGGTGCGACCGTCGGTCATGGTTTTTTTTTGGCACCCAGGGCGCCGGCGTGGGGAGGGCTGAAGTATACCGGAGGCCGGTGGTGCACCTCGGACAACGCCCGGAGTGCCCAAATGGCTGACAGGCCAGGGACCCACGCCTGACCGCAGCAGGGGCGCGGGGCAGCGCAAGAGGGTGACAGCCTCCTGGGTTCACTGCAAAAGCACCGCAGGAAAAAGGATCCGCGCGATTTTTCGCGCCGGCTAGGGGCACGGGCTGTGGCTCGCGCACGCCGGAATCAAATTTTCGACAGGGGATGGGTTTGATATTCGGCGACGAAAAGGGCCTGCGTTCGTTTTTCGATTGACCCGGGTCAAGGCTATTCTTGCAGCTCTGCCGTTGAATAGCGGCGTTTCCCAGGCGAGTTCCCCTATGTTCCGCATTTCCCAATACATGGCCGAAGTGGCTGACCCCACCCCCCTCGGCCCCAAGCGCAACCCGCCGGGGCCGGTGGTGATCTGGAACTTGATTCGCCGCTGCAACCTCACGTGCAAGCACTGCTATTCCATCTCCGCCGACACCAACTTTCCCGGAGAACTGTCCACCGATCAGGTCTATACGGTCATGGACGACCTCAAGGGGTTCAGGGTGCCTGTGCTCATCCTTTCCGGAGGCGAGCCCCTCCTGCGGCCGGACATTTTTGAAGTCGCCAAGCGGGCCAAGGCAATGGGCTTCTATGTGGGTCTGTCCTCCAACGGCACCCTGATCACCGAAGAGAACATCGCTAAGATCGCCGAGTGCGACTTCAATTACGTGGGGGTCTCCCTGGACGGCCTGGGGGCCACCCACGACAAGTTCCGCCGCCTGGAAGGGGCGTTCGAAGCTTCCCTGAAGGGTATCCGTCTTTGCCGCGACCTCGGGCTCAAGATCGGCGTGCGCTTCACGATGACCCAGGACAACGCCCACGACCTGCCGGGCTTGCTGAAGCTCGTGGAGGAGGAACGCATCGACCGCTTCTACTTCTCCCACCTCAACTACGCCGGCCGCGGCAACAAGAACCGCAAGGATGACGCCCGGCACCAGCTCACCCGCTGGGCCATGGATCTCCTTTTCGAGACCTGCTGGGACTACCACCAGCGGGGACTGGAGAAGGAATTCACCACCGGCAACAACGACGCCGACGGCGTCTACTTCCTGCACTGGGTGCGCCGTCGCTTCCCGGAAAAAGCTGCCCATGTCGAAGCCAAGCTGCGCCAGTGGGGCGGCAATTCGTCGGGTATCAACGTGGCCAATATCGACAATCTGGGCAACGTGCACCCGGACACCATGTGGTGGCATTACACCTTGGGCAACGTCAAGGAGCGGCCCTTTTCGCAAATCTGGCCCGATACCGCCGACCCCCTCATGGCGGGCCTCAAGCAGTATCCGCGGGCGGTCAAGGGACGCTGCGGAACCTGTGCCTACCTGCCGATCTGCAATGGCAACACCCGGGTTCGGGCGCAGCAGATGACCGGCGACCCCTGGGCGGAAGACCCGGGCTGCTACCTGGACGATGGGGAGATCGCCGCATGATCGACGGGAGGTTCTTCGCAGTCGCCGGTCTTGCCGCCTCCTTGCTGGTGGCCCTGGCCAATCTGGCCCAAGCGGCCGACGCCCCGGCCAATTTCAAGCAGCACTGCGCAGCTTGCCACGGCGCTGACCGCCTGGGCGGCATCGGCCCCGCACTGCTACCGGAGAACCTTGCGCGCCTGCGCAAGGCCGAAGCCGAGAAGGTCCTGCGCGAAGGCCGTGCCGCGACCCAGATGCCGGCCTTCGGCCAGCTGTTGGCGGCCGACGAGATCAAGGCTCTGGTGGAGTACGCCTACACTCCCATCAAGCCCGTGCCTGCCTGGGGTGAGGCCGAGATCAGAGCGTCCCGCGCCGTCTATCACGCCCCCGGCAGTCTGCCGGACACCCCCGCTTTTGCCGCCGATCCGCTCAACCTCTTCGTCGTGGTGGAGTCCGGCGATCATCACGTTTCTGTCCTGGACGGGGACAAACTGGAGCCTATCCATCGCTTCCAATCGCGTTTCGCCCTCCATGGCGGCCCCAAATTCACCCCGGACGGGCGCTACGTCTTCTTCGCCTCCCGCGACGGCTGGATCACCAAGTTCGACCTGTGGAACCTCAAGGTGGTGGCCGAGGTGCGGGCCGGAATCAACACGCGCAATGCGGCGGTTTCCGGAGACGGCAAGTGGGTCGCAGTGGCCAACTACCTGCCCCACAGCCTGGTCATTCTCGACGCCGACCTGAACCTGAAAAAGATTCTCCCGGTCAGGGACAAGGACGGCAAGGCCAGCTCCCGCGTCTCGGCCGTCTACGACGCCTCGCCGCGGCGGAGCTTCGTGGCGGCCCTGAAGGACGTCAAGGAAGTGTGGGAGGTCTCCTACGATCCCAAGGCGCCGGACGTTCCCATCGGCGTCATCCACGACTTCAAATACAAGGAGGGCGCCTTTGTCGAGGGCTTCCTCAACCCGCAGCGGACTTTCCTCGACGATTACCTCGATGATTTCTATTTCACCCAGGGCTACGACGAACTGATGGGCGCCTCGCGCAACGACGCCAAGGCCGCCGTCACCGGTCAGGTGGTCAACCTGGATGCGCGGAAGAAGATCGCCGATCTTGAGTTGCCCGGCATGCCCCACCTGGGTTCCGGCATCAGCTGGCAGTGGCAGGGCAAGACCGTGATGGCCACGCCCAACCTCAACGAGGGGGTCATCAGCATCATCGACATGGCCACCTGGAAGACCGTGAAGCAAATCAAGACCCGGGGCCCCGGCTTCTTCATGCGCAGCCACGAAAACAGCCGCTACGCCTGGACCGACTCGATGATGAGCAAGGAATTCAAGGACACCATGCAGATCATCGACAAGGAGACGCTGGAGATCGTCGCCGAATTGAAACCCGAACCGGGCAAGACCTTCGCCCACGTCGAATTCACCAAGGACGGCCGCTATGTGCTCGCCAGCCTGTGGGAGGACGACGGCGCCCTGATCATCTACGACGCCGCGACCCTGAAGGAAGTGAAACGCCTGCCGATGCGCAAACCCGTGGGCAAGTACAACGTCTGGAACAAGATCACCAAGTCGGAGGGGACCAGCCACTGATGCTGGCCGAACCCGCCGGTGCCTCCGTTTTCCTGGGCCCCCTCGCCCAGGAACTGTTGAGCGCCGTCTGCCCGGATGCGGTGCGCTATGAAATCGCGACCCTTCTGGCCGATTCGTGTTCGATCGGCCTGCTCGACCGGGAACGTCCGGCGGGATGGGAGGACTTCGTCGATCGCGTCCAACTGGCGGCGCTCCGAGGCTCCGGGTGGAACGTGGACACAATACGGCAGTCCGTTGCCCTGGCCAACCTGGACTGGCGAGACTTGCTCGTACAAGCGGATTTCGCTGCGGACCTCTCTGCCCATCGGCATTGGCAGGTCAGCGCGCTGCGCAGCGGCAGTATCGTCTGAAAGTCCGGAGCGGGGGGCTCGACCCGTGCCGAATGATGGTGGAATGGTCCGTGTGGGTACGCTAGCTAGACGAAGCGCAGCGGTCCTGCCTCGCCGTGCCGAAGAGTCGGCGCATCGAGTGGATACGGCGAGTAGGCCCAACAACGCCAGGATCATTTTGTTCGTGTTTCTTGGAGCGACAGTTTTGGCGTTTGGTGACAGCCGGATGCCAGGATTGGCGCTACTACCGTCACGACTTGCTCGACGGCCATCCCGGATTGCCTCGGGGCATGGCGCGGATTCCGTGACCCGGCGAAGGTCGGTGCAGCGTCGCCCAGACGGCGACATGGTCCACGCCGCAGCGGCACGAGTCTTGCTGAAACTCCATTGCCGCATCCCGGCGTAGTTGTCGGGACGACGGTATTCACAAGCAAAGGGAGACTCGTCATGGCCTGGCAATTGCTCTTCACTTCCGACATCGGACTGCTCAGCCTGTTCACCATCGCCTTCATCCTGGTGATGGGCGCCTACATCGGCCGCTACGCGGTCAAGCACATGCGGGAGGACGCGGGGGCCGTCAACGCCCGCCGCGCAAGCGGCACCCAGTAGTTTCGGTCGCCGCCCGGGCAGTGGCCGCGCCCGGTTCATGCCGCCGAACCCGAGCCATGGATGGAGAGGGCCTAGCGGGGCGCGTCGCCGCTCCCGGGCGGGGTTTCCCGATAACCGATGCGTCCGTCGCTGCCTGTCACGGGATAGAGCACGAAGGGCACCGTCGTGACCGGGTCCTGGCCGGGCCGAGTGACGTGGACCACCAGTCTCTCGGCGGAGACGGGGCTGGCTGTGGACACGGGACCGAAATCGAAGACTGCGCCCGCCGATCGCGGACCGCCAAAAGCGCGGTCGGCACCCATCGAGCCCCAGGCCGTGCGGGGGATCTGATCGGGGGAGAGGAGGCCGCTTCCCAGCAACTGGGAACCGCTGCCCCATTCGCGCCAGCCGGTGTCGTGGGTCATCCGCCAGGGGCCGCCGTTGACGCTTTCGTAACGCCGTATGCGAATCTTGGCCCACCAGTCTTCCCAGATTTCGTAGTGCTGCCATTCCGACGGCTCGGCGACCTGCAGGTGGCAACTGCCATCCGCCTGGGGCTGGAGGCGCTCCAGGGTGGCGTAATGAACGACGCCCTTGTCCTCAGCCTTGTCCACGGCGATGCTGACCAGCAGCTTGCCGTCGGGGCGGGTCTGGCCGCCGACCTTGATCGCCGTACCGGTTTCGGGATGGGTGAACAGGCGTTTGTCGCGGATGGGGTCATCGGCCAGGGGCGGGTTGCCGTCGTCCGAGCCGCCACCGAGCGGGCTGCCGCGTCCTCCGGATTTGCCTCCGCGTCCGCCCAGCAGGCCACCCAGGAGACTGATGGCGGCTTTCCCGACCTCCGCCGCCTTTTGCTCGCCTCCGTAGCCGAACTGGTCCCGAGGGCCGAGGGTGGCCGGTTTGACCGGCGGGAAGGTACAACCGCCGCCGGGCAGTGCTCCGGTTCCGGCGGGAGCATCGTCGACGACGCCACGGCAGCGTTTGAGGCAGGCTTCCAACTCGGCCTGGAGTCGACGCAGTTCTGACGCCAATCGCCGCTTCTCCTTGAGGGCGTTTCCGAGCTGCTCGTCCAGACGCGCGCTTTCGGCCTGCAGGTCGGCCAGGTTCTTGCGGGCGGCCTCGATCTTGGCGCGGATCTCGCTGGCATTGCGGCTACGCGGGTAGGTGTAGCTGTCGATGACCTCACCCTTCGCATCCCGCACGGTGACATGGACCTGGCCGTCACCCTGGGTGGCGTCGTAGTCCTTGGTCACGCCTGTATCGGGATCGGTCCCCGACGCGGTCCACTCGCCCTTGTCCTGCTCGCGCTGGAGATCCTTGAGGCGCGCTTCCTCGGTGGCCCGCTTGCGGCGGTTATCCTCCGCCGCCTGGCGCAGTCCGGCAATGCGGGCATCGGCCTCCGTCATGGCCTGTTCGGTAGCGGTGATCTGGGCGGCGATGGGGTCGCACTCGGGGCAGGGCACGGGGCCGGCCGGGGTAGGGCCATCGCCGGGCGGCGGCTGCACCGGGGGCGGTTCGGGAGGCTGAGGGGGCGGCGGAGGGGGCGGTGGCTGGGTATGAGTCCGCCTGCAGCAGGCCGCCGCTGCCGGGGTCATGTCATAGCGCAGGGTTCCCTCGACATTCTGCCGCCAGCGGCCGTACTGGTGGAAACTGGTGCCGAACCAGCCCAGGGGATTGATCCTCTTGAGCAGGCCGGTTCCCCCGGTGCCCGAGCTGATGCTGAAGTTGTAATTGTCGTAGATCGTGAAATGGACGTCGCAGTGATACTCGGTCTCCTCCCGGAAGCCCGATTCGCTACCCGCCTCCGGAATGCAGCAGCGCCGCGGGCCGACCTGGCAGGTGGCTTCCCAGAAGACGCTGAAGGAGCCGATGGCCAGGTGCACGCTGAAACTGTAGTCGTCGCCCATGACGATTTCGCGGCCACGATTGGAATAGGTTCCGGACTGGCCGCAGGCGAGCCGGTTCTTCATGGCGACCGCGTTGTTCTTGACTTCGTTCTTGGCGATCTGGATGGCGGCTTCCACCTGGCCTTGCTGGCGCAAGGCGTCGACGAAGTACTTGCTCAGTATCAGGGTGTCGGTTTCCTGGGGGCGCGGAAGGTCGAAGAAGTCCGCCGCTTCGCCGAAAGCCCGCAGCATTCCCGTTGGGTCGGCGTATTTGCTGGGGCCGGCGCCGCCCCAATTGATTCCCCGGTCGTACCCCGGTACCGCGTTGTAGAACCCTTGCAGCCAGGAAGCGACCAGGAACTCGTCGCGCAGGACATGGGGCATGTAAAAGACCTTGCCCGGTACGGTCGGGGGGACAGGGCCGCCGGGGTTGAAATCCTGCGACAGCGGCGGGGCGGGTTGGGCGCAGGTATCCTCCCCCCAGGCCGGATTCTGGGCCAGGACCAGCCAGGCGAACGCCAGGGCGGCCGCCCAACGGAAAGATCTTGCCTTCGACCGGACGAAATCACTGACCATGCTCGTCTCCCCCGCCTGCCGGCGCTCCTGTCCGCTCATACTACTCCAGCCCGAGCAGAGGGGTAAGGAGGCCGAAACGCCGGGTCTTTGGCAGATTCGGAGCGACGCCGTCCGGTTGATGTCGCCCGTGCCGGATTCGGTGCATTGCCCGGCAGGCGGGAAACTTTGTCAGAATTCCAACTCCCATGATCGCCGATGATCCTCCGCTGCCCCCCATGACTGCTTCCCGTCAGATTGTCCTCGTGCTCGCCGCAAGCTGGCGGGCAACGTCCGGCACGCTTTGGCGCTTCACCCGAACGGATCTCCTCGGTCCGTGGTTGCCGGTGGCGCTGCCGGTCACCGTGAGTCTCGGTCGGGGCGGGCTCGCCTGGGGGTGCGGCCAGGAGTTCATGCGAGCGATGGAAATGCCGCGGAAACGGGAGGGCGATGGCTGCTCCCCCGCCGGGGTTTTTCCCATTACCGCCTTGTTCGGTGCCGCACCCGCGAGCGAACTGTTTGGGACAGCACGCTTGCCCTATATATGGGCGACTCCGGCCATGAAGTGCATCGACGATCCCGATTCCCGGCACTACAACCGCATCGTCGACGCTTCGCAGGGGGTTCCCGACTGGCGTTCATGCGAGGACTTGCGGCGCCAGGACGGCCGCTACGAATTCGGTGCCGTGGTCGGTTACAACGGTGATCCTGCGGTGGCGGGGGCGGGTTCGTGCATATTCCTGCATGTCCGGGAGGCGCCGGGAGTGCCGACGGCGGGGTGCACGGCGCTGCCACGGGAAGACATGCTGGACCTGATCCGCTGGCTGGATCGGGAGCAGGCACCTTTGCTGGTGCAACTGCCGCACGCCGAATATCCCCGGCTCCGGGAGTCCTGGGGGCTGCCGCAGCTTGCGGATTGCGGCGGGGCGCCAGTCGCATCGTAAGCATCCGCTTGGGAGACAGCCATGGAACCTTGCCCCTGGTGTACCGGATTCGAGTTGTACCGTCAGTATCACGATGAGGAGTGGGGCGTCCCGCTGCGCGACGACCGTGCGCTCTTCGAATTGCTGATCCTCGAAGGCGCTCAGGCCGGTCTCTCCTGGTCCACGATCCTGAAGAAGCGCGCCCGCTATCGCCTGGTCTTCGACGGCTTCGATCCGCTCCGGATAGCCGGCTACGATGAAGGCAAGGTTGCCGCCCTGTTGGCCGATCCGGGCATCGTACGCAACCGGGCCAAGGTTGCGGCCGCCATCGGCAACGCCCGCGCCTATCTCGCCCTCGCCGAAAGTGGGCTGGCCTTCGGCGATTGGCTCTGGTCCTTCGTCGGCGGCGCTCCGCGGCAAAATGCGTGGATATCCCTCTCCGAGGTGCCGGTCCGCACATCCCAATCCGACGCCATGAGCAAGGCCCTCGTCCGGGCGGGTTTCAAATTTGTCGGATCGACGATTTGCTACGCCTTCATGCAAGCCGCGGGCATGGTGAACGATCATCTGGTGAGTTGTCCCCGGCATGCGGTGGTGCGCGATCTGGGGCGCTGATCACGGGTCTTGCCCTTCAGTGAAGATTTTTCCCGGGGAATTCGCCCGCGTGCTCGAGCCCCGACCTTCGAAGGCGAGCCCTGGTGAGCGATGCCGATAATCCGGGCGGGCCGGGGCGGATTCGAGCGGGATCGATTGAACCGAATCCGGCTCCCAGGGTCTGCCTGAACGGACTACAGCTCAACCGCCCTGAGGCATCGCATGGCCCCCCAACCCCTACGCATGCTCCTGCGGCAATCCGGCTTCCTTTATTTCTGGTGTTCGCGCCTCGCGGCGATGATGGCCAATCAGATGCTCATGGTGGCCGTCGGCTGGCAGATGTACGACTTGACCGGGAGTGCCTGGGACCTGGGTCTGGTCGGCCTTTTCCAATTCGTTCCGGCCCTGCTGCTCACCCTGCCGGCGGGCCACGTCGCCGATCGAATCCATCGCGGCCGCATTTTTTCTGCCTGCATGTTCTCCCAGGCCGTCGTGGCCCTGGTCCTATTGTTCGCCACCACGCGGGGATTCGCATCCCGCGATCTCATACTCGGACTCTCGGTCATCCTCGGGGTGGCGCGCGCCTTTCAGATGCCGGCGCAGCAGGCCATCATTCCCCTCTTGGTTCCGGAGACCCTGCTGGGCCGGGCCATCGCCCTCAGCGCCAGCGGCATGCAGGCAGCAATCGTGCTCGGGCCCGCTCTTGGCGGAATCCTCTACGCCACGGGCGGGGCGAAGGTCTATCTGGCGTGTACGGCGCTCCTTCTGGTGGCCGCCCTGCTTGTTCTGGCGGTTCGCTATGCCCATAACCCCCCGGCGGAGCTGCCTTCTCTGGAAAATCTGTTTGCCGGAGTGCACTTCGTCTGGCACAACAAGACGCTGCTGGGCGCCATATCGCTGGATCTCTTCGCCATGCTGCTGGGGGGGGCGACTGCCTTGCTGCCCATGTATGCGAAGGACATCCTGCACGTCGGTCCGCAAGGCCTTGGTCTGCTGCGCGCCGCGCCGGCGGCCGGCGCGCTGCTCATGTCACTCTTGTGGCTGCGTTGGCCCCTGGAAAGGCGGGCGGGAGGAGTCCTGCTCACGGCTGTTGCCGTTTTCGGGGCGGCCACGGTGGTTTTCGGCCTCTCCGAGACCTACTGGATTTCCCTGCTGGCCCTCGCCTTGACCGGTGCTGCCGACAATGTCAGCGTCGTCGTGCGCCAGACCCTGGTCCAGGTGGAAACCCCCGATCGAATCCGGGGCCGGGTCTCGGCGGTCAATTCGATCTTCATCGGCGCGTCCAATCAATTGGGCGAATTCGAATCCGGCGCCACGGCAGCCCTTCTCGGCCCAGTGGGATCGGTCGTCCTGGGGGGCGCGGGCACCTTGCTCGTGGCCCTGGCCTGGCGCCGCCTCTTTCCTTCGCTGGCCCGACGGGATCGCCTCTACGACGCGACGCCCGTGAACGGGGCCGGGCCCCTCGCCTAAAGTCGCGTCCGGAAGGGCAGCGCGCGCGGAATGCCGGAGCGGCGGGTGGCCTCGGAAGCGCTTATGGTGCAGTGCAGCAAAATCGGTTATCCTTGTGCCTGTGATCAACTCTTTTCCGGCGCGAGGCCGAGCCCTCGACCGCTCGTGCCGGCCCTTCGAAATGCTGACCTACGACGAGATCGAACACTTCGACGAGCGCAAGTCCAGCTACCTGCTTGACGCGCCGCCCATCGCTTCGGCCAAAGACAAGAAGCGACCCGCGGAAAAGGCTGCCCGCACCAGGGGTACCCGGAATCGTGTGGCCAAGGCCGTCATCGATCAAGCGCCCACCCAGGCCGACGGTGCCGCGGCTCCCTCGACGGCGCGGGTTGAGGATGCATGCGTCGTGACCGATGTTCCGGAAGCGAGCGGCAGGGTTCCGTCGGAGGTTGCAGTGCCTTCGCCACTGATTGCGCAGGCGCCGAGCGTCTCGCTGATGGACATCCCGGCAGAGGGCGCGCCCTTGTCTCCCGTCTTGCCGGTGCTTGCTGAACCGATCGCGGCGCCCATGGCCGCAAAACTTGCAGCGGAACCGGAGGCGCCTGTCGCGTCCGCGGCATCGGGATCCCGCTTCGCGAGGATGTGCTGCGCCCTACGCAGCATCTGCGGGCGCTGGCTGCGTCGGAGCACCCGCACGCGAAACTGATACGGCCCAGGCCAGCCGATCCGGGTTTGGGGCCGCTTATCTTGGGTGAGCGACGCGTCTCGGGCCTGCCGACCAGCGAGGCAGTGGCGATGGATGGTTCGCAGACGGCCGCCGAATTGGTTGGGTCCGATTGAGGGCGCTCCAGGCTCGCCGGTTGCTGCCCCTGCCGAGCTTCCACTAGACTCGCTGCATCTCCGTCCTTTCCCTTCAGGTCTCCGCCAGGCGGCCTCGTCACCGTGCTCAATCGAATCTGGACCGCCTTCATCCTCCTCGGCTTCGCTGCGGCCGTGGTGCAGACCCTGCAGGGGGACTGGGAGGTATTCTCGCGCGTCCTGAACGGATTGTTCGATACCGCCAAGACCGGATTCGACATCGCCCTGGGCTTGGTGGGGGTCATGAGTCTCTGGTTGGGGATCATGAAAATTGGCGAGCGGGGTGGCTTGATCCAGCTCTTCGGGCGTGCCCTGGCGCCGTTCTTCCGCCGCGTATTCCCGGATATTCCGCCCGGGCATCCGGCCGGCGGCAGCATCGTCATGAATTTCTCGGCCAATCTTCTCGGCCTCGACAATGCCGCCACGCCGCTTGGGCTGAAGGCCATGCGCGAGTTGCAGGAGATCAATCCGCAGAAGGATACCGCCAGCAACCCGATGATCATGTTTCTTGTCCTCAATACAGCGGGCATCACCCTGATCCCGACGACGGTCATCGCCATCCGCCAGAGCCTGGCCGTGCAGCAGGGAATCGCCGGCTTCAACGCCGCCGACATCTTCCTTCCCACCCTGCTGGGCACCTTCGTTTCGTTCAGCGCCGGACTGTTGGCGGTGGCCTGGTGGCAGGGCCTCCGGCTGTGGTGCCGGCCGGTCCTCGTCTTTTTCGGCGGTTTTGCGGCGCTGGCGGGAGCGCTCTACCTGGGACTCGCCGGGTTGCCTCCCGAGCGGATGGCCCAGGCCACCGGGCTCCTCGGCAGCGGCATCATCCTGTCCCTGATCGTCCTATTCGTGGCGGTCGCGGCTTGGCGGGGGATAGATGTCTATGAGAGCTTCGTCGAAGGCGCCAAGGAGGGTTTTGGCGTCGCGATCCAGATCGTTCCCTACCTGGTGGCAATGCTGGCAGCCATCTCGATTTTTCGCACCACGGGGGGCATGGATGTCCTCATCGGCGCCATCCGCAGCGCCGTGCTGGGCCTGGGGCTGGACGACGCCTTCGTGCCGGCCCTGCCGGTGGGGCTGATGAAGACGCTCTCGGGCAGCGGTGCTCGGGGCCTGATGGTGGATGTGATGACCACCTACGGGGTCGACTCGTTCCCAGCCAAGCTCGCCGCCATCATCCAGGGTTCGACGGAAACCACTTTCTATGTGCTGGCTGTCTATTTTGGCAGCGTCAACATTACCAAGACCCGCTATGCCGTCGCGGGAGGACTCATCGCCGATGTCGTGGGGCTGGTGGGGGCGATCGCAATTGGCTATGCCTTCTACGGCTAGAAGGGGAACCCTGAATCGGACTCCGGCGAAGTCGCCTTGTGGTCAGAGCTTGTCGGTCTGGCTGTTGGCTTGATCAAAGCGCTGCGTGCCAAAGCGAAGGCTCAGACAGTTGCCACCGAGCGCCATGTTGCAGGATGGACGAAGGCCATAGCCCTGTTGATGGCGTTGAAGTTGCTCGGCTCGCGGAAAACCGCTCGACTGATTGCGGCCGCGGGAACGTGGAAGACAGGTTTTCATGATATCTGAACGATTGTGCTGAAGCAGGACTGTACCGGGGTGGTCCAATCGGCCTTCAACTGCGCTTGATAGCGCGGATGACCTTGCGCGGTCTTTGCGGGTCGATTGGTTCTATGACCCTGACGATCAAAGCCTATTCCATGGCCATGATTCCGTAAATGCGTACCCATCCGGATTTTCCCTCATCGCGAAGGGCGAGGTCGATGGTGCATTTGACGTCCGGAGGATTATCCGGAGACTTGGGAAAATGACCCTGATCCTCTTCAACAAGCCTTATGGCGTACTCAGCCAGTTCACACCGGAAGGCCGGTGGCGGGGGCTCTGCGACTTCATTTCGGTCAAGGGTGTCTACGTGGCCGGCAGGCTGGACGCCGACAGCGAGGGATTGCTGCTGCTCACCGACGATGGGGCGCTGCAGGCGCGCATCGCCCATCCCAAGCACAAACTCGAGAAGACCTACTGGGCCCAGGTCGAGGGGCTCCCCGGAGAGGCCGATCTGGAGCCTCTACGCAGCGGGGTTCGCATTTCCGATTTTGCGGCCGCCCCGGCCAAGGTCCGGGTGATCGCCGAGCCGCCAGGACTTTGGCCGCGTGATCCGCCAATCCGCTACCGTCGGGCAATTCCGACCAGTTGGCTGGAAATCGTGATTGCCGAAGGCAAGAACCGTCAAGTAAGGCGAATGACGGCGGCGATCGGGTATCCTACACTGCGCCTGATTCGTCCGGCGGTGGGGGCTTTCACGATTGAGGGACTACCGCCGGGAACCTGGCGGGCGATAGAGTTGACTCCCGCGCTCTTGAAGGCCTACTTCCCGAAGAAAGACTCCGCATGAATCCAAAATTCATCCTGCTGACAGCCAGCGTGGTTCTTGCCATGATGGCACCTGCCCAGGCGGCGACCCCCAGGGCGGCGGAAGATCCCAGCGCCCCGGTGACCAGCAGTTCGACTCCCGCTCCTCGGGTGAAGCAGGCGGTGCCGGGCCAGAAGAAATCTGCCGCCCGGGAGACCAAGAAACAGAAGGCGCGCCGCACCCGATGATTTTGCCCATTGCGCGTACGGCGTACCGGAATTGGTTCGCCTGTGTGACCTTGTTGGGAATGGCTTCGATGGCCTTCGGCGAGCTGCCGACCCTGGAACTGACGGCAGGGCTCTACCGGATCGAGACCGAGGTGGCGGCGAGCGACGCGAACCGTCGAGTCGGCCTCATGCATCGGGAGCGCCTGGCGACGAACCGGGGAATGCTCTTTGTCTTTCCTGAAGTCAGCGCGCATTGCATGTGGATGAAGAACACACTGATCCCCCTCTCGGTGGCCTTTCTCGACGAAGACGGCAAGGTCATCAATATCGCCGATATGACTCCTCACAGTCTGGACAGTCACTGCGCCGGACGACCGGCCCGTTTTGCCCTGGAAATGAACCAGGGCTGGTTTTCGGGCAAGGGTATCGGACCGGGATCGCGCATTGGGGGGGTTGCTAAGGCCCCCAGGCCGCAGTGATGTCCGGCTGGCAACGCTTTTCGTCCCGACTCGGCGATGCGGGGGCGGTACGCTCCTGGCTGATCGAACCCGGATCGCTGACGGCCCGCTGCCAGGACAGTTGTGACCGCTTCAGGATTCGGGTGGTGACCAGCGGTCGAGGCGCTGCGCTGGCCGATGAGGCGGCCCTCGTCGGCGCCCGTCGTGGGCGACCCTGGGTGCGCGAGGTGATACTCGAATGCGACGGCGTTCCGGTCATCTTTGCCCACACCGTCCTGCCCGACCGGCCCCGCGGACGCCTGACCCGCTGGCTGGCCCGCCTTGGGGCGCGTTCGCTCGGGTCTCTGCTCTTCGCCTACCCGGGATTCCGGCGCGGACAGCTCGAATTCCGCCGCCTTGACGGGCGCCATCGCCTTCACACGAGGGCCATCGTTTTTTTCCCCACGGCGACAGCGCTCTGGGCCCGCCGCTCGCTCCATCGCCTGGGGAGGCAGCAGGTGTTGGTGACCGAGGTCTTCCTGCCTGCGCTCGGCGCCCTGAAATCCCGTGGCGGACCCCAGGGAAGCGGGTCTTCATAAACCTTGCATCTCATGCTACGGTAATCGTCGAGGGCTCGGGCAGGCTTGTGCCAGCCCGCTTATTCAGGGGATAGGACCATGACCCGCAGTTTGCCTGTTGACCTGGGCTTGATCTTGGCTACGCTAGCCTTCGCCTCCCGGACGATTCGATGTCCAGGTCCGCTACCAGGCCTTAATCGATGATCACCCTTTACCAGTTTCCCCCGGGTTTCGGACTGCCCAATGCCAGTCCCTTCTGCATGAAGGTCGAGACCTATCTGCGCATGGCCGGGATTCCCCATCGCCTCGACAATCGGGGCCTGCTGACCAAGGCTCCCAAGGGCAAGCTGCCCTTCATCGACGACGACGGCGAACGGGTGGCCGACTCAAGCTTCATCATCGCCTATCTGAAGGAAAAATACGGCGATCCGCTCGATGCGGCCTTGAGCCCTCGCCTGCGCGCCACGGGCCTGGCCATCCAGAGAATGTTGGAAGAGAACCTCTACTGGGCGGTGATTCATCTGCGCTGGAACGACGATGCCGGATTTGCCCTGACGCGGGAGGTATTTTTTTCCGGGATGCCCGCGCCGCTGCGGGCCATCGTGCCCTTTCTGGCACGCCGAGGCGTGAAGAAGGAAATCTGGGGGCACGGCATGGGCCGCCACGCTCCGGACGAAATCATGGCCATCGGGCGGGCCGACCTCGATGCCCTCGCCGACCTCCTCGGCGAGCAGGACTTCTTCCTGGGGCAGACGCCGACTTCGATCGACGCCACCGCCTATGCCTTTCTCGCCAACGTTCTCGCGGCACCGCCCGATTCGCCACTGGCCCGTCATGCGTCCGCAATGCCGGTGATTCCGGCCTATTGCCGGCGCATGCGCGAGCGCTACTACCCGTGACCCGGCCATCGTTTACGGCCCCTCCATGATGCCGGCCGACAAAGAACTGCCGCAGGAGACCTATGAGGCCTGGTATGCCCGCTGGAGACGCACCTCCTGGGGCACCGTGGTGGTCCTCATGGCCTTGGCCCTATGCGTGCTCTGGTTTGCTTTCGGAGGAATCGGCATTCTCTTCTGGATCCCCATGGCCGCCTGGTTCGTTGCCCGAGGACTGGTGGCCGGAGGCAGTGCGGCCCATGGCTGGTCTCGGCGGCAACTCTGGCAGGAGGTTCAGGGCCGCCATCATGCCTTCGACGACATTTGGGTACGCATAGAGGACGGTGGGCGGGGAAATTTTCGCATCCGGACCGAGGACGTGCTGCGCGTCCTGGCCCTCGATCTCGACGACCTCGCCCTGCGCAAGCTGGGGGCACGGTTACCTCCGGGGGCGCTATTTCGCGATCAGGCCGGGATATGGTGGTTTACCGAGGCGGCACTCCTGGATTACCTCGGGCAACATGCGGCGCGGCAGGATGGTCGGGCCTGGCGCTTCCGGCTCTGGCTGGAGCGGGAAGTCCTGCCTCCTCTGCGGCGCCAGGCGGAAAAGGGCGCTCCCGGGGAATGACTTCCCCGCGGCGGCCTTGCTGGGTAAGGCTTGGTCATGGTATCTATGACCGTTGATCCAAGACACCGGATGGGGCCTGGGCAGACGGGCAGTTGGCGTTGTGGGGGCGAATCGATGGGATTCTATTGGCGACTAGTGGTGGCGATCGGTCTGGCGGCCGCGCTCGCCGGGCCGATTTGCGCCGGCCAGGACGGAGACTGGGAAGCTGCAGTCGCCCGCGGGGTCGTTCTGCGCATCCAGGGGCAGTTGCAGGAGTCGATCGAGTCCCTCGCTGCCGCCGTCGAATCGGCGCCGACGCCGGCCGGCCGGGCTCGTGCCGAGGGGGAACTGGGCATCGCGCTGTTGCAGGCCCGCGATTTGGCCGGTGCCGAGCCGCTGCTGCAGCGTGCCCATGCTTTCCATGAGGGGCGGGAGCGCGCCCGATACGCCCTCTACCTGGGCAACCTGGCTCAGGCGCGGCAACTTGCGAAGGCCGCCGAAGACCATTATCGCGAAGCCATGGCCCTCGCCCCGACGGATGTCGAAATTCAGCTCAGCGCCGGACTCAATCGAGCACGGCTGGCTCCGGAGGGAGCGCGGCTCCAGGCCGTGCGCGACCTGGCCACCCGTCTCGACGCAGCAGGGGATGATCCGCGCTGGGCGAGGCTACACCTCAATCTTGCTCACCAGGCCTGGCTGCTCGGCAAGGCCGGCGGGCGGACCGGCCAGGAACTCGCCTATCGCCATGGAGAAACGGCGAGGCGCCTTGCAGCAGCGGGCGATCCGCGGGTGGAAATCGAGGCCCTCGATTTCCTGGCGCAGATCTACGAAGACCAGGGCAGGCCAGGCGAAGCGCTGATCCTCGACCGGCGAGGAATCGCGCTGGCAGAGAAAGCCCCGACTGGCCTGGCGGCGGATTTGCTCATCGGTCTCGAGTGGCGCCAAGCCCGCCTGCTCCAGGCGGCGAATGACGAGGAAGGCGCCCTGGCCGGTTATATGCGGGCGGTGAGCCGGATCGAGGCCGTGCGCCAGGATATTCCCATTGAATACGAGGACGGCCGTTCGTCTTTTCGCGCCACGCTCGAACCGATCTATCTCGGGTACGCCGATCTTCTTCTGCGGCGTCTCGATAGCCAGCCCACCGGGGTGCGCGAGGCGCGGCTGCAGGCAGTGGTCGAGGCCGTCGAGCTGATCCGCCAGTCCGAACTCCAGGATTTTCTTGGCGACCGCTGTTCCGTCGAAGCTGTCCAGGGCGGTATCAGCCGCGGCCTGCCGGCGGGAACCGCCGTGCTTTACCCACTCGTATTTGCCGACCGCCTGGAACTGCTGTTGAAGACCAACGGCGGGATCGAGCGACGCTCCGTGGCGGTCCCGGGTTCTGTCTTGCGTAAGGTGGCGGTGGAATTCGCCGATACCCTGCGTAACGGGCTGCCCGATCCCCTTGCGCGCTCGCGCCAGCTCGATGGCTGGCTGCTCGCGCCCTTTGCCGACCGCCTGAGCCAGTTGAAGGTCGATTCCCTGGTGGTGGTTCCCGATGGACCCTTGCGCTTGGTTCCCATGGCTGCGCTCAACGACGGCCAGTCCTACGCGATTGAGCGTTTCGCGGTTTCGCTGGTCACTGGCCTCAGCCTGACGAACTCTGGATCGGCGCCTCGGCGCGACACGCGGGCCCTGGTCATGGGAATGGCCGAGCCCGGTCCGGTAGTGGGCAAGCTTGATGCTGCAATGACCGACCAAGTTCTGGCGCCGGGCTCCCGTGGTGCGTCCAGCGCCCGGGGATTGGCGGCCACTCGGACCCTGCGGGCCATCCGCGGTCTTGAGACTGCCCAGTCGGGCGTTTCTCCGGACCGTCTGCGCCAGCTCGAGGATTGGCGAACGCGTCTGGCGCTGCCGGGAGTCCGCGACGAAGTCCGGGCATTGGCTGGAATCCTCGAGGGGGCCAATCTCCTCGATTCCGATTTCACTCTGGGGCGCTTGCGCCAGGAGGCTGCGAGCGGCGACTTCCGCATCGTGCATATTGCCTCCCACGGCATCTTCGGGGGCAGCGCCGACTCGAGCTTCATCATGGCTTACGACGATCTCCTGCGGGTCAACGACCTGCAAGCCCTGCTCAAGACCGAGAAATTCCAGCAGGCGCCCATCGAACTCCTGACTCTCTCCGCTTGCGAGACTGCCGAAGGCAACGATAGGGCGCCTCTGGGCATCTCCGGTGCAGCGATCAAGGCTCGGGCCAAGAGCGTCGTCGGTACCTTGTGGCCGGTGGAAGACAATGCGGCGAAGGCACTGATGCGGGATTTCTACCAGGGGATCGCCCACGGGGGAATGACCAAGGCAGAGGCTCTGCGCCGGGCCCAGCTGGCTCTGCTCCGCAATGCGGAGTTTCGGGATCCCTTCTACTGGGCTCCCTTTGTCCTGATCGGCAACTGGCAATGAGGGCGCCAGGAATTTCGCCTTGCGGAGCGATCTTCCGGAAAGAACGGGAGGCGCTGGCCAAGTTTGATGTTTGCCTGCGAGGTCATTCATGACACGACTTCCGTTCCGTTTCAACTGCTCTCTGCCCTGGTCGGCGCTGTGCGTCGCCCTGCCGTTCTCAATGGCGGGATTGCCGGCCTGGGGAGCATCCAACATCGTTCGCGACGGTAGCGTGGGCAGCGGTCCCCTGACTGCGCTGGTTCCTTCGGGAACCGTGACCCGCAGCGGGGTGACCTACAACCTCATCGCCATTCCCGAAAGCTATGGTCGGCGGGCCGGCAACAATGTATTCCAGAGTTTTTCCGGCTTCAGCGTCGGCAGTGGAGACGGTGCCCTGTTCACCCTTGCGGCGCCGGCGACCAACGTCATTACGCGGGTGAGCGGCGGTTCGGCGTCGACCATCAATGGGCTGTTGGGGGTCGATCCTGGGGGAACAGGAAGTTCCCCGAACCTCTTCTTCATCAACCCGGCCGGGGTGACCTTCGGGGCAGGCGCGGCCCTTGACGTTCCGGGAGCGTTCCACGTCAGTACCGCCGATTACATCAAATTTGCCGACGGCAAGTTCTACGCTTCCACAGCCCAGGCCAGCACCTTTTCCAGCGCCGCGCCGGAGGCCTTCGGATTTCTGGGAAGCAACCGCGGGACGGTCGCCGTCGTCGACGGAGCGTCGCTGGCGACCGTCGCGCAACCTCTCAGCGTAGTGGCCGGCGACGTGCTCATGGACAGTGGCACCCTGGCCAGCCAGGGCGGGGAAGTGCGGGTCGTGGCCCTGGGCAATCCAGGGGCTCGGGAAGTGGGGATGACCGGGACGCTGCCTGATGCTCGGGGCGCGCTGTGGCTCGCGAATGGAAGCCTTATCGACGGTTCGGGCAGCGGCGCCATTCACGGCGGTGACGTGCATATTGCGGCAGGCGAGGCCCTTGTCGAGCGTTCCGTGATCCGGAGCAGCGCGCTTCCCGGAAGTACGGCCGATGCAGGCGCGGTCACGGTCAAGGTCTACGGGGATCTGACGATTGCCGACGGGGCCTCGATCGCCTCGGACACCTGGGATACCGCCAATGCCGGATCGGTAACGGTCACTGCGGGATCGTTGACTCTCGAAGGCGCGGGGGCCGGAGCGGCGGAAATTTCCAGCGACGCCTTGGGCTACGGAAACGCCGGCTCGCTCTCGGTTACCGTTCGTGGCGCGATGGCCGTGGTCAATGGCGGTCGAGTGTCATCAGACACCTATTTCGACGGGCATGCGGGCGATATTTCGGTCACCGCCGGCAGCCTGGTCGTGGATGGCCAGGGGTTCTTCGCCAAGATTTCCAGCGATTCCTATGGCAATGGCGACGCCGGATCCATGACCCTGAATGTGGCGGGCCAGATGAGCATTCTGAACCGGGCACACATTTCGTCGGATTCCTTTAGCGGCGGCTTGCCGGGGGGAAGGGCGGGCAATGTCTCCGTCAGCGCGGGTTCGCTCCTCATGGACGGGGATTACAGCTCCGTGGCCTATATCTCGAGCGACGCTGTGGGCTACGGCAACGCTGGTTCCGTCGACGTGCGGGTCGGCGGTGCCATGGCCCTGGCGAACGGCGCGGCGATTTCCTCGGATTCCTATGCGACCGGACTGGCGGGCAATGTGTTCGTGCGTTCGGCAAGTCTGGTGCTGGACACCGATGCCAAGATTTCGAGCGAGGCGCGCAGTGATGGCAATGCCGGTTCCGTGGATGTGCAGGTCAGCGGGGCGGCCTACCTGTTCGGCCGCGGCAAGATTTCATCAAATGCCCTCGGGTTCGGTAACGCAGGAAGCGTGATGGTCCGCGCGGGGAGTCTTTATCTGGATGACGAATCCAAGATTTCCAGCGATTCGACAGGAGTCGGCAACGCCGGCCCGGTGGATGTGCGTGTCGGCGGTAGCCTCACCGTTCTCAACAATTCGGCCATCTCGTCGAGCGCGACGTCGCTGGGCGATGCGGGAGGGGTGACGGTGCGCGCCGCTTCCCTTGTCCTCGATGACGGCGATATTCTCAGCGAAGCCCGCGGCGACGGCAATGCAGGAGCACTCAATGTCACGGTGACGGGTCCAATGCGCTTGTCCAACGGCGCCTTGGTTTCGTCCAATACCTTCGCCTTCGGATTGGGCGGTAACGTGGAGGTAAGCGCCGACAGCCTGACCGTCGAAGGACTCAGCCAGATTTCCAGCGACGCCCGGGGCAGCGGAGATGCGGGTTCAGTGAGTGTTCGCGTCGCTGGGGCGATGAATGTGCTGGATCGCGCCCAGGTGTCGTCCGATTCGTATTCCTTCGGAAGTGCCGGAAACGTGACTGTCACTGCCGGTTCCCTCAATGCCGATGGTTTTGGGAATCCGACCTATATCTCCAGCGATGCGCTCGGCGGCGGCGATGCGGGTTCGGTCAGCGTTCAGGTTGCAGGTGCGATGCGGGTGGCCAACCGGGCCTCGGTGTCTTCCGACACCTACTCGATTGGTCACGCGGGCAACGTAAACGTCCATGCCGGATCGCTGGTCGTCGACGGGCAAGGTGGCCTGACCTTTATTTCGAGCGATGCATTGGGCGATGGCGACGCCGGTTCGGTCAGCGTTCGCGTTGATGGCGCCATGGCCGTCATCAACGGAGGGTCGGTATCTTCGGACACCTACTCCTTCGGCCGGGCAGGCAATGTGAACGTGGACGTCGGCAGTCTCAGGGTCGACGGGCCTGGATCGACCATCTCCAGTAAGGCCTGGGCGTTCAGTTCCGGCCAGACAGGAACGGTTTCGGTGACTGCCTCTGACCGGATTACCCTGGCGAATGGGGGTACCCTCTCCATCGCCAACGAAGCCAACGTCTTTGATCCCTCGCTCTTGACGCCGACCCGCCTGACCGTCACGGCGCCGGTCGTCGAGTTGCAGGATGCATCGATCACCGCGGCCTCGACCGGCAACGTGGCCGCCAGCGATATCGTCGTCAATGTCGGCAAGCTGCTCTTTCTCGATCCGAGCAGCATTTCCACCAGTTCGGTGGATGGGGACGGGGGCGCCATCTCCATTCTGGGACCCAATGCCTTCGTCGTGCTGGAGAATTCCCAGATCACCACCTCCGTCACCGGCCTTCTCAATGGCAACGGTGGCGACATCACGATCCAGGCCCTAGGCCTTGTTCTCAATACCGGATTCATCCAGGCAAATACCGCAGCCGCCAGCGCGAGCGGCGGCGATGTCAATATCGACGTGCAGTTGCTCATGCCCAGCGGCAACAGCCTCTTCCTCGGCGGCAGCACCGTACTTCCATTCCTGCCGGGAGTGTTCGGCTATAACGTCATCCAAGCGGCCGCACCCGACGGATTCAGCGGAACCATTGCGGTGACGGCGCCGGTTCTCGATATTTCCGGCAGTCTGACGGGCCTGACGGCACGCTCCATCAATACCGGTGAGCTTGGCCGCAGTCCTTGCCGGCTGGGAGCCGGCAGTTCGCTGGTCCAGGCCGGCCGCGGTGGGTTCGCCCCCGCGGCGCGGGACTTTCTGGGGGCCGACGGCCTTGCAGTTCCGCAGGTGCCCGCTCAGGTTCAGGGCAGTCTCCATCCCATCCCCCTGGCGCTTGTCGCCGCGAGGTGCAGCAGCTGATGCATTGCTTTCGCCCTATTTCCGCAGCCAGTGTGGCTGTCCTGCTGATGCTGCCGTCGGCACTGATTGCCGATACCTCCGACCATCTCAACGTCAGGCCCCCGCAGGCTCCCGACTACCAGAAATCAGCTCCCGGGGAGGCTTTCATTCTCCCGACGGTTCCCTCGGCGCCTCATGAAGTCGCTCGGCCGGTGGCACGCCGGCTGGTGTTGCGGGAGGTGGCCTTCCGCGGCAATACGGTCATTGTTTCCGGCGATCTGGCGGCGGTGGCCGCGCCATTTCTGGGACGGGAACTCGGGGATGCCGATCTGGAGACCCTGCGCCAGGCGCTGACGCGCCACTATGTCGAGCGGGGCTATGTCAATTCGGGAGCGCTGCTGGGCGAGGTGCGGGATGGCATTCTGGACGTCGATATCGTCGAGGGGCGACTGAGCGCCATTCGCCTCACGGGGCTCGAACGACTCGACGAAGACTATGTCGTGCGTCGCCTGGTGCGCGACGAAAATGCCGTCCTCAATGTCGAGGATTTGCGGGAACGTTTCCTCTTGTTGCTTGAAGATCCGCTCTTCGAGCGCATCAACGCCCGCCTCGTTCCCGGCCAGAGACCCGGGGAAGCGGTGCTCGACCTTGTGGCGACGCGGGCGCAGCCCTACCGGCTGACCGCTTTCGCCAACAACTATCGGCCTCCTTCCATCGGTTCCGAGGGAATCGGCCTCACCGGATTGGTGCGCAATGTCACCGGTCGCGGCGATGTGTTCGACGCCACCTGGCAGCAGTCGACGACCTCCGATCCCAGTACCCGCTACAACCTGGGCTGGCGGATTCCTCTCACCCAGCGTGGGACCCTCCTCTCGATCCAGTACGACCACGGCCGCTCGGCGGTGGTCGAGGAGCCCCTCCGCGCCCTCGACATCCGCAGTGTCCTCGATAGTACGGACTTGGGGGTCAGCCAGAATCTGGTCGAAACATTGGCCCATAAATTCACCGTCGGCATCAACCGCGTCTTCCGGGAGAACCGGACTACCTTGCTCGGTCGTCCCTTCAGTTTTTCCGCCGGTGAGCCGGATGGCGTTACCAAGGTGCGCGCCTGGCGCTTCTGGCAGGAATACGGCTATCGCACCGAAAATCAGGCCCTGGCGCTGCGCTATACCCTCACCCAGGCCCATAACAACCTCCAGGATCCGTCGGCTTTGCTGCCCGCCACCACGACCGTACAGCCCGACCATGATTACCGCATCTGGCTGGGCCAGATCCAGTACGCGAGGCGCCTGCTCGACAATGGCACTCAGCTGGTTTTGCGCGGCAGCCGCCAAGGCACTTCCGCCAATCTGCCCTCCATTGACCGGATGGCCGTTGGCGGTGTCTACACCGTGCGGGGTTATCGGGAAAACCAGTTGATCCGCGATGAGGGCACGGTGGCCAACGTCGAGCTGGACATACCCGTCCTGCGCGGCGATGGGGGCAGTCTGAACCTGATTCCCTTCTTCGACTGGGGGCGCGGGAAGAACCGGAATGAACAGGCTACCGTCATTTCGTCGGCGGGACTCGCAGCCCGCGCCCGCTGGCAGGGGGTCGCGGTCGATCTTGCCTTGGCTCGGCGGCTTGCGCATCCTGATTCGGTGAGCCGTCAGGGTGGAAACCTCCAGGATGACGGCGTCCATCTGCAAGTCAGCTACAATTTCTTTTGATCCCCTGGTGGAGGCCCGTTGATGGCCCGATACAAATTGGTTTCCCTTCTTGCGGCGCTTCGTCTTGTTTGGATGATCGCATTCGCCTTCTCTCTGGCCGGGGTTCCACCCGCGCAAGCGGCGGAGGGTGCGCCCGGCGCCGAGCCGATTGGCCTGCGCTACGCCCTGGTGTGGCGCCTTAAGGGAGACGTCGTTGCCAGCAGCGGCGGCCGCGAGCGAGCCCTGCGGGAAGGCGACCTCGTCTTTGTCGGGGAACGATTGCGCGCCGGCCCGACGGGAGAAGCGGTTCTCAAGACCGACGACGCCGGGATGATCGCCGTGCGTCCGCGCACCGAATTCGTCGCCGAGCGCTTCTCGGCGCGGGGCGAGCGCGGCGACGGATTCGTGATGCGGCTCTTCGTGGGTTCCCTGCGCATTATCTCCGGTTGGGTGGGGAGTTTTGGCCGCGACAGTCACCAGGTCGTCACGCCGACCGCCACCATCGGGATTCGCGGAACCGACCACGAGCCCTTCGTCCTCGACGCCGATGTGGACAGCGCCGACGGCGTCTATCGCCAGGGAACTTACGACAAGGTGAATCGCGGGGGGACGACTCTCGAATCCGCAGGAAAGAGCGTCGATATCGATCCGGGCAAGGTGGGTTTCGTCAGAGCTTCCGGCAAGCAGCAAAGGACCCGGGCGCTGATGACCCTGCTCTTGCCGGTGATTCTCGATCGCGTGCCCGGGTTTTACGTTCCCGGGGCCTTCGATGCGGAGCTTGATGCCTATTCGCCCGATGCCGATGCCGCCGGCCAGAAACAACTGGCCCAGAAGAAGCGCGGTGCAGAAGTTACGCCCCATGTGCCGCCCCCGACGGCCGACGAATGCCAGCCTCAAACCGTGGCCCGCAAGTGGCTCGCCCAACTCGACACTGCCATCGTTCGACGCGATCCTGCCGCGGTTGTCGCCCTTTTTGCCACGGATGCCAGCGTCCGAGCCTCCGTGCGGAATCCCGAAGGCGGCAGAACGACCCTAGACCTCAGTCGGCAGGAGATGGCGGATAGTACTGTGGCGGCGGTCTCAGGTCTGACCGATTACCGCCAGAAGCGGCTGTCCTTGAAGGCGGGGTTCGATCCAAGCGTTCCCGCCGGGAGTTGCGGCGAGATCTGGGTCAAATCCACGGTGGTCGAGCAGGGAAAACAATCGGGCAAGCCTTACCGATTCGAATCCACCGAGTCGTATCGGCTGCAACTGCGCGATGGCGCCTGGGTTGCCGTTCGGGCGGAGACCACCCAGCGGTGATCGGACCGATCCCCGGTCGCCGGCCGGGGGGTGCCCGGGTGTCTGAACCGCCCACGATTCAAGGACTCGCGCGCGGTCCAGGTCTTGACGGCGGGGGCGCTGCCGCCAATAATTCGCCGTCATCGTTTGATCACTTTGAGAGGAATAGCGCATGAGCATGCTTGCCGAATTCAAGGAATTTGCCGTCAAGGGCAATGCCGTCGATCTTGCGGTCGGGGTCATCGTCGGGGGGGCCTTCGGCAAGATTGTCGATTCCATTGTGGGCGACCTCATCATGCCGGTGGTCGGGGCGATGATAGGCAGTCTGGATTTTTCCAATCTATTCTTCATCCTCGGCAAGAACCCCAACAACCTGACTGCCTTGGCGGACCTCAAGAAGGCCGGCATCCCGGTCTTCGCCTACGGCAGTTTCCTCACCATCCTGGTCAATTTCGTCTTGCTGGCATTCATCATCTTCATGATGGTCAAGCAGATCAATCGCCTGCGGCCCAAGGAAGAAGAGGCCCCCGCCCCCGCCGAACCGCCGCCCACCCCGGAAGACATCGTTCTCCTGCGCGAAATTCGGGATTCCTTGAAGAAGTAGGCTGCGCCTGAACCGTCAAGCCTAGGAGTCGGAACGGAAAAAAGCCGCATACGCGGCTTTTTTGTTAGGTGGATCCGCTGGAAGCGGAGGGGTCGGCTGCTTTAGCTCTTCTCGCAGCCGAATTCCTTACCCTTGGTGAAGTAGCTGGTTCCCGCCGGGCAGTCGAGCGGTTTCTCGGGCTTCTTGGCGTCCTTGACTCCCTTCTTGACCATACAGCTGAACGCGCCGTCCTTGGCCGCCTTGCCCTTGAGGGTCCAGCCATCGGGACAGGGGCCGGCGGCCTTGTCCACCGGCTTGGCCGCCTCGACCTTATAGCCTTCTATGCTTTTCTTGCCGATGCAGCCCAGAGCGCTCTTGACCCGCTCTCCCTTGGCGCGAATCTTGTAAGTGCCCGCCTTTTTGTAGGCGTGTTCAAAAACGATGGGGTTCGGGGTACTCGACTCCACCTGGACCGAGTCGTCGCTGCCGTCGCCGTATTTGACTTCGAGGCCGCAAATGCCCTCGACGCCACTGACTTCCACGGTGACCTTCACCTTGTCGCCGACCTTGGCGCCGGTGGCGGGGGTTACGGTGACCTTGTCGACGCTCGTGCCCGCTTGGGCGGCGGCAGCGAACAAGCCGGCCAGAGCGATAGCGATGAAATGTTTGCGGGTGTTCATGGATGTCCCCTGATGTGTTGATGGAACTTCCAGTCTAGCCGAAAACATGGCGCCACAATACGCCCACGGCATCGGTTTGGCGGGCGACGGCGCCGGCCTCGACCCGAGCCTTGGGAGCCGCGTTGAGGCGAAGCAGGTGTTGCAGACGGCGGTACTCACGATAGGCGTCGCGCGCGCCGTCTGCAAGTTCGCGGGGAACGAGTCCGAGATCGGCAGCCAGGGCGAGCAGGGCGATGTTGCCAAGGTTGCCGCAGAGCTCAGGGTGGCGACGGGCATGGGCGAGAACGAGGTACTGGACGATGAACTCCACGTCGATGATGCCGCCGGGGTCTTGTTTGATGTCGAATTCTCCCGGGGTCCGGGAACCGTGGGCGTCGAGCATCTTGCGGCGCATGGCGACGACTTCGTCGCGCAAACGGGTTGGGTCGCGCTCCGCGCAGAGGATTTCCCGGCGCACGGATTCGAAGCGATCGCCGACGGCAGGATCGCCGGCGACGAAGCGGGCGCGGGTCAGCGCCTGGTGCTCCCAGACCCAGGCGTGGTGAAGCTGGTAGTCGCGGAAAGCCTCGACCGAGACTGCGAGCAGGCCCGAATCGCCATTGGGTCGCAGGCGTAGATCGGTTTCGAAGAGTATTCCTGCGGGGGTGCGGCTGGAGAGCCAAGTGTTGAGGCGCTGGCCGAGCCTGCCGTAGTTCTCTCCGGCTTCTCCCGCCGGGTCGTCGAAGACATAGACCAGGTCGAGATCGGACCCGTAACCGAGTTCCTTGCCGCCCAGCTTGCCATAGCCGATCACCGCGAAGCGGGGCTTATCGCAATGACGCTGCCGCAGTTTGCTCCAGCACAGGTCGAGGGCACGCTGTACCAGGATGTCCGCCAGTTCGGAGAGATGGTCGGAAATCCGCTCGAGGGTATGCAAGCCGCCGAGGTCCTGCGCGAGGAGGCGGAAGACCTGGGCGTGGTGCATTTCGCGCAGAATGTCCATTTCCCGCTCGGCGTCGCCCGCGTGATCGGCGAGATTCTGGTCGAGTTCGGCGGCGAAGCCCATCCAGTCCGTGGCGACATCCATGAGGCGGGGGTCCAGGAGCTCGTCGAGCAGGATGGGATGGCGATTGAGGTAATCGGCTGCCCAGGACGACGCCCCGATGATGTCCGCCACCCGGCGTAGCGCGTCGGGGTACTGTTGCAAGAGGGCGAGGTAGGCACCGCGTCGGCTGATGGTTTCGAGGAAAGCGAGCCCGCGATTGAGGGCGGTGTCGGGATCGGCGCTGCGCGCGGCGGCTTCGAGGAGGCGGGGTCCGACGGCGTCTAGGCGTTCGCGATTCTGGGCCGGAAGTTGGCGGTAGCGGGTCGACTGCCGCAGTTCGTCCAGACGCTCGATCACTCCCCGGGGTTGACCGTAGCCTAGCGCCGCCAGGGTCTCGGTCATGGTATCGGCTTCGCTCTGGCCAAGCCAGACTCCGGCGAGGGCGTGGTCTCCCTCGCCGGGATCGGAAAAAACCTGCTCGAAATGGCGGCTCACCGCGTCCCGATGGCGGTCGAGCACCGCCATCAGGGCGCTCCAGTCGGAGCAACCGAGGGAGTGGGCAATGCGTCCGCGGTCGCCGGGGTCATCCGGCAAGCGGTGGGTCTGCTGATCCTCGACGTATTGCAGGCGGTGTTCCAGGCGCCGCAGGAAAATGTAGGCTTCTCTTAGCTCGGACTCGGTGGCGGCAGGGATGAGGCGCCGCTCGGCGAGGAGCTTGAGGACCGAGAGAGTGGGGCGCACCTGCAGCGCGGGGTCGCGCCCGCCGCGGATGAGCTGAAAGACCTGGGCGATGAACTCGATTTCCCGGATGCCGCCGGGGCCAAGCTTGACATGGTCGGCCATGTCCTTGCGGGCCACTTCCCGGCGGATCTGGGCGTGGAGGTCGCGCATGGCGTTGATGGCGCCGAAATCCAGGTACTTGCGAAAGACGAAGGGCCGCGAGACGCGCTTCAGGGCAGCCATGCCGTCCGGCTGTTCGTTTTCTCCGGTGTTCATGACCCGGGCTTTGATCCAGGCGTAGCGCTCCCATTCCCTCCCCTGGGTGATGAAGTAATTCTCCAAAGCGTCAACGGAACAGACCAGGGGGCCGGAATCGCCATTGGGCCGCAGGCGCATGTCCACGCGGAAGACTTGGCCGTCTCCGGTTCGGTCGCCAAGGGCGGCGATCAGACGCTTACCGAGGCGGGTGAAGAAATCCAGGTTCTCGATGCGCCGCGGGCCGGCGGTCTCGCCATCTTCCGGATAGATGAAGATGTAATCCACGTCGGAGGAGACGTTGAGCTCCCGGCCTCCCAGCTTGCCCATGCCGATGACCAGGAGGCGTTGGGGGGCACCCCAGGCATCGAGGGGTTCGCCGAACTGGGCAGCCAACTGCCTATGGTGGAAGGCGAGCGCCTGATTCGTCGTGACGTCGGCCAGCATGGTCATGCTTTCGACCACTTCGGCAAGGGAAGCCCGGCCGCAGAGGTCTCGCAGCGCGATGTGGGCCAGGGCTCGCTGGCGCAAGCGCCGCAGGCGTGTGGCGAGTTCGGTTTCACTGGCCGGAGGCGGTCTGAGGGCCCCGATCAGCATATCCTCCGTGAGGGCGACGTGCCAAGTGGCGCGGATATCGTCGGCCAGATCGGGTCGGGCGTTGAAGAGGGCGGCGAGGAAGCGGGAAAGCCCAAGGGCTTCCTGCCAGAGGGGCTCGGAAAGTGGATTCATGGGAAGGTGGGCGGCCGATGCGCCGAAACGGATAGAATTGCGTTTTATTTCGCATGTGGATTGTAGTGAGCTTGACGCTTCCCAGGCAAAATTGCCCGCGCCATGGATAGTCCCCAGGAGTCGCCGGCGGAACCCGCGACTGGCCCAGCGCCGGCGTCAGCGAGCCGTTCCTGGTTGGGAAGGGTCCTGCGGGCGGCCGGATGGAGTCTGGTCGTCCTCTATTTCCTGTTTGCAGGCACCCTGCTCGTCCTGCGCTATGCCGTACTGCCCCGCATCGCCGATTTTCGCGCCGACATCGAGGCTGCTGCCAGCCGGGCGGTCGGGCTGCCGGTCCTGATCGGGCGCATCGAGGCCGGTTGGGACGGTCTCAATCCGGATCTCCTGCTGACCGACGTCGTGCTTTCCGACCGGCAGGGGCGGCCCGCGCTGGCCCTGTCCCGGGTCGAGGCCATCCTGTCATGGCAAAGCGTGGTGCGCCTCTCGCCGACCCTGGCGCTCTTCGCCATCGAAGGTCCGGTTCTCAACGTGCGGCGGGATGCGGCAGGGCGCATCACGGTTGCTGGGATAGCGATGGAGGGGGAGAGCGATCCGGCGATACTCGAATGGGTACTCGATCAACCCCACATCCGGGTGCGGGACGCCTTGGTGGTCTGGGAGGATGCTCAGCGCAAGGCCCCCCCTCTCGTGCTCGAAGACCTGCAGTTCGGCCTCGACAATTGGGGCGGTCGGCATCGCTTCGGGTTCACGGCAGTTCCGCCCGCACGCCTCGCGGCCCGGATCGATCTGCGGGGCGAATTCCAGGGGGCCATTGGCGAAGCATTGGAGGAAGTCTCAGGCAAGGTCTACGCCGAGCTTCAATACGCGGACTTGGCGGGCTGGCGTGCTTGGGTCGACTATCCCGTGCACCTCCCCCAGGGACGTGGCGCGGTCCGTCTTTGGGGCGATTGGGACGAGGGTAGGGCGAAGATCACTGCCGACCTTGCCTTGGAGGATTTGCGCATTCGACTCGGCGAGCGGGTGCCCGAACTCGATCTGGTGACCATGCGGGGCCGCCTGCGCGGCAAATATGGGCGCGGTGCCTGGGAGGCCGAGGGCCAACAGGTGGAACTGTCCACCCTCGACGGCGTGCGCGTGGCGCCGACGGATTTTCGCGTCGAGTGGCGCCAGGAGCCGGGCAAGGGCAGATTCTCGGGCAAAGCCAGCGCCAGCAGGCTGGATCTGGGGGCACTGGAACACCTGGCGGGACATCTTCCGCTCGACGAGAAGAGCCGCCAGCTCCTCTCTACTCATCGCCCGGAAGGCGTCGTGAGCGAATTGCAAGCAAATTGGCAGATGGAGGGCGATGCCCTGCGGCGCTATACCCTGAAGGCGAACTTCGAGCGCCTGGGGCTGCAGGCCGCCGGCGTCGTTCCGGGGGCCGCCGGGTTAAGCGGAGCGTTGGAAGCCGACGATAAGGGAGGGGCGCTAACGCTCGATTCCCACGACGCCGCCCTGGACCTCCCCGCGGTGTTTCCCGAATCCCGGCTGGCGTTTGCCGATTTGCGCGGCAAGGCCAGCTGGAAAATCGAGGGGGGTCGAATCGATACCCGCCTTGAGAGACTCGATTTTGCGAGTCCCGATACCGCCGGAACCGCACACGGTACGTACTCGCGGGGCGACGACGGCCCGGGAGTGATCGACCTGGCGGCCAATCTGACGCGAGCCGACGGTACCGCGGTGTGGCGCTACATGCCCCACGCGGTCAATGAGGACACGCGCGTCTGGCTGCGGCGCGGGATTACCAAGGGGACGGCGAGTGACGCGCGCTTGACCCTGAAGGGGGATTTGCGGGACTTTCCTTTTCGCGACCCAGCCAAGGGCAAGTTCCTGATTACCGCCAAAGCCCACCAGGTGACCCTCGATGTGGCGGCCGGGTGGCCGCTGATCGAAAAGATCGATGCCGATATGAGCTTCGGTATCGGCATGAAGATCGACGCCAAGACGGGAATGGTCTTCGGCGCCCAGCTTGGGCGAACGCTGGCGGAAATTCCCGATTTCGAATCGCAGGAAGAATTGCTGCTGATCCGCGGCTCGGCTCAAGGGCCGACGGCGGAATTCCTGCGCTTCATCGACAAGAGTCCCGTGGGCGAGCGGATCGACCGCTTTACCGAAGACATGCTCGCCATCGGCAATGGACATCTGGACCTGGAATTCGACATGCCTCTGCGCCATGTGGATAAGACCACGGTGCGAGGCGACTTCCTCTTTCGCGACAATACGATCACCGTCATACCGGGATTGCCGCCGGTTTCCCAGGTCAATGGTCGTCTCAAGGTCAGCGAGAAGGCCGTCGTTGCGCCGGAGATCACCGGGCAGGTGCTTGGTGGTCCGATGCGTCTTTCGATCAGGAACGAGGGCGAACGCGTCAACGTCGTGATGGGCGGCACAGCGAACGTCAAGGAGGCCCGACGGATATTCGACACGCCGCTATTCGAATCGGTGGCGGGGATGACCCCTTGGAAGGGCGAAGTCGCGGTACGTAAGAAATCTGCCGACTTCGTCATCGAGTCCGCCCTTGCCGGCGTCTCGTCCAGTCTCCCGGAGCCATTCAACAAAAACGCCGGCAGCATCTCCGCATTGCGAATCGAGAAGAGCAATCTTCCCGATGGCGGCGATCAGATCAGAGTCAGCTTGGGCAAAGTTCTCGAGGCCCTCATCGAACGCCGCTCAGAGGGGGAAGGCCTGGTCGTGGATCGCGGCGTGGTGGCGGTGGGCGAACCGTTGCCCAAACTGCCGACCAAAGGCATCGTCGTCGCCGTGACTCAACCGGAAATCGACCTCGATGCCTGGCGACGGCTGTTTGATGGTCGGGCGGGTGCTGCAGCGCCCTCCGGGGGAGCTGTTCCCCTGGCGGCAATCCAGGTCAAGACTCCCCGCCTTCACCTCCTGGATCGGGACATGCACGACGTGAGCGGCACGCTGCGGGCGCGGGACGACGGATGGCAGGCCGCCTTGACATCGCGGGAGGCCGAGGGAGAGGTGTTTTGGCGCAGTTCTGGCGAGGGGTGGTTGCAGGCCGACCTCAAGCGCTTGGCGATCCCGGACGCCGCGCTGGAAGCTGGCGACGGCGCCGATACGCCGCTCGATTCATTGCCGGGACTGGACATCCGCGTCGCCGACTTCTCGCTCGGCAACAAGCGGCTTGGCCGCCTGGAAGCCACCGCAAAGAATGAGCGATCGATCTGGAATCTCGAGTCCCTCAGTCTCCAGAACCCCGATGGCGCTCTCAAGGGCAAGGCCCAGTGGTCGCGCATCGGCGGACACCGGACCCACCTCGACTTCGAACTTAATTCAGGGGATGCGGGCAAGCTTCTCGGGCGGCTGGGATTTCCCGGGGCGCTCAAGCGGGGAACCGCTGCACTGAAGGGAGATCTGGAATGGTTGGGGCCGCTGACCGATATCCATTACCCCACTTTGACCGGCAAGCTGGAAGTCCATGCCGCCAAGGGCCAGTTCGCCAAGCTCGACCCTGGCCTCGGCAAACTGCTCGGCCTCCTCTCCCTGCAGTCCCTGCCGCGGCGCCTGAGCCTCGATTTCCGGGATATCTTCAGCGAGGGGTTCGCCTTCGACAGCATCGACGGCAACCTGGAAGTAAAACAGGGGATCATGCGCACCCTGGACGAGTTGCGCATCGACGGCCCGTCCGCTCGTGTGCTGATGCGAGGGGAAGCAGACCTGCGGCGGGAAACCCAGGACGTCCTGGTTACCGTCCAACCCGAAATGGGATCCGTCGTCTCTGTCGGGGCGCTGTTGTTTGCCAATCCCGCCATCGGGGCAGCGGCGGCGCTGGTCAATAAATTGCTGCAGAATCCGCTCAACAAGGCTTTCAGCTTCCGCTACCGCGTCTCCGGGCCTTGGGCCGATGCGACCGTCGAGAAGCTGGGCCACACCGTCGACGAAGCGATTGTGGAGGCCGGGAGAAGAGAAGTGGCCCGCGACCAAGCCGCAAAGGAGAACGCCAGCGCAACCGCCAAGGAAAAATCCGCGGCTGAGGGGCCGCCCAAGGAAGGCGCCCGGAAAGAGGGAGGTACACCGTGACCGTAGCGCGCAATTGCCGCCTGGCAGGAATTCAAATGGTTTCCGGTCCGCGAGTGGCGGACAATCTGGAATCCGCCGGAACTCTGGTGGCTCAGGCTGCCGACCTGGGTGCGGAGCTCGCGGTTCTGCCCGAGTATTTTCCTATCATCGGCGCCACCGATGCCGATCGGGTTCGCGCTCGGGAGATGCCGGACAACGGGCCGATCCAGGACTGGCTTGCTGCCACGGCGGCGCGCCATGGACTCTGGCTGGTGGCGGGATCGATTCCGCTGACCGCGTCGGTTCCCCACAAGATGCGCAATGCGAGCCTGGTGTTCGATCCCGACGGGCTGTGCGTCGCGCGCTATGACAAAATCCACCTTTTTGGTTTTCGCAAGGGCGAGGAAGCCTACGACGAAGCCGCCTCCATCGAGGCGGGCGACGTCCCCACCGCCGTGGCGACGCCCTTCGGCCGCGTCGTACTGTCGATCTGCTACGACCTTCGCTTTCCCGAACTGTATCGGGCGCTTGCTCCCGCCGATCTTATTCTCGTTCCCGCAGCCTTTACCGAAACCACAGGCCGTGCCCACTGGGAAATCCTCTTGCGCGCCCGGGCGATCGAGAACCAATGCTACGTTTTGGCGGTCGGACAGGGTGGCCAGCATGAAAGCGGCCGCGTGACCCACGGCAACAGCATGATCGTCGACCCTTGGGGAGAAATCCTCGACCGCAAGGCCAAGGGGCCGGGGTTGGTGATGGCCGACCTTGACCACGGCCGTATCGCCGAAATCCGCGCCAGCCTTCCAGCGCTGGCCCACCGCAAGATAGGAATCGAAAGACCATGACCCAAGAAACCGCCCTGGCCGAAGCCCGCTCCCTGCTCCTTGCCCCTTTCGATCTCCTGGAGGCGGATTTGGCGCGGGTATTCGGCGATATTCTCGGGCACCGGGTCGATTATGCCGATCTCTATTTCCAGTACAGCCGTTCCGAAGCCTGGAGCCTGGACGAAGGAATCGTCAAGTCCGGAAGCTTCAATATCGACCAGGGGGTCGGCGTGCGGGCGGTGGCCGGCGAGAAGACAGCCTTCGCCTACTCCGACGAAATCAGCGCCAAGGCTCTGGGAGACGCTGGGAGCGCCGTCCGCGCCATCGCCGCCGCCGGTCAGGATGGCGGAATGCCGGTTCTTTCGGCTGGCGCAGGCCGCATGGCGCTGTACTCGCCTCTGGATCCCCTCGCGTCGCTGCCCGCGGACGCCAAAGTGAAGCTCCTGGAGCGTCTGGAGGCCCATGCCCGCCGTCTCGATTCCCGGGTTTGCCAGGTCATGGCCTCATTGACCGGGGAGTACGAAGTGATCCTCGTCGCGGGTTCCGATGGGCGCCTGGCGGCTGACTTGCGGCCCCTGGTCCGTTGCTCCGTCTCGGTCATCGTCGAGGATGGCGGGCGCAGGGAGCAGGGGAGTTCCGGCGGAGGAGGGCGCTTCGGATATGCCTATTTCGAAGATGCCATTCTTGAACGCTACGCCCGTGAGGCTGTGCATCAGGCGGTCACCAACCTCGATGCGGTACCTGCTCCGGCCGGTCAGATGACGGTTGTGCTCGGCTCCGGCTGGCCCGGGATCCTGCTTCACGAGGCCATAGGGCACGGCTTGGAGGGGGACTTCAATCGCAAGGGCAGTTCCGCGTTTACCGGCCGCATTGGCCAGCGGGTCGCGGCGTCCGGGGTCACCGTGGTGGACGACGGGACGATTCCCGATCGTCGCGGCTCCCTCAATATCGACGACGAGGGCAATTCAACCCAGCGCACGGTCCTGATCGAGGACGGCATCCTGAAAGGCTACATGCAAGACAGTCTCAACGCCCATCTCATGGGCGTCGCACCCACCGGCAACGGCCGCCGGGAATCTTTCGCCCACCTGCCCCTGCCGCGCATGACCAACACCATGATGCTGGGGGGTGGGCACGATCCCGAGGAAATTCTTCGCTCGGTGAAGAAGGGCATCTACGCAGCCAATTTCGGCGGCGGTCAGGTGGATATCACCAATGGAAAATTCGTGTTTTCCATGGCCGAGGCGTACCTCATCGAGGATGGCCGGGTGACCCGGCCCATCAAGGGGGCGACCCTCATCGGCAATGGTCCCGACGCTCTCACCCGGGTGTCGATGATCGGCAACGACATGCGTCTCGATTCGGGAGTCGGCACCTGCGGGAAGGACGGCCAGAGCGTTCCGGTGGGCGTCGGTCAGCCCACCCTGCGCATCGACGGGCTGACCGTCGGGGGGACCGGCTGACCCGCTCATCGCCTGGATGATTTGTCCAGATTCCAATTGGATTAATTTATTCGAGGATGCTTGCGGTAATCGCCGGGTAATCGTGCGCCGACCGTTTCGTGCCTAAAAGGCATTGCGGAACGCGGGCGCGCGGCCCGGTGTTAACCCTGATCATTTTTTTCGTCAATGGCACGGGTTACTTTGTTTTTTGCGCTAAAGCCCGGCAGAGGCTGAGGAGACCATCATGCAGGCAGTTTTCCGTAGCTGTTTCCTGATTCTTGGACTGGCGTACGCAGTACTCGCCCAAGCCCAGATCACCGACGTCAATGCCGCCATCAATAAGGCGGGTCGGGAGCGTATGCTCTCCCAGCGTATGGCCAAGGCCTATTTCCAGCTTGGTATGCAGGTCGACGTCGACCGCTCGCGCAAAGTACTCGACGCCTCGGTTGCACTCTTTGATCGCCAGCTGGTGGAACTCAAGAATTTTGCGCCATCGCCGGAAATCAAGGACACCTACCTCAAACTTGAAAAATCCTGGTTGGCCTACAAGGATGTGCTCCTCGGCGCCGTACCCAGCCCATCCAACGGGGCCAAGGTATTGCAACTATCCGAGGAAGTCCTGGCCCTCGCCCATCAGGGGACGGTGCAACTAGAGAAGTTGTCCGGGACCACCACAGGGCGTCTGGTCAATATTGCCGGCCGCCAGCGCATGCTCTCCCAGCGCCTGGCCAAGTTTTATCAGGCTTCCGCTTGGGGGGTCGGTGGGTCGAACGCCACGGCGGAGATCGACAAGGCAAAGAAAGACTTCGTGGCCGCCCACCAGGAACTCTCATCCTCTGCCGCCAACACCGCACCGATCAAGGATGGTCTCGCGCTGGTGAACCAACAATGGATATTTTTCGACACTGCGCTCAGCCAGAAGCCAGACAAGGAGAAGACCCAGGTGACCAATGTGGCGACCACCAGCGAACGCATCCTGGAGGAAATGGAAGGCGTCGTCGGTCTGTACGAAAAGGTGGGCGCCAAGTAGACTAATCCTTTCGTACTATCCCGGCGCAGCCCGGGAACGGAGGGATTATGGGATTTCGTTTTCGGACGGGTCGGCTGGTCTGGCTTTGCTTGCCGCTTCTTGTGGCCAGCCTTTCGGGCTCCGCACAAGCCCAGGGTTCCGATGGGCTAAAAGCGGTTCTTGCCGATCCGTCGCGCAAAGCTGCTGCCGTCGAAGCGGGCCGCAAGATCGCCGGTTTTTGCGCCAACTGCCATGGCGAGAGCGGTGTCAGCAAGCTTGCGGATGTTCCCAATCTGGCTGGCCAGAATCCGGCCTACCTCTATGAGCAGATCCGGAAATTCGGAGCCGGAGAACGCAAGGACGCCTTCATGCAGGGCCTCATCAAGGTTTTGAAGGAGGACGAGCGCGTGGCGATGGCAGTCTATTTCTCCAGCCAGGACGTTACTGCGGGCAAGGGAAATGCAGCTCTGGTCACGTTGGGCCGCGACAACTTCCGCAAGCTATGCCAGCGCTGCCACGGCGAGCAGGCGCATGGTGCCGAAACCATTCCCAGGCTCGCGGGACAGCAGGTCGAGTACCTCAAGCGGAGCATTACCCGCTATCGCGACAAGTCCGGCGAACGCATATTCCCCCTGATGCAGATCGCCACGGCGCCATTGAAGGATGACGACATCGCCGCCTTAGCCAATTTTCTGACCACGCTGCCCTGAGAATCGGCCGTTCAGAGCCCCCCGCAGCGGGACACAAGCCGGCGAAATTCAGAACAGCGACAGCTGTCCGCCGGCCCCGCGGGTCGTCGCGGGTGGCCGGAAGCGGCTGCAATCGAGCTGCGGCCATTGGGTGGCGAGCCCCAATCGGCGGCAGGCGAGTTCGAAGCGCTGGCGAATGAGGTCGGCGTAGTGGCCGAGTCCGGTCATGCGACGACCGAAGGTGGGATCGTTGGCGCGGCCGCCGCGCAGGTCGTAAAGGATGGCCATCAGGCGGGCGGCTTTTTCAGGCGCGTGGTGGGCTAGCCACTCGGAGAACAACCCGGCGACTTCATGGGGTAGCCGGAGCAGGGTGTAGCCGGCGAAGCGGGCACCGTGGTCGCATGCAGCCTCGAGGACGGCTTCGAGCTGATGGTCGTTGAGGGCCGGAATGATTGGGGCGACCAGGACGCCGACCGGCACGCCAGCGTCCGCCAAGGTCTGCACGGTGCGTAAGCGGGCTGCGGGGGTGGCAGCGCGGGGTTCCAGGCGGCGACTGAGTTCGCTGTCGAGGCCAGTGATCGAGACCGCGATGGCGGCCAAGCTGCGGGAGGCCAGGGTGGACCAGAGGTCGGCGTCGCGGGCGACGAGCGCGGATTTGGTGACCAGAGTCGCGGGATGGTCGAGGCCGATCAGTGCTTCCAGCAGGGCGCGGGTCAACCGCTGAGTGCGTTCTACGGGCTGATAGGCGTCGGTGGCGGTGCCTAGTGCGATGGGTTGGCAGACGTAGCCGGGGGCCGCCAGTTCGGTTCTGAGCAGGCTCACCGCGTCGGGTTTGTAGAAGAGCCGGGTCTCGAAATCGAGACCGGGCGAAAGCCCCAGCCATGCATGAGTCGGGCGGGCGTAGCAATAGACGCAGCCATGCTCGCACCCGCGATAGGGGTTCAGCGAGCGGTCAAAGCCCAGATCCGGGGATTCGTTCCAGGAAAGGATGGATTTGGCATTGTCGACCCGGAGGTGGGTGGCGGGTGCCGGGGTTTCGTCCTGCCACCAGCCATCGTCCTCCGCCTGGCGGCTCCAGGCCGTGAAGCGGTGGTCGACATTGCCGACCGCGCCGCGGCCCTTGCGGGGACGGGACGGTAGACGCGGGTCGGGAGGGGGGTCGAAGAAGTCTTCCATGCGTATCCGGTAGAATGCTCCGATTTCCACCAGAGTTGAATGGGTTGTCTCATGTCGCACGAAAACAGGCCGATTACGGACGATGTCCGCATTGAGGCCATCAAGGAACTGGCCTCCCCAGAACAGGTCTTCGCCGAGTATCCCGTTTCGGAGCAGGCGGCCAGAACGACCTTCGAGGCCCGCCAGGCCATCCATCGCATCCTCCATGGCGCCGATGACCGGCTTCTGGTGGTGATCGGCCCCTGTTCCATCCACGACCTGGAAACCGCGCGCGAATACGCCCTGCGCCTCGCCGCGGAGGCGCGGCGCCATGCCGCAGACCTGGTTGTGGTCATGCGGGTCTATTTCGAGAAGCCCCGGACCACCGTGGGTTGGAAAGGCCTGATCAACGATCCACGTCTTGACGGCAGCTTCCAGATCAACGAGGGCTTACGGCTGGCCCGCCGCATCCTGCTTCAGACGAACGAGATGGGGCTGCCCTGTGCCACCGAATTCCTCGACACGATCACCCCTCAATACACCGCCGACCTGATTGCCTGGGGTGCGATCGGAGCCCGCACCACCGAATCCCAGGTCCATCGCGAATTGGCTTCCGGCCTGTCTTGTCCGGTGGGATTCAAGAATGGTACCGACGGCAATATGCGCATCGCCGTCGATGCCATTCGGGCAGCCCAGTCGCCGCACCATTTTCTCTCGGTGACCAAGTCTG
>Ga0268298_10000434_pt1 | contig 53808 bp, 54 predicted proteins | sample WWTPWeurt_MetaG_FD_194462 | JGI IMG/M metagenome (GOLD analysis project Ga0268298, IMG submission 194462) | Activated sludge microbial communities from WWTP in Nijmegen, Gelderland, Netherland - WWTP Weurt | ecosystem: Engineered > WWTP > Aerobic digester > Activated sludge | place... | reverse complement strand
CCAGACAGAGACGAAGAACCGGGACCTCGCAGGTGTTGCTCCCCAACGCTGATCGTGCCGTCGTCGAACCTGCGAAGGTCCGTGACTACCTGCTGTCTCCCGAGCACCCGGTTGGGCGATTCAAGGTCGCGTTCTTTCGGGCACTCGGCTACACCGCAGACCAATGGGAAGCGCTCCGCGCCGATCTGGTCCTCGTTGCCCAATCCTCAGACGCCACGCCGACCGAGCTCGGACCGTTCGGACAGAAGTTCGAGGTCCGTGCTACGCTTACCTCGCCACTCGGACGAACCGCCAAGATCACCGCGGTGTGGATCGTTCGAACCGGTGAGGATGTTCCTCGATTTGTGACAGCATTCCCCGCGTAGCCATGACCTTCAAGCTCCTCGACACCGTCGTTCTTGAGAGAGACCTTCCAGATGCTGGTCTTCGGCGCGGTGATCTGGGCGCCGTCGTCGAGGTCTACGAGCCGGACGGGCTCGAGGTCGAGTTCGTGGCCGCGTCGGGCCGCACCCAAGCCCTCGTCACGCTGCGCGAGAGTGATGTCCGCCACGTCGATGACCGCGATCTGATCGCTGTGCGACCACTCCAGCGCGCGGTTTGAGCCGTCATGCCTCGCTGCGACTGGCTGCCCTTTCACGCCGCACGACCTCCCGCGTTGCCACGGGCATACCACCGGGTGCGCCGTACGTGAGATCCTCTTGGCGGCGGCCGATCTCACGGGCAGACGAGTTGTCGTTCGTGGCGACCTGGCGTCGGGCACACGCGGATTGGTCACGCTGCGGGAGCCGACCTGCGGAGACCTCTCCAATCAGCAGCTCCTGCGGGTCCGCGACTCGAACGGAGACGGCCTGTTCCTTCTGCCCGCACAGCCGAGCGACGCCTTTCTCTGTCTCGGCGATGCGTCCCTGCTTTGCTGCGGCTTCTCACCTGAAGGGCGCGTGCTGGTTTCCGGAACGCTCGCAAAGCGTCCCGTCCCGCGGGGCGACTATTCTGACCACGTTCTGGAAGACCCCAAACTGTGCAGGCTCGACACGGCCGACGCCGGACAATAGACCCCAATCCTCGCCCTCGCGCGTGCGTCACGGTCGCATGCTATCTTGCACCTGATGGATCTTCTCGCTCGCATTACCCACGATCCTTCCGTCATGGGCGGGCGTCCGTGCATTCGCGGCCTCCGCGTGACCGTCGGCACGGTCGTCGGACTTCTCGCCTCCGGGAAGACTGTCGAGCAGGTTCTCGTGGCGTATCCCTACCTGGACCAGGACGATGTTCGCGCCGCTTTGTCGTACGCCGCATGGCGAACCGAAGAGGTTGATGTGCCTCTCGGTGATCGATGAAGCTGCTCGTCGATATGAACCTATCGCCAGCGTGGGTCCCGTACTTGGCCGCACGCGGTGTTGCTGCCGTTCACTGGAGCACCGTGGGTGCCCCCAACGCGCCCGACACCGAGGTTCTGGGCTACGCTCGCGACAACGGCCTGGTGGTCTTCACGCATGATCTCGACTTCGGGGTGCTTCTGGCCTTGACGCGAGGAGCAGGGCCAAGCGTCCTTCAGGTTCGCACGCAGGACGTGATGCCCGAGGACATCGGGACGATCGTGCTCGATTCGCTAGCGCGCTTTGCAGACGCACTCTCGAACGGCGCGCTGGTCACAGTCGATCATGCGCAGGTCCGAGCCCGTGTCCTCCCTCTTCGGTGACGCCGCATAACTGGACGTTCCACCCGCCGAACGCCGGTCTTGCCGACTTCACCGTCCGTTCCGCTTCCGCGGGCGACCATTCTGATGCGGCACTCGCCCGCGTCTGCAGCGCCTTGCCGACTGAGGAATTGACGCTCGGCGTTCGCGGGTGAACGTGTGTCTCGTTATCCGGACGAGGACAGCGCCTTCGCCAACTTGGGCGTCACTTTGATGTCCGCGAAGAAGCCCTCTGGATAGAGGTAATCCTCTCCGGATTCGTCCACGACACGGACGAGGCCGATGCGCTCCGCATCCTGGTCCGCGATCGCCGTGTAGATCTTGCGCCGTTCGAGCGAGGCGGCGTACCCCTCGTTCTCCACGCACACGACATGTTTGGTTCGCTGCCGGGCCATCTGCGCCTTACGGGATGAGACGCTTGATTTTGAGCTCTTTGCGCCCGACGCCGTGCGCTTCGTACCAGTGGAGCTCTGCCGTGCAGGTCGTGCCATCGTCGAAACGGATCTTAGCGATCCCCTTTCGCTTGCGCCAGCGTCCCGGACCGTAGACCCGACGAAGCCTGGCGAGTTCGCGATGCCCGGCGACTACGCCGTCGAGTTTGGGCTCGGCACCCAGACGTACCCGGTCTCGCTATCCGGTCCGGCCCGGTACACGCAGGCGCACCTGGTGGCGGGCCCGACATGCCCGCGGCCGATCCCGCACGGTGCATGAATCTTCGTCCACGGTGATCTGGTCGCCCTCGCTGAAACCGAGGTGCTCGACGTGATTGCAGTTGGGCCCCTCTTGTTTGCACCGCTCTGGCAGCGGAGCCGCCTGACGTTGATCGCGCGGAGATATGAGCTATCCTGCCTGGCGTGAGTTCCGACGAGTTGCTCTCCGCCGTGCTCGCTCTACCGCGAGCAGAACGAGCCAAGTTGGCTCAGGACTTGCTCCGTAGTCTGGACGAGTCGCAAGACGCCGATCTCGACGCCGTTTGGGCCGTGGAGATCGCGCGCCGTGCACGTGAGGTTTCTGTGGGGACAGTGAAACCCGTCGATCTCGAAGTTGCCCGTGAGCGGATCGCTAATCGTCTCAAAGCGCGTCGTGCTCAGCGTTAAGCTCCATCCCGAAGCCGAAGATGGAGCTCTTTCAGGACGCTGCTTGGTACGACGACCAGCGCAGTGGTCTGGGCGACGCTTTCCTGCAGGAGGTCTACAGGTGGTTCGACATCATTTCGGGGGCGCCGCAGGTTTGGCCGCTCTGGCCGGGAATCCCAGGCGAGGTATCTCCGCCGATTCAGCGCGTAGTTGCGGATCGGTTTCCCTACAAGATCGCGTACCAAGAGCTCGCCGACCATGTCTTGGTTGTCGCGGTCGCGCACAGCAGTCGTGAGCCGTTGTACTGGGTAGCTCGAATCACGCGGTGAGCTGCCGCCCAACTCACGTTGCACCCGCCGAACGCCGGCCTTGCCGACTTCACCGTCCGTTCCGCTCTCGCGGGCGAACACACTGATGCGGCACTCGCCCGCGTCTGTAGTGCCTTGCCGACTGACGACTTGACGCTCGGCGCTCGCGGGTCAACGCGTGCCCCGTTATACAGCCGGAGCAGCGTTCCCCGCGCTCACGTTCGATCGGTGCACATCTGCCGTCAGCCCTTGACTGACTACGCCATTGGCTTACCCTGTTCCGGTGGAGGTCACGTGGGACCCCTCGAAGGACGCAGCCAACCAGAGGAAGCACGGCGTTTCCTTCGAGGAAGCCGCCGAAGCTCTTCACGTCGGGCGTTCCTTACCTCGTGATCTTCGACGGGGCGCACTCCGCCGACGAGGATCGGTTCTGGGCGATCGGTCCGATCACTCGTGGCCTGGTGCTCGTCGTCCATACCGAGGAGGACGAGGACTCCGTTCGTATCATCAGCGCCCGATGGGCCTCCAAGCAGGAGCGCTCGTTGTTCCGTTCATATCTGAAAGGTACCCATGACTGACATCCCCGAGCTCACCGAACGGGACTTCGCGCGCGCCATTCCGGCTCGCGTTCGCCGACGTCTGATTGCTGGCCTGTTCGAGTCCGGGGATGACGTGATCGCGTTGCGCAGGTTCGTGGGACTGAGCCAGTCGCAATTCGCGCGTGCAGTTGGCATCAGCGTTCATACGCTTCGCAACTGGGAGCAAGGCCGACGGCAACCTGAAGGCCCGGCGATCGCGTTGCTCCGCATCGCCGCCCTGCACCCGAGAATCATCCGGGAGAACCTCAAGTCTGTCGCGTAGTACCGATGAGCAACCGGGAACATAGGTAACAGCAAACCGGGAACATGGGTGACACTCGGTTCGCGGGTTTGGCCTGGGTTCTTAGTCCCTCTTCGGCGCCTTGCTCCGGTCGTTCAGGCCGTGACGCCCCTCCTCCTCGAAGCGCTGCACCCACTTGTACCCAGTCTTCCGGCTGACGCCGTAGCGCTGGCAGAGCTCGACCATGCTGAACAGGCCGAATCTCAAATCCTTGATGAACTTCTCTCGTTGATCCACTGGTGACAGCTCCTTCCAAGGCATGCCGGACTGTCACCCATGCTGCCGGTCAGAAGTGTCACCTATGTACCCGGTCAGAACCGAGAGCCACCTAACGAACGCCGGCCAGGCGGGTAGCATCCCGAGAAGCAGAGCCTGCGCTGACTACTGTCCGTTACCGTCGTGCTGCTCCTGGTCTACCGCCATCAAGACGGTGCCCAATACCAGGGCGCCCAAGGCCGCGCCGCCGATGATGAACGGCAGGTCGCCCCCGTCACGCTGGACGACCTCAGCGTGGGAGTAGTTGAACGCATCGAACGGAATCGGCGAGTAGGATCGCGACTTGAGCCAGACCTCGCCCTCCCAGCGATGGACTTGGATGGGGCGGCGCAGAACATAGCCGCCCTCTCGGCTCTTCGCGTAGAGCCGGACTTCCTTGTAGTCCGACACTTCGACTCGACCCCCGTCTCTCGCCGTGAGCCACACGTTCTTGCCGGTGCCAACCTCCGCGAGCCGGGGCACGTCTGCAGCCTCGATCTCGGTTGCGTGCGTGCAACCGACGCACACGCAAAGCCCCGCAATGGCCAAACGCCGCACGGCAAAAGTCTCCCATGCGTTGGTGAGAGCTGCCACACCGCGCGAATGAGACCCACCCAGCGCGTTGACGCTGCCTAGCGACGGAGCCGAGCTCGACAGGCTCGAGTTCTGATAGTCTCGCGTCGCGCGGAAGCGGAGGGGCCATTGGGGCCCGCGAACCGCGTGGGAGGCCCCATGGGTGTGCTCGCCGACTTCATCGTTGCAACCGAAGCCGACGCGTCGGAATACGACGGAAGCGCGAAGATCCCCGACTCTCACCGCGCCCAACACAAGCGACTCACCGAAGTCGAGCTCGGCACGCTCTACCACATCACGCAGGGCAAACCGGTCGACGACGACACGCTCTACGACTTCAACGTCATCCGGGTCGTCGACGACGGTGAACAGCTGACCACCGAGCTCTTGCCGGATCTGATCGTTCGCTTGGCGGCGGCGTCGAACGACGACCTCGATGGGTGGGCCGAGGTTTGGAGTGAAACCGACGAGTTGTCGTGCGACGCCGATGACGTGCGTCCGATTCTCGACGACCTGCGTCGGTTGTCGAGGCTCGCCGCCGCGGAGCGCAAGTCAGTGTACCTCTGGAACTGCGTTTGACGCTGGAGCTCGACGTGACTTCGAGAAACCCCGTCGCCGCCGCCATTGCCATCGCGATCCCGAGTTTGGTCGGCGTCGCTTGCTCGGCAGACGAGACACCCGGCGGCGGTCATGACGCCTCTGAGGACGCCTCGCTCGATGGCGCGTTCGACGCCCCATCCGAGGCGGGTTGCCAGTGCACGGCGAAGCCAGCGCTCGCGTGCTTGTGCGGATATCTGCAGTGCCCGCCTACGTTGGACGAGGCCACTGACTGCTCCAAGGTGTACGCGGTCAGCAAGCGGAAAGGCTGCGGGTACACCCTCGTGCAGATCGGGTATCAGAAGGCGGGATACGGCTACGGCATCGTCGCGTACGACAGCAAAACGCGGGAGATCGTGGGGGTGAAGACGCAGCAAGAGACTCCATTTGGTCCGTGTGCTTCCACCACGTACACGTCGGAGCTTTTCCCGAGCGACTGCTCGTTCGAGCCCGAGTGTGGACTCTGCGGCAAGAAGGGCGAGACAGGCGACGCGGGACCGTGCTGAGCCCGGTGCGAGCCGCGCGCGGTCTACTACGCTGAGCAGCGAAACGGGGCGCGCCACGCATTTCGCGACGTATCGCTGGATGCCGCTGCTGGCTCTGTCTGGTTGCGCGGGCGATGACTCGGCGGCCAGGAAGGACCCGTCGGACGCGGCGGCCGCCGTCGATCCGATTCCCCGGCACCCATGCGCCATCCCACGGAGTAGCGGCCGGCGTGCTCCGGATACTTCTTCCATGGCGCTTCCGGTGGACCCTGCTCGGTGATCCGCTGCATCGCCTCGCGCGTCAGCCGATGGACGAGCACTTGTCGATAGCGCCCTGCGACCAAACCCGGCGGGAATCGTCTGTGTCTCCGTCGGCAGCGACGCAGCCTCCGAAACCAGCGCGCCAGCATCCTCCTCAACCCTCGAGTCTGCCGTCGTACTCCCCATCTTGTTCTGCTGGCACACCCTGAGCCACTTGCACGGGCACGCGGCATGCTTCCCGATTCTCGCGTGACACACCTTCGCCCGACCCTGGCGTTCGCCGCGTGCTTCGGCGTGGCCGCAATGGCTGCGTGTGGCACCGACGACTCCGAAGCCTCTGCCGGCGTCGCCGGTGGAGCCGCAGGCGATTCGGGGGGCTTCGACTCCGACGGTGCGGGAGGCGCAGGGCAGGATGGTCCCGCGATGTGTGAGGTGTGTGCGCACGCCTCGTTCGTCTGTTCGAAGCCCGGTGTCGAGTCCGTCGACTTTCTGGTCGAAGCGCAGACCGCGACTGGGTGTGCCGGCCACATCGCTCAGTTCGGCGGCGCCACTACCGAATACGCCATCGACTGCGCACACGATCAAGTTTGCGCTCTGGGCAGCTGCTCGCCTGCAAGCCTGACCGCCAGCAGCTTCACCTGGAACGGCGCCACCTGCTACGCCACGAAGTAGCCGGGAAAACGCTTCGCGAGCGCGAGCGAGCTCGGTCGGTCGTAGCGATGGCGTTTGGAGATCGGGTGCGTTCCGATGACACTCGGGCCGGATGGCCCTGACGCGGCAGCCCGATCCGGATCGCTGGCGGTTCTCGCGTATTTCGCACGGCGCGATGCGCTTCTGGAATCCTCTGCCGGTCGACGGGCTGTTGGCGATTCTCCGTGAGCTGCCGCTGGGCGTCGCGAGCGAGGTGCTCGACTACGGATGCGGCCCGGGTGAGCTCTCGCGCGAGCTCGTGACCCGATTCGATGCGCGGATTACTGGTGTCGATCCGAACGAGGAGGCGATCTCGCGCTGCCGCGCCCAGGTGCGCGGACGATTCTTGCAGGAGGAGTTTCGACCGGAGCGATTTGCCGCCGGCTCGTTCGACCTGATCGTGAACGTCGGCGCGTCGCGCGGGATGAGCGCGCTGCTCGACGAGGTGTTGCCGTTGTTGCGGCGTCCCGGTCGCCTGCTCGTGGGCGACACGTACTTTCAGCGAGCGCCGAGCGTCGAGCTCTCGGGCTTCTTGGGCGTCGCCGGCGAGCGGGTCCCGACGCTCGAGGATCAGCAGGCAACCCTCACGAGTTGCGGGCTCGTCGTGGAGAAGACACTGCTGGCCACGGCGAGCGACTGGGATCGTTACGAGGACGAATACGACTCCAACATGCTCGCGTACCTGGCGGCGCACCCGGACGATCCGAGCTCTGCCTCCTTCGAGCGCCGGCGCCGCGAGTGGCGAGACATGTACCTGAAGCACGCAAGAGGTACGTTGGGCTTCGCCCTCTACCAAGCTCGACTGGGCGCGCGATGATCGTGTATTCGATGGGCGTGCGAGGTTGCTTTGACTCGAACCATCGCGGGTGACCTGCGCGTCACCCAGCTGACCGTCGACGAAACCATCGCTCTGCGTGATTCGTGGCGTCGGGTCTATGCGCGTCCATTGAAGCGAACGCACGGCGTCTGGCACCGCGGCAAGTACGACTGGCACATCTTCAGCCAGCGGGACACCTACGCGCTCGAGCGCGAAGAAGCGCGCGCTGCGTATCACGCCCAACTCTGCAACGAGTTGCTCGTCATTCCGAATGACAAGCACCGAGCCGGCTACCGCGTCGTCACGCACGAACCTGTCGTGCCCGACGAAGAGGACGTCTACATCTTCCCGCCAGACCTGGCCTGGACCATGGTGTTCACCCACGAAGACGGATGGCTCGGACCGTACTTCTCGAAGGCGACGTGGGTGGACGGACCGCCGGCGAAGGTCGAGATGAAACCCTCGAAGAGCAAGGGCAAGGGCAAGGGCAAGCGACGCAAGTAGCCGGCGAAGTCCTGGGCACGCGGTCCTTCTCTCGTCACGCCTCGCCGAGGAACACATCCCATGCCCGAGGGTGCCCGAGGGTGCTCGCACCTCGAGCCCAATGCGACCGGCGCACCCAGCCGCGCGAACCGGACAGACCGCGGGGGCGATCACTGGTTCCGATGCCGGCTCTACGGCGACGCTTGAGTCCTCACACGAGCGAGTGGACGATGGGTCCCAAGTGGAGTGACGTTGGAGGCAACATGGGACTGTTTTCCACACACTGGGCGGGCGAATACCAGGGGCACAAGATCGAGGTCGTCCGAAAGGTCGGCGGCCACGAGTTCGATCTGCTGATCGATGGGGAGATGGCCGACAGGCAGACGAGTCTGGCGAACATGGGCAAGCGCGAGCTCGAGGGTTCCCTCCACGTCGCTGGGCGCGACCTCACGGTCCACGCGGTGGGCATTCAGAATGCGTTCAGCGAAGCAGCAGAGGTCACGGTCGATGGTCAGCCCGTGACGATGACCAAGATCAAGTGACCGGCGCGGTCGCGCGCGTCGATTGCTCTGCTACGCTGTGCAGAGAAACGGGGGCATGCCGTGCATTTCTAGATCTCTCGTCTGGCGGTGGCGATACCACTGCTGATTCTGGCCAGCTGTGCGGACGACGACTCACTCGCTGGGGGTGGTTACCAGGACGCGGCGGCCATCGTCGATCCCAATTGTCCGACGGAAGGTGCCGTTCTCCACGAGCTTCTGGAGGGCGACTGCGCTACCGGGGCCGCTTGCCCGATCAGCGTCCAGTTTCTGTGCGAGCCCGGAGTGAAGTACGTGACGGGGCTGCGCGAGTATGCGTGCTCGTGCTCCACCGGAAAGTGGAGCTGCTCACTCACGAGCTCCGGCCTCAGCCTGAACCCTTGCGACGGGGGCGCCGTGGACGCGGCGTCGGAGTGAACCGGGTTCGCTGGAGCATCGGGCGCGTGCACGTCGTCCCGCAGGGCCGTCTGCTACGCTGCAACCAAGTTCCTATGGGTGGGTGATGTCCCGCGAACTGATTCTGGCTCGTCGAACCAAGTTCGTTGCGGCTGCGCTCGCCGCGATCAACGTCGTTGCTTGCAGTGGAGGAGGTGAGCCCAAGCCGTGCTTGGCGGCGGTCGGGGGCACCGGCGGCGAGCCGCTCGACTCGGGATCGGGGGGCAGCGGCGGAACGCTGAGCGACGCTTCCGAAGACACGAGCTCCGGCGGCGTTGCTGGGTCGGCTGGGTCGGCTGGGTCGGCTGGGTCGGCTGGGTCCGCTGGCACTCCGGCGGATTCTTCGATCGACGTGGATTCTGGCGACGCCGACGCGTCCACGGATTGAGTGGCCGTGCAGTGCGTGGAAGCGCCTGCGCGACCCCTCCGAACATGCGCGGCTGGCCGCGTTTTCGCTGCTCCACCAGGTCGCTTCATCGCGCTTGGGCGCGGCAGCTCGCGCGCTCGGCGAAGACCCATCGGAGTTGGTTCGTGGGGCGGTCGTGCGGGTCGCGCACGAGCACTCGAGCCAACACCGCGACGAGGTGCTGGGGAGCGCGCAGTGCGGCTGCTTCTACTGCTGTCAGGTCTTCCAGCCGACCCGGATCGCCGAGTGGACCGACCGAGACGCTTCGGGAGAAGGGCAAACGGCGCTTTGCCCGAGCTGCGGAATCGACAGCGTAATCGGCGACCTTTCCGGGTTTCCGATCTCGGTTTCGTTCCTGCGCGAGATGAAGGCGCACTGGTTCTGACGGGAGGCGCAAAGGATGCGACCACCCGGACCTCCGCTGGCGACGATCCGCTGGTACGATGAGCTCGTGCTCGCGGGGAGTTGGGTGTAGTGGCCGACGCTTCTGCACGCGCGATCACTCACCAGAAGGGGACCTCATGAATCTGCGAACCATCGTGCTCTTCTCGTTGCCGCTGTTGGCGGCTTGCGTGATCTCGACCGGTCCGGACACACGCACTGCGACCAGCGGCCAGATCGGTTGTCCTGCGAACGAAATACAGATTCGCGATAGCCGCTCCGAGCAGAGCTCGAGCTCGTGGACGGCGACGTGTAGAAACCGAACCTTCTACTGCACGTGGACCAGCGGCGCTCAAGGGGGCGGTCAAACCTCCTGCAGGGAAGCTCTTGCGCCGGCGCCTGCCGCGCAGCCTCCCGCGGCCCCGGCGCCAGCGGCCCCGGCGCCAGCGGCTCCGCCCGTTGCGCCTGCCGCGCAGCCCGCGCCCGCCGCGCAGCCCGCACCCGTCGCGCCTGTCGCACCAGCTGCGCCTCTCGAGTGAGCTGCCACGCACGCTGTTTCTGCGCGCCACCGGGCTTCAATCCGCGAGCTGTTTCACCGTCGTCTGGTACGATGCCTCGGGGTGATGGAGGGTGAAGGCCCGCCACACGCAGGGACAGAGTCGTGAAACTCCGGCACGGTGATGTAGAGGTCACAATTCTCGACGGCGCGTACGTCGAGCGCGGCGTGCCGACGCCCGAGGCCGAACGCTACTACACGGCGCTTTGCTCGCGACTCGACGAATATCGCAGGTTCGCTGCCGAACGGCTCCTCGCTCTGTACAACGATACGTGGTTCCACGACGAGATCGGTCACCTCGACTTGGCGGCGTTCGCAGCACGACTGGCGAAACCTGCGGTGGTCCTCTATGACCAGCCAGGCGTCGCCGCGGTGTACTTCCACGACGGCGACATCTTCGGCGGGCACGCCATCGAGATCTCGATCGAGGGCGAGACTGCCGTCCAGGCGGAGCTCGTCGGGTGAGGCAGCCGCTGCGAAACGCGCGCCACGCAAACGACGAATTGCGGAACCCATGGCGTGGACCGGCTGCGAGCGACCCGTAGCGCGGGTCCGGCCGACTCCGCTACCATCCGCCCGATGCCTGCCGTGAGTCGGAAGAAGAAGGTCCAGAAGAAGCCCGCGAGCCCAGCCAAGAAAGCGAGCCCGCCAAAGACGAAGTCGCCTTCGGCGTTGATCGACGCGCGGATCGCAGAGCTGGGTGATTGGCGGGGCGAGACGCTGCGGCGCGTGAGGGCGCTGGTGAAGTCGGCCGTGCCGGGCGTGGTCGAAGAGTGGAAGTGGCGCGGAGTGCCCGTTTGGTACTGCGACGGGATGATCTGCACCGGCGAGACCTACAAGGCGGTGGTGAAGATGACCTTTGCTCAGGGGGCGGCGTTGCCGGACCCAGCGCGACTCTTCAACTCGAGCCTCGACGGCAACGTGCGGCGTGCCATCGATTTCCACGAAGGAGAGAAGATCGACGAGCGCGCGTTGAAAGCGCTGCTGCGGGCCGCCGTGACGTTGAACCAGACGAAAGCGCGCAAGACGTGAGTTCACGCGGGGTGGCGAGCGTAGGCGTTGCCGAACACGGGAACTCCGCGGAGCTCGTCACCGTCGCGCGCGATCGCAGACTCCTCGATCGACGGCGCATCGACCTCACCGAGTCGGATTTGCCGTCGCACCCCCACCACCACGAAGGGTCTTGGGCCGTGGGACGCTATCTTGGTACGCCGGGCGCTCGGGCCGTTTCGTTGGAGGAGGCGGTGGCGCTCGTCGAACGGGTGCGGGAGTCGGCGGCGCGGGGTGCGCGCGCGAGCCTCGACGCGCTCGCCAAAGCCGTGGACGTGCCCATCGTGAGCATCGCGCTCCGCGCGTGCCCTACGCTGCCTCCGAGCATCGAGGAGTGCATCCGCGACAATCGGGCGCAGACGGTCGCCGACTCGGTGCTCTATCGAAAGGCGCTGGCGACTGCGGCCGAAGCGCGCGGTTGGTCGATCCATTGGTACGATCCGAAGCAAGTGTTCCTCGAAGCGGAGGCCGGCTTGGGCGGGGAAGACGTGCAACCGTTCTTGCAGGCCATGGGTCGTACGCTCGGGCCGCCTTGGCAAGCCAGGCACAAGTTGGCGGCTGCCGCCGCGCTCGTGGCGTTGGCGGAGCCGACGGCGACGAGGTGATGGTCGATGCGCTCGAGTCGCCGCATCGTGGGAGACATCGGAAAGCTCATCGAGCTCTTTGCGCCTCGCTGTCAGGATCGCGAAACACTAGACGTGCTCCGCGCGTTGCTCGGAGAGCCCGGACGTTGGCGTGAAGCCCACGATCTCTTCGGAACGATTCGGGACAGGACGCTGGCGGCCGAACGCGCAAACGACCGAGTGCGGACGGCCCAATACCTGTTCGAAGAGGTGTGTGCGCAGAGCCTCTTCAACCTGAGTGGTGCGCCGGCTCCGTTCGACGCGGATGCTCCGTACTGGATCGTGCCCAACGCGTTCGCGCTGGCGAGGGCGCTCGGAGTTCTGCCGGAGAAAGTCAGCGAGATCGTGGGCGCATGACGGGCGACGGGCACTACTGGAATCGCGAGTGCTTCGAGGGGCTCGTTGCGCTCGCTCACGAGCTTCGGGCCGACCGGCGGCTCGCGGAGCTCGCGGAGTATTGTGAGCTCCGAGAAAAGGGAGTCCGCGGGCCGGCGTTCGCGGCGCTCGATCGCTTCATCGAGGCCACGTTGGCGTTGCCCGAAACCGAGCGGCGCGAGGTGGTGCTCCGCGTGCTTGCGGCGCACGAGCGGGTCCCCGCTGCCCACACCTTCCTGAGTCAGCCGCTCCGCGCGCGGCTCGTGGAGCCGGTGCTCGTTCGGTGGAGCGAAGCGGAGCCGGCCTCGGCCATTCCCGTGACCGAGCTCGGGCTCTTGCGCAGAGAGCGTGTGCTCCTCGAGCGTGCGCTCGAGCTCGACCCGAGCAGCGAGCGTTTGCGCTTCGGCCTCGCTGCGCTCGATCTCGCACACGTGGATTTCCTCACCCACCATCTGGTCGAGGGGCGGCTGCTCGGTGCGCCAGAGGACGCAGAGAGCGCCCTCGTCGAAGCCGAACGCCTCGTGTCGGGTGTCACCCAGTGCGAACGGAAGGTGGCGCTGCTCGGCGAGGTCGCGAGCTTCCGGGCCCTGCTGGCCGATTTCGCCGAGTACTCGTCGGATCCGCGCGGAGCGTTTCCCGACTGGTGTCGCGAGCGCGGGCGAGAGCACCGCTTCTTTCACGTCGTCTACTACTCGTCGCGCTGAAAGCGGGCTAGAGCTCGGAGAGAAGGTTGCCTGTCGTGGAAGACGCGAGCACTCCGTCCCCCGCCGCCGCCGTCTTCCGCACGCTCAGCTTCCGCATGACCGCGCGCGAGGCAGAGCGACTCGAAAACCGCCACCTCCTCGTGGGGCTCGCGTGCACCTGGGTCGTGGGGATCGGACGCTGGTGGGACGATCCCAAGGCGGGCCTCGTGCAGCACCTCGGGCTCGGTTCGGTGTTGTACGTGTTCGTGCTCGCGGCGCTGCTCTGGATCCTGGTGCTGCCCCTCTGCCCCGAGCGCTGGTCGTATCGGATGGTGGTGACCTTCGTGTCGCTGACGTCACCGCCGGCGCTGCTCTACGCCATTCCGGTCGAGCGCTTCTTTCCGATCGACGTGGCGGGACAGATCAACCTCTGGTTTCTGGCGGTGGTCGCGGCTTGGCGAGTGGCGCTCTTGGTTCGCTTCCTGGTCAGCGTGCCCGGCGTCGGGAAGGTGAAGGGCGTGGTCGTGTCGTTCCTGCCTCTCGCCGCAATCGTGGCATCGTTGACCGCGTTGAACCTGCACCGCGTGGTGTTCAGCATCATGGGCGGCATCGCCGAGAGCGATCGCACGGCGCACGACGCGGCCTACTCGGTGCTGGTGAGCCTGACTCTCCTGGCGGTGATGGCGCTGCCGGTGCTGCTCGCGGCCTACCTCATCGCCATCGGGCACGGGTTTTGGGCGCGTCGACGGAGGCGGGACGAATGAGCGCGGGCGAGCGTGCATACGCGCTGCGCCAGGAGTTCGAGCGAGCGTTCGAGGAGCTCGGCCTCGGGGCACCCGAGTCGCTCTTCGTCGAGCTCGTCACCCGGTATTCGGAGCCAGTGCGCGCCTACCACGGCGTCCGGCACCTCGAAGCCTGTTTCGAGCTCTTCCGCGAAGTGAGAGACCTGGCGGAGCATCCCGCGGAGGTGGCGCTTGCGCTCTTCTTCCACGACGCGGTCTACGATCCCCGCGGGCACGACAACGAAGCCGAGAGTGCGGCGCTCGCGGCTTCGAGGCTCGCGGCCGCGGGCGTGGACCACGAAGTCGTCGAGCGAGTGTGCGCGCTGGTGCTCGCCACGCGTCACGCTCGGGTCGACGCCGACGGCGGCGCTTTGTCGCCGGACCGCGCGCTCGTCGTGGACGTCGACCTGTCGATCCTCGGGGCGGACACGGACCGCTACTCGCGCTACGAGGCCGACGTTCGACACGAATATGCTTGGGTGCCCGCGGAGCTGTTTCGCGCGGGGCGCTCGCAGCTCCTGCGGGAGCTCCTCGAACGCGAGCACATCTTCGCGACGCCCGCCCTCCGGCAGCGGTTCGAGGCCGCGGCTCGCCGGAACCTCGCGGCGGCACTGGCGGCCCTCGAGGCAAGGGGTGCATGATCGGGGCCCATGCCGCTCTTCGGACGCTCTGACGGGGATCTGGTGCGCGACCTGCCGCCCGTGCGGCGGATGATTCCGTACTTGATGAGCACGCGCTCGGGAGCCGTGGTCTTCCACGATGCGGTGTACGAAGTCGATGCGGCGCGGAAGTGGCTCGAGCGCTTCAACGAGAAGCGTGAGGAGCGAGCTCGGGCCACGCTGTTTCACCTCCTGATCTGGTCCTGCGCCCGGGCGCTGCACGAGCGGCCGGGGCTGAATCGCTTCGTGTCCGGGTCGCGCGTGTACCAGCGACGCGACGTGGCGATCTCGTTTGCGGCCAAGCGCGGCTTCGCCGATCACGAGCCCATCGTGACGCGCAAGCTCGCCTTCGAGAAGGGTGAGGGCTTCGCCCGCGCGGTCGACCGCATCGTGGGCGGCGTGAAAGAAGCGCGCTCGGGCAAGGAGGACCGCGCGGACAAGGAGATGAAGCTCGCGCTGGTGTTGCCCGGATTCCTCTTGTCGTTCGCCATAGGACTCATGATGTGGCTCGACCGAGTGAACCTCTTGCCCGCCAGCATGATCCGACCGGATCCGATGTTCGCCAGCTTGTTCGTGGCGAACCTTGGGTCGCTCGGCCTCGATCGCGTCACGCACCACCTCTACGAGTACGGCAACGTGAGCCTGTTCGGCGCCATGGGTGTCGCGGGACCCCGCGTCGTGCCCGGTGGCGACGGCACGCCCGTGGTGCGCGACACGGTGGAGATCCGCTGGAGCTTCGACGAACGCATCAACGACGGCTTCTACTGCGCCGCGTCGCTCTCGCTCGTGAAAGACGTGTTCGAGGACCCCACCCGCGTGCTGGGTGATCCCGAAGAGTGCGCCCGCGAGCTTGACAAGAGCGCGTGAGACGCGGACGAATCGAGCTCGAAAATGGCACAAGAGATCTACGTGAGCACCGACATCGAGGCGGACGGCCCGATCCCGGGACCGAACTCCATGCTGAGCTTCGCGTCGGCGGCGTTTCGGGCCGACAAGACGCTGGTCGGAACCTTCAGCCGGAACCTCGAGACCTTGCCCGGGGCGAAGCCGGATCCGAAGACCGAAGCCTGGTGGAAGACGCAGCCCGAAGCGTGGGCCGCTTGCCGGAAGGACCTCGTGGGCCCCGAAGCGGCCATGCGCGACTATGCGGCGTGGCTGCGCCAGCTGCCCGGCAAACCGGTGTTCGTCGGGTACCCCGCCAGCTACGACTTCATGTTCGTGTACTGGTATCTCGTTCGATACGCGGGTGAGAGCCCGTTTTCGCACTCGGCGCTCGACATCAAGTCGTACGCCATGTGCATGCTCGGGATCGGATATCGCGAGGCGACCAAGCGCAACATGCCGAAGCATTGGTTCGACGACGTCCCGCATACTCACGTGGCTCTCGACGACGCGCTCGGTCAAGGTGCGCTCTTCTGCAACATGCTGAACGAGTCGCGGCGCTCCGGTTCGTGATGGGCCCCGACACCAGCGTGTGGCTGGCGCTCCTGATCTTCTTGGCGGCGACCCTCTACTCGTCGGTCGGCCACGCCGGAGCGTCGGGCTATCTCGCCGCGATGGCGCTCTTCGGTTTGGCGCCGGCGGTGATGAAACCCGCCGCGCTGTGTCTGAACGTGCTGGTGGCCGCCATCGCCACGGTGCAGTTCGCGCGCGCGGGCTGCTTCTCGTGGCGGCTGTTCTGGCCGTTCGCGGTGGCGTCGATCCCGGCGGCGTTCGTCGGCGGGGCCATCACGCTGCCGCGACAGTACTACCAGCCACTCGTCGGGCTCGTGCTCTGGTTTGCGGCGTGGCGGCTCTGGGTCGGGCGTGGCGTGTTGCGCAACGACGAGAGCCATCCGCCGCCGGTCGGAATCGGTGTTGGTGCGGGCACGGGCATCGGGCTCCTGGCGGGGCTCACCGGTACCGGCGGCGGCATCTTCCTCACGCCGCTCATGCTGCTTCTCGGTTGGGCGGACCCACGTCGAGCCTCGGGCGTGTCGGCGGCGTTCATCTTGGTGAACTCCATCTCGGGTCTTCTGGGTCTCCTCTTGCATTGGAAGCCGCTGCCGAGCGCGATTCCGATCTGGGCGGTTTGTGCCGTGACGGGCGGGCTCATCGGGTCCCACGTGGGCAGCCGGCGCTTGCCGAGCTCGACGCTGCGGCGTGTCCTCTCCCTCGTGCTGGTGGTGGCCGGAGCCAAGCTCGTCGCGTCGATCCGCTGAGCTCGGTTCGCGCTAGCCTGATCCCGTGGACATTGCCTTCTGCCCCGCGACCGCCGCCGACGCGGCCTATCTCGAGGGTCTGAACGAGCGCGCCTACCGCGAGCTCGGCGAGCGGCACTACGGGAACTGGGACTCGGCGTACCAACGCGAGCGGTTTCGCAACAAGCTCGCGAGCGCGAGCTTTCGCCTCATCCAGGTGGACGGCGTGCGCGTGGGTGCCGTGTGGACGCTGGAGCAAGACGGATTCTCGGTGCTTCGCGACTTGATCCTGGAGCCCGAGCACCAGCGGCAAGGCATCGGATCGCGGGTGCTCGCGCTGGTGACGGACGAAGCCGATCGCGCACGCATGCCCATGCGGCTCCACACCTTGGTCAGTAACGCCGCGCAGCGGCTGTACCTCCGACATGCTTTCGTCGAAACGCGCCGCGACGAAGACTTCGTGGACATGGCGCGGGACGCGGGCGGGTGGCGATGGCGCTTCGCGGGATCGCGCGGCGAGGGCGACACGCTCGTGCTCCATGGCGAAGACGTCTGGCGCAAGCGCTGGCGACCGATCCCCGGGCTCGTCGCTCGGAGCTGTGAAGGGGTCGTGATCTCGACGGCCTGGCCGGTCTACGAGCTCGAGCCCCAGGGCTCCGGAGGAGAGCTCAGGTTGTTCGCGGCCGGCGAGCTCTCGGCGAACGTGTGGGGTTTCGCTCTGCCGAGCCGCGGCTGAAGCGGAGAACGCTCACTCCTCTTCGACGTGGTGTTCTTTGACCGGCGGCTCCACCAAGAGCAGGCCTTCGACGAACAGGAGGCCGGAAAAGTGGGGCGTTGCGACGTCGACGCGATCGCCGACGTGTTGCGGCGAAAAGCGGTAGCGACCGTCCAGGCCGAACGCCAGCGAGAACGCGCCCATGGGAACCGCGGCGCGGAGCCCCAGCGTCCCGAAGCCCGTGACCGTGGTGTGCGATTCGACGTTGAACCACTCGCTCCCGCCGAAGAGCACGGCACCGAACAGGTAGCGACGAGAGAAGGGCGCGCCCCAGCCGAAGCCAGCGCCCAGATCGTAGAACAGCGTGGCCTCGCCGCTTTTGGTGTTGCCGAAGCGAGCGGACTCGGCGAGCTGTAGCGACCAGGGACCCCAACCGACCCCGATGTCGAGCCGCGGTCCCAGTGTCGGCTCGAGGGGCGCACCGAGGAGCTCACTCACGAGCGCGAGCCCGATGCCGCCGCTCTCGACCAGTGGTTTCGGTGGTGGTTCCGGGGCCTCGGCGCGTTCCCACGTGGGGATCTCATGGGGCGACGTGGGAATGGGGCCGCGGCGTGCGCGCGGCTTGGGAGACTTGCGCGCGACCGGCTTGCCGCGCGCGCGCTTGTCGATGGCGTCGAGCAGCGCTTCCACGAGCTCGGTGTCGGCAGGCACGTCCAGGAACTCGGCGGGTGGCCCGTTCCACACGACCCACGCGCGCGAGTCGTTGCACGCCACCAGGATGGACTTGGGGCTTTCCGCCGAAGAGCGCAGGACGAGCTTCACCCGCGCGCGGAGCTCGTCGGCGTGCTCGGCATCGAGGCGCGGGCAGGCGACGTCGATCTCCGCCGCGCGCGCGGACGCCGCAGCGAGCCCCACGCCGAGGAGCGCCCAAGCGAAGACCCCAATCCGCACGCCCCCGAGCCTCCCTCAGGTCGAGGGCGTTGAGAAGATGGCTGGTGCGTGCTCTCGACTCACTGGGCCGGGCACTTGCAGTAGGGATCCTTCTCGGCCTCGGCCGCGCAGATCCAGTCCCATTTGCCCGTGGACGAGCAGCAATACGGGTCGCGCTTGCACACCGCCGTGGCGCAAGTACTGCACCCGTCCGTGAGTGCAGCGCCGTCCGTACATTCGCTGTGCGCGCACTGGCCCTTGCCATCCGCGCAGACGCCGCGGCAGATGCCCACGGTGTTCTGGGCTTCGGTGACGCACTCCTCGGTCCAACCCTTGGCCGGGTCGCAGCAGTCGGGTCGGAGCGAGCAGATGGCGGAGGAACACGTGCTGCAGTCTTGGGTCAGGGCGCCGCCCGGCGTGCACTCGCTGTGGTTGCAGCTGCCCTTGGGCTGGCAGGCCGCGGTGCGCTCCTTGAACTGCTTGGTCACGTGAGCCAGGCAGACTTTGCAGAAGTCCACCATGGCGTCTTTCATGAAGCAGGTGAACTGGGGGCGATAGACGTTGTCGGGGCAATAGAGCGCGCCCTTGTACGCGCCCACGGTGCTCGGATCTTCACCCGTGGTGGGCAGCTGAACGCCCTTGGTCATCATGGCTTCCCACGGGTAGGGGCTGCCGAGCGCGACGTTGGGGCCTAGGGGCTCGTACGAGTTCGGGTCGCACGTGCCGTAGTCGTATTCGTCCTCCAGATCCCAGAGCGCGTGGCCGATTTCGTGCCCTGCGACGCGGCCTACGGAGGGGTGCGCCGAGAAGATGTCGAGCCGCTGAGAGGCCATGGCCGCGCCGGCCCACTCCGCGGTGTTCGCGATCATGAGCACGACGTCGGCTTTGGTTTCGCTGCGCGCGCCCTCGAGCTTGGCCAGCGTTTCGGCCGGGACGTCGGGGCGCATCCAAATCGCGCGGCGATAGTCCGGATCCGCGGGATTGTATGGGTGTTCGACGCGGAACGCGGTGTCCTTCACGATGGGCACCTGGGCGTCGGAGAGGCCCGAGTCGTTCGAGACGAAGAACTTCCGGTAGACGGAGATGTACTTCCAGTTCTCCTTGAACCCGGGGATCGTCTCGAGCACGTCGATCATCGACTTGGCGTCGGTCTGGAACTTCGACTCTTCCGCCTTGGTGTAGCCCTCCGCAACGACCAAGAACGTGTACGCCGTGCAGGCTTCGGTGGGCTTCACCACCTGTTCGCTCGGTCCTGCCTCTGCGCCGCCCGCGCCGCCCACGGGGGCGCCGCCCGCGCCGCCGGCCGGCGCGCCACCCGCCGAGGTCCCGCCCGCAGGTGTGCCGCCCGCGCCTGCGGCTGCGCCACCTGCACCACCCGCGCCGCCCGCTGCGCCGACGCCCGCGTCTGCATTGGGCTCTCCGCCCGTGCCGCTCTGACCTCCGCCGAAGAGCATCTGGATGAAGATGCTGAATGGGTTCTGATCGGCGGGACCGAGGGGCTTGCTCTGACCCGAGCTCGGCGATGGCACGATGGTGAACCAACCACCGGTGTTGGGGAGCTCGATGTCGAACACCGTGACCTTGGCGCTGACCTGCTTCGGGTTCGCCTTGCCATCGGGGCCGAACTCGCTCTTCGCTACCTGAGGATTGCTGATCTTGCCGGACGCGAGAACCTTGCCCGTGTCGCTTTCGAAGCGCCACTCGAGCATGGGCTCGAGGGATTGTTTGACGGGGATGGTGGTCGGAGACACCTCGTGCAACCCCACGAGTTGAACCTTGTCGGCCGTGAGCATGAGGCTCGCGACCACTCGCGCCGGAGCCTTCGGAGTCGACGTGGTGCCGCCCGCGCCGCCTCCTCCTCCGCCGGGGTTCTTGGGGGAGGCGTCTCCGCCTCCGCAGGCGAGGGGAGCGACGGCCGATAGGGAGACGAGAGCGACGAGCTTTCCGAAGTGAGCGCGCAGCATGGGACTTTCCCAGTATACGAACCCAAGCGCCGGTTTTCTCCTGCAAAACCCGCGCTCCATCGAGGTTTCTCTGGTTCGAGCGATTCGGACCGATACGGACCGATCCCGCGGGGGCGCTGGTTCGACTAAGATTGAAGAAAGGTGGCCGAGGTGTCTCAGCCGGACCCGACCGTCCTCGAGGCCAGTCCGGAACTCACGGTGCTAGCACCACCGCCACTCGATCGTGTGTCCTCGCCACCCGACGATCGGGTGTCGCGCGAGGTTCCAGCGAACCTCTTGCCGCTCCTCTATCGACAGATGCGGAGCCTTGCCGGCCCGCGGCCCGATCTCGACGACCTGGTGCAGGCGGCCGCGGAGCGCGCGCTCCGCTCATGGAATCGCTTCGAAGGTCGTTCCCAGATTTCGACTTGGACCTATGGCATCGCGTTCCGAACACTCATCGATCACGACCGCTGGTATCACCGCTGGCGGCGCCGTTTCGCTTTCAGCGACGACGGCGACGTGGAGCAGGCTCACGCCGTCGACACCGAAGGGGACCTCACGGAGCTCGAGCGCGCGCGGAAGCTGCACCGAGCCCTTGCGGAGCTGCCAGCCGGAAAACGTGCGGTGGTGGTCTTGGCTGAGCTCGAAGGGCTCAGCATGAAGGAGGTTTCCGCGATCGTCGGAGTGAACGAGCGCACGGTGCGCTCCCGCTTGCGCGACGCGCGGCAGAAGCTCGTGAAGCTCCTGTCCGACGACCCCTTGTTCGAGGAGGCGCAGCCATGAGCGCGCGAGAAGAACGGATCTTGAGCGTGGCGCGCGCGACGTGGCGCGCCGACCAACCGAGTGAAGAGGAGCTCGCGCGCGCGGCTCGCCGGGTCGAGCGGCGAATGAAGGCCAAAGGTCGACCCAGACCGGCTCGACGACACACGCTCATCCTCGCGTTCCTGATCGTGTTCGGCGGTGCGCTGGCCTACGCCGCGAGCGGCGGGCGCGGCTCGTGGTTCAGTGAACGCTCCCCGTCGCCCGAGCGAAACATCGAGCGTAGCGTGCAGTCCGGGTTGGGGGTCGTGGTGCCGACTCTGCCCGCGCGAGGCAAGACGTTCGCGGCCCCGAGCTCCGCTGCTGGCAGCACTCTCGCCGAGCCGTCGCCCGGCGCGCCCGCCGCGAGCGCGGATCGCGTCGCGTCCGGGTCGAGCACTGGCGCGAGAGCGGTGCCCGCTCCCGCTGCGTCGTGGCGTGCGGTCGACGAGGCCCTCGATGCAAAAGACGACGGGCGCGCCACCAAGGCTCTCGAAGGTCTCGCCAAGTCGACCGACCCGACGACGCGGGCCAAGGCACGCCTCGGACTCGCGCAGCTCGCGCGCGCCAAGGGGGATTGCGCTGGCGCACAGCGCATCGCAACCGAGGTCGCCTCCACGCCCGGCGTGGACCCCAGCGTGGTCAAACGGGCCCAGTCGCTTGCGGCCGAGTGTCAGTGAAGGGTTCGCGCGCTCGCGGCCACGGAATGCGGGCCGCGGGCTGAGTCGCAGCTCACCATCCACGATCCCCACCACCTCGTTCGGTCCTGCCCGGAGCACGTCGCCGGTGCGATCGCAGCCGAACGTCAACGACCACTCTCGGCGGGCGGAGGCAACGGCAACGTGGGCAGCGCGTTCACATTGGATGAGTCGCTCGAGCGCAGGCATTGGTGCGGCGCTGTGTCGATGACTCTCGCCGGGCGTCAGCAGGGGCAGCCGGGCGTGCACGGCAACGGGCATGGCCCGCCGGGTGCGGGCGGCAGGCGAAGCGGAGAGGCGTAGCCGAAGGTCAGTCTCAGACCCACACTCGCGAGCTCGAGTGAGCCGTCTCTCGGGTCCATGGCGGGCGACCAGAGCAGGGCCGCGCGCACGCGCAGCGAGAGGTCGCGCGTCGTGAGCATGGCGCCGGGGCCGAGCTCGAGACGCTCGAAGGTGCGCGCTCCGTCGTCGTCCAGATCCAGGACGCCGAACACCGGGCGCGCGACGACGAAGCTACGAAACGTCGGCGCGTCGTCCCCGAACCAGACGGCGACTTCCGGCGAGACCGCGAGATCGCTGGGGCGGGCGGACTCGCGGGGAAAGAACACCAGGTGCGCCGTCGCGCCGAGCCAGGCGCCCACGCCGTCGGTGACGTAGGTGTCGAAGACGCCGCCCAGTGCGCCGTCCCACTGCGCGCGATCGCGGCCGACCAGACCGAACGCGCTCGCATTCAACTCCCACTGCTCGGTGGCCAGCGCCGTGCCGGGCGTGAGCACGATGGCACACAAGACGGCACGAGCGAGCCTCACCACGTGCTCACCGTCAGGTAGTGATCCGAGTGAGGCGTGGAGTGCGCAGAGAACGTCGCGCCGGTGGGCGTCTCTCCCGCCACCAGGTGATGATCGATGGCCTTGTTGGCGGTGGTGCGAATCGGGCGGCCTGCGTGGACGCGCGCGTTGATGTCGTACCAGACGGCGTTGTTGCCCATGCCGATGCGGATGAGGCGGGTGTAGAGCCGGTAATCGGCGCTGCCGTCGTCCGAATACGCCGTGATCGAGTCGATGTTGAAATCTCCGAGCACGACGCAGCGCGCGTTCCAGTTGTGATTGATCCACTGCACGCACGAGATGATGGTGTCGATCCAAGCCCAGCGGTTCTGTCCGAAGCGATCGTTCGAATAGTCGTGCATGTGGGTCGCCACGATGGCGCGCCGCGGACGACCGCTCGGTTCGACGAGCGCTGCCAGCACGCCCTTGTGTGCGAGCGAATCGGGGATGGCGCCGCCTCGGTATTCCACGAAGAAGCAATCGCGGACCGGCGCAGCCACGCACAGCACGAGGCCAGAGCTGAGCGGCATGCTGATCACGCCGGGCACGCGCGGCACGAGGGCGCGGAAGGCGCCGGTGCCTTGCCGGTAGATGTCGACGTTGGTGCGCGCCGTCGCCGTGGCGCCCGAGCCCAGGTAGGCGTCGAGCACGGCGTCCCGCTGCGGCTCGGTCCACACCTCCTGGAAGGCGATGGCTTCGAGCGCCGGATCGGTGGCGGGCACGATGCCTTGGGCGAAGGCGACGGCCGGACTCACGTCTTTGCCGCCGATCCCGAACAGGTTGAACGACGCGACTTTCACGATGACCGTCCCGCAGGCTAGCGCTTCCGGGGACGAGGCGCGCGCGTGGCATGAAGAGACGCGCCCGCCACGTTCGGTACTCCGCCATGATACGCTCGAAGCGTGCGAGAGCAGGCGGAACGGACATGGGGCGTCGCGCAGCTCCGCGCGGAGTAGGAAGCGCGCTTCGTATCGGGTGTCGAGTACTGTGGGAGGTTCTTCGCGGGCGAATCCGAGGCGCACAAGGCGCTCTACAAGCTGACGTCGCTCTTGGAGGCCGACGGGTTGCCCTACGCAATCATCGGTGCGTTCGCCCTCCTCGAGTACGGACACCGCCGCGTCACCGTGGACGTCGACTTGGTCATGCGCGAAGAGGACCTGCAGGAGTTCAAGCGACGCCATCTCGGAAAGGGCTACGTGGAGCGGGTCCCGGGCACGGGAAAGCTGCTGGACACCGAGTATGGGGTGAACGTCGATGTCCTGAGCGCCGGCCGCTACCCCGGTGACGACAAGCCGAAGCCAATCGCATTTCCGGATCCCGCGACCACGGCAGTGCGAGGGGAGCGCTTCGCGCTGTTGCCGCTGCCTCGCTACGTCGAGCTCGAGCTCGCTTCAGGCATGGTCGCGGCGCATCGGGGCAAGGATTTGGTCGACATTCAGGAGTTGATCAAGAGCGCCAAGCTCCCGCGTGACGTTTCGGCTTCGCTCGACCCATGGGTGCGCGAGAAGTTTCTGGAGCTCTGGGAGCTGGCTCAGGTCGAAGATCCGTTCTGAGCCCTCCGACGGCCGACCGGAGATTCCGGGCGCCCCGCTTGCCCCCTACCCGACGCCCCGAGAGCGCGCTACACACGCGCGCCCATGGATTTCATCTTCACGATGCAGGGGGTCACCAAGGTCCACCCCCCGGACAAGAAGGTCCTCGAGGACATCACGCTGGCGTTCTTCCCAGGCGCCAAGATCGGCGTGATCGGTTCCAACGGATCCGGCAAGAGCTCGCTCCTCCGCATCATGGCGGGGGTCGACAAGGACATCTACGGCGAGGCCAAGCCCCACCCCGGGATCAAGGTGGGCTACTTCGCTCAAGAGCCGGAGCTCGGAGATGCCAAGACCGTGCGCGAGGCGGTGGAAGAGGGCGTCAAGGAAGTGCGCGGCCTGCTCACCGAATTCGAAGAGCTCAGCATGAAGCTCGGCGAGCCCATGAGCGACGACGAGATGACGAAGCTGCTGGAGAAGCAAGGCACGCTTCAAGATCGGATCGACGCCATCGATGCCTGGAACATCGATCAGCACGTCGACGTCGCCATGGAGGCTCTCGAGCTTCCGCCGCCCGACGCCGAGATCAAGAACCTCTCGGGTGGCGAGAAGCGTCGCGTGGCCCTGTGCCGCGTGCTCTTGAGCGCCCCCGACATGCTGCTGCTGGACGAGCCCACGAACCATCTCGATGCCTCCAGCGTCGCGTGGCTCGAGCGCTTCCTGAAGGAGTTCAAGGGCACCGTGGTCGCGGTCACCCACGACCGCTACTTCCTCGACGACGTCGCAGAGTGGATCTTGGAGCTCGATCGCGGCCGCGGCTACCCGTTCAAAGGCAACTACTCCGGCTGGCTCGAGCAGAAGAGCGCGCGCCTGTCTCAAGAAGAGAAGGCCGAGAGCGCTCGCCAGCGCAAACTGAAGGAGGAGCTCGACTGGGTGCGGGCTTCGCCGCGAGCGCGCCAGGCCAAGAGCAAGGCTCGCCTCGCCGCCTACGAAGAGCTCTTGAACAAGAGCGCCAAGGGCCCGGTCGACCCCACCGAAATCAGCATCCCGCCCGGGCCTCGCCTGGGCGAGCTGGTGATCGAGGCAGATCAGCTCAGCAAGGGCTTCGGGGAGAAGCTCCTCATCGACGAGCTGAGCTTTCGCCTGCCGCGGAGCGGCATCGTGGGGGTCATCGGTCCGAACGGCGCCGGCAAGACCACGCTCTTTCGCATGCTCGTCGGCCGCGAGACACCCGATGCCGGGGCCTTGAAGATCGGCGAGACGGTGAAGATCAGCTACGTGGACCAGAGCCGCGAGTCACTCAGCGGTGACAACAACGTCTGGCAGGAAATCTCGAAGGGTGAAGAGAAGATCGAGCTCGGGAAGCGCGAGGTGGCGTCCCGCGCCTATTGCTCTTGGTTCGGATTCAAGGGGAGCGACCAGCAGAAGAAGGTCGGGAGCCTCTCGGGCGGCGAGCGCAACCGGGTGCACCTGGCGAAGCTCTTGCGCGAGGGGGGGAACCTCCTTCTCCTCGACGAGCCGACCAACGACCTCGACGTCGACACGTTGCGGGCACTCGAGGAGGCCCTGCTGGAGTTTCCGGGTTGTGCCGTGGTCATCAGCCACGATCGCTGGTTTTTGGATCGGATCGCGACCCACATCCTGGCTTTCGAGGGCGATAGCCACGTCGAGTGGTTCGAGGGGAACTACCAGGCCTACGAAGAGGACCGAAAGCGCCGGCTCGGGGTGGACGCGGACCAGCCGCACCGCATCAAGTACAAGAAATTGCGGGCGTCCTGAGGCTCGAGACTCAATGGTCGGCGAAAGAAGCCGTTCCATTGGGCACGGCCAGCATGTCGCTCCCTGTGTTCCAATCCGACGGGGAACCGCTCGCGTCGAGCTCGCGAGTTCGAGAGACGCCCGTCGGTGACGCCGGCGAGCTGGTGGGCGCCCGCGTCGGTAACTACGTGATCGAGCGTCCTCTGGCCCGCGGCGGCATGGGCGCGGTGTTCGTGGCGCGCCACCCGGCGCTTGGTCGCGAGGTGGCCGCCAAGTTCCTGAGCCGGGAGCTGAACGCATTTCCCGAGCTGACCGCGCGCTTCCTGGAAGAAGCCCGCCTGACGGCTGGCCTGCGCCATCCGAACATCGTCGACATCTTCGACTTCGGCGAGCTCGACGGCCGTTTCTACTACGTGATGGAGCTCCTGCGCGGCCAGGACCTCGCGAGCTGGATGCGCGGCAGACACTTCCAGGCCAGCGACCTCGTGCCCTACGTCGAGCAGATCTGCGCGGCGCTGGACGCCGCCCACGGTGCGGGCATCGTGCACCGCGACCTCAAACCCGCCAACGTGTTCGTGCTCGAAGGCGACGCGCTGCGCCTGAAGCTCATGGACTTCGGTGTGGCCAAGCTCCTGGCGTCGACGGATCCGTCCCAGACGCGTCGCGGTCAGATCCTCGGGACGCCCACCCACATGGCCCCCGAGCAGGTGCTCGGTCAGGTCGATCGCATCGTGCCCCAGACCGACCTCTACGCGCTCGGGGCGATCTTGTACGAGATGCTGGCCGAGTGCCCGGTGTTCTGCGCCGACAACGAGGTCATGCTGATGCTGATGCACGTCAGCGCGCCGGCACGTCCGCTGACCGAATACGCGCCCGACGTGCCCGACGGCGTGGCGCGGCTCATCGAAAGCTGCCTCGCCAAAGACCCACAGGCGCGACCGCCATCTGCGAGGGAGTTCGCCCGTGCTTTCGCCGAAGCGGCGCGACACTCGGCGTCGACCGCAGAGCGCCGCGCGCTGGTGCTCGACCTGCTCTCGGAAGATGACGGGCTCGGCATGGCGGCGACGGTGGCCACGCCCGCAGCGCCCGTCGTGACCGCGCCTACGCCCGTTCCCGCGGTCGAGAGTCTGGACGAGGCCGTGGCCGAGGCCGAGGCGGCGGTGGACAAGAAGGTGCTCGGGCGCCTCCTGGCCAAGATGCAGCGGAAGGGTGATTTCCCCGCCTTCGTGAAGAACGTCACCGACATCAGCAAGAAGGCCGAGGTGCACGGCGACTACTCGGCGAGCCACCTCTCGGACTCCATCCTGAAAGACTACGCGCTCACGGCCAAGCTCTTGCGCGTCGTGAACTCGGGCTTCGCCGCGCGCTTCGGCGGGAAGATCCACAGCGTGCAGTCCGCGGTCGTCATTCTGGGCTTCGACCGCGTGCGTTCCATCGCCCTGTCCATCAGCGTGTACAAGGTGCCCTCGCGGCGCGAGGAACGTCCCGAGCTCCGTGACTCGGCCATCCACGCCTTGGTGAGCGGCGAGATTGCTCGCACGCTGGCCATTCGAGCCGGAGTGAGCGACGCGGAGAGAGCACAGGTAGCGGCGCTATTTCGCGATCTCGGTCAGCACCTGGTGCTCCACTACCTACCCGAAGCGCATCGAGAGATCGTCGAGATCGCGGAACACGAGCGCGTGCCTGCGAAGTCTGCGGCGGAACGCGTGCTGGGAATGAGCTACGCAGCGCTCGGTGTCGCCGTCGCCGAGCGCTGGCGGTTGCCCGAGAGTGTGGTGCGCTCCATCGCGGCGCCATCGATTCCTCCCCGGCGCTTCACCAGCGACGACGAGCGACTCGGTGCTCTCGCAGCCCTGTCGAGCGAGCTTTGCGCCACGGTGGCGAAGGCGCACCTCACCGACGTGGAAGACGAGATCGCCGCGCTGCTCACCCGCTTCGAGGACCTGCTGAAGGTGCACCCCAAGGAGCTCCCGGCGTTGCTCGAAGCGGTGCGCGAATCCATCTCGCAGCGCTACGCAGCGCTCGTCGGCACTCAGGCTCCGAAGACGGCGTTCTTCCGCGGCGCCGCCCTGCTCGATGCCGGAGAGCGGCCCGAGCCTGCGGCCAAGCTCATCGCGCGCAGCATCGTGCCGATCCTCACCGGACCACCCGCTCCGCACCCGGATGCGGATGCTCACGTCGATCCGACCCGCGCGCTCCCCAAGGTGGTGAAGCCTCTCGCTCTCGGCCGCCTGATGGCACCTTCCGAGCCGTCGCCCTCGGCGCTCGAAGACAGCGAGATCGGCCGGCGGGTCGCGCAGCTCCTGGCCGAGGGTCTCCCCGCCGACGAGCTCATCGACAAGGCCCTGGATCTCTACGTGGAAGTGCTGGGCTTCCGCCGTGCGGTGCTGCTCGTGCCGAGCAACGACCAACGCGAGCTCGGCGTGCGGGCGGTGCAAGGCGAAGACGCCGAGCTCGTGGCGCGCGAGCTCTCGGTGCCCATGGGCTCGCAGCGTTCCAACGACGTCTTCACTGCAGCTTGGTATTCGGGTCGCGAGCTCGCCATCGAAGACGCATTCGACGCCAAGTACACGGCGCGCATCCCGCGGCGCTACTACGAGGTCATCGGCTCCCAGGTGCTCGTCGTGCACCCGTGCCCCGGCAAGAGCGGCAGCGTGGGGATCGTCTTGGCGGATCTGGACGCGGCCGACGCGCTGCCCTCGCCCGAGACGCGTCTCGCCACCGAGACGCTCCGCGCCGGGATCGGCACGGCCCTCGCGCGCTCGCACCGAGTGCCGAGCCGACCGCGAACTTGAGACCGCGTCAGGGTCGGACGATCCAGGCGAGCTCGGTGACGAAGGACGTTCCGCAGTCGCGAATGCGCTTCGGGGCGTCGGCCTCGGAGCCGTTGGCCGCGACCACCTCGATGTGGTTGCAGCCCATGGTCTCACCCCACAGGTACGCGACGTGACTGCCATCCGGCGACCAGGCCGCGTTCGTGCCGTTCCGCGACGCCACCTTGATCGGGTCGCTGCCGTCGAGCTTCATGCTGAAGAGCGCGCTCTTCTGGCTGGTGTCGGCGTAGAGGATGCGCGTGCCGTCGGGGGAGAGCACACCAGACGAGGCGGCGGCCTTCACGATTTCGGGCGCGCCGCCCGGGAGCGCGCGCTTCACGATGCTGCGGTTCTGTGAGCCGCCCGAGATCTGAATCAAGGTGTAGAAGAGCGTCTGCTCGTCGTCCGTGAGCTGGGGGTGGAGCTCCATCGTGGTCGGTGTCGAGTCTTCTCCGATGCCGAGCCAACCGAGCGAGCCCGTGAGCGAGAGCCGGCCGACGCGATAGGTCTTGTTGCCTCCGCTCTGGTTGAAGTCGCGGCGCCGGCACACCAAGATCCCGTCGTCTTTCGGCGTGAACGAGTGGCATTCGTCGTTCAAGTTGCCGTAGGCGAGCACCGACGCGGCTTGCGTCGCGACGTCGTAGAGCCACGTGTGCTGGATGGCGTCCCCGATGTCGACGCCATAGTGGGCGGACTGCGCGGGGTCACCACAAGCGAACGCGATCTTCTGGGTGTCGTGGGAGACTCCGAGGCTCCAGATGCGGTACGCCTCGAAGACTTTGGTCTCGCCCGAACCGTCGGGCTTCATGCTGTAGAGCGCGTTGGGCTGGGGTGACCAGTCGTTGAACAGGATCTGTTCGCCCTGAGGCAAGGCGCTCACGGCCGAAAACTGAATGTCCCCCGGCGTGGGAGCGGTGACCGGAACGTCCGTCGTGACGTCGCTGGCGGCGTCTCCGGCGTCGCCACCCGATCCGCTCGAGCCGCCGACGGCGGCGTCGCTGCCCCCCGAGCCTCCCGTGCCGGCGCTGCCGCCGGCGTTCGAACTTCCGCCGTCGTCGTCACTGCCACACGCGAGCGGCAGACCGGAGAGCGCGAGAACCGAACAGAAGGCGAGGACCTCGGGCTTCATGGCGAGCGAGCGAAGCACGGGAGAGCGGCTTCGCGCAATCGTGTCTTCAACGCTCGACGGCTTCCAGGTAGCCGCGAAGCTCGGCTGCGAGCAACTCGCGTTCGTGAGCCGAAAGGAGCGCCCAGCCCGAGAAGCGCGACAAAAACCGACTGCTGTCGAGGCCCCGCCGCTCGAGCTTGCGGAGGCGCTCGGTACTTTCGGCGAGCAACGCGCGCCCGGCGTCGTCGTTCCCATCTCGATAGACGGGGCCCTCGCGCTCCAGGGCACGGATCTCGTCGAAGCGCCGAGCCAGCACGGGATTCGTGCGCCGCATACCCTCTTCGAGCTCGAGCTCTCGCGCGTCGCGCGCGGTGAGCGTGGTCACGTAGTCTGCCTGCTCCAGGGGCAAGTCGGCGTTGCACTCGCGGCAGCGCCGGCTCGTGTAGAGAAAGCGCCCGCGGCCGAGCGGCACCATGTAGAGGTGCCACGCGCGGTGATGATCCACGAGCTCGAACCAACGGAGGTCGAGGCACGCGGGGCAGCGATCGACGACGCAGCCTCGAACGCGTTCGCGGTCGGTGGAGCCGAAGACGACGAACACTAGCTTCCGCCTTCTCGGCCGGTGAGCAGCACGAGCTTGCCGACGCTCTGCCCCGACTCGATGCGCTCGTGGGCACGCGCCACGTCGCGGAGGGAGAAGGTCTCGACCGCGTGAGGTGAAAGCTTGCCTGCCGCGAGCCACTCGGAGAGCACGCGGGTGCCTTCTTCGAGCACGACTCGACTGTCGAACAAGTAGGAGAGGTTGAACGCCATCACGCTCTTGTTTTGCTCGGTGAGATCCAGCGGATTGAAGCGTGGCGTGCGCATCCAGTCGAAGGCGAGCTTGCCCCAATTGGGCTTGCCGCCCGTCTTGGGCATCATGGTGTGGAAGCCGTAGATGACGAGGCGGCCGGCCGGCGCCAGGTGGCGGAAGCTCTCGCTCAGCGTCTCGACTCCGTTGGCATCGAGCACCACGTCGTAGCCCCCGGGGGCTGCCCGCTCCGCGGCGGCCCAGAGCTCTTCCGTGCCCTTGTCGATGACGAGATCGGCGCCGTGGCTTCGCGCAGCCTCGCGCTTGTGTGCACTGCCGACGACGCCGACCACGTAGGCTTCGCGGAGCTTCGCGATCTGCGTCAGCGCGCCGCCGACGCCGCCTGCTGCCGAGTGGACCAACACCTTCATGCCGGGTCGCAGCCGACACAGCTCTTCGAGGGCGTAGTAGGCCGTCAAGAAGACCGCCCAGAAGCCCGCTGCCCGGGCGTGGTCGACGTTCGGCGGCAACGGGAACAGTTGGTGGCTCGGCACGCAGACTTCGCTGGCGTAGGCGCCGAAGCGAGTGACACCATAGACTGGATCACCGATGGAGAGACCCGCGACCGCCGAGCCGAGCTTGCGTACGCGTCCCGAGAGCTCGAACCCCGGAGTGATGGGCCAGCCGACGTATTTGCGTGCGGACGAGTAGAGGCCCATGCGCACGATGCAGTCGGCGTAGTTCACGCCGATGGCGTGAACGTCGACCAAGACGTCGTTCGGTCCCGGCTCCGGAGAAGGGTGCTCTTCGAGCACGAGGCGTTCGTAGGAGCCGGCGCGGTGCACCACGATCTTCTGCACGGCGCCCGCATAACCCCGCCCGGCGGAAATGGCACGAGCCACTACGCCGAACTTGCGTGACCGCGCCGAATCGGCTCGGCAGAACCTGCTCGATCCGGGCGAGCCCCCGACCTTTTGCGGCATTTTCTGGCATGGACCAGCCCTTGCTCTGACGTCCCTTCGAACTCGGAAGGAGACCTCGGATGATTCGCACGAATACCTGGCTCATGGCTCCCCTGCTTCTCGCGCTCTTGGCCTGCAAAGGAGGTTCACGGAGCGACGTGAGCGCCGAAGGCACCGGCAGTCGCGCCACGGCTGCCCAGGCTGCGAAGGGCAGCGATGACGAAGGCGCTCAAGTGAACGCGGAACCCGCCAAGGCCGGCGGAGCGACGAGCGCCAAGGGCAAGGCCGGGATGGTCACGTTGACGATCGTCGAAGGTCGCTCGGGCGTCGACAAGGACACCGGCTTCCTCCACATCATGGGCATGATCAAGAACGACACGTCCGGTCACATCGGTGCCCCCCGGGTCGCCATCGACCTCTTCGACGCGGACGGCAAACCCATCGGCGTGAGCTCCATCGCAGCTGCCGACGGTCACGGCGAGAGCGCACTCGGCATGCGCACCAACGTGCCTCCGGGTGAGATGAGTCCGTTCCACTACATTCGCGACATCAAGAAGCTCGCTCGGCCTTACGCGTCCCACAAGCTCGAAGCCAAGGCCTGGCCCAGCGCCGGCAAGTTCAACCCAGTGGCCATCGACGTGAAGATCGACAAAGAGATGGTCGGCAAGACCGAGTACTGGCGCGTGACCGGCAACGTGAAGAACGATGGCAAGAACTGCATCAACCCGGCGGCGGTCGTCGCGTTCTTCGACGCCAGCGGCAAGCTCCAAGACACCTCCGACGGGCTCACGGTGTGGGACGTGAAGAACGAATGGCCGAGCGGAAGCTCTTTGCCCTTCAAGACGGGACCCAAAGACACCGGCGGCGTGATCGTGGACGCCAAGGTGTGGGGAGAGTGCGAACCGCCTTACTGACGCTCCGATTCCTGTACTCTCCGCCCTCGTGGGAGTCTTGGCGCTCGCTCTGGGGATCGTGCTCGGCTTCGCCGGCTCGATCCCCGCAGCGGGCCCGCTCCTATTTCTGGTCCTGGCGAGCGGGCTCGAGGGCGATCGACGGCGGGCGCTCGCGCTCGCGGCCGGCGGCGCGCTCGCCGAGAGCGTGTACGTCGGGCTCGCCTTCTGGGGTCTGGCGGAAGTCTTCGCGAGGCACGAAGGGCTCACGCTGTGGTTTCGGATCGCGAGCGTGGTGCTCTTGGCCGCGCTCGGCGCAGCCTTGCTGCGCCGAAAGGCGGCGAGCTCGCAGGCAGCCAGAGCGCGAGCTCGGAGCTTCGTGACGGGGCTCGCCCTCGTCGGTTTGAATCCGGCGTTCCTCGCGACGTGGAGCGCCGTCGCGGCGCTCTGCTACGGCAATCATTGGCTTCGCCCCGAGCGCGAGCACGTGCCCTGGCTCGCCGCCGGCGCGTTCGTGGGCGTGGTGGCCTGGTTCGCGGGTGTCGCCTGGCTCGCCGAGCGCTACCGCGAGCGTTTTCGTCCGGAAACCCTCGCGCGCGTGGTGCGCGGCTTCGGTGCGCTCCTCATCGCACTGTCGGGCTGGATGCTGGTGAGCTCGCTGCTTCGCTGATCAACGCGGGATGGCCACGAGCGCAGGGGTTGCTCCCACGGTTTTGCGCACGGCCAGCACCGTCATGTTGCTGGTCGAGCTCGGGGCATGGATCACCTCGACACTCCCCAGCGCGATCTCTTTGGGCGGAGTCGTGGCGTCGAGCGCAGCGCGCCAGAGGGCGCTCTTGCCGTTCGAGCGCACGACCCACTCGGCGAGCCCCGCCCGCGCCGTGGGACGCACCGCTTGATCCGAAGACACCGACGCGACGAGCACGTCGGGTCCGAGGAGCGCGGCGAGCGGCACCGCCTTGATGGTGTACTCTTGGAGCTTGGGCACCGGGTGCACCGTGGTCCACTCGAGGAAGCTCAACGTGCCGCTGGAGCCCAACATGGGAAATGCCTGTTTCCCGGGCCGCACGCGCACGGCGGGTGTGCCGGTGGCGCGCTCGACGACGATGACGTTGGCGAGGGTCGTGCCGTCACCGCCGTAGACGCCGCTCGGGTCTTCGGAGAAGTCACTCACGGCCACGTGGGTCGCCGAGACGTCGGCGAAGCGTTGCTGGCCCTTGCCGCCGGCGACGAGCTTCTGTGCCTTGTCGTTCGTGGTGTAGAGGAACACGTCGCAGTCCGAGTCGGCCTTCGGTCCGAGGAAGCCCGTGAACACGACGGCATCGAGGGTGGCGCGTGGCTCCACCGCGTGATCGAAGCTGCCCGCCAGTGTCTCGCTGTTGCCGCCGTGACGCACTCGCACGGCGCTCTTGCCGGTGACGTCGGCTTCCCAAGCCAAGACGTCGCCGGCCAAGGAAGGGCGGCGCGGATTCTCGCTGCTCGGCGCGATGGTGAGCTCGTTGCCCGTGGTGAGATCGCGAAGCTTCAGCGACTTGTCATTGGCCGAAACGTAAGCGAGCTGGCAGTCGTCCACGGAGTACGACGGGAAGCCGTCGAGGTCGACGTCCGCCACCGCGATGCCTTGTGCGTTCGTGAGGCAGCTCGGTCCGCCTGCGCTGCCACCGCTGCCACCGCTGCCGCCCGTCGCCGCTCCACCCGTTCCTGCGTTGCCACTCGCACCACCGCTGGTCGTGGCGCCCGTTCCCGAGGAGCCGCCGCTCGTGACGCCGCCGCCGGAAACCCCGGCGCTGCCGCCGCTCGACGAGCCGCCGCTGCCGGAGCTCGGCACGTCTTCGTCGGACCCACAAGCGAGCGCCAGAAACGCGCAACAAGCCCAAGCCAAGCTCTTCATGATCACCCTCCGGATGCCTTCGGCTCGCGCAGCCCGAGACGCACCATCTTCTTTTTCAAGCCCTGCCGCGTCAGGCGCAGGCGCTCAGCCGTGCGCGTGATGTTACCCTGCTCGCTCTCGAGGGCCGCCAGCACCTCTTCTCGCTCCTGATCGGGGCCCGCGGCGAGCTTCGGGGGCGCCACGGAGATCCGGCTCGCTGGCGTGTCTTTGAACGCGGCCCGCACTTCCCGCGCAAGGTGCTCGAGCTCGATGCGCGGCACCCCGAGGGCCGCCACTCGCTGGATCTGATGCTCGAGCTCGCGCACGTTACCGGGCCAGCGATAGGAGGCGAGAGCGCGCGCGGCGCGCGGGGTGACGGTGCTCTTGCGCCCCGTGTCGGCGAGCACGCGCTCGGCGATGGGGACGATGTCTTCGGGCCGCTCGCGCAGCGGAGGGACACGCACTTCGAGCACGTTCAGGCGGTAGAGCAGGTCGCGGCGGAAGCTGCCGGCATTCACTTCGTGTTCCAAGTCGCGGTTGGTGGCGGCCACGATGCGCACGTCGAAGGGGCGATCTTCGTCGCTACCCACCGGGCGGTAGCGCTTCTCGGCGAGCACCCGCAGGAGCGTCGCTTGGCGCATCAAGGGCAGCTCGCCGATTTCATCGAGGAAGAGCGTGCCGCCTTCGGCGCGCGCGATGAGCCCCGCACGCGCGCGATCCGCGCCGGTGAAACTGCCCCGCGCGTGGCCGAAGAGCTCGGCCTCGAACAACGAGTCCGGTACGGCGCCGCAGTTGATGGCCACGAACGGCGCTTTGGCGCGCGGCCCTTCGTCGTGCAGCGCGCGAGCGAAGAGCTCCTTTCCGACGCCGGTCTCGCCGGTGATGAGCACGGGCAAGTCGCTGTCGACGGCGGTGTCGAGCCGAGCGAGCGCGCGTTCGATGGCGGCGCTCTTGCCCGCGATGCTCGGGAACGCGTGGCGGCGGCCTCGACCCGGGAGCACCGTGCTCGGCTCGCTCCTCGCGAACTCGGGTTCACTCGCCTCGGGAGCGCGCGCAGCCGCCGCGGCCTCCGCGCGTGCAGGAGCGCCGAGCGCCAACGCCAAGCCCGCGCACACCCCCCAGCGCTCGACGGTCGTACGATCGAGGGCATCGAACGCGCCGGCCACGAAACGATGTTCGAGCACCAAGGCGGCGCGGTCGGCGCGCGAGCTCGTGGGGCTCAACACGACGAGCCGGGAGCCTCGACCGGCGCGCGTGGTGACGGTCGGCTGATTCGACACGCCGCCGGACGAGAGCGCGCGTTCGAGCACGTCCTTCGGCAGACGTTCCTCGGCGCCCTCGACGCGCATGCCGTCGATGTCGATGCCGACGCCGCTCTGGACGCGTCCGTTCGCGTCGAGGCAGAGTAGGAACACGCGTTCGGCCGCGCTCGCTTCCACCACCCAACGCGCGAGCGACAGGGCGGCTTCCTCTCGATCCGCGCTCTCTTGGGCGGTCTTGAGGAAGCTCCAGAGCTCGCTGTCTTCGGTCATGCTGCGATCCGAAGAGTAACCGCGACCCGTCACCGAGGCGAAGCGCCGCCGCGCTTCCCCGAGCACGGCCAGGGCCCGCGCCTCGGGTTCTCCGAGGCCGGCCGCCCGTGCGCGGCGGATCGCGCGGATCGCGGTGCGCGCGGCCAGTCGCCGGTCGGCGGGCAGCGTCACCAGGTGGGCCCGCGCCGAGAGCGTCGCCGAGCGCGCGCCGATGAAAGCGTCGCTCTCCACCAGTTCGGGGTCCACCCGCGCGATCTCCGAGAGCGCGCGGTCGCCGTCGCCCTCGAGCAGCGCGAGCTCGGCGCGCAGCAGCGCGAGATCGGCGTGCACCGGCTTCGGAACGATGTCGCCGAGGTGCTCGGCCTCGGCGATGTGGCGTTCCGCGGCTTTGGGATCGGAACGCCTCACGCACACGTCGGCCAACGCTGCCAGGCACCAGCCGGCGCCCGAGAGCTGGCCCAAGGCGCGGCAGGTGGCGACTCCCTCGCTGAGCGCCGTCTCGGCTTGGTCGTAGCGACCGAGCTGCCCGAGCGCCAGCCCGAGGTTCAAGAGGCACGCCCAGGTTCCACCGCGGTCGCCCAGCGCACGCTTGGCCGCGAGGGATCGTTCGAAGGCGAGGCGCGCTTCTTCCAAGCGGCCGCGATACAGCGCCACCACGCCCCGGTTGTGATCGAGCCGCGCGACCTCTTCGGTGTCGTCGACGACGCCGGTAGAGAGCGCGGCCATGGCCTTGGAGAGCGCGTGCTCCGCTGCGTTCCAATCCGCGCGGTAGAGGGCCAACGACGCCAACGTGGAGTAGGCGAGACCGAGCTGCCCGGTGTCGCCGCGGTCCTTCGCCAGCGTGACGGCGCGCTCGGCGAGCGCGAGCGCGGCGTCGCGGTCTCCGGCTCGCGCCTTCTGCTCCGCGCGTCGCCGGAGAGCGAGCACGGCGAGGTCCGGTTCCTGCGCGGCGGCCTCTTCGAGCCAGCTGACGAGCTCGGGGTGGAGCCCTGCGCTGCCGCCGCCGCGCGTCGCGCGATCGAGAGCCGCCAAAGTCTCGCGTGTGCGCTCGCGCGGATCCGCGGCCAGTGCCAGGAGCGCTTCGGTCTCTTCGGAGCGCAGGCCTTCTTCTTTGGCACGCCTGGCAGCGAGCGCGAGGAGAGCGCTTCGCCTCGTGGGCGGACGCGGCGCTGCAGCGAGGCACGAGAGCGCGTGCGCACCGAGCATTGCGCCGCGATCGAGCACCGCGCTCGCGAGGGTGTCCACCACGTCGAAATCGGCGAGCGCGTCGGCCAAGTCGCTCACGATTTCGCCGTGCACCATGGAGAGCTGCACCTCGCTCGCCGTCACGCTGCGGCGGATGAGCCCCGCGCGCGAGAGCTCGGCGAACGCCTGCTTCACGGCCGTGGCTCCGAGGACGCGCGTGAGCCAGTCCTCGTTGGCTCGACCTCCCAGGACCGCGATGCTGCCCAAGGCGCGACGCGTCGGTGCGCTCAGCGTGCGCACGCGTTCGAGGGCTGCGGCACGCGTGAGCGGCGCCTTGCCGAGGAGCGCCACCAGGAAGCCCGGATTGCCCTCGCTCGCGGCGCTGAGCTCGGGCGCTCGGGTCTCGTCGACCCCCAGCTCGCGACACAGCTCGCGCACGCCGCGCTCGTCGAGAGCCCCGAGCGACAGGGGCCGAGTGTCCGTGGGCGCGGTCCGCAGTGCACCGATCAGCGTCACGTCGTCCGGGTCGCGCGGCCGGCAGCGGAAGGCCTCGACGGCCGCGCGCACTTCCAGCGGGGCGCGATCGAGATCGTCGAAGGCCACGAGCAGCGGACCCTTGGGGAACGGTCGCGCGCTTTCGTTCCCACGGAGCCACGCGATGAGCGCGGGCATGAAGTTCTGATCTTCGCAGGGAAAACGCACGAGCCGCGCGGCCCTGCCGTCGAGCAGCGCCCGGGTCAGAAGCTCCGAGAGCGTGTGGCTCTTGCCCGATCCGGCGGGCCCCGAGAGGTAGTGCGCTCCGGGCGCGAGGGCCTGGAGGCTCGCGAGCTCGCGTTCACGGGGGCTCGCGCCGCTGGCCGCCGCGCGCTGGGCTCGCGTCCTCGGCGCTTCGGTGAAGGCCCAGCTCCTGCCGAGCCATTCGAGCGCGTCGCGCGCGTCCGCAGGCCGGTCTTCCGGGTGATCGGCGGCCAACCGATCGATGACGTCGCCGAGACTCGGAGGGATCCAAGGTGCGAGGCTCCGCACGGGGGCTCGCGCCTCCGCAGGACGACCCGTCGCGATGCTGAAAGCCAGCGCGCCCAGCGCGAACAGATCCGAACGCGGGCTCGGAGCTCTTCCGGCGAGGAGCTCGGGTGCAGCGTAGCCGTGGGTGATTGCCGTGGCACTCGATTCACTCCGCGCGCGCGCCACGGCAGCGCCGAGATCCAGAAGCGTGGCGCGACCGGCAGCCGGCACGCGCACGTGGGCCGGCTTCAGATCGCCGTGCAAGAACCCGGCCTCGTGGATCAGTCCGAGCGTCGTCGTCACTTCGCCCAGCAGGCGCGCCAAGCGCTCCACCCGCGCGCGCCCCTCCGGAGCGGCGAGCAGCCATTCTCGGGCATCCGGGCCGTCGATGAAGTCCTCGACCAGGAAGGGCGCACCCGTTCGTTCGTCGCGGCCGAGGTCGTGAGCGCGGACCAAGCCCGGTACGTGGAGCCGCGCGAGGAGCGCGAACTCGCCCGCCAGGAGCTCCTCTTCGAAGACCCCGGGTTGCCACACCTTGGCGACCAGGGCGCGCTCGGGAGCCTCGCGGTCGATGACCCGCATCACGACCGCCTGGGCGCCGCGTCCGAGGACGGCGCCAGGCTGGTAACGGGCGTGCTCCAGGCGGCTCATGAGTCGAAGGTACGGTCCTTGAAAGCAGGGGGCGATCCAGACGCGCAAGTAGCGAGGATTGCATGCAAGATTCAGAGACCTGGGTGGCAGTTACCGGTAACTCCAGGGAACGTCGCGCCTGGTCAGTTCCCACCCCAGCGGCCCGGCGCGCCCTCGCGCTCGGCGCGGGCTTCGTGGCGGCCAAGTGCGCGGTGGTGCTGTTCCTGGTCGCGGCTGGCGGAGGCCGCACGCTGGCCGACGTCGCGTCACCTCTCGCCCTGATCTACGAAGACGTGATCCTCGTCGCGGTGCTGTTTGGTCTCGATGCGCTCACGCAGCGCGCGACCTCGCCCGGGCAAGAGCGGGCACGCTGGCTCGTCGTCTGGGCGCTCGTCGCGTATTCGGCGTTCAACGTCGCGGTGGCCCGCGTGTTCGCCACGCCGCTCACCGTCTCGATGCTCGGTGCCGCTGGTGGTGCCCTCAGCGATTCGATCTTCGCCTACGTCACGCCCGGTAACGTGGCGGCCATCGCGGTCGTGCTCGGGCTCGCGGTGGGAGTCTCACGCTTCGAGTTCGGGACGATCCCTCGGCGGAGCCTCACCCTGCCCGGCGTGCTCTTCGCCGCGTCGCTGCTGCTCGGACCGCGCGCCGCCGCACGCGTCGAAACGCTGGGCTTGCACCGCAACGCCGCCGTCACGCTGGTCTCGACGTGGCTCGCACGCGTCGCGCCGCCGCCACGAGTCGCTGGACGCGTCGCCGAGCTACCGGCAGAGGGGCGCGCCCTCGACCTGACGCACCTCGCGGGAGCTCTGCGCGGTCGCAACGTGGTTTGGGTCATCCTCGAGTCGACCGCGGCTCAGTACCTGACGAGCTACGGCGCGAAGCTCGACGTGACGCCGAACCTGACGCGGCTCGCGGAGAACGCGCTGGTGTTCGAGCACGCGTACAGCGCATACCCGGAGAGCATCAAGGGCTTGTTTTCCATGCTGTGCGCGCGCTACCCGGCGGCCGGGACGACGGCCGCCGACTACGTCGCGGCGCGCGTGCCCTGCGCGCCCATCTCCGACTCGTTCCGGCGAGCCGGCTATCGCACCGGCTTCTTCCACTCCGGTCGCTTTCGCTACCTCGGGATGCAGGGCATCGTCGACGATCGCGGCTTCGACGAGCTCCACGACGCCGAGACCATCGGTGGCAAGTACAGCGTGAGCTTCGGCACCGATGACGCCTCTACCGTGCGGCGTCTCCTCGAGTTCGTCGACGGCTCGCAGGGTCGGCGCTTCTTCGCCGTCTACTCGCCCATCTCCGGTCACCACCCCTACAAGGCACCTGGCAACGGGCCGCGTCCGTTCCGGGAGAAGACCGAGAAGGACCGCTACCAGAACGACCTGTATTCGGGCGACGCCGCGTTCGGCGAGTTGGTCCGCGGGCTCGGCGATCGCTCGCTCCTCGAGAACACGGCGTTCGTCATCGTGGGCGATCACGGAGAAGCCTTCGATCAACACGAAGGCAACTTCGCGCACACTCTGCATCTCTACGAAGAGAACGTCCACGTCCCGCTCATCGTGGCCGCGCCGGGGCTCACGTTGGGCAGCGTGCGGGTGCCCCAAGTGGCGAGCCTCACGGATCTCGCACCGACGACGCTCGCGCTCCTCGGCTTGCCGCGACAAGACCTGCACGCAGGTCGATCGCTGCTCGAGCCCGAGCCCGGGGTCGCTCGCTTCTACACCGACCAAGGTCCGCTGAAGCTCGGTCTTCGCCAGGGGCGCTACAAGCTGATCCACGAGACCGAGCACGATCGCAGCCGGCTCTTCGACCTCCAGCGCGATCCGGGGGAAAAGCACGACATCGCCGCCGAGGAACCCGAGCGCACCGCGCGCTACCGCAAGCACGTCTTGGATTGGTCGAACGCCGAGCGCGCTCTGATTTCGCGACGCTGACGTCGAGGCACTCCTTCGCTACCCTCGGGCGCCATGCAGGCGCCGTCGGTGCTGATCCTGGGTTCGGGCTTCGCAGGCCTCGGCATGGCCATCGCGCTCTCGAAGGCCGGCCATCGCTCGTTCACGTTGCTGGAGAAGGCGGAGCGGGTCGGCGGTACGTGGCGCGACAACACCTATCCGGGTGCGGCTTGCGACGTGCCGTCCCACCTCTACAGCTACTCGTTCGAGCCGAACCCGCGCTGGTCGCGTCGCTATTCGGGGCAGCCCGAGATCCAGAGCTACCTCGAGCACTGCGCGAAGAAGTACGGCATCCTTCCTCGCGTTCGGACGGGGGTCGAGGTCACGCAGGCTCGCTTCGACGAGAGCAAGTCGCGCTGGCGGATCACCACGCGGAGTGGCGACGAGCACGAAGCGCAGGTGCTCGTGTTGGGCGCGGGGCAACTCAGCCAGCCCGTGATCCCGAGGATCCCGGGCGCCGAGAGCTTCGCTGGCCCTGCGTTCCACTCCGCGCGCTGGGACCACGCTGCCGACCTTCGCCAGAAGAACGTCGCGGTCATCGGCAGCGGCGCCAGCGCCATTCAGATCGTCCCGGAACTGGCCAAGGTCGCGAAGAAGCTCAGCGTGTTCCAGCGCACGGCGCCCTATGTCCTGCCGCGCCGCGACTACGCCTACTCGCCCGTCGCCAGGGCGGTGTTCGAGCGCTTTCCGGCCGTCGCCCGCGCCTATCGCGCGTACATCTACCTGTCGCTCGAGGCGCGCTTCTTCGCGTTCTCCAAGCAGAGCTGGCTCGCCGAAGCGCTCACGCGAGTGGCGAGCTGGCATCGCGAGCGCGTGGTGACCGACCCCGAGCTCCGCGCCAAACTCACCCCCGACTATCCGCTCGGCTGCAAGCGCATCTTGTTGTCCGACGACTACTACCCGGCGCTCGTCCGCGACAACGTCGAGCTGGTCACCGAGCCCATCGCCGGCATCGAACCGGGAGCCGTGCTGACGCGCGACGGGCAGAAGCATCCGGTCGACGCGCTGATCTACGCCACGGGCTTCGATTCGAAGTCGTTTCTGGGCAACGTCGAGATCCGCGGTCGCGGAGCGAGCTCGCTCTCGGAGACCTGGGCCAAAGGCGCCGAGGCCTACCTCGGGATGAACGTCCCCGGCTTTCCCAACCTGTTCGTGCTCTATGGTCCCAACACGAACCTCGGGCACAACTCCATCGTGTTCATGCTCGAGCGGCAGATCGGTTGGGTCATGGCGTGCCTCGAGGAACTCGGGAGACAGCGCGCTGCGGCCATCGAGGTCACATCCGAGGCGCTCGGCGAGTTCAACCGAGAGCTGGAGGCCGAGCTCGAAAAGCGTGTCTGGGCGTCCGGCTGCACGAGCTGGTACGTGAACGACGCCGGCAAGAACGAGAACAACTGGTCCGGCTTCACGCTCGAATACTGGTGGCGCACCCGCAGGCCGGATTTTTCGGCCTATTCGCTCACGCGCGCGTGACGAGCCTCACTTCGCCGGGCGGCGCCGCCGGAGGATCATCCCGTCCCAGCCCGCCACGACGAGCTCACCATTGCTCGAGCCCCAAACCGAGGTCGCGACGATGCCCGCCTGGTTCGTCGAGAGCTTCCACTCCTTGCCGTCGTAGTGGAAGATCGAGCCGCTCGATCCGACTGCCCAGACGTCTTTCCCGCTCTTGGCCCAGACGCCGTGCAAGAGCTGCTTCTTCGCGGCGGGGCCTTCGAGCCCTTTGCCGATGGGCTGGCAGGCGCGAGCGTCGCAACGCAGCGCGACCGCATCGTGCCCGACGACGAACGCCTCATTGGGACTCGTGGCGATGACCGCGGTGAGCCACGCGGTGGTGTCGGTCGGGAGCTTCTTCCAGACCTTGCCGTCCCAACGGATTGCGGTTCCGTTTTCGCCCACGGCAAGCACGTTGTTCGGGCTGGTGCCCGAGACGCCGTAGAGCCAGCTACTCGTTCCGGTCGGCACCGTCTTCCAGCTCTTGCCGTCGTAGTGCACGGCGGTGCCGTTGCGGCCCACGGCCACGGCGAAGTTCGCCGACGGGGCATGGACCGACGACAAGACCTCCGTGGTCCCGCTGGCCTGTGCGCTCCAGCGTTTGCCGTCGAAGTGCAAGATGGTGCCCTTGAGCCCCACGGCGAAGACGTTGTCTTTCCCGCTGCCGCCGAGCCCCGAGAGGTAGTCGGTGATGCCGGTGGTCTGAGTCGACCAACCTTTGCCGTCGTGATGCAGGATCACGCCACGGTCGCCCGCGACCCAAGTGTCGTTCTCGGCGGTGCCCCAAGTCGCGAGCAGGCGCACGTTGGTCGGGCTCGGATAGGTCTTCCACTTCCCGCCCACGCGATGGAAGGTGCGGCCACCCGGCGCCACCAAGAGTAGCTCGCCCTGCGCATCGGCCCAGAGCCCGCCGGTCTCTCCGCTGCCGAGTCGACCTTCGTTGGTCCAGACCTTGCCATCGAAGTGCGTCACCTCACCCGAGTCGCCCACGGCGTAGATCGAGTCGGGGGAGGGACCGAAGATCGTCCGCCGCGCCTCTCCACTGGCGGACGGCAGCTGATTCCAGCTCTTGCCGTCGAAATGGAAGATCGGGTCGCTGGGGCTGCCGCCCACGATGATCTGATTCGGACCCGTGCCGAACACGCAGCGGGAATAGGGCGTGGTGGGCAGCTGCTCCGTGCGCCAGCCATTGCCCTCGTTCTTCACCACGACGCCTTCGCGGCCCACCGCGACCACGAGCTTGCCGCTACCCCAAACTCCTTTCAGCTCGAAGCTGGTTCCCGACGGCTGCTCCGCCCAGGCCTTGCCATCGTACTGCACGAGCACGCCACCGCCGCCGACGGCGTATACGTCGGTCGGCGAGAGCGCCCAGATCGAGTTGAACTTCTTCTTTACGCCCGTGGGAGCCGACTGCCAGCGCTTCCCGTCGTAGTGCGCGACGCTGCCGTCTTCGGTTGCGGCCCAAATGTCCTCCGGCCCCGTACCGTTGATACTGGTGAACTCCGCGTCGGTCCCGCTCTCTTCCCGGGTCCAGGTCTTTCCGTCGTAGCGCAGGATGGTACCCGCTTTGCCCACGGCCCAACGCGTCGATCCCGCGCCCCACACTGCGTTCAGCACGTTGCCCTGAGGCAGCGGGCTCTCCCAGCAGAAGTCGTCGGACAAGCACAGCGGAGCGCCCGCAGCCAATGGCTCCGGCTCGAGGGTCTTTCCCGGACCGGGCGCGGGCCGGGCGGAAGCCACGGGCGTCGGCGTGCTCGCCGCGACCGAAGCGCTGCTGGCGGGCGCGGGAGCGCGATTGGGCTCGCACCCGAGCGTCGCGCCGACCACGAGAGCGAACACGAGCGTGAAGCGACACTCCGTCATCGGCGGCAGCCTAGCCGAGGGTTCCCTGGCCGGCGACAGATTCGCCGACCAGCGTCGCGCGAGCCTCACGGGGCCCAGAGTTGATGCTTGGGGTCGCCGTGGCACTTGTCGGAGTTGCACGTGGCCTTGTGCTCCTTGTCACTCGGCATGATCTTCTCGCCGAGCTCCGAGCGCATACGTGTCTCCACCGCCAGCCAGTCGGGGGCGGTGGAGCCAGCCAGCGGAATCGAATAGAACCCGTTCGCATCGGTGCAGGTATAGAGAAAGACGTTGGCGTCTCGCAGTGCGACCTCGATCTTGGACGCGCCTTTCTTGCCGCCCCACTCCCAGATCATGCCGGCCAGGAGGAACTCTTTGCCCGGACCGGCCGCGCCTCCGGTGGAGTGGCAGCTCAAGCACTCGGTTGCGACGTAGGCCGAGTGATCGGCAGGCGTTGGGTTCGGCGGCACACACGTGCCGTCGTGGACGCTGTGATTGGGAGGCCAGAAATCCGGCGGGCACACTGGACCGCTGGCGCCGCAGCCCGCGACACCGCCCGTGCCGCCGCTGACGCTGCCGCCGGTTCCTCCCAGGCTGCCCCCCGATCCGCCGGTGGTTCCGCCGCTGCCGCCGGTCGTGCCGCCCGATCCGCCAGCGCCGCCCCCGCCCGTCGCGCCCCCCGTGCCGCCGCCGCCGGTGCCACCTGCTGGCGTGAGGAATCCCGGGGGCTGCGGATACGTCGAGGACGCGAAGCAGGTCTTGGCGTCGATCCGACCCTCGAGCCACGAGATCACACAGCGATCGCCGCCCGAGTCGAAAGCGTGTCCGCCGGTGTGGCTCTCGGAGTTTCGTCCCTTTCGGATCAAGGTCAGCCGCTCGGGATCTCGACCGCCGTCTTCGAACACCCGTTCGAGGAGCTCGGGCTCGAGGCCGAGCACGGACGCGTAGTTCGCCTCGTGCTCGTCGACCGTGGTGAACGCTCCGCCCGGGACGTTGCTCGACGACAGGCGCATGCCCGTCCGGCCGTAGACTCGGAAGTTCCGCTGCGGGTGCCCGTGGCAGTCCAGGGCGCCGCAGCGCGCGACGAGCACGTCGCTCACGCGCCGGAATTCCTCGTCGCTCGGGCCGCGGAACGACTTCTGCTCGCTCGAGACCGAGCAAGCGATGGCGGCGCAGAGCAGCAGCGCTCGCCTCATGGGTCCTCCCACAAGTAGACGCGACCAGCGCGCTTGGAGTTCGCCGGATCCATGTGACAGGCCGCACACGATCTCTCACGGAAGATCGGCGTCTGCATGGCGGTGACTTCGCCCTGATATTCGAGCTTCACCCAGAGCGGGAATTCGAGCTCGAGGGCGCCTTCTTCCAAGAAGAAGTTGCCCACCTGGTTGCTCACGAGCGTCTGGCTCTTGCCGTGGCGGTCGAACAACACCACCCGGGCACCTGGCAGCGGCTCGTCGGAGCTCGCCCGCGCGTAGACGGTCCCGCCGAGATCGAAATACGGACGAGAGAGGCTGCCCTTCTGGTGACACCACGTGCAGGGAAAGCCCGCGCGGTGGTTGGGACCTTCTTCGTATGGCCCCGGGTCGGGCCCGAGCGAACGCGCTCGTTCGGTGAGGACCGGATCCTCACACGCCGTGAGCACGCCCGCGAGGGCGCAGATCGAGAGCAACCGCTTCACTCGAACCTCACCGAAAAGCCTGCCACGCCGAAGCCGCTCCAGCGATGGTCGATGTAGAGCGCGTCCTCGAAGTTCGTGTAGCTCCCCTCGATTTCCAGCGTCATAGACAAGCTGCGGGGGTCGGCTCCACCGACGTCGAAGCGCACGCCCGGCCCCGCCGTCGCGGACCAGAGCGGCCCGAGCTCGCGGTCACCGCTGCGAAACTCGGGCACGCTCACGCTCCCCGTGTTCACGCTGCCGACGTAGGCGCGCTCCCAAAACGACACCCCGGATTGGACGTGGAAGCGCAGGTGAGGCCAGAGGGACCAGCGTCGCGAGAGCTCGAAGGTCCAGCGGAGGTCGGAGCTGCTCGAGCGGAGGCCCCAGCTGTCCAGGTAGGCGCGATCCCACAGCACGAGCGTCGATTGCTCGAAGCGGTGAGCGAGGCGGCCGCTCAGGGCATAGCGCTGCCGGGTCTCCGGCAGCCGTTCCGTCACGCGTGCGGGTAGTCGCAGCGCGTCGACCTCTTCCACGGGCGCGCCCACCGGAACGCGGGGCGCGGTCGCAGCATCGAACAAGGGCAGCCAGCGGTATGGCTTTTCCTGTCGGCCCGATTCCAGTCCGAGATCGAAGCTCGGCGTGAAGACGGTCGCGCGATCCAAGACGAGCTCGACGCGTGCGGAGAGCTCGTGGCGATCGAGTCGCAGGGCGTACACGGAAAATGGAGTGCCTTTGCGCCCCGCGACGTCGTGCTCGAAGGAGTAGCCGAGCGCGAGCACGGCGTTTTTCCTGGCAAGATCCGCGCTGCCCTCCAAGCCGGCCACCCAGGAGACGAAGTCGGGCTCGACCGAGGTCGCGCCCCGCACGCCCACGCCGAGCGCGCGAGGCTTGTAGCGCGCCGCGAGCGCGCCGGCGTGGCGCACCTCGGTCCATCTCGGGCTCGCCGCCGAGACCACGTCGACCGACGCCGCCGACACGACGTCCACGAGGTAGCTCCCGTCCGCGGACCATCCGCTGGTCGGGGCGCGTGCGGACGCTCGCAGGGAAGGCGTGAGCACCGCGACGTGATCCGAATCGAGATAGCCGGCCACCTCGGCGCCCGCGGTCCAGCGCACCGGCGTGGATTGGGCGTGCGCGGCCGTCGTGAAAAAGACGGCGACTGCGGTCGAGCGGAGCAAAGGAAGAGCCACGGGCAGAAACCCGCGGCAGTCTAACGCGAAACCGTCGCTTCGACCGAGGCTTCGAGCTCGAACAAGGTTTCCCCCATCCGAACCTCGGGCCGCTCTCCGCCGCGCGGCCGGAGCTCGGGCGGGAGCAGCACCACGACGGTCGAGCCAAACGCGAAGTGGCCGATGCGCTCTCCGCGCGCGAACTTGCGGCCCACTCGGAACGGCTCTCTTCTCATCCATTGACTGCCCTCGAGGCCGTCGAGGTGGATGCCGCCGATCAAGCTCGCGCCCACCATCACGAGCAGGAACTCGTGACCGCGCCCGTCGCGGAAGCGCAGAGTCGCGCGCTCGTTCCGCTCGTAGACGCGCGGGATGTGACGGAGCGCGTTGGCGTTCTGGGGGAAATACCGGCCCGGGATCCAGCGCACGTCGATGAGCTCGGCGTCCATGGGCGCGTGCACGTGGTGGTAGCCGCGCGGCGTCAGGAAGATCACGGCATGCGCGCCGCCCGCGTAGCGGTCGAGGGAAAGCTGGTGGAGCTTGCCATTCACGACGCGGCTCGGGCTGAGCTCCTGACCCTTCACCCGCAGGGGCTGCGAAGGCTCGAGGCTGCCGAGCGAAACCAAGTTGCCATCGGCCGGTGCGACGAACCCCGGCCCCAACGGTCGCGCACCCGGACGCAGCCTACGCAGGAAGAAGTCGTCGACGGACTCGTAGCGTCGCGCTTCGAAGTCCCCGAGGTCGATGCCGTCGCGCCGCACCCAATGACGGATGGCGCGGTGCACGGCCCAGCCCGGGCGAGTCGCAGCCGTGAGCCGTGACACACCGCGATTCAAGAGCCGGTGGGGCAAGAAGGCGTAGCTTCGCAGGAAAGCCCGCGTGCGATGCAGGGCGATCATCGCGTGCGCCCTTCGAGCGTGACGCGCTTTGCCAGCACCCAAGAAACGATGCGCGAGCTGCCCGTGCGGCGCTTCCAAATCCAATCGTGGCGCAGCACCAGCGTGCGCGCGGCGGCGCGCTGGAGAACGCTGTCGGCGCCTACGAATGCCAGCGGCGCCACCACCAAGTCGCACGACGCATGCCGCTCGGGGTCGAAGCTCTCGACCCGGAACTCCACGCGGTGCAACGGAAACCCCAGCTTCGAGAGGTGGCGCGTGGCCGTCTCCACGTTGGCGGGCGAGCGGTCGATGACCACGAAGCGGGCTTCCGGCAGGAGCTCGGACAGCACCAGCAGCGAACGCGGGAAGAGGCCGCCACCCACGATGGCGACGCTTCGCGGGGCATGCGACAGGCTCGCGACCAGCGGAGCGGTGGCGCGCCGATGCGCTGCCAGGACGAAGCGTCGAACCGAGGTCGACAAGAGCGCCAGTCGTTCGAGCGCCGCCAGCACGAAACCCTTGAGCTCACCGCGCGACGGAACCAAGCCCGAGAAGCGCAGGTGGGGTGGCAAGCCGCTCGTGGGCAGCGTGAGCTCGCCGCGGCGGGCGGGCAGGCGTGACCAATGTTCGCGCGGCCACTGGTGGTGCTCGGCGTGATGCCCGTCGTTGAACCAGAAGAAGTTGTAGATACGCCCGTAGTAGCTGATACCCCGAGCTTCGCCGCGCACGTGCTCCATGTCCCCCTGCAAACGGCAGAGCCCCATCCCGAGAAGATATCCGGGAAGGTAGGCGCTGACGAAGAGCTTCGGTGCGAAGATCAGGAAGCAAGTCCAGGACAATGCGACGAGCGCCACTTCTTGCCGCAAGAGGCGCCGCGAGGGCCGCGGGCCCGTTGCTGGTTCACCCGCGTGGTGCCAGATGTGTCGCGCCTTCCACAGGCTCTGCGGCACGCCGAGGAGCAGCGTCAACCACAGGTCGAACACGCGATTGGCGCGGCGTGAGAAAAACAGCGGGTTATGCAGGTGGTTGTGCGAAACGGCGTTGGAGCACCAACAGATGCCGACGCCGAAGGCGAGTATCGCGACGAGCGACCCGGAGAGCCGGAAGCTCGCAGCCAGGGCGCACGCGGCCAGGGTGAATGCGCCCTGGAGCAGCGTCACGCCCACCAACCAGGCGTCGCGCGCGGAGTGGCGCCAGACGGACGAACGAGATTTCCGGGCTCCGAGAGGTGCGACTCCAGAGGCCGAGGTCGCGCCCGCGCCGGGCCACCACTCCGCGTGCATCGCCATGGCTCAGCTCCTCCGCCGCCTGAGGAAGAAGGCTGCGCCGAGGGCGCCGAGGGCCCACGCCAGCGAGGACTTGGTCGGCGGAGCTTCGCTCAAGCTGCAGCCGCCGCCGTCGTCGGAGTCGTCGCCACCGGCCTTTCCGCCCGTCGAAGCGCCGCCGCTCGAAGCGCCGCCGCTCGAAGCACCGCCGCTCGAGGCACCGCCGCTCGAAGCGCCGCCGCTCGAGGCACCGCCGCTCGAAGCGCCGCCGCTGCCCGAGCCCGCCGCGCCGCTCGAACCACCACCACCCGACGCGCCACCGCTGCCCGAGCCCGCAGCACCGCCGGTACTCGAGCTGCCGCCCGATCCACTCGTCCCGCCGCTACCGCCGTCGGTGCCGCCGTCGGGCTGACCGAGCAAGAACTTCTCGATCACCTGACAAGGCGTGAAGCCTTGCAGCACGCCGTTGGCGATCGGGTACTTGTCCGGGTTCTTGGGCGTCGACCCCGAGCTCCGCAGCGTCCCCGTGGGAAGAGTCTGATCACCGAGCCCGACGCACACGTCGTTGCCCTGGCTCGCGTTCTTCTCCACGTCGACCCACTCGTTGATGCAGGTCTTCTCCGAGCCGACTGGGCACTCGTAATAGAGATAGCCGAGCGCGGGCTCCGTGTAGCCCGTGTAGCTGGTCCCCGTGCTCTTGTCGTAGAGCATCGCGGCGCCATGGATCTGGATCTTCGTGGGCGACGTCGAGTTGGGCTCGTACGTCACCTTCTGCACTTTCACCCAGACGCCCGCGGGAGCGCTGGCGAGGGCGCTCGACGCACCCAAGACCACGCCGAGAGCGAGCGTCGCTCCCATCACTTTGCTGAACCTCATTCCTTGAACCTCCATCACGAGAGACAGGGGCTCTTGAGCAACGTCCAGGCCAGCGGAGGATCGTAAGGATTCCAAGCGGGTAGCTCTGGTTGTCACCCGTTCCGGTTACCGGTAACTCGCGGGTCCCCGCGGGGGTGCAGGCACGAGGCGACAGGTCTCCTCGTTGCTGTCGTCTGGAGCCCGCAGCTGGATTGGCGTTACTGACGCAATCCTCGGATTTCCATTGGCGGCACGTGGGTTGCACTCGCCGAATCGTCCGAGGGGTCGAACAGGGTTGGTTCCATGATGCGACGCTCACTCTTCTCCGCGCTCTCTGCTCTCGCTCTGCTCACGTCTTCGGTGGCGCAAGCCCAAAGCGGCGGCTTCGCCCTGGACCGCTACGAACCTTCGGAACGCGGGAGCGATTGGTTCGCGAACGAGTCCCTCGACCTGCGCGGCCACCTGCGGCCGGCGTTCGGGCTGGTCGGAGACTACGGCTACCGGCCGCTGGTGTTCTACGACGCCAACGGCGACGAGCAGGCGGTGGTCGTCGAGCACCAGCTCTTCGTCCACCTCGGCGGCGCGCTCGTGTTGTTCGATCGCTTGCGACTCGGAGCGAACCTTCCCCTGCTGGCCTACAGCAAAGGCGAGTCGCTGAACGTCGCCAACTCTTCGTTCTCGAGCGACAACAAGAGTAGCGTCGGAGATCTCCGGCTCGGTGCCGACGTGCGCTTGGTTGGGGAATACGGTGGTCCGTTCAACTTGGCGTTCGGCGTGCAGGCCTTTGCGCCCATCGGCAGTCAGGACAACTTCGCCAGCGACGGCAAGCTGCGACTGCGTCCGCGCCTGATGGCGGCCGGTGACGTCGGCTCCATCGCCTACGCGGCGCAGGCTGGCTTCAACTACCGCGCGAAGAACGACAACCTAGGCGCCGATGCGTTCGGGAGCGAGATGACGTTCTCCGCGGCCGTCGGTGTGCGCGCTCTGGACAAGAAGCTGATCGTCGGACCCGAAATCTTCGGCTCCACGGTGGTGAGCGACGGCGGGGATGGTGCGTTCAAGAAGCGCACGACGCCTGTCGAAGTGGTGTTCGGCGGAAAATACCGCGTGACCCCGGACTGGCGAGTCGGCGCGGCGGTCGGCCCCGGCCTCACGCGCGGCGTGGGCGCGCCCCAGGTCCGCGTGCTCGCCAGCATCGAGTGGTTCCCCGAGATCGAGAAACCCAAGCAGCCCAGCGATCGAGACAACGACGGGATCTTGGACAGCGAGGACGCGTGCCCGGACGTTTCGGGTGTGCGCACCGACGATCCGAAGACCAACGGCTGTCCGCCCGTGGCGGGCCCGGGCGACCGCGACGGTGACGGTGTCCTCGATCCGGACGACGCCTGCGTCGACGTCCCGGGGGTCAAGAGCGACGATCCGAAGAAGAACGGCTGTCCGGCGCCCGGCGATCGCGACGGCGACGGCATCATCGACGAGAAGGACGCCTGCCCCGACGTGAAGGGCGTCGAGAATCCCGACCCGGCCAAGAACGGTTGCCCGCCGCCCAAGGACACCGACGGCGACGGCATCCTCGACCCGGACGATGCTTGTGTGGACAAGCCCGGCCCGTCGGATCCGGATCCCAAGAAGAACGGCTGCCCGAAGGCCGTCATCGAGCACGGTGAGATCAAGATCTTGGAGCAGGTCCAGTTCGCGACCGCCAGCGACAAGATCCTCCCGGCGAGCGACTCCATCCTGAGCGCAGTCTTGAAGATCCTGCAGGATCATCCCGAGATCAGCCTGGTCAGCGTCGAGGGTCACACGGATAACCGGGGCGGGAAGGGGTATAATGACGGGTTGAGCAAGCGCCGCGCGGCGAGCGTCGTCCGCTGGCTCACCGGCAAGGGCATCGAGAAGAAGCGCCTCACGTCCGCCGGCTTCGGTCAGACGAAACCCATCGACTCCAACGACACCGACGAAGGCCGCCAGAAGAACCGCCGCGTCGAGTTCATCATCAAACAGCAGGGCGACAGCGGCTCGACCCAGATCAAGAGCAAGTGACGGAGCAGACGAACATGAAGAAATTCACCTTCTCGAGCTCATTGACGGCGGTCGCACTGGTTCTCGCGAGCACTCAGGCGAGCGCGGCCCCCAAATTGCGGGTCAAAGTCGACCAGAAGGGCGACTTCTTGATGATCGGCAACACGCTGGCCCACGACTGTCGCGCGGTCGTCCCTGCACCAGACGTCGGCACGGTGGGCGCCTGCGGCAACAACACGAATGACTCTGCGCCCGACGTCTACTGGCAGTCGCAGGCGCCGGGGGCCACTCAGGCGCAGGCCAACAACACCATCACCCTCGCCAATGCCCGGAGCACGGCAGTCCTCGCGCTGAAGGCTGGGGCGACGGTCTCGCACGCGTACCTGTATTGGGGCTCGCGCCGCGCGGGCACGACGGCGGACACGTCGGTCACCTTCGACCGGCCGGGTGGCTTCACCTCGACCGTCAACGCCACCGAGAGCTACACCGCGAACGCGGGTGGTGGCGAGGTGTACTACCAGTCCGTCGCCGACGTGACCGCGCTCGTCGCGGCCAACGGAGCCGGCGCCTACCGGGTCTCCGGAGTCGATGGCCTGTCGGTGGTGAACCTCGACCAGGACGTGAACTACTCGGCTTGGTACTTGGTGGTGCTCTACCAGCTCGCGTCGGAGCCGCCGCGCAACCTCACGGTGTTCGACGGCCTGGATCTGGTGACCAACGGCACCTCCCAGTCCGCTTCGCTCTCCGGGTTCTTGGTCCCGACTGCGGGCTTCGACGCCAAACTCGGCGTCGCGACCTTCGAGGGCGACCCGGACGTGAGCGGAGACTCGTTGCGTTTCGGCAAGGCGCCGCTGACCGCCGCCGACAACCTGAGCAACGCCCAGAACCCAGCGGTGAACTTCTTCAACAGCTCTCACTCGTTCTTGGGCGCGCCCGTGTCCACGGTCGGGGATCTGCCGCAGCTGAAAGGCACTCCCGGCAGCATGTCGAGCTTCGACCTCGACGTGGTCGACATCACGGGAGAGGTGGTGGCGGGTCAAACTTCCGCCGACATCCAGGCGACGAGCTCGGGCGACGTGTACCTCCTGGCGGCGTTCGTCACTTCGATCTCCACGTTCAAGCCCGACTTCTCCACGTCGGCCAAGAGCGTGGTCGACGTGAACGGCGGCAGCGTGCTGCCCAACGACGTGTTCGAGTACACCGTCGTGGTCACCAACACGGGCAACGATGCCTCCGTCGGTACCGTGCTCACCGACGTGCTCCCGGCCGGCGTGACCTACGTCCCGGGCTCGATCCAAGTGAGCGCCGGCGTGGGCGTCGGGGCCAAGACCGACGCGGCGGGCGACGATCAAGGCGAGTACAACGCCGGCACGAACACCATCACGGTGCGACTCGGAACCGGCGCCACCGCCGCTGCTGGCGGCACCCTGGCCATCAACGAATCGGTGACGGTGAAGTTCAAGGTGAAGCTCAACGCGAGCGCAGCGGGCACCATCGCGAACCAAGCGATCATCACCGCGGGCGGGCAGCAGGGCGCACCGCCCATCCCCACTCCGACCGACGGCAACTCTTCGACGCCCGGCCCCCAGCCGACCGACATCGTGGTCGGCTCCACCGACACGGACAAGGACGGCATCAGCGACTTCGAAGAGGTGGCGAACGGCACCGACCCGAACGACGCCGACAGCGACGACGACGGAGCGCCCGATGGCGGCGAGCCGCAGTGGAACAAGGACACGGACGGCGACGGCCTCATCAACGCTTTGGACCCCGACAGCGACGACGACGGGCTCTACGACGGCACGGAGCTCGGGCTCGGCTGCTCCAGCCCGGGCACGGACGCGACGCTCGGCCACTGCGTCGCCGACGCCGACGCGGGCGCCACCAAGACCGATC
>Ga0268298_10000432_pt1 | contig 53830 bp, 42 predicted proteins | sample WWTPWeurt_MetaG_FD_194462 | JGI IMG/M metagenome (GOLD analysis project Ga0268298, IMG submission 194462) | Activated sludge microbial communities from WWTP in Nijmegen, Gelderland, Netherland - WWTP Weurt | ecosystem: Engineered > WWTP > Aerobic digester > Activated sludge | place... | reverse complement strand
ATGAAAAGAAAGCCCTTATAAATAGAAATTATCAACACCATAATGGCATAGAAAATAATGTTGGGCTCAAATAAAAAAGGAATAAAGTGTATATAAACTATCTCAAAAATAATTCCACTTGTCCCTGTTGTAATGAATTAAACATTAAAGGGATTGGTATTATAAACCGTCAATTAAAAAAATTAGAAGAAGTGAGACTAATATGTTTTCGAACTGTCCTTGGAATGGCGGAATTAAAGGATTATTTAAAAGTGGACATTTTTCCTGGGCTTGTGATGACTGTATTGAGTCTAATAGAGCAATTGAAGCCAAATTTGAAGACCAAACATATTGTGATTATTCTCCCTATCTTGCTTATTTCGACAAAGAAATGGAATGCGAAAAATGCGGAGAAAATTTTATATTCGAGAAAGAAGAGCAACAATATTGGTATGAAGTACTATAATTCTGGGTACAATCATTTCCGAAAAATTGTAAAAAATGCAGGGAAATATTAAAGCAGGAAAAAGATTTGAATAACAAACTTTCTAAGATACTAAAGAATTTGAATAAAAACAATCCTGGAGAATTGATTGAAATTAGTCAACTTTATTTCGAAATGAACAAGTTTGAAAAAGGAAAATATTATGCTACTTTGGCTAGAAAAGCAATGCAAAAAAAAAGGAAAATTAAAACAGAGCATATGAAAAACCAGAAGACACTTATCTTCTTATTAATATTATTCGTAATTTCTTGCATATTTGCTTGTAAGAAAGATGAAAGTATACCAGACAACAATCCTCCTAATCCAAATACAACATCGTATGACACTATTTATCCACTAGACTATTTTCCTGCATTTCCTGGTTCATATTGGAAGTATGTGGACTCCAATAACGACACGACCTTAATCAAGACTGACTCATCATACCAAAAAGATTATTACACAATAGGGTCAGCTGCATATATATCTGACACTTTTTTTGTTCCAATATATAATAAGATACCAATTTGGGCTTATGAAGCTCATACAGGACCGATATCGAATTCAGGTTCATATCCTCTGACAATGATATTGTCGGATTCTCTACCTATTGGGAGTAATTGGATAATATACAATTGGTCAGGAACACAAGTAAGCAGAAAAATTATTGTGAAAGATACGACCATCACAATTTCATCTAATCCATACTACCCAACAATTGCTGTTGAAGAATATTACTCATATGGGCCGCCAAATTACATATGGATTGCAAAAAGGTATTACACAAAAAACATTGGACTAATAAGAGAAGACTCATACAACAGCATTGACTCTACAATAAACACCAAACAAATCATTGATTACTTTATAAACAATTGATTGTATGTCAATAATAAGGAATAAACCACGCCCAAATATACAAGGATTAATCAAAGCTTCGCTTCGATTTCATCCTGAGTTGAATAAAACGAAGTCCTCCAGCTAATCATCTGAACATCTGGGGAATCAATAGGTAATGGACAAGATAGAAATAGTGCTCAGAAGATAAAGAGGGTGATCTCAGTTTGAATTGATTGCTTTCATTAAAAGTGCACTGAGCAAGTTTGGTTCTTTCTGGATGAAAAAAAGAGAATTGGGGTAATGGATTTTGTAGATTTCATAGATTACTAATTATTCCAAATGCATACCAACCTGATCAAAGATACAAGTAATGTAAGCCTACGGATATTGCAAAAAGAATTGGAATATCAAGGGCGGAGGAATTCAGCTGAAGCTCAATATTCGGATCATCTTACCTGAGTTCTCACAAAATTGAAATTCTCAAGCTGCATACCATTACTCCGGCAAATTTGGGTACCGATCGCAGGATTATAAATAAGGAATTATATCCTCTTACCTTGCAAAAGCTGTGGCTCTTTTTTCACGAATGACGGTCACTTTCACTTGTCCGGGATATTGCATTTCGTCCTGGATTTTTTGAGAAATCATGAAAGCGAGGTCATCAGCATATTGATCGGTAACTTTTTCTGATTCTACTATTACACGCAATTCTCTCCCTGCCTGCAAAGCATATGCTTTTGAAACACCTTCATAAGTCATTGCAAGTTCTTCCAGTTCGTTGATTCGTTTCAAATAAGACTCCAGGATTTCTCTTCGCGCACCTGGTCTTGCACCACTGATCGCGTCACATGCCTGCACAATAGGAGAGATGATGTTGTTCATTTCAATCTCATCGTGGTGGGCTCCAACCGCATTAATAATAACTTCATGTTCGTTGTGCTTTTCGCAGATCTTCATTCCATAAAGCGCATGTGAAAGCTCTGATTCTTCCTCAGATACTTTACCTATGTCGTGGAGCAATCCCGCCCGTTTTGCCATTTTGACCTGTTTTGGGTTGAGTCCAAGTTCAGCAGCCATGACAGCACACAGATTGGCTGTCTCTACTGAGTGCTCCAAGAGATTCTGTCCATACGATGAGCGGAACCTCATCCGGCCGATCATTTTTACCAGATATGGATCGAGACCATGAATGTCGAGATCAATGATGGTTCGTTCTCCGATCTCGACGATTTGCTCTTCAATTTGTTTCTTCACTTTAGTCACTACCTCTTCAATGCGAGCTGGGTGAATTCTTCCGTCCGCTACGAGTTTCTTTAGAGCCAATCGGGCTACTTCCCGACGAATCGGGTCGAAGCTCGAAATCACGATAGCTTCCGGCGTATCATCCACGACAATCTCAGCTCCTGTAGCTGACTCCAGAGCGCGAATGTTGCGGCCTTCTCTACCGATAATTTGACCTTTGATATCGTCGCTATCCAGATTGAACACGGATACAGAATTTTCTATCGTGTACTCTGCGCACATCCGTTGGATGGTTTGGATGACAATTTTCTTTGCTTGCTTGTTGGCATTGGTTTTGGCATTTTCTATAATCTCTTTTTCGATAGAGAGTGCATCTGTATTTGCCTTAGCCCGGACAGCCTGAAGCATGTGTTCCTTGGCTTCAGATTGAGTCATTTTGGCTATTTGTTCCAATTCTTTTATCCTCAATTCATTGGCTTCTTCCAACTCATCTTTCTTTTTTGAGACAATTTTTAATTGCATTTCCAAATTCTCTCTCAAGGTCTTGAGTTCCACTTCTTTGCCATCAACATCCTGACGTTTCTGGTTGACCTCCTTTTCCAAAACCTGGGTTTTCAATTCTCTTTCTTTGAGCTCAATCATCTGATTGGACTTGAAGCTTTCGAATTCTGATTTCAGCTTGCTAAAATTGTCTTTACTCTCTTGAATTTTTTGCTGCTTGATGCTCTCGTTTTTTGACTCTGCTTTGGCAACTATCTTCTCAGATTTGTTTTGAGCTTCATCTAAAATGCGCTGCGCAGAAATCCTTGCTTTTTCTAGTTCCAGATCTGAAACTTTGTTGATTTCTTCAATTTTTTGGCGGTTGGACTTCTTAACGAGGGCGTTGCTGACAACATAACCGAGTCCGCCTCCTCCCGCAAGTCCAATTATACCCAATATGATAGGATCCATAATAATGAAAGTTTGTGGCAACTTGTCCACAGCATAAGCAAAGGGGTAGCGTCTAAATTCTGGTTGATGCAGATCGAAGAATCGTCATTATTGGCCCTCCATGAGCCTGGGTCTGCTGCACTATTGGCTTAGACCCTTTGTATATTATATTGATTGTCGAATTCCTGATTTTCATTTGCCCCAAAATACCGCTCTCCTACTTGATCTTATACTGTAAATCAAGTTTTTATATATTAAAAATAATTATATTTTATATCTTTTAATTCTGCTCAAAAGATATTTTGACAAAAGTACACAAAATAATTGGAAATTTTGCGTAGCTGTCACAATGAATTTGAGCTAGACTTCAGTTTGAGATCCGTCGAAAGAAAAAAATGGAAATATTACTCATTGAATTGCAAAAAAGACCAAAATTATAGGAAGCGAATTTTGCCCTGTCGGGAACATATCAAAGAAGTTCATGCTGTTATATCGAGAATTAGCAGGTAGTTTGGTCGATTTTGGCCTAATACATTGTACTAGCAGGATTTCACTGTGGTATAATACCAGATATTGCTATGGGACCTCGGCAAGAGTTAATTGCCAATAATATCAAAGATTGTAATTCCAAGGCATGTTTTCGCTGAGCGATAATCGAGTGTAAGAAACAACACTCTCAGTGATGTAAAAGGCAAAAATTTGCGAGGTATTGCGCTTGCCCCATGAGTGTTAACTTGTGTTTTCATTAATTCTACATGGATCAAACATTGAATGAACCAGCTGCACCACACTTGATTTGTTAAAAAAAATCTATACTTGGACTCAATCATATGCCATTGTTTAGAGTTTGGAGATCGTTTGACTTGAAAAACATATTCAACCGAAAGAATAAGTTTAAAAGCAATATGGCTGCAGAGAAATAAACCAACATGAACTTCAGTTATCCACCTGGTAAATACTGGATTCAACCACACATAGAATCTCCAATTAAGCCCAATCTGATTGCTAATATTTTTCGATTCTATGTTTATAAAAACTAGGAGATTTCTCTGAATCAACGAGGGCAGTAAGCAAAATCCTGCTTGTAAGCTTTTATATACATTCTGTTCCACCGCAGTCAGATGGAGACTGTATCTTTGGCTTATGGTGGAAAGTTTGAAACAAATCGGTGTAGTCGGGGCAGGGACGATGGGACTGGGCATTGCTCAGGTCGCCGCACAATTTGAACGAGTATTGGTTTATGAGTCAATCGAATCTGTGCGGTTCAAAGCACAACAATCCTTGAGTACAAAACTCAACATGTTAGTCGAAAAAGGCAAAATAAGTCCATCCTCGAAAGACGAAATACTCACACACATTCATTGGTGCAAGGACTTGTCAGAGATGAAGCATTGCGATCTCATCATTGAAGCCATTCGCGAAGACTTGCAAATTAAAAAAGATCTTTTTTCCACACTCTCAGATATCATATCAGAGAAATGTATACTCGCTACCAACACTTCATCACTTTCGATAACGGGGCTGGCAGCATCGGTTCCCCAACCCGATAAATTTATAGGTATTCATTTTTTCAACCCTGCTCCTATGATGCAATTGGTAGAAATTATTCCGGCCCTACAAACGGATCCTTCAATCATCAATTTAGTGTCAGAATTGCTCCGAAAATGGGGCAAAATCACAGTCATTGCAAAAGACACTCCTGGCTTTATTGTCAATAAGATTGCACGGCCTTATTATAGTGAAGCGCTGAGAATTTATGACGAAGGAATTGCGCAAATGGGAGAAATTGATTTTGCGATGACAACTCTGGGGGGCTTTCGAATGGGACCATTTCGTCTAATGGATTTTATCGGACATGATGTCAACTATGCTGTAACAGAAATCGTGTGGAGTGAAAATTATTTTGAACCCAGATTCAAACCTTCTATTACCCAGAAAAAACTGGTGGAAGCCGGATTCCTTGGAGACAAAAACGGCAAAGGTTTTTATGCATCAGCAAATAAAAATGAAAATTCGACTTTAAACACAGAAATCAAATCAATTCACATTGAGATTTTTCATCGAATAGTAGTGATGTTGATTAACGAAGCTGCTGATACATTGTACTACGGCATCGCCTCGGCAAATGACATTGAGACTGCAATGACCAAGGGTGTAAATTATCCAAAAGGTTTGCTCAATTGGGCAAATGAATTAGGTATTTCATTCTGTGTGGAAACAATGGATAAACTCTATGATTTTTATAAAGAAGACCGATATAGATGCAGTCCACTGCTAAGTAATATGTACAAATCAGGAGAAATATTTTATGTCTAATTATTCCAATCATCAGATCTCAGATTATACGGATGTCCATACCCAAAATTTACTAAAATAGAGGAAATAACAACTGTACATGTTGAACAGTTTTTTTACATGAAAATCATCGACTCTAAAATAAAATCTCCAGACAATTTTTAACTGTTTTATTAACAAATCAAATGATCACATCCATATCTCTAAAATGTAAAAAAGGCAGTCATCTGAAAAGATGCTGCCTTGGCTTTATTATTGCAGGTACAAGAAAGCTGATCAGTCTTCTTTGCCTACTCTCATGACTTCTGATACCACGATCTCAGTCATGTATTTGGTTTGACCTTCCTTGTCATCATAGCTCCTGTAGGTTAACTTTCCTTGTATCGCGATTTTCTGACCTTTCTTAAAATAATTACTGATAAATTCAGCTTTCTTGTCCCATGCAATCAGTCTGTGCCACTGGGTGTCTGTACTTTTCGTGCCGTCGGCGTGCTTTCTGTCTTCATTTGTTGCTAAAGAAAGGCGTACGAGTTTCTTACCTTTTTCTAATTGTGTAAATTCAGGATCTTTTCCTAAGAAACCAATCAGTTGTACGGAATTGCTTAATGCGTTCATTTGTAAAATTTTTTAATTCGTGAAACAATAAATTTGATGGCTCAAAGGTATAGGTCCCTCCAAGCCCGATCCGTAAACCTTCCGTATCTATTCGGATATATCCGAAAGTATACGGATAATTACGGCTTTGTATCCATCCTTAAAGAATAAGATCATGATATGATTCAGCTAAATTTTAATCAAAATTTTGTAGCTGATTTTCTTTTACTTATCAAATTATCTCCAAAAATGAGGGTAATCAAGAATTTAGAAATGATTTGGAATATCCAAATAGCTCATTCTATACATCTATGAATAGAAGTAGTTAGAATCTAAGAAAAATTCACCCACAAATTAAAAACAAAAACCAGATAAATACTAATCTAGATGCAGTTCGTTAACGTCAAATGAGGTCAGTGCCTCAAATTGTCGGAGGCGTGAATGGATTTGTTCAGCATGAAGATGTCTTAATCTCTGAAGACTAAAATCTTCTACACAAAAGGAAGCCATTGTAGATCCATAAATGATAGCCGTTTTTAAATTATTAAAGCTGATTTCTCCGGTACGAGCCAGATAACCTATCATCCCTCCTGCAAAACTATCCCCAGCACCGGTAGGATCAACAACATCTGCAACTGGTAGCCCAGGAGCAAAAAAGATCTGGTCTTTGTGAAACAACAAAGCACCATGCTCTCCTTTTTTGATCACTAGAAATCTGGGTCCCATACTGTGAATCTTTGCAGCAGCTTTCACCAGACTTCTCTCTCCCGAAAGTTGTCTAGCCTCTTCGTCATTTATAGTCAAAACATCCACCCTTTGGATCACTTCGAGAAGTCTGTCCAGGGCAACATCCATCCAAAAATTCATGGTATCCAGTATCACCAATTTTGGTTTGGTGCTCAATTGATCCAATACAGCAATTTGGACGTCTGGTGTCAGATTGCCTAACATGATGTACTCACTATTGCGATAGCTCTCCGGGAGCCTGGGATTAAAATCTGCAAGCACATTAAGATCTGTAGTAAGTGTATCTCTGGTATTCATGTCTTGATGGTAGCTTCCTGCCCAGAAAAAAGACGCTTTGTCCTTAACTCTTTCCAACCCATCCATATTGACTCCTCTAATCCGCAAAGCATCCACTTCATCCTGCGGGAAATCATACCCTATGATGGAGACCAGATTGATAGGTTTATAGAGATAAGATGCTGCCCACGAAATGTATGTACAGGCACCCCCAATTACTTTTTCAGCTTTGCCATATGGAGTATGGATTGTATCGAATGCCATAGTCCCTACCGTCAGAATACTCATATTTCCTTTTATTTCAAAACAAAAAAGCAAGCAACAAGCCCTTGCTTTGCCAAAATGGCTCACAAATAAACAAAAAAAAAGCTTTGCAATTGCAAAGCTTTTGCGCCCCTTCTTGGGCTCGAACCAAGGACCTGCGGATTAACAGTCCGACGCTCTAACCAACTGAGCTAAAGAGGCATTCCTAAATTGGAGCTGCAAATATAGAAACTATATTTTTTTTTGATGAAAAATTTCTTTGGATGATTTTATCATTATTGTTTGACAAAATGCTGCATCCCCCAGTTTCTACCCTCTCCGATAGCCATTACAAGATATTTACCAGGCGGAAACTGCTTCATGCTTACTTTAATCTCACCTTGGCCTATTACATTTTCTTTTATGAGCTGTTTACCTTGTTCGTCGAGGATAAGGATAGATTTTACTTTATCAGCTTCAGGAAGTTGTATGACTAAGTACTCTTCAGCAGGATTCGGAAAGAGTTTAACATTAATTTTATCAGTAGAATTATCATTTGTACCTACACTTTGTTTGGACAGATAATCCGCATTATAATCTGTATTAATTTCACCATTCAATTCAGACTCAATAAAACTGTGGGTGGCAACAGGAGCTGAGTATCCTGAAGAATACCAGGCTAACCTGTCCACGGTAATGTTGAGAATTGGGATTCCAAAAAAGTCTCCTATTATAAATCCACGGCTCCGAGTTCGTATACAAGGAAATGTACCAGTCGGAGTTTTCACTTCACCCCAAGCATCAATTTTGAAAAAAAACTGAATATTCAGATCCACTTGACCTAGTGGTGTCACTAACTCTGCAACAGCTGTATCTGATGCTTCTGTCCCGAATACCGCCGGAAACAACATTTCAGTAACAGGATTACTGTATACAGTCACATTAGAGCCATCTACATTTCCCCAGTTGAATACTCCGGTATTATCTGACTGGAATACGTCAAAGGTCGTATCAGCTACAGGCAGCTCATCCAAAATCAAATTTGCTTTTGGAAACTTTGATTCAACTCCGGTATTCTGAATAGCTAAAAAGACTGAATTCTGCTTGATTGCTCCTGCTGTCTGACCTGGGGTAAGATCCCAGATTACTCCGGCTCCGGCTAATAGCAATGAATTTCGATTGAGCAATGATTCATCTAAGCTGGTGAATTCATAAACTGAATTTGCTTTAGGTGCATTTGATGACTCATAAGCTACTTGAGCTTCAGCTTGTGAGATAATCAGTGCAAAGATCATTAAGTTAAAATATTTCATCTTATAATTTTACAAATATCATCTAATAGGAAGCATTATTATAATCTGATTTTAATCCAGATGTAGAACTATGTTTTGGTTAATAAGTTGATCATTCTTCTTCAGTTGGCTTGGTATGCCCAACTTCAACCGATCCTTCATTAGATCCTCCACCCTGACCTTCATCAACACTAGGAGCCTGTGTGGCAGTGCCTTCTGATGTCAATTCTGACTCTGTTCCATCTGTAACTGGGACGATGATTTTTTTCATTTTGGAGTCCTTGATTTCTTCTGCAGCTTTCTCCAATTTGCCGGTATCTTCATCGCTCATTGTTGCCTTTGCTGAATGGATATCTTCTGAGATTTTTGATTTGATCTTTTCCTGCTCTTCGAGGATCCTCACTTGTTGTTCTTGCTTCTCAGCCTTTTTAATTTCCCATTGTTTTGCTTTCTCGCTCTCTTTGTCGAGTTTGGTTTTTGTTTTGAGAAGCTCATCTAGTTTTTGTTGCTTAGATTTTATCCTTTCTTCAATCATACGAATCTTTGCAACTCGGATTTGTGCTTCCAACTGTCCATTGGAATCCTGTATTCTTTTATTCTCAAAACTAATATCTTTTAAGTCACGCTCGATGGACTGCTCCATACGCTGAATTGCTTGTGAAAGCCCATCCAGTCTATTGTTCAGTCTCTGGTCTTTGGATCCTGAATTTCCACCTTCTTTATTCTTGCCTCCACCTTCTCTTTTCTCTCGAATAGCGGCGAATGCTTCATTCAACTTAGACAAGATCAGGTCTCTGTCATCCTTTGTGAAACGTACGTTTTTAGAATTCGTCTGAATATCTTTGAGTTCGTCAAACAATGGTTTCAATACCGAACCGCTGGCTATTCTTTCCAGGATGGAACTTACTTTTTGCTGAATTTCCTGAGAGGCCTCTTTTGATCTGGTTTTAAACTCATTGTCAAGATTTTTTCGCAAAGATTTAAGCTCATCAAAAAGCCCATTGGCCTTAGAGCGTAAAGAGTCTGCATGATCTTTGAACAGATTGCGATCAAATATGTGCTTCTGGACGGTGTCCCACATCCCTTTGAGTTCATCCCACACATTGACATCAAAAACCTCTAGTCGCTTTACTTTTTCAGTAATATCCTCGAGGTCATTCTTATAGTTCTTGTATAGCTTAGAGGAAAGGACTACAAAATGCCACTCCATCTGGGCTCGCTGAATCATATCTCCTCTTTCTACTTTGAGGTCCTCGGGAAGTATACTCTCAGATACGGTCAGCTCGGTCACACGATGCTCCGCAGAGGCCGGAATGGCGACTTCGGCTCCTTCCCTCCAGGAATTCATCAGTTGATTGTAGTATTCTTCCGTGATGTCCTTCTCGGGAATGGCCCAAATATCAATATTGTTGTCATCAGGATTGAGAGAAATTGCTAAAAGTACTTTCTCTTCTCGTGCATTTGTTCCCCAAATTACCAGTCTGGATCTCATGATTCTTCTTTTCTATTTCAAATTTTTAACTTCTTTCAACTAGTCTCTTCTATCTGTATGCCAAAATTGCAACAAATTTCGTGTGCTTTCAATCGAATTTCCTTTTCGGGATGACAAAAATCAATCCAATTTGGTTGATTTTCTAAGATTCATGAAAAAAAATATTCAAAATGCAAGGATTAATTCAAATCCAAGCTCTATCCCTCAGTTCTTTTGCAATCTGAACGGCGTTAGTGGCAGCCCCTTTCCTGAGGTTGTCCGCCGTTATCCACAAATTTAGGCCATTCTCAAGGGATTCATCTACCCGAATTCTACCTACAAGCACTTCATTCTTTTGGTAAGCCTGCAGAGGGGTTGGATATTCAAATTCTGAAGGGCGGTCCAATACTTTGATGGCTTTGGATTTGGCGAGCAAATGCCGGATATCTTTTATATCAAAGTGGTTGAGCAATTCTATATTCACGGATTCAGAATGCCCTCCAAAAACAGGCACTCGTACAGCCGTAGTAGTGATCCTCAATCCATAGTCGCCCATTATTTTTTTTGTCTCATGGACGATTTTCATTTCTTCTTTGGTGTAGCCGTTTTCAAGGAAGGTATCACATTGAGGAATGCAGTTTTCAAAAATCGGGTGATGATAAGCCCTTGGTTCGGGAACTTCCTGACTTTGCTTCTCTGCCTGATACTGGCGAACAGCTTTCATACCTGTTCCGGTAAATGACTGATAAGTAGACACTACAACTCTTTGGATACCATACTTTTCATGTATTGGGTGCAATACCACTACCAACTGAATAGTCGAACAGTTGGGATTAGCAATGATGTACTGATCCTTGCGAAGTTCATGACTGTTTACTTCCGGCACGACTAACGGGACTTCTGGTTCCATCCTCCATGCCGAAGAATTGTCTATGACGTATGTGCCGCGCGCAGCAAATTGTGGTGCAAACTCTATTGAAGTCGATCCTCCTGCTGAGAAAAGTGCAATATCAGGCACTGACTGAATTGCATCTTGCATGGAAACTATTTTGTAATTCTTGCCCTTGAAATGGATTTCTTTACCTACGGATGTGCTGGATGCTACCGGAATAAATTCAGAGATAGGAAAATGGCTTTCTTTCAAGACCTCAAGCATGACCTGACCTACCAATCCCGTAACACCCACTACTGCAACTCTGATACCTTTTTGATCTGGACTCATTTTTTATCTTTTTTTTTCGATGAAGAAAGCCTCTTTTAAAGCTTGCACAAAGGCATGAATGCAAATGTAATTCTCCACTTTCAATTCGTTCTATAAAAAGTGCTTATCTTTTGGGCTGAAATGAGAGTTGACTTAATATTTTACATTATCGCCTTGTTTTCATTTTGTTTTCCTGTCTGGGGCCAATGGAATGATCATTTTGAAACATTTGACACTAGTGTTTGGAAAGGTGATGTAACGGATTTTAAAGTGAATACAAATCAAGAACTTATGCTCGAAGCACAGGCAGCAGGAAAATCTTCTATTGCCAGATCTTTTGACATCCAAGATACTCTTGAAGTGAGCTTTTTTGCTTCGCTCCAGTTCGCACCGTCAGCTGCAAATCTATTGCGCATTTACTTAAATGCCGACCAGCAGGACCTGAGTATAGCTTCCGGATATTTTATAGAAATTGGAGAAAATGGAAGTCAAGATAAATGGAAATTATTCAGGAGGCTGAATGGTAAGAACAATCTCGTCACGGAAGGGGTGACAGGTAAATTGGCAGTTGATCCGGCTGTGATCAGAATGAAAATCAGAAAAGAAGGAAACAATTTGTTGAATGTTTTGACTGATTACACAGGTGGAAAAAATTTCATCTCAGAAAAAATTGTCCCGGACACAGGAAGCCTATCTCCAAATAGAGTTTGGTTCGGGATTGAGTGCGTTTACACAGAGACTCGAAAAGATAAATTCAGCTTCGATGATATCATGACTTCTATGGTGAATCCGGATAGAGAGGGACCCAAACTGATCTTTGCTGAAGCCATAAATTCGCATGAAGTAAAGTTGAGTTTTGACGAACCAATTGATACATTTTGGGCAAATAATACTGCCTTATATGTCATCAGCGCACTTGGCCCTCCGGACGACCTTGACATATTAAATGAGCATGAACTCAGTATCCACTTTCAATCTGCCTTCGTTTCACAAACAAATTATGAAATCAATTGCAGTCAAATCAAGGATAAAACAGGAAATTCTTCTTCCAACCTGAGGCAGAGTTTCTTGTATGTTCAGGAAAACAAACCAACCATAAATCAAGTATTGATTACAGAGTTTATGGCTGACCCCAGCCCATCTATTGCATTACCTGAAAAGGAATATATAGAACTCACAAATGTATCTAATCAAGTCTTACAATTAAAAAATTGCACCTTAACAGATGGTACAGGAAAGGCTGTCATTCCTGAATTCTACATCCAACCCGGAGAGATCATCATCTGTTGCTCAAAATCTGATAGCGTAGAATTTCAAAAATTCGGACGTGTATTAGGATTAAACAATTTTCCTTCCTTAAATAACAGCGGAGATCATATCTTCTTATTGGATGATCAAGGTATGATTATCCATGATGTTTCTTATACTGATGATTGGTATCAATCAGAAGAAAAAAAAGAAGGCGGATATAGTCTCGAAATGAAGAATCCCTATCAACTCTGCCATCGAATATCCAACTGGAGCGCCAGCACTCATCCTGCCGGAGGCACACCTGGAAGACAGAACCAAGGTTGGAACACTATCCAGGATGTTGAAGGACCTCAATTGTTAAGTGCTTATGTGATCAGTGAGTGGGAGATCAAATTAATATTTGATGAGGCTCTTGATGAATTCATCAGCACAGATCCGGGAATTTATAATATTACTCCATCCAGATCCATCGCAACTGCGGATTTACTACTGGTAGATCAAAATGAAATAACGCTTTTGCTCCATGAAAAACTAGAACCCGGAATCGAATACAAAATTGACATTAATGGATTAGCTGATTGTGTCGGCAATGTGAGTTCTCATATCTCTCATCAACCTATTTCTTTACCATCAATTCCAATGCAGGGAGATTTGATTTGGAATGAAATACTATTTAATCCGGCAACAGGAGGTGCTGATTATGTCGAAATATTCAATCGCAGTAATAAGCAAATTTCACTTCAGAATTTATTTGTTGTCAATTTTTCTCAAGACTCAAACTGGGTACCGATCAAATCTGAAAAAATAATTTCAGGAGAATCATTCATAGTTTTTACAACTAATCCAATGGTGGTCAATCAGCAATATTCTGTTTGCAAAGATTCTCTGCTCATCTTGAAAAACAATTTACCATCACTTCCGGATGATGCCGGGAGGCTTGCCCTTGGCTATCTCAACAAGCAAGGAAAGATGATCATTCTCGATTCAATGACATATGATGCAAGTTGGCATCACCCATTTTTATCGTCCAAGGAGGGCGTATCCTTAGAAAGGATACAATCGTCGGGATTGTCTTCTTTGCGATCAAACTGGCAATCGGCAACGTCCTCATGCAGTTTTGGTACACCAGGACTACAAAACAGCCAACACCTCAATCCTGTTGAAAATCCTGTCAATGAGTTTTATTCTATAAAAGATCGCGTCATCACTCCGGATGGCAATGGTCACAGAGATTTTTTAGATGTATTTTTTCAACTGAAAAATAGCGGCTATAAACTTCAAGCTGATATTTATGATCTCTCGGGAAATCTGAGGAGACACCTGTACAATCAAATCCTCGCATCTGAAGAACATCTACTTTGGTACGGTGATGATGACGACGGGAATCCTGTTCAGGCAGGAAATTATATTCTATCACTATACCTTTACACTCCTGATGGAAACAAACATCATTTTAAAGAGAGAATTGTAGTCGATTACAAATAAGCATGCGTCTCAGATCCTGGCATATTAGCTCGATAAAATTTTTTAATCAATCGATAGTTACCTGGGTCGTAGCTGGAATGATCATTTTAGTTACAGCATTATTCATTTTTCCCCCTGAAAACTTATTGATCAAACAACTCAGCCAATTTGCAGTTCATTGGATTTTCGCAACACTGATACTGGGAATTTTTTTTCTCATAGTTGACAATGACCATCTGTTGTACATTTCATTTGCAGCATGTGGATTCATGAGTTTATTCCTCATGCGATCATACAATACAAGTCTTAAGCTAGCTATTTCGGATAATGTACATTCCGTAAGTGTTGCATTTATGAATCCGTCCATATGTACAGATGATGAAATTGCGATCATTCAAAACATCAGAAAGTTCAATCCTGACATAGTTGTACTTGAAGAATTTACTCCAGATTGGTTATCACTCAGTGAAGAAATCAAAAATTCCCATCCCAATTTCTTGGAATTGATGAGGATTGATCCTTTAGGTAAAGCCATTTACTCAAAAAATGAAATTTTCAAAAAAGATACATTTGATTTGGCTCTATCACCAGTTATTTATGCCGGAATATTGACCAAAGGTAAAGATACGTTTTACATGGGCGCTTGTAATTTACTACCACCCATCACCTTGTCCTCTTATCGCAAGCTGAGTTCATATCTCGACACTCTATCACAAACGGTTTTTCCAACTTTTAAAAATAATCTGCTCTGTGCAAACCTCAATATCATTCCCTGGTCAGGTGAATTGCTTCATTTCAAAGCCATGACCAATATGGCTTCCAGTAGAAGGGACAACAATCTTGGACAGGATAAATCTTCATTCTTTGGCATCTTCAATGCACCCAAAAACGAAATTCTATTTTCTGAAACAATGGAATGTGCTATGTTTCAGGTTATGAAAGATTCACATGAAAATCCCTTCGGAATTTTTGGCCGTTATCAAATCAGATAAATTATGTTCGAATTTCATTGCAAACCATTCAGTGACTTATCGTCTTCAGTAATTTATGGAATATTAAAATTGAGGTCTGAAGTTTTTGTGGTGGAACAAAATTGTATTTATTTGGATTGTGACAACAAAGATCTGGATTCATTGCAGAGCTGGATTCAAAATCAAGAAGGACAGATCATTGCAACTGCCCGCATTTTACCAAAGGGAGTTTCATATGCAGATTATATTTCTATTGGCAGAGTGGCAACGAATTTAGATTTGAGAAGAACCGGTGTGGGAAAATTGTTGATGCACCACGTATTGGAAATGTGTAAATTACATTTTCCCGGAGAACTAATAAAAATTTCTGCCCAATCTTATCTGCTAGATTTTTATGCAAGATTTGGATTTTCAAAAACAGGAGAGGAATACCTAGAAGACAATATTCCCCATTGTGCCATGGTCTTGATCAATTGATACAATGCTCATACCATTGATATGAATACAAAGTACAAAGCAACATTTATTCGCTGGAAGTGTGAAGTTCTATGTCTGGAAAGTTCTCTTTAATCAGATTGAGCGTCCAGGAAGATTCTGCAAGAAATACAAACTTTCCTTCTTTGTCTTTTGCCAAGTCTTTTCTTCGGCGTGTTTTAAATTCTTCCCATTTTTTCTCGTCAGAATATTTTATCCAGCATGCTTTGTGTAAATTAATAGGTTCATACGTACAACTCGCGCCATACTCGTGCTCCAATCTGTACTGTATCACATCGAACTGCAATGCTCCAACCACACCAATAATTTTTCTTTGAGAGTCCTCTTTCGTAAATAATTGAGCAACTCCTTCATCCATGAGTTGTTCAAGTCCTTTGGCAAACTGTTTGAATTTGGAAGGATCAGCATTGTTGACGTACCTGAAAATTTCAGGTGAAAATCTTGGAATACCTTTGAAATGTAGTGTTTCTCCTTCTGTCAAAGCATCGCCTATTTTAAAATTTCCGGAATCATAAAGTCCAATTACATCACCCGGATAAGCTTCATCTATAACTTCTTTCCTGGATGCCATGAAAGACGTAGGATTCGAAAATCTGAAATCTCTGTCCAAACGGACATGGTAGTATGCTGTATTGCGCTTGAAAACTCCGCTACAAATTCTGAAAAAAGCAATTCTATCTCTATGCTTGGGATCCATATTTGCATGAATTTTGAACACGAATCCACTCAATTGATCTTCGGATGGCAAAACTATTCTTTCTTCAGTTTCTCGCGCCAATGGCGTAGGCGCTATCTCTACAAAACAATCCAAGAGTTCTCTAACACCAAAATTATTCACTGCGCTACCATAAAATACTGGACTAATTTTGCCGGATAGATAGTCTTCTCTACGGAAAACAGGATAAACTCCTTGAATGGTTTCCATATCTTCTTGGAATTGCTTGTGAGGTCGTTCGCCGATAATTTCTACAAAAGCACTGGTATCGTCCATCCGAATAGCAGGTGAGTCTTCTTGTTTTTGATGGGGACGAAAATGTATAAATGTTTTTTCATAAATACTATATACTCCTTGAAAAGATTGGCCCATACCGATAGGCCAGGAGAGCGGAGTTACTTTAAGCTTTAACTTGGACTCGACTTCATCCATCAAGTCAAATGCGTCTTTTCCTTCTCTATCCAATTTATTGATGAAGACTATAATTGGAGTATTCCGCATCCTGCACACTTCAACCAGTTTTTCTGTTTGCTCTTCGACACCTTTGGCAACATCTATCACAACTATGGCGGAATCCACGGCGGTCAATGTGCGATAAGTATCTTCTGCAAAATCTTTGTGGCCCGGAGTATCCAAGATATTGATCTGAAGTCCCCGGTACGGGAATGCCATCACACTCGTCGCAACAGAGATTCCTCTTTGCTTTTCGATCTCCATAAAATCTGAAGTGGCATGTTTTTTTATTTTGTTGGACTTCACTGCACCTGCTATCTGAATAGCACCTCCAAATAGCAATAATTTTTCTGTCAGAGTTGTTTTTCCGGCATCTGGATGTGATACTATTCCAAATGTTCTGCGTTTATTTAATTCTTCAAAATTCATGGATTATTCCTTGTAATTTTCTTTTACAATCAACTGCTTTGATAACAATTAATAAATTCCGGATCAGGATTTAAAATAAGGTGCCAGCTCCGTTTCAAAATACTGCATTGCATTTTGTACAGGCAGGGGAATTCCCCCACCTAAAGCACACAATGATCCGCGTTTCATGGTGTCGAGTAAATCCAACATCAAGACTTTATCTATTTTGCTACTGGTATCCTGTATAGATTTTTGAATAAGTTCTTTACCACGAGTTGAACCTATCCTGCAGGGAAAACATTTTCCACAGCTTTCATGTGCAGTAAAATCAAAAAGATGTTCTAAATAATGAATCATCGGCATCTCTTCAGGAATGCTAATTATAGATGCATGACCTAACATTAATCCTTGTGATGAAAATGATTCAAAATCCAAATTAAGATCATTTATTTTGGAGACCGGCAACAATCCACCAAGTGGGCCTCCTATGTGCAAAGCTTTGGTCGGCCTTGAAAATCCCCCGGCTAGCTGGTTGACCACTATCGATAATGGCGTACCCATAGGAACTTCAGCAACTCCAGGTTGACTGAAACCGCTGTCAAGAGAAATGAGTTTTGTCCCAGTAGATTTTTCTGTTCCTATTGCTCCAAAAGCTGCTCCTCCTTGATCAATGATATAAGGCAGACATGCTAAAGTTTCTACATTGTTGACAACGGTTGGCTTTCTAAATAAACCTTCCTGAACTGGAAATGGTGGCCTCACCCGAACTTCGGGTCTTTGACCCTCAATAGAAGATAATAAGGCAGTCTCTTCTCCACAGATATAAGCACCTTGGGCCTTGATGACTGTAAAATGGATAGAAACTTCAGTGCCTGCTATTCTGTCTCCAACTAAATGATGATCACCTAAAATTTTAAGTGCAGAAAGTACGGCTTCGACCGACTCAGGATACTCCGCTCTTATATAAACAACAGCTTGATTCGCTCCTATAATATAAGATGCTATCAGCATACCGGCAAGCAGAAGAAAGGCCTGGTGCTCTAGGATATACTTGTCAGTAAATGAACCCGGGTCCCCTTCATCAGCATTGCAAACTAAAAACTTTTGTGGGGATTCCTCTTTAAGACATCCATCCAATTTGATCCACATCGGGAATCCGGCTCCTCCCCTCCCTCTTAACCCAGATCTTTTTACCTCTTCCAATAATTGGGTAGGACTTGCTGCCAATGCTTTCTTTAGCGTCTCTTCAAATTCAGTTACATGATAACTGGCCCTGGTCAATACCACGGGCTCCATTTGGTGGACCGGGTACTGATCTTTTATATGAATGTGGTCTTGAATGATTTCCTCAAATCCATCTGAAGCACTACCTGAATAATTTTTGTTTTTGAACTGAAAAGCATGATTCTCATAGCATCTTCCCAGGCAACAAATGTTTCCTATCTGATCTGATGCAAATCGAGATTTCAGTTTCTTCTCCAATTCATTTTGTGTACCTGCAACGAGACAGGCAGAGCCATTGCAGATATAGATTTGTTTTCCCGCGTTGGAGGTTCTCGTAAAATCATAGAAGCTCGTAGTCCCAAAAATATAAGCATTCCCCAAAAGAAATTCCTCAGCAATGGCCTCTATTTGCTCATTCCTGATACCTTCACCACCTGATGCTTCTCTGCCCAGTCTTTCAAACAGATTCTCTTGCAACCCTTTCCGACCGGATAGAAAGCTGGTATTTTTGGACATATGATGATACAGTTTTAGTCCGTGAAAATAGAGCTATTCCGGGAAATATCCCGTATAAAACCCCACTTTTTGATTCCGAACCACTATCATGACACCCGCTAGGTTTACTTGGCAGGAATCACGCCATTAACAAATTTTAAAAAATATTATTATAATAATTTGAATATAATAAAAATTAATATTTAGTTTTACCTGTTCAATCATTTTTTCACAATCAAACAAAAACGAAATTATGGAAACTATTTTGCCTTATTTGATCAACTCAGTCTTTGGTGCAGGAGGAGGTTGGCTTAGCAACATGCTAAAGCCTAATGCTTTGGGTGGTGTTGGTAATATTCTTGCTGGTGCTATAGGCGGCAATGCCTTGCAAATTATTGGTTCGTTGGCAGGAATGTTTGCCAATAGCGGCTCTGGAGGTTTTGACTGGATGAGCGCTTTGACTGCTTTAATAGGCGGTGGAGCAGGCTCAATGTTAGGTGGATTATTGAAAAAATAAAATAGATTCACTAAAAAACCAAACCGATTCAAATGGGCGACGCCTTGTCGCTTTCATGATTTTATAAAATCTAAGCCTTGTGGACGATAAATTCGCAAGGCTTTTCTCTTTTATCGAAACTTGAATCCAGGGATAAAATTGGCAATACTTTATTCTACATCGAAGTTCGGGACAAAGGCAGACATGTTATTTAAACTCCAGCTGGACGTGATCTGAAAGCGGACGGGACTGGCATGAGAGCACCCATCCTTCCTCAATCTCAGTTTTACTCAACGCATGATCGTGATCCATGTGGACTTTCCCTTGTTTTAATACTGCCATACAACTTGAACAAACACCACTTTGGCAAGAATATGGAGGATGCAGACCAGCCGCCAGCATGGCATCAAGGATATAAACTGATCGATCCGCCTCCAGGTCAATATGACGACCATGCAGATTGACTTCCAGACGGTATTTTCCAGTGTACAAAGGCGAAGCTTGAATGGATTCAGATTTGACATAAAAATATTCGGTCAGAATCCGATCCGGTTTCACCCCATGATTGGTAGCATAAGATTTCATTTTCTCAATAAATCCACCAGGTCCACAGATATAATAAAATGTATCAACCGAGTCAAGCCGCGTATTTTCCAAAATACGATCAAGATGGGCATAATCAAGCCTTCCTTCCAGTCCAGTCCAGGTACTTTGATTGCCTTTTTTAAACATAGAAAACAATCCCTTTGGCTTTGAATGCTGGCTCAGACTCACGTGACTAAAAAACTGATCCTGATAATGTTTTTCCCAATGTTCGAGCAGGTGACGAAACAATATATCTTGCTCGGTTCTGCATCCATAAGCCAATATTACCTTGGACATAGGTTCATCTTCCAACAAAGCCGGAATCATGGAGATGAATGGAGTGATCCCTACGCCGGCGCTGAGAAATACGTGAACCCTTTTCAAATTAGCTTTAGGGATTACAACAAAATGACCTGTCGGCTGTGAGATCATCACCTGATCTCCTACATTTAGCTGGCGGTTAAGAATTGGAGATACTTTCCCTTCTTTAACTTCTCTGACTGCAAACTCGAGATACTCACCAGGCTTATAGTGGTGAATAGAATAAGCTCGATTGAACTCCTCTCCGCCTATATTAATATATACAAAAACGTGTTGACCGGGCTGAAAACCTACAAGTTCCTTTGAGAAATTCCCTAATCTAACTGATATGACTTGTGGACTTATTCTGTTAATTCCTAAAACCGATGCGTGAATTTCTGCTTCCATAAGTTTGCAAAGTTAGTATTGAAATCCGTTGAAAAATAAAGAATTATCGAGAAATGATTCTTTACAAAATTGAGATCAGCAATGCTGGTTTCTTATAACAAACCCAAAAAATCAGATCAGCAATTGCTGAATATTATTTATTTTTTCTAAAACGAAAGTGGAATTCTAAAACAATTCAAATTATTCTCTCCAATTGGTTCAGTGAAATCAAATACAAAATAAAATCCCTCAAATCTGAACAGAAGAAAATGATATACTGAATAAATTTTTGACAATAAGTCAAGCTCATTCATTTGAAAAAATTCAATTTGAAAAGGGCAATGGATCCACAATTTTAAACTATTCACTTGAAATTGAAGCTCACAACAAAAACCCTGAAAATGGCCATGGCAAATAAATTTCAGTACAGTATTGGTAACACTTCCTACATTAGGAACAATATTCAGTGCTTGATCGAAGTGATAAAAACTTAAGCCCTCAGCATGAGCCTAACAACATCCACTACCTGGTAAACAGGCACTTGCAGGTTTTTCTGCATATACCGTGATGCTTCTGATCACTGTATCATTTGCCTTGTATAAGGCAATTTCATTTTCATTCAAATAGTTAGTCAAAATATCATCAGGAACAACAATAGGCTTATCTTTCTGAATCACAATATTGGTAAATCCCGCACTTCTAATATATGACAAATACAGTTCCTTGTCAATAGCACTTGCGACACACCCGGCGTACATTTCTGCAGCAGACAATATTTTTTCAGGCAAAGAACCCGTTAATACAATATCAGAAATACTAAAATGTGCAGCAGGTTTGAGAACGCGATACATCTCCTGAAAAACTGCTGCTTTGTTGGGTACAAGATTCAATACACAATTGCTCACGATCACATCCGCAACATTTGCACCCACAGGCATTTTTTCAATATCACCTAGTCTAAATTCCACGTTGTTGTACGAAAGATTTTCAGCATTAGATCTTGCTTTTTCAATCATGGCTGGAGTAAAATCAATACCAATCACTTTTCCTGTCTCACCTGTTTCCGCTCTGGCAACAAAGCAATCATTGCCTGCACCGCTACCCAAATCTATTACTGTGTCCCCCTTTTTAATTTTTGCAAATTGGGTAGGCAATCCGCAACCTAATCCAAGGTCTGCTGATTGAGTATATCCGGCCAGATCAACATAATCTTCACTCATAATATTATACACCTCATTGCTACAGCCTCCTGCACCACAACAGGATGAGGCATTAGTTCCCTTGTCCTGGAGAGCAATTTCGCTGTACTTCTGTTTTACCATTTCCTTGATTTGTTCCTCACTTTGCATTTTTAAAGTTCTTTTTTGATTATAATACACTTAAAACAAAAATCTGTTCAACTGAATGGGTAGAATATTCATACAGTTCTTCCGATTCAGAAAAAATTTCAATCGTTCCAGGTACCAGGGATTTTCTTTGGTACAAATCCGGTAATAATTGCATTTTTCGGGAGGAAATTTTCCACAAAAAAATACTGCTTTGTAAAATCAAAGCACAACTTATATTGGGACTAAGCCTTACAACAATGGTTGCAAATCCCGGTGGCAACTATAGACCAATGATGTATTTCAACACCTGGAACTTCTATTTCATGCTGCAACGAAGCATGCATACATGTAACCTCATTACACCTGATGCACTTGAAATGTATGTGTTTGTGGTTATGATTTACTTCATTGCATTCTCTTCCACACAATGCGAAATAAGTTTCTTCATGCTCCGAATATGCCTCATGTATGATCCCTTGATTCAACAAAGATTCAAGTGTCCGGTACAGCGTTACACGATCTACAGGTGTCATCGATTTTAGCAATATGGAGTAAGGAGTTGCGCTGGTTCTTTGTTCCAATATTTGAAGAAGTTTCAAGCGCACCTGAGTTGCTTTCAAACTTCGGCTATTCAACACTTCCTTCCAAGACAATTGATGAATTTCCATTTTCCTGAATTAAAACTTAAAATTGATCCCTACAATAATACTCCGGCCGAGATCATCAGCAAAATAGCGTTGGAAATTCAGATAATCTCTGTACTTAATATCAAACAAATTATCAATTTTAAAAAATAACTTGCATTTGTATTTTGAAAAAATAACGTCTGTGGATGCGTTAAAATTGGTTAGTTGATATGCAGGCGGCGCCGGTTTATAATCCTGATTCTCCAGTAAACCAGATTTTTTAAACACGATATGATGGCCTAATTCAAATTCAATTTCTGAATATTTTACATGACGAAAATTCACACTTCGATTCAAACGATAGGTGACATTGCCATAAACACTTGCAGGTGGTATATTGATCAATGGAATTTGATTTGAAATATCATTTCCTTTGATTAGACTCAATCGCAACTGGCCTGCCCAAGACGAGCCTAGTGACCATTGACCAGCCAGATCAAGCCCGCTGATGATCGCATTCGTTTGTTTGTATTGAAATACAGGGAAAGCTCCCCTAATCGTTAGACGAAATTCATCTTGAGCTTGCAAATAGATATAATCCCAAAATCGTTGTACATAAAAAAGAGTTTGCAAAGAGATTTTCGAATTGGGAATCCACTTATGTTCCAAGCTTAGTTTCAAGGCAGACTCGGATTTTAAATTTTCATTTCCCTCTTCGATACCTGCAACAGCTTGATGCAAACCATTGCTATATAACTCATTGATCGCTGGATTTCTCAATGTAAATCCCATTTGGAAACCTATCTTTTGGGTTTGTGTCAATCCGTATAGTAACGAATTCATCACACTAAATCCTCCATACTTGTTATTGCTCCTGACAATTTTTCTTGGCAAATCTCTGCTAATTGCAGCTACATTTTGATATTCAAAATCATATCGAACACCACATTGATAATCTGTTTTTTTAAATTTGAGTTGTGAGGATGCAAAAGCTCCAAATTTCCACGAAAGGTAGTCCGGAATCAAAGGTAATATACCTGTTGCTGGATCATTCGTATTATCGGTAAAACTCAATTGCAAGCCCGTTTTGACACTCCAATTATCTTTAATTTCTCCTTGATACTTGAAACCGGAATGAGTGTTCCATTGCCGCAAACTCAAGGCTGGAATACTCTCCCTTCCACCACGTCGCACATCAAATTCTTTTCTTTCATTGAGCTGCAATGCCAAGGTCCATTCCAAAGATTGATTTTCAGCAAAGTGATATTTAGATTGAAATTTTGCAAATTGATGTGATACCGTTTGCTTGGGAGCATCAATATCATAACTAAATTTATCTTCTGTAAAAAAAGGCAAACTCCTTTTCAAGGCTTCGTTTAAGTCGGTAAGATTTCCGACATGCGAGCCTCGTAATACTCCTATGGACGTATTGAAACTACTGAAGTATACGTCGCAAAATAGTCGATCTTTCCAGGTTTTTTCTAATTGTAATGATCCGTGATATTCTCTTGAACCGGAGTTGTTCAAAAAATAATCAGGCGTACTTCTATCACCATAATACTTCAACGTGCCATTCAATTTCCAGGCTACTATAGGCGAATATTTTTGCAATTGAGCATTCAAGTTACTTCCCCGACCATTGTGCTCATACAGATAAGATAATCTTCCGTGCAGATGAGGCTCTCTTTGGATTCGCTCCGGTTCTACCAAGATCACTCCTCCTAGATTTCCTCCAAAATATTCTATAGATCCAGCACCCTTTAAAACCGTGATCCTCGTTGCAGAAAGTGGGTCGATTTCGGGACTATGATCATTGCCCCACTGCTGGCCACTCAATGGTACTCCATTATTGAGTATCGTAAGCCGGTTACCAAATAATCCCTGGACAATTGGTTTAGAAATCGAAGTACCATTTCTGAGGGTGGAAACACCGGCTTCGTTAGAGAGTAGATTGGATAGATTTTGCTGTGCATTTTCTTCGATGAATTCTTTTCCCACTACCGAGGCAGCTTGGGTTTTATGGTTTCTGGATCCACCGTCTATGGTCACACCATCAAGGGAAATAGCCGTATGGCTTAAGGTTATTTGGATCAAAGTATCCTTGAATAAATGAACATGCATTTCTTTGATTTCGCAACCAATATGTGATATTATCAAGTGATATTCTCCTGGACAAATATGTTGGATGAACCACTCTCCTCTTTCGTTTGAATAGGCACTTTGACTGGTTTCTTGAATTAAAATCTGAACGAATTCCAAAGATTTACCTGAAGACTGATCATTGATCCTACCTTCCAATATAATGGAGCACTCTTGCGCTGTAACAAATTGAATTGTTACTAAAAAGTAAAGCACCAAAATGTAAAACATTCTATTGAACATAGATCAAAAAGTTAATCTCTACGTCTGTTTCACCGCCTGCATTCGTGATGTTTCCTAATTTTACGCCTTCGGCAGCTTTTTCCGGTAGATGACGGAGAATGATGCTTAACTCACCTGACGAACTTTTGCCAGTTATTAATTTACTTTTCAAACCAACTGGAAATCCGTTTGTATCAGCGTCATCGTATAACAGTAATAAGTCATTTAAATTGGATTGGTAAAAAATCTGGTGGTCATTTGCTTCGTCTTGTACCTCTTCTGTGATGTCTGTCACTGGCGATACGAATTCATTGAGAAACTGAACAGAAGCGTAATAAGTCGTATGGGCTTCTAATGTGTCTGATCTATAGACGGGAGTATTGCCTCCTAGATTGTTCACACTGATGATCTTCATCGTTCCACCCTTTTCTGGAGTAAGAGTATAAACTATGGCTGAAATTACTTCTTCTTCGTTGGGAATGATCGGATCTTTCTTTTGACAGCCCAATATACCCAAAGTTAATATACATGTCGCCAAAAGCAAATTTTTCTCCATATTCCAAACAGAAGCATTGTTAAAATACACAATACTTGAACATATGAATTCCAACATTACAAATGCAACATTGTTGCATTTGTACAGGATAATCTGACGTTCAAATTTTGATAAATCATTGAAAGACTCCTATTGACATATTTGTTAACCTATAATTAACATATATCAATTTAATCTGTCTCAAAATAATATTTTGAATTTCATTAATAAATTTAACATTTGATATGAAACGATATTTGATTTTGAATAAAAACAGAATTCTATTCTGTTATTTTGAGTTAGAGGGTATTTGTCAATGTGAGATATTGAACATTAAATTGAAACCAAATCATATTAAATTATTTTTTAATGTATTGGATAGAAGAAAGCTTTCAAACCATTTGTTAAACATTTACGGGTTTGGTCGGGAGATATCAGATGCTCGTCGATTTGGTGCAACTTTTTACACCATTTTCCTGTCTATATAGTGTAATAAAACAAAACTATATTTCGTTTTAGCAATACTCTAAATAAGTTTTTAAAATTAAATTTTACAGGATTATGAAAAAGTTATTATTTATGGGGGGATTGATGATGTGGAGTTTCCTGACAGTAGCCCAGTTTGGCTCTAACAAACCTGAAGTCATCAGAGGGGTTTTATTCGACAAAGCAACAAACGTTAGATTAGAAGCTGCCGTTATCACCGTGGATCTCGGCGGATATACAGTCAGTTCAATGACGGATGCAGGTGGTTACTTTACATTGTTCAACATACCTCGAGAGACTGCAACATTGCGCATTTCAATGGCAGGATACGAAGACAAAATCATCACCAATATCCAGAAATCTGAAGATGTTGAATACCATATTGGTATGGAACCAAAGAAACTCACTGCTGAGGATCCCATCAGATAAGAATTAGTAGAAGTTTTTCATATTGTGGTAAAAGGAGCTCTTACGATGTAGGAGCTTTTTTTATTTGTCTTTTTCTTGACTTTCTTTAGCTTCAGAAATAACTTTGAGCATCGAATTCAATATGCAAAGCCGATTTAAAACAACTTTCAATGAGCCTACATACATACAAGATTCCTGTAAGAGAGATACGAAAAGAAACTTCGGACTGTGTTTCGATTGCTTTTGATATACCGGACCAATTCAAACAAGACTTTGATTTTCTTTCCGGCCAATATCTGACCTTGTGTACAGACATTCAGGGAGAATCAGTACGTCGCTCTTACTCACTTTGTTCATGGCCGGGTGAAAGCGAATGGCGAGTGGCTGTAAAAAAAGTACCCGGGGGAAAATTCTCAACCTTTGCAAACACAATCCTTAAAAAAGGGGACATCCTGGAATTGTTTCCACCAGCCGGAAAATTCTGTTTGCCTCCTGCGCCTGCATCCCAAAAACAAAATCATCTGTTTATAGCTGCAGGTAGTGGTATTACTCCGGTTATTTCTCTGATCAAACAGATCCTCAATGCTCGGCCTTTTGACCAAATCATTTTATTGTATGGTAACCGCTCCAGCGATAGCGTCATCTTTAAGCGCCAGTTGTTCGCTTTGAAGGACAAATTTATGAATCGTCTGAGCCTATCCTTCATTTTGAGCCAGGAAGAAACTGATGAACCATTTTTCACTGGAAGAATCAATCCCGAAAAAATTTCTGAGGTTTATGGAAAGCTATTCACCAAAGAAGTGTTGGACCAAGTCTTCATTTGTGGTCCGGAAAAAATGATTTTTGAACTCAAGGAATACTTTCAAAAAAAGGGGCTTGCAGAACATCAAATACATTTTGAATTATTTGGCTCAGAAGGCATTCCGGCAAGATTCAAAGTCCAGTCAGAGGAACAAAGCCAGGTAGGAACTTCTCAAGTATCTATAAAAGTGGATGGCCGGATCATTCAGTTCAATCTTGCCAAAGATGGACCATCAGTATTGGACGCAGCCTTAGCTCAAAAAGCCAATCTCCCCTTTGCATGCAAAGGCGGAGTGTGTTGTACCTGCAAAGCTAAGCTGACAAAAGGTAAAGTCAATATGAAAGTCAATTACGGATTAGAACCTGACGAAATCGATGCAGGCTATATCCTGAGTTGTCAATCTCATCCTGTTAGTGACGAGATTGAGGTGGATTTTGACTAAGAAATAGTGTATTGCTCTAACCTCATAAATATCTTATTCCCTGAGAAGGACATCAGCTGAGTTACCTTTGTACTTTTGTGATTCAATACCTGATATATGGAAAGCTTACAAACCTACCAGTCCAAATATAAAATACGCATACTGACTGCTGCCTCATTGTTCGATGGACATGATGCTGCAATTAATATTATGCGCCGAATCATGCAATCCAGCGGTGCTGAAATCATCCATCTTGGGCATAATAGATCAGCTCAGGAAATTGTTGATGCCGCCATCCAAGAAGACGTTCAAGGTATTGCCATTACCTCATATCAGGGAGGTCACAACGAATTTTTCAAATACATCTTTGACCTGCTTAAAGAAAATAACTGTAGCCATATAAAAATTTTCGGAGGCGGTGGTGGCACTATATTACCAGAAGAAATCAAAGAGCTGCATGAATACGGAATAACCAGGATTTACAGTCCGGATGATGGGAGAAAAATGGGCCTTCAAGGTATGATTAATGATGTCCTCTCTCATTGTGATTTTCCCACCGTTGACCACCTCAATGGTCAGTTGAGAGAAATTAAAAAAGGTTCTGTAAAATCAATAGCTCAAGCGCTGACATTGGTCGAAAGTGATTTTATACATTCTGATCAAATCAATACCCAAATAGACAATACTACATCGGCACTCAAAAAAATTCCTGTCCTTGGAATTACCGGTACTGGCGGTGCTGGAAAATCAAGTTTGGTGGATGAAATCATTCGCAGATTTATCATCGATTTTCCGGATAAAAAAATTGGAATACTATCCGTTGATCCATCCCGAAGAAAAACAGGTGGTGCACTCCTAGGTGATCGTATTAGAATGAATTCTGTCCATCCATCATTTCATAAAGGACACGTGTTTATGCGCTCACTGGCTACACGTCAATCCAATCTCGCCCTTTCGCCGCATATTAGAAAATCACTCGAAATTCTAAGGCTTGCTAATTTTGATCTGGTCATATTAGAAACCTCAGGTATTGGACAATCAGATACTGAAATTGCTGATTTTGCTGACTGTGCTTTGTACGTGATGACTCCAGAGTATGGTGCAGCTTCCCAGCTTGAAAAAATTGACATGCTTGATTTTGCAGATATCATCGCAATTAATAAATTCGACAAACGCGGTGCTCAAGATGCCTTACGCGATGTCAAAAAACAAGTTCAAAGGAATAAACAGCTCTGGGATGTTTCACCGGAAGAAATGCCCGTTTTCGGAACAATTGCATCACAATTTAATGACCCGGGAACTAATTTATTGTACATCAATTTGATCAAAATCCTGAACTCTAAACTCGATTTAAAATGGAATTCCCATATCAATTTACCAACAGGAGAGAGTGAAAAACTTTATATCATTCCTCCTTCAAGGACGAGATATCTCTCTGAAATCGCAGAACAAAATCGCACATACGATGAATGGGCGCATCAACAAGAAAATTTAGCGAGATCATTGTTTGCAGTGAGAGAAAGTATCCAGTTTTCCAATTCAGAAAAAATTTCAATTCCAGATTTGGACACTCTTGAAAATAAATTATTGAATAAGATTGATGGGCAGATAAAAAATATCATTGAAGAGTGGCCATCCAAAGTGGAACGATACAGACAAGATGAATATGTCTACAAAGTAAGGGATAAAGAACTGCGTATATCTATATTTTCAGAGTCGTTATCGCATACTAAAATCCCCAAAGTAATCCTCCCACAATTTAAAGATTACGGAGAAATTGTCAAATGGACGCTTCAAGAAAATGTTCCAGGTTCATTTCCTTATACCGCAGGTGTTTTTCCTTTTAAAAGAAAAGAAGAAGATCCTACACGAATGTTTGCAGGTGAAGGCGGCCCTGAGCGAACCAACAAGAGATTCCACTATGTGTCTTTAGGAATGCCTGCAACAAGGCTTTCCACTGCTTTTGATTCTGTGACATTGTATGGAGAAGATCCCGATTACAGACCTGATATTTACGGTAAAATAGGCAACAGTGGAGTGAGCATTTGCAGTCTTGATGATGCAAAAAAACTTTACAGTGGTTTTGATTTATGCGATCCAAGAACATCCGTAAGTATGACGATCAATGGTCCTGCAGCAACGATGTGTGCATTTTTTATGAATGCGGCAATCGACCAACAATGTGAAAAATATATCCGCACACATCAGCTGGAACATCTGGTTGAATCTGCACTACAAAAAAAATATGATGCACTACAGATTACAAGACCCCACTATGAAGGAAATCTCCCAGAAGGAAATGATGGATTAGGATTGTTATTACTTGGCGTCACAGGAGATCAGGTATTGCCGGAAGAAGTTTATCAAACCTGCAAAGCAAAAGCTCTCCAATCTGTACGCGGTACTGTCCAAGCAGATATTCTCAAAGAAGATCAGGCTCAAAATACGTGCATTTTTTCAACTGAATTTTCACTTAAACTAATGGGAGATGTTCAGGAATATTTTATTCTAAACAAAGTTCGAAATTTTTATTCAGTATCGATCAGTGGATACCATATCGCCGAAGCTGGTGCAAACCCGATTTCACAACTTGCATTTACCTTGAGCAATGGTTTTACTTATGTAGAATATTATCTGTCACGTGGTTTGAAAATTGATGATTTTGCTCCTAATCTTTCTTTCTTTTTCTCCAATGGCTTGGATCCAGAATACGCAGTAATTGGGCGTGTTGCAAGGAGGATTTGGGCCAAAGCGATGAAGTTAAAATATGGCGCAAATGAAAGAAGCCAGATGCTCAAATACCATATCCAAACTTCAGGGAGGTCATTGCATGCACAAGAAATTTCATTCAATGATATCAGAACCACTCTTCAAGCACTCTATGCCATTTATGACAATTGCAATTCACTGCATACAAATGCCTACGACGAAGCAATCACCACACCTACTGAGGAATCAGTCAGGAGAGCTATGGCTATCCAACTGATCATCAACAAAGAATTAGGCTTGTCAAAAAATGAAAACCCATTGCAAGGATCATTTATCATTGAGGAATTAACTGATCTGGTGGAAGAAGCAGTACTTATTGAATTTGACCGAATTACAGAAAGGGGTGGCGTTTTAGGCGCAATGGAGACCATGTACCAGCGAAGTAAAATACAGGAAGAATCTCTTTACTATGAGATGCTCAAACATACCGGAGAATTTCCTTTGATTGGCGTGAATACATTTCTTTCTAAAGAAGGTTCTCCTACAATTTTACCAAAAGAAGTAATTCGTTCTACCGGAGAAGAAAAAGATAATCAAATTCAATTTCTGGAAAATATAATAACCGCACATAAAGACAAATCCGCTATACTGCTCCAAGAACTTAAAAAAGCTAGCATTGAAAATAAAAATATTTTCGAACATTTGATGGAAGCATCAAAATACTGTAGCTTAGGACAAATTACGCAGACACTTTATGAAGTCGGAGGTAGATACCGAAGAAATATGTAAAATATTGATCACTTGTATTTGGAATTAGTTAACCTCTCTTCCGATAATTAAATATTGCTGCACTGATCGTGAACACTGCAATACCACTGATGATATAAAAGTGTTTTGCTAGTTCTGTAAAATTACTGTGCCGAATGATTGACATTCTCATCACTTCAACATAATAAGTCACAGGATTCACTCGCGATATCCATTTGGCCCATTCAGGCATACTGTCAGTAGAAGTATAAAGGCCACCTAACAAAATGAAAACCATCATCAAGAAAAATGAAATTAAAACTGCCTGTTGTTGATTATCAGTGATAGTCGAAATAAACAAACCCAACCCTAACACTGCGACCATATAGATAGAATTGAAAAGATAAATGACAGTTAATGCATTCCAAGAGTCTATTTGATAAACCACTCTGGCGACTATTAATCCTAGTGTCAGCACTATCTGTGACATGAGCCAAAATGGTATTAATTTTCCCATAATAAAAATATATTTGGGAATTGGTGTTACATTAATCTGCTCAATAGTTCCAATTTCCTTTTCGCGAACAATATTTAATGAAGCAAGAAATGATCCGATCATAGTCAGCAACAATGTCAGAATTCCCGGCACCATGAATAATTTATAACTCATTTGTGGGTTAAACCAAAATCTGCTATTTGTTATAATAATAGGTTCAGGTGGGAATGCGGGAATTTTCAACCATTCTTGTCTGATTTTTTGATTGTATTGGGACAAAATACGCTGAAGGTATTGAGCACCAACATTTGCTTTCATCCCATTGATGGCATTCACAGCCATATAGATATTCACTTTGTCTTCACGAATTAAATCCGATTCACAATGTGAAGGAAATTCAAGTATTATATCTGCTTGATCGGCTTCCACAAACTTCAGTGCTTCTGTATACTTTTCTTCGAATGCAACCAACTTAAAATATTTTGAAGCACTGATCAGATGAATACATTCCTTTGTCATTGAAGATTTATCCTGATCCAAAATGACCAGTTTGACGTCTTTTACATCGTAATTTGCAGCAAAAGGCAATACAACAAGCTGAATGATAGGCATGACAAACATCATCCTGAGTATTGCTTTATTTCTCCTAATCTGGGCGAATTCCTTTCGCAATAAATACTTTAAAGACTTCATGCCAGTCTAGGTTTGAAATTGCGAATCGTAATGATGCTGATGACAACTATCATGAATAATAATGTCAAAACCTGTTTTTGTATACCACTCCATCCTAATCCTTTGATCATTATATTCTTCACCATGATATAGTAATATTTAGCCGGTACAATATTTGAAATAAACTGTAAAGGCTTTGGCATATTTTCGATAGGAAACATGAAACCGCTGAGCATTACTGTTGGTAGAAACATCCCTACCATAGATATAAACATAGCAGTCATCTGAGTATCTGTTATAGTGCTGATCATGAGACCCAACATCAAAGCAGTTACGATAAATATCAAACTGCAAAAGAAAAGAAGTAAAAGACTTCCATTGATAGGCATTTCAAAAACTGTAACGCTGAGTAGTAATATTGATGCAATATTGAACATGGAAAGAAATAAATATGGAACCATTTTGGCCGTAATCACCAAAGCTGGTTTCACGGGGGATGCCAGCAGAATTTCCATAGTACCGAGTTCTTTCTCTCTGACTATTGATACAGAGGTCATAAGTGTACAGACCAATAACAGTATCATCGCCATAACTCCTGGCACAAAATTGTACACACCCTTGAGCTGTGGATTATACAGCATCTTGACTTGTGGTTGGATGGTAAGCGGTAACTTATCTCTCTGCAATATCTCCATTTGAAAACCTGAAATAATTGCAGACAGATAACTGACTATTGCGGTAGCAGTATTCGGATCAGTGCCATCTGCAATGATCTGAAGATTTCCTTTGTGTTGATGTTCTAATGACTCTGTAAAATCTGATGGAAATATCAGTGCTACTTTGATCTGGTTCTTTTTGAAAGCATCATCTGCTTCGCTCACCTGAGAAAAATTATACACTAGATCAAAATACTTACTGGCTGATATTTTCTGGATCAGATCAGCACTATATCTATCCTTGGCTCCATCTATGATAGCAATTGGTGAATTTTTCACTTCATTCGTCAAAGCAAATCCGAATATCAAAATCTGGGCAAGAGGCATTCCCAATAATATGACCAGAGTTTGTTTATCTCTCCAAATATGAAGGGCTTCCTTTCTTATAAAATGCAAAAATGGTAATAATGATCTCATCTCAATCACCGCTTTTAGTTGCCTTCCTCGCCAGTAAATAAAATACCTGATCCATATTATCCGCTTGATAATATTGCTTCAACTCTTTAGGTGTTCCTAATGCAGCTATATCTCCATCGACCATAATAGATATTCGATCACAGTACTCCGCTTCATCCATATAATGCGTAGTCACAAATATAGTAGTTTGTTGTGCTGAAGCTTCGTATATCATCTGCCAAAACTCCCTCCTCGTTACAGGATCAACACCACCTGTTGGCTCATCCAAAAAAATTATAGCAGGTTGATGAAACATCGCAACACTGAAGGATAATTTTTGCTTCCAGCCAAGTGGTAACTCCTGAACTAATGTATTCTTTTCCGCAAGTAGATGGAGCTTCTCTATAACTTCCAGAGACCTGCTCTGGATTACTTTATCGTCCATTCCGTAAATCCCTCCGTAAAATCTGATATTCTCCAGAACAGTAAGGTCGTCATAAAGTGAAAATTTTTGGCTCATATAACCGATACTTTTCTTTATTTGGTCGGCTTGATTATCAATAGAGTATCCTGCTACAAAGGCTGTCCCGGAGCTTGCCTTACTGAGACCACACAACATTCGCATCGCTGTTGTTTTACCTGCCCCATTTGCACCTAAAAACCCAAAAATTTCACCCTTGCTTACTTCAAAAGAAATCTGATTTACAGCGACAAAGTCACCAAACTTTTTGGTCAGATTCCGAACAAAAATTGGATACGATTCTTTCTTATTTTCCATTTCTCATATAGTCAATAAATACATCTTCAATGTCGGGTTCAATTTTCTCTATTCGCTGAATAATATTTTGAAGTTGAGTTGGAACTGAAGGAGCTTGATCCGTTTTTAGAATCCAATGCAAACTTTCTCCAAAAGGATAAATCTTATCAGTAATAGCTAGGTCTTGTAGAACATGTAGAGTCAAATACTTATCACGAGTGTACACTCCATAGATTGATTTTGGAAACGTCTCAATAATTTGTCTCGGACTATTTGAGGCCATTATTCTTCCCTCCTGAATTAGTGAAATTTTATCGCACAGATTTGCCTCATCCATATAAGGTGTAGAAACCAAAATAGTAATCTCATGTTTTTGCAGATTCTTCAACATTGCCCAGAACTCTCTTCTGGAAACAGCATCCACACCGGTAGTAGGTTCATCCAAAAACAATACTTTTGGTCGATGAATTAAGGCACAACATAAAGCCAATTTTTGCTTCATTCCTCCACTCAATTTTCCAGCCCTTCTATCACGAAATGGTTCAAGTTGAACATAAATATCTCGAATCAAATGAAAATTTTCTTCTTTGCTGGTTTGAAATATCGTAGCAAAAAAATCTAGATTTTCTTCAACAGATAAATCTTGATACAAGGAAAATCTTCCCGGCATATAACCGAAAATATGTCTTAGCTCATTATAATCCCGAATAATATCCAAACCTTCTACAGTGGCAGTTCCACTATCGGGTAAAAGTAGCGTTGTCAATAATCGAAACAATGTCGTCTTTCCTGCTCCGTCTGGACCTATTAGTCCATACAATTCACCAGCCTGAATATCCAAATTCGTTTTTTGCAAAGCCTTGACCGTTTTCTGCTTGGTCTGATAGCTCTTTTCAAGTCCTTGTATGGAAATACTTACTGACATTGAAATCAAAACTTCACTTCACCGTACATGCCCAATTTAATTTTGCCATCATTCTTCACCCGAATCTTGATCGCATAAACTAAATTATTTCTTTCTTCCTTTGTTTGTATCGTTTTAGGAGTGAACTCAGCTTCAGAACTGATCCAATACACCTGACCTACCAATTCTTCAAAAGTTTTATCAGATTGGTCTATAAATACTTTAACATCCTGGTTAATTTTCAATCCTGCATACTGTTCAGCATTTACATAAGCCTTAAGAATCATATTGTCCAAATCAGCGATTTTATAAAGTGGTTTCCCCGGTCCGGTAACCTCTCCTTCATGGGCATATACTGTCAATACTGTGCCGGCAATTGGATTTTCTATTTTGCATCGATCGATCTGGTCCAAAAGTATATCTTGTTTTCTATCTAATGGTTCCACTTCACTGAGAACACTTTTATTTTGTGTACCGACATTGGATTCCGCTACATTAATTTGGCCATTACTAACTTCAATTTGTTTGCTCACTACATCGATTTGAGCAATGATATCATCCAATTGCTTTTTGGTGGCCGCATCCGCATTGACAAGTTTTTCGAACCGGTTTTTTTCTTTGAGGAGTGTTTTTAATTGGGAATTCTGGACTTCAATCTGATCTTTTATCACCCTTACTTGAGGTTTAACATCAACTGTTTTTCTGAATAATGCTTTTTTTGAAGCTTTTATTTGCTCTATCTGTAATTGAAAAGGCACGGTATCTAAAACAGCAGCTAAAAAATTCTTTTCAATTTTTTGACCCTCTTCGATTTCCCATTTTACGATTCTTCCACCTACTTCAGAAGCTACCAATACCTCCGTAGACTCAAATATTCCGGTCGCATCAAACTGATTCTCCTTTTTGTTACAAGCAGATAAAAACAGTAAACCGAATACAATAATCACCAAACTATTTTTCATATATACCTAATGCATTTTTTAATTGAATTGAAATAATCTCTTTTTGGGTTTCATGCAAGCCTTTCATTTGACGGGCATTTTCCTCAGCATTTAATTCACGTATAAAATCTGCTGATGTAATCACACCTTGTTCAAGTTGGGCTTCTGTCGCTCTTTTGATTTTAGTCCTCAAATCAATCAATTCCTGATCCTTTACTAAAATATCATCCAATTTTTTTAGATCTTCCCTCAAGCCTGTAATTTGAACATCATTAGCCATTTTATACTGGTCTTCTTGGATTTGTACCATTGATTTCTGTAACTCGACTATACTCTTCTCCTTTTTTGTGGTATAAAATGGTGTGAGATTCCATTGTGCTTTTACTCCTGCAATATAATAAAATTGAAATTCGTTGTTTAAAAAATTCAAGCCAGGTCTACCATACGCGCCTTGTGCAAATAATCCAACAAATGGCTTGCGTTTGGCAGTAATACTTTTTGATTTCAAGTCCAAAGAACTCCTTTGAATTTGGAACAATTGCCATTCAGGGCGCAAGTTCTTAAAGTCTCCCATATTTACTTGAAATTCTTCTTCGGCAAATAATGCATTATCATCCAAATCCCTACCTGTATACAATTCTAAAGCTTTGATAGATGAAGATCTCTGCGATTCCAATTCAATCATACGCTGTTCCCATTTTTTAATCTCAGCTTCCAAGTTCCATACATGAGACTGAAAGCTAATTCCATTTTCAAATTGAGCCTTCACTTTTGAAAGAACCCGATCCAAATCATCTTTAGTCAGCTCTAGTACTTTCTTTTGAGGGGTATAAGATAATAATATTGCATAAACTTGTAATATCCTATCTCTCAATTTTGCCTGCTCCACAAGCGTTTGTTGTTTCTCAGAATCCGCATTACTTCTGACTATTTTTTTCTGCAGAGTAACTATTCCTCCATTATAAATTAGTTGCTGCACATCTAAGACCAATTTATATTGATCTTTGGAAGTTTCTTGTACATTGATATTAGGAATTTTAATAGGTAAGGAGGTCACATCAGATTGATACGTTGACTGCCCGTTTATGCTAATTTGCGGATAATTAGCGACGCTTGCTATTCTAGTTTGCAGATCCGAATTCTGTTCAGTTAATGCCATTCCCCTAGTAATGGCAGCATTTTCTATGGCCCATTCATACAATTGCCCAATCGTATATCTCTTTTGAGAATATAACTGTGATGAGACCAATATACAAGCCCAAAAAATACTTAATTTGATAATTGAAAAATTATTGCTCATAATTTAACACCATAGATTTAACAAAAATACGGATATGATTTTTTCTCTCCAAAAGGAAAGTTTCGTATTCCTTATTGTTGAATTGTACTAATTTTTGAATCAGTGGAGCAGCAACAAAAGGATAAACACACATGCTTAAAATGTTTAAGAATAAATGCAAGGGGTCGAAGCTCTTGAATTCTTTTTTTTGGATACTAATCCTAATCTCATAAATGAAATCTTGAATAGGAAGTTGATGGAGCAATTGTTGGATTCCCCTTTTTCTTATCTCCCGATTAGAATGCATTTCATTGATTACAAATAATGGTAAATGCGGATTAGCAACTAACATATCCATATACACATCTACTAACCCTTCCAATTTTGTTATTGTGCTCAATTGTTTATTCTCAATCAAACTTTTCAACTGTGGTACTAGTTTTTCCACAGCCTCAAAGAAAATAATTCTGAATAGATTATCTTTCGATTTGTAATAATAATGTACCAGAGCTTTATTGGCACCTGCAGCATCGGCTATATCCTGCATTCGTGCCCCAGCGAACCCTTTGCTCATGAATTCTTGTCTTGCAGCACTCAGTATCAATTTTTCTTTAGAATCTGACTTTTCCATTTGTATGTCTGAATATTAAGGGCACCAATCAAGCATTCAGCCAGCTTGATTTCTATCCTTTCTTGCTGATTATTAACTCATTAAGCACTTTTAAGGATTAACCAATCGGTTAAACTAAATGGTTAAACATCTGTTGATTAAAAGTGTTCACCATTTGTCTATGAAAGACAACATAATATAGGAAATGTAAAATGATTTTAAGCTAGTAACATGAAAATAAGACCCTTATCTTCTCGAAAAGCATTCACATGGCTGTTTATGATTGCGCTTTTTACTCTACTTAATCCTAGAATGAAATCTCTCACTTTTTTAACTTCACAAATCGCCCTATAATTGATTCCCCTTCATTCATAGCCCTGACATAATACACTCCTGGGAGCAAATCCATTCCTGAAATGACCAGTACCGTGCCTTTCTCATGAAACGAGCTGAACCTTTGCAATAATGCTCCATCAAAGGCATATAACAATGCCTCAAATGATCTCCCTCGGTGGTTTACAATGGTAAATTCATCTCTGTCAGAACTATAATTTGTGGACCAGATGGCTTTAATTCTTTTTTGATCGATAAAGGGTTTTGCATAAATCTGTGTGTTCAAAAACTTGTAATCGCTTTCGATTGCACCAAGATCAGGTAAAGGCCCCAGGGTTCTGTTATTCAGCATAAAGTCAAATAAAGTCGTGTGATTTCTTTCACCTTTATTGATGGCCGGACTTCGATCTTTCAATCGGAAATCATAAATATTTCTGACCTCATCCAATCTCATAAACTGCGGATCAATCAAGGTATCTCCTATTCCTTTATCGTAGTCTGTACAATTGAAGTAAAGGTTATTCTTATAATCAACGTACTCCAATAATTTTGAACGACTACCTCCTTTTCCCCGATTTGTATAAATGATATTATTTATAATGGCACCTTTCATTATGTTAAACAAACTCAGTTCTGCGCATGAAGCATTGGCTACAATATTCTTATAACATGTATTATTTGCAATGACAAGGTTTGGAGTCGTTTGTACTGAAATCGCTAGCCCTGAATTTTTATAAATGACATTATTGGATATACTGGTCTGTGCTGAAATACTTCTTAATTTCTGCAAAACGATATCCTGATTCTCAAGCAATATTCCACTACCAGGCAGCTTTGTAATACAATCTCCGGTGCTATAATCTTGCATACTAGTGCTGACATTATTGAATATTTCATTGCCGTCAATTTCATTCTTGAAAAATTTCTTTTCTTCCAAATCCAGAAAATCCTTGATCCAAATTGCTGCAGATGGTCCTTTTATACCTCGACAATTGTTCATTAGCTTATTTCTGGAAACGGTAAATTTGGAACAAGCTTGCAAATAGATAGCTGAGCCTCCAAACCCAGATATTTCATTATTGATGATCTGAATATTTGAATTTTTCACTTGAAACGATCCGGATTCCATCCAAATTCCCGAGTAATTGTTTTGCTCTGCTTGCTCTCCGTCTACTTTGTATTCGTATTTGATTTCAAGACCATCCAGCGAGATAAAAGATACATTTTGCAGAACAATACCATGCATGTTTGTGCAATGCAATACTGGTACTTCTTCTTTATAATTTTTAAAAACTATCCAGTTTTCAGCTGCACCTGATTTTGTAATGCTTGCAATCGCTTGACTCCCCTCTGTCCCATAATAATCACCGCCCATAATCCAAATCGTATCTCCCGGCTCCGAAATCAACGCCGCGGTTTGAATGTCTTTCAAAGCTTGCCTTTCACTCATTCCAGAATTGCCGGATGAAGCTTTAGGGTTCACATAAATACTTTTCGCATTCACACCAACAAACACAAAAAATAAAAATATCGTAATTGGAATTTTCATCTTTTTAGTTTCAAACATGACACAACATCTTATAGAAAAGTTGCCTGTTATTTCTTTATCCAACTCAACTGTACACTTTAATTCTAAGTTTTCTCCGCATTCAATTTACGCTTGAAAACGGGCACTGTGGAGCATGGTTCTCCATACATAATACTGGAAGCTACATCCTGCAGTTTTTTCATCAGGTCCATATAAGCTGATGCAGGTACTGGAAAATCGCTACAGCCTTTGATCACAAGTTTTTTATCTCTCCAGATTTCAACATCCAGAGCTTCGATTTTTTGAGAAATGAGATGGCGAATAACCTCTTCTTTTGTGCCAAAATATGCAGTGCCTTGATTCTGCTGGACATATGATGATACCAACATATAAGCCCAAGTTGGAATGATAACATCCAACGAACAAAATACAGCGACGTTTTTTTTATTATAAATGGTCCAGTCCATTTTTTTCAGCGAATCCCTAAAGTCCAACTCCTTTAAAATAAGTTCCATGAACAAAAATTGCTTCAGATCAAACTCAACTACTTCCTGCTCTGGCAAATATTTTTCCGGATAAATTGTGACGAGACCACTTTGCTCCACACGATTGATGAGTGTTCCTATTTGATCATTCATCTTCTGTCGATTGGTTTACTACTATTTGATGTGCTTTCTCTTCCTTGACGTCTATTTCCACAGGAGCTGGTTCTCCGATTTCCTGGCTCAAAGCAAAGTCCTTCAATCTAGGCAATTCAGCAAGGTCTTTGAGACCAAAATACTCCATAAACCTCTGGCTTGTACCAAACAAGATCGGCCGACCTGGACCTTCACTTCTTCCTTTAATTTCGATAAGTTCCTTTTCAAGCAATTTTTGGATGGAGTGATCGCTGTTTACACCTCTAATCGCTTCAATTTCTGATTTTGAAACCGGTTGTTTATAAGCGATAATAGCCAAAGATTCCATGGCAGCCCTGGTTAGTTTTTTGCGATTGTTCAGCTTAATATGCTCTGCCACCAGGTCAAAATGTTTGGGCTTGGATAAAAATTGATATCCACCAGCGATCTCTCTAATTTCTATGCCGAAAGCATCTCCTTCGTATTTTTGTTGAATATTATACACAGCATCACTGATAATATCAGTATCCATGCTCAATCCAAGAGTATTCTCCAAACAATATTTGATTTCGGCAGCTGAGACCGGTTGCGGTGATGCAAAAATCAAGGATTCAATTGCCGGAAAGTATTGTTCCAAATTCATATTCTATCTCAGTTTTAAAGCAATTTTTATTGCTTCCAATTAATAATGATGATTTACCAATATCCGCTCACTTTGCTGTCGATGCCGGATATGCATACAAACAGTCAACTTCCTAATCAGTTAACGATTTTGCAAACATACATAAAAAAAACAGGGCACTACTAAAAGCAGCACCCTGTATAACCCCAAAAAACCAATTGAAATTTTTATCTAAAGCGAATAGATTTCATAACTTTAAATTCAAAGAGACTCTCAATTCAAAAGGTTCTCTCCAAATTGCCTACTTTTGACGATGACTTTCCAAAAGCGTCACAGTCCAGGGCTTTATTATCCAATGGCATATTAATCTCATAATCACAAACTTATAAATTGTCAAAAATAAAATCAATCTATATTTGTTCAAACTGTGGTGCCAATTCTCCCAAATGGATAGGCAAATGTCCATCATGCGAAGCATGGAACACATATAGGGAAGAACTTTTTCAAAAAACAAATACAGAAAAAAATTTAAGCGACCTTTGGAAAGCCCAAAACTCAACAAATTCACTTGTCCAGCATGCAAAGCGACTGGATCAAATTGAAGCTGGCAGTCTGACCAGATGGGACACAAAGGATAAAGAGCTCAACCGCACATTGGGAGGAGGACTTGTGAGAGGGAGTGTCATCTTGTTAGCGGGTCAACCCGGTATAGGTAAATCGACTCTTTTATTACAACTGGCACTGCAACTGCCGGTGGAAAAAACACTGTACATTAGTGGTGAAGAAAGCGAAGAGCAAATCAAGCTCAGGGCTTTGAGACTCAATAAACCTTTAGATCATTGTTTTCTTTTAGCTGAAAATCGTTTGGATTTGATATTGACAGAAGCTGCGAGATTAAAACCGGATGTTGTCATCATCGACTCTGTCCAGACTTTAACGACACCTGAGCTAGACTCCGCACCAGGGACCATTTCCCAAATAAGAGAATGTTCCAATGAGCTAATTCGTTATGCTAAAGAAACAGGGACTCCGATCTTTTTGATCGGGCACATCACTAAAGATGGAGACATAGCAGGACCCAAATTACTGGAACATATGGTAGACACCGTACTTCAATTTGAAGGAGAAAAACATTACGCTTATCGGATACTTCGGACACAAAAAAACCGGTTCGGAAGTACCGATGAACTATCTCTTTATGAAATGACTGAAAATGGCCTAAAAAGTATCCAGAATCCTTCTGAGCTGTTACTATCACAACATGAAGAAAGGTTGAGTGGTAGCGCCGTTGCCTCAACAGTAGAGGGCTTAAGGCCACTCTTGGTGGAAACTCAAGCATTGGTTAGCCAAGCAGTGTACGGGAACCCTCAACGAGTTGCCACAGGATTTGACAGCAAAAGACTGTCTTTATTGCTCGCTGTTCTAGAAAAAAGATGTGGATTCCAAATTGGATCACAAGACGTGTTTCTCAATATAGCTGGAGGGATACGCATTTCAGATCCGGCATTGGATCTGGCAGTGACTGCAGCATTGATTTCCTCTTTGGAAGATCATGCACTACACAAACAAATTTGCTTTTGTGGGGAAGTTGGCTTGTCTGGTGAGATTAGAGCTGTATCCAGAATTGATCTTCGAATTCAGGAGGCGGAGAGAATGGGATTTAAAGCAATCGTAATCTCTAAGTATAATATCAAGAACTGGGACGAAAAAAAATCTAAAATCAAAGTCGTGGCTCTTTCAACAGTGAATGAGTTGTATGAAAAGGTTTTTGCCAGATAGCGGTACATTTTAAATGAGCGAATGCCTATAATGAGTAAATTGTGTTTCTTTCGTTATTATTAAATATCTAAAATTACTCAAGATCTTTGACTATGAAAAAAATCATTTTCACGCCGGAAGCTCCAGCTCCGATAGGACCATACAGTCAGGCCATCGAATGGAATAATACAATATTCGTCTCAGGTCAGATTGCAATTGACCCTAAAACCGGAAACTTGATCAATGAAAATATTGAACTGGAAACGCATAGAGTGCTTGACAATATCGGCGCTATCTTAAACGCAGCAGAATTGAGCTTTCAGAATGTTGTAAAATGTTCAGTATTCGTCAAAGACATCAGACAGTTTTCTGCAATAAATGCAGTGTATACCACCTATTTTTCATTTGAGGGGGCTCCTGCCAGAGAACTGGTTGAGGTAAGCCAACTACCTAAATATGTATCTGTAGAAATTTCCTGTATTGCGATCAGAGCTTAACTTACAATCAATGAGCTCAATTTAATTCGATTATCGAGTTCTTTCTGTGGCAAGTACCATTTTTACTTTAAGATTGACTCCAATCTGAAGTACATCAACCATATCCTGAACCATGAGTCCCTGATCCAAGCGAAGAACGACGGTTAGATCGGATTCTCTTGCCAGATACTGCTGCAATTTGCTTTCCAGTTGGTCAAACGGTATTTCTTCTTTCTCGATATAATACCTTTTGTCCTTGGTCACAGAAATACTGATTGGTTTTTTACTTGTTTGCTCACTTTGCTTAGATGATGGCAACATCAACTTGATTACGTTCGGATTGGCAAGTGTAGATACAATCAAGAAAAACAACAATAGAAAAAACATGATGTCATTGAGTGATTCGACACTCAACTCAGCTCCTTCCTTTTTTCTGCCTCTTATATTCATTGATGCAGATTTACTTTATTTAACCGGTGTATGTAGCATATCCATGAACTCAATACTGCTACGCTCTAATTTATTCACTTCTTCATCCAGCATCATTGTTAGGAAATAGTAACCGATGAATGCAATGATACCTACCAACAATCCTCCTGCAGATGTAAGCATCTTTTGGTAAAGACCACCTGAAATTACCCCTACTGAAAGATTGTCTGTCAATGATATGTCATAGAAAATTTTGATAACTCCCATGATCGTTCCAAGGAATCCAAACATAGGGGCCAATCTAGCTATGAGTGACAAATAATTCACTTTTTTCTCCAATCTAAAAGTTTCTACACGACCCACATTTTCTATTGCATTTTCAATTTCAGGCATGGGACGTCCAAGTCTTTGCAAGCCTTTTTCGACCATTCGAGCAAGCGGAGTATCACTGGATGCACAGATACTCTGAATAGTCGCTATGTTTCCACTTCCGATATTGGCTCTCAAATTTTGCATCACCCTATCATCTTCCTTCACCACAGCTTTGATAGTCAGAAATCTTTCTATAAAAATATACAATGCAACTACCACAAGTAATACTTGAATCGCAATGATCCCTACACCAAGCGGACCACTCTGAAGAATGATATCAAAAATATTCTTGGATGCCATTGAAGTACCTGTACCGGTGGTGTCGATTTGTAACAAGAATGTCAAAAACATATTACGAACTGCTTATTTATATTCTAATCGTTGAAACACTATCATTTCGTATGCACATACCAATAAACTAATGGATAAACATCGAAAGATGGGCAAATATACGCTCTGAGCACCAAAATAGCGAATTGAATGTAATTTTTATTTTAATACTTAATATACTGTTTATCCAATTACTACATATAATATAATAGTAAATATATAAATACTGTTTTAGATCATTGCATATTCTTAACAGCGTCAAATGAAATTTTTAAAAAAAAATACCCAATGATGAATAATGATTACTTTTAGATTTCAGAAAAACCAACTTTTACTATCGTATGTCAAACCTATTTCGAAAAAAATCATTGACAGCACTTATTGCTGACGCCCAACCTGATGAAAAAGGTCTTAAAAGAACCTTGGGTACATTTGCCTTGGTTGCTCTTGGAATTGGAGCCATTATCGGAGCCGGAATTTTTGTGCGGACAGCTGCAGCTGCAGGCTCACATGCCGGTCCGGGTGTAGTTTGGTCATTCGTCATTGCGGGTCTGGGATGCGCTTTGGCAGGACTTTGCTATGCTGAGTTTTCTTCAATGATCCCTGTTGCAGGTAGTGCTTATACTTATAGCTATGCGACAATGGGAGAGCTGGTGGCCTGGATTATAGGTTGGGACCTAGTCCTTGAATATGCCTTAGGTGCAGCTACAGTATCAATTGCTTGGTCAGAATACCTCAATAACCTGCTGCAATCCTATTTTAACACCTCGATACCCTACCAGTGGTGTCATTCTCCAATGCAAACCTCAGCTGCGGGAGTATCCGGCATAATGAATGTGCCCGCAGTATTCATTTTATTGGTCCTTTCCCTCATCTTGATACGCGGTACATCCCAATCTGCATTGGTTAATAATATTATTGTCATCATCAAAGTTGCAATCGTACTTATGTTTATTCTCTTGGGCTGGTCATTCATCAATCCGGTCAATCATGTTCCGTTTGTACCGGATAACACCGGTGTTTTTGGTTCATTCGGCTGGTCAGGAGTATTAAGGGGAGCAGGTATTGTTTTCTTTGCATATATAGGATTCGATGCAGTATCTACGGCTGCCCAGGAAGCCAAAAAGCCTCAGGTGGGTATGCCTATAGGCATACTCGGCTCTCTTGTATTTTGCACCATCTTATATATTCTTTTTTCTTATGTCCTCACAGGTGTTGCAAATTATAAGGATTTTGGCGTCAATGGTCCTGGTCATGAAGCATCTGTAGCTTGGGCTATTCAAACTTATATGCATGGTTATGGATGGCTTGCCAACTTGATCACTTTGGCAATTTTGGCTGGATTTTCATCAGTCATTTTGGTAATGTTATTAGGACAATCCAGAGTTTTCTATTCGATGAGTCGTGATGGCTTGCTCCCTCCTATTTTTTCAGAAATTCATCCTCGATTCCACACACCATGGAAATCGAATATTTTATTATTTATTTTCGTTGGATTTTTTGGTGCTTTATTACCAGGAGATGTTGTCGGTGACATGACGAGTATTGGTACTTTATTCGCTTTTGTCCTGGTATGTATTGGTGTCATTGTCATGCGAAAATCAGATCCGGATGCAAGTAGGCCTTTTAAAACCCCTTGGGTACCCGTGGTACCTATTTTGGGTGCACTAGTTTGTTTGGCAATGATATTTGGTCTGGGCTGGGCCAACTGGTCCAGATTGTTGGTTTGGCTTGTTGTTGGGATTGTAATATACTTTGGTTATTCTCAGCATCACAGCAGGTTGGACAAACAGTAAACTTACATTCGATTTTTAAAAATGATCGAATTGGTGGTTCGATTTTTTGGATTTCAATTGAATTTCAGATGTCTATATTTTGTGTAGGGCGCAATTATGTTTTGCATGCTCAGGAACTCAACAATCCTGTTCCTGCTGAACCTTTAATTTTTATGAAACCCAATACAGCTTTACTCAGGGACAATAAGGACTTCTATTTTCCAAACTTCAGCAAGGAAATTCACTATGAAGTTGAATTGGTACTTAAGATTGGAAAAAAAGCCAAGTGTGTTGCAGTGAACAAAGCTTTGGAATACATATCACACTTCAGTCTGGGCATCGATTTTACGGCTCGTGACATTCAAGAAAAATGTAAAAAAAATGGCCATCCCTGGGAGATCGCCAAGGCCTTTGATCATTCCGCAGTATTGGGAGAGATGATTGAAATTTCAGATTCTCGATTAGATGATATTGCTTTTTCCCTAACAAAAAACAAAAATATCGTTCAATCAGGGAACAGCAAGGACATGCTTTTCAAACCGAACCATATAATTAACTACATTTCTCAGTTTTTTACTCTTCAGGTAAATGACTTAATTTTTACAGGTACTCCGGCCGGTGTAGGTCCTATCCAAATAGGTGATCAGTATGAAGGGTTTATTGGACAAAAGTCTATTTTTTCTTGTAAGATAAAATAATCTTTGTCAATGCATTTATAGATTCAAAAAAAGGAACTTCATCTCCAAATAAATAAAAAAAGGCCGCAATTCATGAGTTATTGCGACCTCTCATTTACTGATTTTGGAATTTAAATCTTTTAATTCTTGAAGGAATGTCTCTATTGCGAAGATACAATTTTGCGCAACGTATTGCCAAGATTTTTTGATCCTCTTACAGTACGGACAATATTTTAATTTCGACTCTTTGGTTCAATGCTCTTCCTTCCGGAGTTGAATTGCTAGCGATTGGCGATCTCTTTCCATATCCTTTAAAATTAATTCTGGTTGAGTCAATTCCCAATTCCACCAGATAATCTCTCACAGCCTGTGCTCTTCGTGTCGACAACCTATCTGCAAAGTCTGGCGAAGGGCGACTATTGGTATGTCCTCCAACTTCTATCTTGATACTTGGATTTTTAAGCAGAAAATCATAGACTTCGTTCAATACAGTGTAGGATTCAGGTTTGATTCTCGAGCTATCAATGTCAAAATACAATTTCTCGATTTTTATGGTTTGCCCTACTTTAACTGACTTCGAATCAAGTTGCTTTAATATTTTAGTTTCGCTTTTTTGCTGTGCTACCGGAAGGCTATTTGCTGGCGGTTTTGAGCTAGGTTTTTGGGAATCTACTTTTTTCTTGACTTGTGCTAGCTGCTTTTCTTTTTGTGCAAGATAGTTTTTGTAATCAGGTGTTCCCGGACAAGGAATAGGTACCAAATCCGATGCTTGATCAATCAATACATTCCCATTGTAAGGCAAGAGCACAGGTGTTTTGTAAAATGCTTCGATTTCAAAGTATTCCAAATCCGTTTTTGGGCGTAATTCAAATTGGAACATCTCCCAATCCAGATTATCCACCAACTTAGATTCACCCAATAGTTCCTTTTGATGGCAATAAGCCTCACCACCCCAAATTCGAAGGACAACCGGAGTCGTATACTCCAGAAGCACGTTCTCGTTCTCTTTTTGTGCGGAAAGGTAAGAATCTGAGCGACAAGCAAAAATCGAAAAGGAATAACATTGTCCTTTCAACATCTTAGAAGTAAGTCTCTGAGATACACGTTCCCAGGTTTCATTGGATCGAACCACCATCCCGACATAGGTTTTTCCTTCATAAGGAATTTTGGTGACGCCAAACAATGCATGGCCGGTAATTGAGAGTTCGGGCTGGATGTCAGGTGGGGTTTCTCCTGCATGACCGCAATTGATCCATCCCATAGGGGTTTTGCAACATCCTGCTTCACCCTCGAAGCCGGAATTCATGATCGATATAACGGTGGCATTGGAAACCTGGGAATTTAGGTCTATCCAGCTGAGAACAAAAATGCAGGTATAGTAAAATATATTTGAAAATTTACCCAAAGCCACTTGTATTTATACTGCTTTCCTTAACGAAATACAGACAAAAATAGTTCTTAATAAAATCCTAATTCCAGTATTAGATAGCAGATATTTCACCTTACGAATCTGTTTCTTGGAGATTTTTGCATACCAATCGAACCACAATATAACCATCTACACGAGGAAGACTATAACCTTATAGCTTTGTAATTTCATATGGTCTAAGTTTAAGTCACTAGACTAAAGTACTAGATATCATGTTTTTAAACCAAATATTCCAGTTGAACTATGCTTATCAAAATCGCGTGAAATCGCTCGATCAATTCTCGCATTACGAACCATCCAGTTATATCAAATACTAAGTTATTGCAATTTTGTAATTATTACACATTTGTCTCATACGTAGAATCTCAAATCAAAATTCGGGTTACTAAGGCTGGATTAGCTTCCAAAGGAAGAGCCGCAATTATTAAAATCAAGCCATTGTAAAAAACTTTGATGTCAACTCAAATCAGTTAAATTGTAATGTATTTGAGAAAGAAACTCTTAGGCTTAGCATATAAAAATTTACCTTCCGTCGTAGTGTTTAATATATACCACCCTCGAAAATTAGTTTATAATTGCTGATTAATTTCAAACGAATCTGAATTAGAATATTCCGTTGTATTATTTATTCAAATAAAAGATTTTAGTATGAAATGCTTCAATGTTTTGCCAGGCTTAAACCAAGTAATAACCGGTTGGAACATGATTCAATTTTATTTCATTTGAAGCTTGCAATGTATTACAAATTGTCCAAAATGATGTAATACTTCTATCTATTCAAATTGGCAAATAAAATTAAAGTTACCATCAATAAATTTGCCAAAATTATCTTCATTGAACTTCCTGTATGTATCTGTAGCCGCTTCACCTTTATTCAATTTGGTTACGAATAACTTTACAACAAAATCGTCACTTTTGTGCAGCGTATAATATTTATCAACACCATTGTGGCGTGCAATTTGAATGTTATTATTACTTAAACCATTATTAAAATTTACTCACATTTTAGTCTGAAAATAATACCAATATATTCCTTCTGCAGAAGGACTTTGAAATTTTCGAAAGGAAACGAATAAATCATCGCCATTTATATAAACAGAACTATAGGATGCTTCAGATAAATAACTTAAAGGCTTAAAAGTTGAATCCCTGTTCAATGAGACATACACCCTGCTACTGCTGTAAAGTAACATGGTATCTCCTTCAAATTGGGTTGAAATAACTTTAGAGAAAGAGGGTGAATTGAAATTTTCAATTGTTAAACAAAAATCCAGGGAATTCTTTGCAGTGCAAAAGTTCAAGATATACATCTTATTTGCAGACTGATTATAATAGATTTAACCAATTTCTTCCCTTTTCAAAGCTAGGCGCTCCCACAAACCAATGCAAGTATTAACATAATTATACCATCATTGGTAGCAGCGAAAAGGATTCCTTGCAAATGGTTAAACCATTACAAATACCAAAAGTTCCTTTCCTTTACCAAATCTTACCTTCATCAGTAGAAAAAAGCATCCAGAAGAAGAGCCAGAGTAAAATTGGCTTTGATTATAATAATCACACACTTCGCTTGTCCAAAATGCCTGCTCGTAGATTTTACCCAAGACGCACATTCATCACTTTGATGAGAGGTTGTTCATTTTTATTTTTTATTACGATGAATTCTGAATCCGCAAAAAGCACTTCATTAGTACTATTGCCATAGGTATATGGATGTTTGATATTGCTCCATTATGCCTTTGCTTCAATACTAATTTGTATTCAAACTGAGTACATTAAGATTTTCAAAGTGTATAGTATGAGATTAAAAAATTATTATTACAAGAAAGCACAAATTCTATCAGAATTGAATCAGGCCTGGCAACAATGTTATTAGTGCAGGTTTCTAGTCTCATCAGCAGTGTATTCATTCTCATTCAGTTTAGCGTTACTTACTGAGGATATAGGTAAAAAAAAAGCCTTGTGTCAAATGACCAAGGCTTATTTAAAAAAAACGGCAGCGACCTACTCTCCCGGATTTAGTCCAGTACCATCGGCGCAATGGGGCTTAACTTCTCTGTTCGGAATGGGAAGAGGTGGAACCCCCACGCTATAGCCACCTAAAACTTTTTCCTCAAAAGAGGATATATTTTAGAATATTATTTGTGGGTAACAAATAAAAAAAAGGTTGGAGAGAAAATGAGCAAGAAAATAATAAAAAAAGGAAGCTTTGGGGTAATTAGTACTACTCAGCTGAACGTATTACTACGCTTATACCTGTAGCCTATCAACGTAGTCGTCTTCTACGACCCCATGTAATACTCATCTTAAGGATAGCTTCGCGCTTAGATGCTTTCAGCGCTTATCTAGTCCGTACATAGCTACTCTGCGCTGCACCTGGCGGCACAACAGATACACTAGAGGTACGTCCGACTCGGTCCTCTCGTACTAGAGTCAGCTCCCTTCAATATTACAACGCCCACCACAGATAGAGACCGAACTGTCTTGCGACGTTCTGAACCCAGTTCACGTGCCACTTTAATCGGCGAACAGCCGAACCCTTGGGACCTTCTTCAGCCCCAGGATGTGACGAACCGACATCGAGGTGCCAAACCTCCCCGTCGATATGAGCTCTTGGGGGAGATCAGCCTGTTATCCCCGGCGTACCTTTTATCCTTTGAGCGATGGCCCTTCCATGCGGAACCACCGGATCACTTTAGCCTACTTTCGTACCTGATCGAGCCGTCGCTCTCTCAGTCAAGCGCCCTTATACTAATACGCTCTTCGCATGATTACCGACCATGCTGAGGGCACCTTTGCGAGCCTCCGTTACTCTTTAGGAGGCGACCACCCCAGTCAAACTACCCACCACACACTGTCTCCCGCGGGTGCGGGATTAGAACCTAAATAAAGGAAGGGTGGTATTTCAACGATGACTCCACGACCACTAGCGTGACCACTTCAAAGTCTCCCACCTATCCTACACATCCTTTATTCAAGCACAATGTGAAGTTATAGTAAAGGTGCACGGGGTCTTTTCGTCCCGTGGCGGGTAACCGGCATCTTCACCGATACTTCAATTTCACCGAGCTCATGGCTGAGACAGTGCCCAGATCGTTACACCATTCGTGCAGGTCGGAACTTACCCGACAAGGAATTTCGCTACCTTAGGACCGTTATAGTTACGGCCGCCGTTTACTGGGGCTTCAGTCAAGAGCTTCGCTTGCGCTAACCCCCTTCCTTAACCTTCCAGCACCGGGCAGGTGTCAGACCCTATACTTCAACTTTCGTTTTTGCAGAGTCCTGTGTTTTTGCTAAACAGTCGCCTGGGCCATTTCTCTGCGCCCCACCGAAGTGGGGGTCTCTTTTCCCGAAGTTACGAGACTAATTTGCCTAGTTCCTTAGCCATGACTCACTCGAGCGCCTTAGGATTCTCTCCTCGACTACCTGTGTCGGTTTGCGGTACGGGCTGTATATATCTGAAGCTTAGAGGTTTTTCTTGGAAGCATGCTTGGAGTCATATCACATCACCCCGAAAGGATCAGTGTACTATCATGTTTCAGTTCACCGACGGATTTGCCTACCGGATCAACACCTACGCACTTTAACCAACTATTCCGTCAGTTGGCAGACTTTACGCTTCTCCGTCACCCCATCGCAATATACACAGGTGCTGGAATATTAACCAGCTTTCCATCGGCTTCGCCTTTCGGCTATACCTTAGGACCCGACTAACCCTGATCTGATTAGCATAGATCAAGGAACCCTTAGTCTTACGGCGAATAAGTTTTCCACTTATTTAATCGTTACTTATGCCTACATTTTCTTTTCCAGAAACTCCACCACCTCTCACGAGATGACTTCGCTGTCGCTGGAATGCTCCCCTACCAAATTTGGCTTATGCCAACTTTCCATAGCTTCGGTGGTAAATTTGATGCCCGATCATTTTCCGCGCAGAAACGCTCGACTAGTGAGCTGTTACGCACTCTTTAAATGAATTGCTGCTTCCAAGCAAACATCCTAGCTGTTATAGCATCTCCACTTCGTTTTTCTCAACTTAACTTACACTTGGGGACCTTAGCTGATGGTCTGGGTTATTCCCCTCTCGGCGATGGACCTTAGCACCCACCGCCTCACTGCTGGATACATGTCACGGCATTCGGAGTTCGTCAGGGGTTGGTAGGTGGTGAAACCCCCTAGCCCTATCGGTAGCTCTACCTCCGTGACACTCCACTCCAACGCTGCACCTAAATGCATTTCGGGGAGTACGAGCTATCTCCGAGTTTGATTAGCCTTTCACCCCTACCCACAGGTCATCCAAAGACTTTTCAACGTCAACTAGTTCGGCCCTCCATCCCGAGATTATCGGGACTTCAGCCTGCCCATGGGTAGATCACACGGTTTCGCGTCTGCCCCCACTAGCTCAGCGCCCTGTTAAGACTCGCTTTCGCTACGCCTCCGATCCTGAAGATCTTAGACTTGCTAGTGAGGAGCAACTCGTAGGCTCATTATGCAAAAGGCACGCAGTCATCCCACAAGGGGACTCCTACCGCTTGTAAGCGCATGGTTTCAGGTTCTTTTAACTCCCCTTCTTGGGGTTCTTTTCACCTTTCCTTCACAGTACTGGTTCGCTATCGGTCTCTCGGGAGTATTTAGCCTTACCGGATGGTGCCGGCAGATTCAGACAGGGCGTCTCCGACCCCGCCCTACTCAGGATACCACTATTCCATTTCATCTTACGCTTACGGGACTGTCACCCTCTCTGGTTCAATTTTCCAAAAGATTCTGCTTCAATGAAATGTTCATCTGTGGTCCTACAACCCCCCGATACTAACGTATCGAGGTTTGGGCTGTTCCGCTTTCGCTCGCCACTACTTACGGAATCACTAAATTGTTTTCTCTTCCTCCGGTTACTTAGATGTTTCAGTTCTCCGGGTTGTCTTTCCACTCACGTGGAACTCTGCATCTTCAATGCAGAAGGTTTCCCCATTCGGAAATCTACGGATCAAAGTTCGTTTGCAACTCCCCGTAGCTTATCGCAGCTTACCACGTCCTTCATCGGCTCCGAGAGCCAAGGCATCCACCATGCGCCCTTATTCGCTTCCTAATCTTTAGTTGATAGTCGCATAATAGACTGTCAACTAAATTATCTTCAGACGCTCATTTTCTCAATTAATCCAACCTTTCAAAGAACTTTTGTCTAATTTCGAGGCGCAAAGTTACAAGCCTAAACTTGATAACCAAGCTTTTTCGAAAAAAGTCGATGAAGATATTTTCAGTTTCGCTCTGATCATGAATTTTCATGTCTCATCTATGAGAAATATCTTAAACTTTACCGTCAGCTGATGACAGAAATACTGGGAAAAGAATCTGTAATGGTCTTTGGGACCTGTACAGTGTTTGAAAACTTCGGTTGCAGGCTGTCTTGCTTTATTCCCGCTCTCGTTCCTGAGTCTTTCGATTTCATTGGAGT
>Ga0268298_10000431_pt1 | contig 53875 bp, 50 predicted proteins | sample WWTPWeurt_MetaG_FD_194462 | JGI IMG/M metagenome (GOLD analysis project Ga0268298, IMG submission 194462) | Activated sludge microbial communities from WWTP in Nijmegen, Gelderland, Netherland - WWTP Weurt | ecosystem: Engineered > WWTP > Aerobic digester > Activated sludge | place... | reverse complement strand
AGAACGCAGGTTGAGCGATCTCAAAACACCAGAAGGAAAGGGCTGCCGTAGCCGGCAGCCCTTTCCTTCTGATATGCGAAATTCTTTTGCCGCCCAATTTGTTGCGCTTTTATGCCGCCGTCAACAGGGAGCAGCCGTAGCCATTTCCCTCATGCTTATTGCGTTTTCTCTTGCCGTATTCAAGTTAAGTCTCGGCAACTTCGAATCTTCGGTGCAAGCGATTGTCTCAATCCTCGGTCTCCTCATCTGCATGGCCGGCTACATAGCCGCGACAGCAGCGATCTACTTTAAATTCTCAAAGAGAGCCGGCATCTACCGGCAGTATTTTATTAAGTGGCTGGCTGCGACCAATCTTATTCATGTCGCACTTCTGATTTTGATACTCTCTAGACTGGACATCGCTCTCTTCCTTAGACCTGAATACATGCTTCAGATTGCGGCGGCCGTAACTTTAGCAAGCCAACAAATCATAGCTTTCATGGTTCTCAGCAAAAAAACGCCGCTAGCAAAAGAGGCCCAAACCGCCGCCTTCACTGCCATATCGGGCAATGAAAAAGCTGCCCCATCGATTAAGACGGGCAGCTTAAAGACTCGGCGCTCCGAGAAGATCGAGATTTAGAACTCGGCGACGAGTCCGAAACAGGCGATCAATAGAATGAAAGCGAAGTAGAGTACGAAGAACCACGCCCATCTGTAGATTACATCTACTTCTGTAAGTTTGGTTTTTTCTGCCATTTTAAGTAATCCTCGAGAAACTCAACGATAGTTCAAGCCGCTTAAGCTGAACTCAAGCCAATTTATCTATTCTATTCAAGACCGCGCACGTAGCCCACGAACTCTTTCGCTTCAGACATGAATCTGTCTTTCTGGGGACGAGCCAGCCAGAGTGCCAGTACGCGTCTTCTATCGACGGTCTTCTTAAGACCGGGAGTGCGTTCACCAAGGAGGCGCTCTCTGATCATGCGGTTACCTTCGCGGTAATAGCAGTCACCAAGCTGGCAACCGGTGACAATCACACCGGCGGCGCCGGCCTTGAGAGCCGCTTCAATCATCAAAGGCTGAATCATGCCGCTGCAGGGCAGCTTCACGACGTGCAGACCATCGATGTCTTTCACTTCGCCCTGGGCGCTGCACACAGAATCAAGGTCTGCGGCTCGCTCACATATGAGGGTGATTACCTTCTTTTCGGACATAACATTAACCTTCAGGTGTTTACCGTAAATTGAACAGAACTACTTATTACTTGGTTTCGGCCAGGGCTTTGATTTTCGCCGTCACGTCGGTGTCGAGCAAGTTTGGCAAGTCGATGGCGTCGAAGGCGCAAGCACCCACGCAGACTCCGCAACCGGAGCAGCGGTAGGCTTTGACCGTAGCCAGGAGTTTGAAGCGGGAACCAGCCGGAGCGGGCACCATTTCAATTGCCTGGTAGGGGCAGTCTTTGGAGCAGAAGGAACAGCCGGTGCACTTGTTCAGGACTACTTCGGCAGCTTCCACAGGGTGGGCGGCTTTGTAGAGGCTGGGGAAAGGCACCAGACAGAGAGCCACTGAACCACCAATCATCAGAACCCAGTACATGGTGGTGTCCATGTGGGCGAGCAACCAGTAGGGCCAGAGGAAGAACCAGTCAATTTCGAAGCTGGTGGGCTGAGCGTTGATGTCGGCCATTTTGCCCGAGGTGATGGGCAAGAGGAAGACGAAGACCAGAAGCACGGCTACAAGGATGTAGTTGATAGCCGGGGGCGGTGTGATCACCGGTCTGGTCATACGCACGTAGTGCAACCAGAGACCAAAGAGTAGAGAGAAGGAAAGACCGATGTGGATGAAAAGGAAGTTGGACAGGGTCAGGTTGGTGATGGCGGCACCGTTCAGGAACCATGCTTTCAAACCAGGTCCCACAAAGGGCAGAGCTTCCAGAGCGCTTGAGGTCATACGGGTCAATACGAGGGAACGCTCGTCCCAAACCAGGTAATAGCCGGTCTGACCAATGAAGAGAACCATCAAGAGAAGGACGATACCGGTCACCCACTGGGTCCAGCGGTACTGACGGTAGCGGTCGGTGATCCAGACGCGCAGGGCGTGCAGCACGATGGTGATAACCATGGCGTCACCGGCGTAGCGGTGGATGCCGCGCACCACGGCACCGAAGGGCAGGGTGTCGGTGATGTAGTCTACCGAGGTCCAGGCGTTCACCAGGTTCTCAGAGAAGTAAGCATTGTCGATGGTCGGAATGTAATAGGCAAACAGCAAAAGCCCGGACAAGAACAGAACCCACAGATAAAACTGAGGCAGAGCCCCGTGGTAATAAAAGGGGTTGTACTTATTGGTTAGAACGGCATTGGTCGCTTTCTCTATTGCTAGAGTCAGGTCGGTCATGCCCTTCGGTATCGACGAGTACATCTTTGAGGATCTCCCAACTTTAACTAGTTACTTCTTCACCGGTAAAACTGTCTTTTCTTCGCCGTCTTCGCGCCCGATGGCAGCGATGCCGACGGCCGAGGCAATCATGGCCAGACCCATCACCAGAGCGTAAGCATAATCGCCGAATCTAGATTCAGCGCCGGCTTTCTTCAGGTGCTCGGTCCACTCGCTGGCGTAATTTGCCAGATTCGAGTAGTCCGGAAGGGGTATGTTGAGGTTGATGGATAGCCACTTCAACCATTCGGGCCAATTCTGAAATGAGGCATCCATACCAAGCTCAGCCCAAGGCAAAGCCAGTGTGATGACTATACAAAGCAAACCACCAGCTATCGCTAGAATGCTGTTTAATCCCTTACCCACGGTTCGTTTTGTCTCCCTGTTTGGTTAAGTGCCTGTACCAACGATCAAATAGAGGAATGTTGCGGGTGCGACCACCCTTGGAACGTTCTTCGGCGTACATGAAGAAGCCGTAGAGACTGACCAGAACGATAGTCAGTGTTGTACCGCCGAAGAGATAGGCCAGACCGGCAAGGGTTGGAGCTTCGCTAACCTGTCTCCAACCTTCGAAAAACCAGCTTAGCGTGATGGTGGCCATCACGAAAACTGCTAGTTTGAGCGAGAGCTTGACTTTGAAAGCAGGCTTGTCTTCTGAAGCGGAACCCCTTGGGGCTCCGGCTTCAGCCGCACTATTTGAGTTAGCGCTCAAGACAAGTTTCATTTCTTCGTCAGGTTCCTTTTCTGGCTCCATCAGCTTCCGGTAGTTTCAGCCGGCTTGGTGTCGGCAGCAGCAACCTGCTTGGGCGGCTCAGCCGTCTGGGCTTGCTTGCACTGCATGGCTACCACGAGAGCGTAGGCAGCAGACAATGCACCGCCGATCATCCAGTACCAATCAACTTCAGGCACAGACATCGGGTAGCCTTTGACCACACCTGGCTTCAGTCTATCCACCAGAGTGCAGTAGTCCCAGGCCCAGCGGTTGTTGACCATGAAGTCGACCAGACCGTGATAGGTGGGGTGGGCACCCTTCTCTTTGTCGGAGAGGAAGCTGACTTTCTTGCCGTTTTGTTCAATCAGGTAGGCACCGTTTTGACCCATGGGGGTCTCGAAGGTGGGGATGGCTTTGACGACAAAATCAAGAGGGGTCTTGGTTTCGACGCAGAGCTTCCGCAGTTCTTCCAGATCTTGCTTGGCGGAAGGTTCACCGATACGAGCCACATAACCGGGATCTAGAAGAACGTGGAAATTCCAGTATTCCTGGTTGACCGGTTTGGCACCGGTGGTGGGATGCATCTTACGGACAAGGGCTTCCACTTTATCGGCTGTATCTCCCATAGCTCCGCGGCCCATGTTGTAGAGAGCAGCGTGACCGAGGGGATCGATGAACATTTCGGTCTTAGCCATGTAGTCGTAGACCCATGCCCAGAAAGTCTGGGTAGCACAGATACCGAACATGATCATGCAAGGTACCACTTGCTTGGCCTTCCACTTCATATCCGCATTACGTGCTATGAGGAGGAGCTGCCAGACAATGCCGGCATTGACCGTCAAGTAGAGGAAGGAACGCCAGTAAGGCGGGTCGGTGTGGATGTTAGCGATGTTGACGATAATCAAGATCGAGAAGACAACCCAGCAGACGAAGCCCATGAAGGTCATCATAAGCATGAAGGGGCGCTTCATGATGTCCTTCTCCGGTCCCGTGATATAGCTATCCGCGAAGGGCAGCGCAAAAACGGTAAGCGGAATCACCAGGGTGATATAGGTAGCGACAACCGGCTCCAGGTACTTGTACATTTGATACAAGCCGAGGAAGTACCAGTCGGACAAGATGGGCAGAGGCGTGACATCCGGATCGGAGCGTGAGCCCTGGGCAGCCGGCAGAGCGATTGCCACGAAAGCCAGCATGAGAATAAGGATGGAACGTTTGATCCAGTTAAGCGGAACGCGGGTGTAAGCATTCTTGTAGAAATATAGTTCTACGAGAATGAGCGGTATCAAGGAGAACGCCAAGTGCAAGGAGAAGAACCTGGTAATTGTGTTCTGGGTGATAGCCGCACCGCCGCCCAAGAGCACTTCGGCTGTGTTCCAGCCCAGGTGCAGCGACTTATACAGAGGCAGATAGAAATCGCCCATGATGGCGAACTGGTCCATATAAGTGGGGAAGGTGGCAAACACCTTGGTCGCCCAGAAAGCGCGCTGGTTCCAAATCAGCAGGTAGCCGGTCAGACCGGAGTACATGGAGAGGAGCAGCGTGATAAGAGCGATGATGATGTTGAATTCTTTGTTCGGCTTGAAGTCGGCCATGATGAACATGCGATAGAGACGCATGGTGGCGGCGATGATCATGGCGTCCGCACCGTACTTGTGCATACCCCGGAATAGTCCGCCAATCGGTATGCCGTTTTGAATGTTCAAAATGGAATCAAAGGCCGCTGATTTTGTGGGGACGTACCACATGATCAGAACCAGCCCGGTAAACATCACGATGAACCAGACCAGGTAGAAGATTGGCCCCAGAGCATAGAAGGGGTTGGTCTTTGCCTCGAGCTGATGATGCTCATCGAATATATCGATGTTGTTTATGCGCGTCTTAAACCAGTCTCCCACTGAAGAGAGAACGCCTTCAAGACTCCTGTCATTTGTTGTACTAGGCAATTGAACCAGCCTCCAATGCGACCACCTTGTAAGCGCCGCCTTCCTTCTTCACCTCGAATTTTCTTGGTGGGCGAGGAGCCGGACCGCTGACCACTTTTCCAGCCTGGGCAATGTCGTATACGCTCAAATGGCACGGGCAGGCGAACACCGGGCCAGCGGGTTTGAAGTTGTAACCTTTAGCGCATTCGTTGGGGTCTTCAACGAAGTTGAAGATACAGCCCAGGTGCGGACAAATGCGGCTGTAGGCGACCACATCGCCGTTGGGCAATTTGACGATAAATCCAGGAATCTTGCGAACTTCCTTGCCTTCCGGGTTGTATTCAACATATTTCTGGTTGAACATGAAAGGCAGACAAGTCCAGTCCTTGGGGAAGTCCTTGTCGGTGAAGGTGGGGATGGGTGGCTCGGCCAGGGGCTGGTCCGACTCTCCAAGTACATCCAGCGGCCTTCTTGTCGGCAGCAAAATGCGCAGGAAGGGCGATGCCAGAAGCCCAAAGGTGAGGGCAAGAGGCAGGGCTGCTACCGTCTTTAAAAGGGCTCTACGTTTGACGCCGTCTGTCATTGTTTTCTACCTGTTGACTCTAACTTTCTGAGATTGTCTCTTTACTTCTTGTTTGTACTCTATTTACTTGCTGGTTTCCCCAGATTTTTCAGAACCCGACTTAGCTTCATTGGCTTCGTTGGCCTCTTCTTTCTCTTCCTTTTCATGAGCTTTGCGTGTGGCTATCTCAGTCTTGTTGCTCTCATGGAAATGGCGAATATAGCCGACCATCCGCCAGATATAAGGTTCATCAAACTTGATGTTCTTGGCGCGGTCTTCCTTGCCGAGGAAGTTGGGCATGCCTTCCCACTTGATACCGTTGGCTATGTGGTCCCAGAGAATTTCGTCGGTTCTGTCGTAGAAGCGCGGGAAGGACTGGAAGTTGGCCGGTAGCGGCTCAAGAGTATTGCCTTTCATGAGCGGTCCGTTGCCGAAACCTTTCTTACCGTGACATACAGCGCAGTTGGCGCCGAAGACCGGATCGATCTCTGCGATTTCCTCATCGGTAAGAGGCGGAGTGGAAAGGGAGCGTACATAAAAGACCAGGTTCCATATTTCGGAGGGTCTCAATTTATCGCGCATGACCGGATGCTCAGCACCGCCGCCTTCGTGCTTACCGAAGGTGATGAAATCGTACTGCTCAACCGGCTTTTGCTTGCGAGCCCAACCTTTGTCGGAAAGATCGATAGTGGCTTTGCCGGCCACCGGCTTGCCGTCGGCACCGTGACAGGTAGCACAGTTCTGAGCAGCGTAAACGCCTTTTCCGTCCGGAATGGAAGGATCGTCGTTAGGCCAGATAGGCTCTTTATCGCCTTCCGTCACCTTGGTGCCCACCAGCGGGTTGTCGGCGTTCAAGCTCACCTTACTGTCGGAACAGCCGGTAAGCGCCGTGAACATGGGCATCGCCGCCAGAGTGAGAAGAACGGTAAGAGCCCGTTTTGTAACTACGGGTGATACCAGGGTCTTGACCAGTTTAGTTTTAGTAAGTGCCATCTGCCTATTAATAACCAAAGAAGGGAATCCACGAAACTGCTGCGTATATAAAGATGAGAATGAAACATATGACCAGGAAGGGCGGCGGCGCGCCTTCACCGATGCGGTACTCGGATACTACCTCGTAGTGCTCTTCTTCAGTTGTTTTGACTTCTTCAGCCATCTTTACTCTTTACTCCGCCTTATATCTGTAGATTTTCGTTTTAGCCTGCTGATTCTGTCATCTGCTGTCTGCCCCGCTCAATTGCTTCGCGGGCTCTGGCAGCCAGTGTCTCATCTTCGCCATCGTCGAGCATCTCGAATTTTACTGATTCCAGATCTTCGAACTCACCGTTCTTGAAAGCCCAGGTAATACCTACCATGGCGATTATGAAGAAGAGTCCGCAGATTCCGAAAGCTATATAGATTCCGGCTCCGAGGCTGGCCTGGTTGAGAACGCAATTGGGACACATGGCTGACTCCTTTTAAACAGTCTCAGACCCGTTACTCTTTGCCGTGGTGCGGTTCCCACTGCTGCCTGGAAAGTTTAGGCAGGTGGACCGGTTCGGCTACGTTGAGATCGTCGAGGCTGTTGACAGTCTCTTCGTGCTCTTTAGGCAAGGTCTTCAAGTAAGCAACCAGGTACCAGCGCTGCTCTTCGGAGAGTATTTCGCCGAAGCGCGGCATGCGTGTACCGACGATACCTTCGGAGATTCTGTAGAACCAGAACTCGTCCGGATATTGCTTGTAGTAGTCGCGGGTCAAGTTCGGCGGCTTCTTCTCGAGGGTGATGGCATTGGGACCGTTGCCTCTACCTTCCAGACCGTGACAGGCAGCGCAGTTCTGAGTGTAGATACCGCGTCCGGCATTGGCTGCAGCATCAGAGTTGGTATCAACTGTTTTGCGAGCGGCCAGACCGCGACCCTGCATGGTTGTGAGCAAATACTCGTCGGGCGCCTGTACAAAGGTAGTAACTGTACGCTTGTTGCCGAGGGTCTGGATATAAGCCACCAGGTCGTTCATGTCCCCTTCGGAAAGGTAGCTGAAGCTGGGCATGATGGAACCGGGTTTGAGCATTCTCGGTGTAATCAAGTGAGCTTTCTGCCATTCGGACGGGAAGCGACCGCCTTCGTTGGTGAGGTCGGGACCGGTACGGGCAGTACCCAGTTGGTGAGGAGTCTCGTATACATAGTCGCCTTCTTTAACGAGGGGACCATAACCTCTGTCCTGAATCCTGGTGAACTGCGTGTGGCAGTAGAAGCAACCTTCTCTCACATAGATTTTGCGGCCTCTCTCGGCATCGGCGATTTTGGCGTCGATTGCCTTGTAATCGTTACCGCGACCGCTCGGCTTGGGCTGGAAGAGCACCATAGGCATGAGCACTGTGGAGAAGATGATGATGAAGAACGTGGTGACAATACCGATGGCACCAAGCCTGTAACCGTACATTAGACTTTGACCTCCCGAGCCGCCTTGGCTTTCACATCAGCACCACTTGGTTTAGTGAAAAGCGTTTTGTAGGTGTTGTAGGCAAAAATGCACTGCCCCAGCACGATCATGATGCCGCTTATGGTACGCAAGAACCAGTAGGGACGAATCTGCAAGCCCCATTGGTCTACCGGCATACCCATAGCCCAGCCGGCGGATTGGATCAAACCGGCGGTGGTGAGCGAACTCATCATTAATAGGAATCCCAGGAACTTGAGCCAGTAGTGAGCCCGAATCAAACCTTCGGAGTGCCACTGTTTACCGGTCAGCCTGGGAATACAGTAATAGAAGGAAGAAGTGAGGATGAAGGAGAACGTTCCCAGAAGAGCCAGGTGAGCGTGACCAACAACCCACTGTGTGAAGTGCAGATACCAGTTGACCCAACGTGTTGCCTGGAAGGGACCCTGGGTACAGGTAACCAGGTAGAACATACAAGAGGTAACTGCGAATCTGAGCGGCAGGTCGGTAACAACCTGACCCCACTTCCCTTTCATCGACATGAAGAAGTTGGTGAGAACGGTCAATACCGGTACGAGCAAGAAGATGGAAGAAATGATGGCGATGGCCTTCAACCACTCGGGCACAGGTGACTGAGTGATGTGGTGAGTACCGGTAGGAGCATAGAAAAGAGCAATGCCCCAGAAGCCCAACATGGAAAGACCGTGGCTATAGAGCGGCGCTTTCACATAGCGGGGAATCAGGTAGTACATCATGCCCACACCAACGGTGGTGAACCACATGCCGAGAATGTTGTGTCCGTAGAACCAGCCGATGATGGCATCGTTCAAACCGGGAAGGGATACGAAGGTACGCTGCCCGATAACCCAGACAAGCGGGAACCAGAAGAGAGAGCCAAGGAAATACCAGAGACTGACGTAGAGCTTTTTGACCTTACGGTTGACGATGGTCATATATAGGTTAAAAGCAGTGAGCACCAGACCCACTACCACCAGGGTATCGAGAATGGCGCCCAGCTCGGCGTATTCACGTCCTTCCGTATTGCCGTTCAGTAGCGTACAGAAGGCGCCTGTCATAACGAGGTTCCAGGCCCACATGGTGAAGTTGCCGAGGCGCTCGCTGTAAAGCTTGCATTTGCAAAGGGTGGGAATCATGTGGAACATGGAGCCCACATAGCCCATAGAGAGCCAACCCACAGCCACCGCGTTGACGTGCCACATACGCAGGTGCGGCATGGATAACTGAGGAACGTTGCGGATCAGGTCGGGCATGGAGAATTCCGATGCCGCTAGCATGCCCGCTCCCATTCCCAGAAGCGACCACCACAATGCCGAAAGGAAGAAGTTGCGACTGGCGCTTCCTTCCTTCGGACTAAAGAACCGATCCAGCAAACTGGTTTGTGCCAAAGTGCTCACTTAACGAATTTCCTTTTAGGGACTTGAGGGCTGCCTTGCGAACTTTCTAAGTCCAGCCCAAAAGCTAAGACTCAAATGTGATTCTAGGCTACTGACATCACCCATCCCCCACCCTGGGAGCATGAGTTTTAACTCAAAAATTATTTCAGCGCGGAAACTGGTTCCCGCCCATAACCTGGTCTTCGATACAAACGTTAACGCTCTCGGTTACCGATTTGAGAGCTTTTAGATAGGCACTGTATAACTGACGTCTTTATTTTGCTTTTCAAGCAGCAACTCGCCCCATGCCAAGGGCACGATTTATGGCGTTTTGACGCCCTGCTTCTTGACAGACTTGGTAAAGTTTCCTGAGAAAAAATTGAACTAGCGAATGCTTGCCATGAAGCAGTGCAAGAAAATCGGGTCAGTTTTCGGGTGATGCCGAAGGCTTCTCGCCAGAAGGCGCCACTGAAAAATCAACGCCGTTAAATCTATTTGCAGCATAATCGAGACCTTGCTTGAGCCAGGCGGAAACACCATCCTGACATTGCTCGAGCACCTTATCCAGTACTACTTTATCGTCCTGACTGAAACGTCCCAGTACGTAAGAAGCCCGCCTGGCACCGCCGGGATCAGGGCCCACGCCTACTTTGAGGCGATCAAAAGCCTTGCCGCCGAGACAATTGATAATTGATTCCACACCATGCTGCCCACCGGCACCGCCGCCTTTTTGAAAGCGCAAGCGACCCAGGGGCAGGGATACGTCGTCGTGAGCGACTATGGCATCGGTGCTTTCAGCCTTATAGAAGTGCAGGACCCGGATAAAGGCTTCGCCGGAGAGATTCATATAAGTAAGCGGCTTGACAAGCAAGATGTCGCTTCCCCCCTGACGCACCCTGGCATACTGGCAGGAAAGCGGCTTGGACAGTCGAAATTCGGCACCAAAGGCAGTGCCGAGTCGATCAATCAATAGAAAGCCGGCATTGTGCCTGGTGTTTTCGTATTCCAGCCCGGGGTTGCCGAGACCAAAAATTAGTTTCATTCAATCACCTGACCCTGACCCTGAACCGGAAACAAGTCCGCCGCTTTCCCGGCAGCGAGAGCACGTTGCAAACAGGGAAGCCAAAACAGACGGAGAGAGAGAAAACTCTTATCAAGCAAAATTGGGATACCGGGACCACTGGGGGCTAAACTTATATTGATCCAACGGTTTGCATTTTACCGATAAGTCACTCTCGTTCCCATGGTCTTATCGGTATGTGTCTCAAAGTCAAAACAAACCTGGAGCAAAACACCGACGGAGAGTCAAGGCGGCTGAATACAGTCGAAAAGCGCAATCAGAAGGCACTACTTACAAGGTACGGACACGGACATGCAAGACCAAAAGCAATTGAATTTCCCCTATCTGCCTGCCACTGCCGAAGATCGGCAGGAGATGCTCAAGGAAATCGGAGTGCGCACTTTTGACGAATTGTTGAGCCACATTCCCCAGTCCGTCAAAGCCGGTCCCCTCTCCATAGCCGACGGTCTTTCCGAAATGGAACTGACCATGCAGTTGAAAGAACTGGCCGGCAAAAACAAACCGGTCTCCCGACAAATCTCCTTCCTGGGCGGCGGCAGCTATAACCGCTATGTGCCTGCGGCTGTAACTTCCATAATTTCCCGCTCGGAATTTGCCACCGCTTACACCCCCTACCAGCCTGAAGTCTCCCAGGGCAGCTTGCAGGCCATTTACGAGTTTCAGACGGCAATCTGCCTGCTCACCGGCATGGACGTGGCCAACGCTTCCATGTACGACGGTCCTACCGCCCTGGCCGAGGCTGCCTACATGGCAGTCAGGCTGAGCAATAAAAAAGGAATCGTAGTCTCAGGCGCCGTCAACCCCGAATACAAGATGGTGGTTGAGACCTACGCCCGCTCCTGCGATCTGCCCCTGACCGAATTGAAAGATTGCTTGCAGCGCGGCAGTACCTGCCCCGATGCCGTCAAAGCCTTGAAAGGTCAAGATATTGCCTGCCTTATCGTGCAATACACCAATTACTTCGGCATCATCGAAGACCTGGAAGCACTGGCTGCGGCCGCCCATGAAATCGGTGCCCTGCTCATTGTTTCCACAGATCCGATCAGCCTGGGCAGCCTCAAGGCACCGGGCGACATGGGCGCCGACCTGGTGGTGGGCGACGCTCAGAGCTGCGGCAACTTCCTCAGCTTCGGCGGACCGTCAGCCGGCTACATGGCTTGCAGGCAGGACTACGTCAGACAACTGCCGGGCAGACTGGCCGGTATGACAACGGATAACCGCGGGCAGACGGCTTTTACCCTCACTCTGCAAACCAGAGAACAGCATATTCGCCGGGCTAAAGCCACTTCCAATATCTGCACCAACCAGGCGCTCAATGCCCTGGCCATGCTGGTTTACCTGACCTGCATGGGTCCCCAGGGTCTTGCCGAGCTGGGACAGGTAAGTGCCTTACGCGCTCATTACCTAAAAGACAAACTGACCGCCCTGCCCGGAGTGAAGTTGACTTTCGCCGAAGACAAACCTTTCTTCAATGAATTCGCCATCACCGTGAAAGGCGCCGAGAGCGTGCTTGAAAGATTGAAAGCGCGCGACATTCTGGGCGGCATTCTGGTTGAGAAATATCTACCGGAATTGAAGGACACCATCTTGATCGCTGTTACTGAAATGAACCCCTTGAGCCAGCTCGATGCCTTCGCTACGGCTATGCAGGAAGTGCTGGCCGGAGCGGACAAAAATCAAAGCGGCGCGAAGGAAAAGGTTTTGACTGTATAATCAAAATTTCCATGGTTTTTAATAAGGACCTTTCCATTGACCGCGACACAAGCGCCGCCCCAAACTGAAAAGCCTACACCAGGCGGATTTCTCACCGGTTTCCTCAAGGAAGCCATAGAGCTTATCGTCGTTACCCTGGCTCTGCTCATAGCGATACGCTGGGGCATCGCCGAGGCCCGCTACATCCCCAGTAGTTCCATGGAGCCGACCCTGCAAATCAACGACCGGTTGATTGTGGAGAAAATCTCCGGTCACCTGGGCAAGAAGATCGAGCGCGGCGACATCCTCGTTTTCTACCCCCCTAAAGAAGAGATGGGCGGTCAGGACCTGAGCAACAACCCGCTCCATATCATGGGCAGACTGACCGGTTTGCCTTGCTTCCCCAATGATCCGGCTTTCATCAAACGCTGCATCGGCATACCGGGCGACCAGATCCGGGTGCAAGCCAATCAGGGCGTTTATATCAATCAGCAACTGCTCGACGAATCAGCCTACGTCAAAGAGCCCCCTGCTTACAACCTGAATGTCATGGGCGATATCAAGGGACGCAATGCTCTCGGTATGTTCATACAGGCCGAGCGTGACCCCAAGAAGCAAATGGACCCCATAATTGTGCCGGCCGGTCACCTCTTCATGATGGGCGATAACCGCAACAACTCTGAAGACAGCCATGTCTGGGGTTTCTTAGACCAGAGAAGGGTAATCGGTCGGGCTTATCTGCTCATCTGGCGCCGACTGGAAGCTCCCAAATACCCAATTTCTCTGCAGTCCGGTGAATAACGCTTACTGCTAAGCCGCAATTAGGTTAGCTGGACAACACAGCTCTTCCCCACCGTTTGGTAAGATTCTATATGTCTTGGCGGAGCGAATAATATGGTCAAAGGAGCCCACGACGGGCATGCACACGGTCAGGAGCCGGCGGCACCGGCTTCCACAGGTGAAAAGACGGCCGCTTCGGCGGTTGTAGACCTGAAGCAGATGGAAGAAGAACTGAACAAACGAGAGATCGGCCTGATCGAGCGTGAGATCAAAGCGCTCAGGTTACAGGAAGAACTGGATCGTCTCAGGCCGCTCTCCGGTCTCTACCGGGTAGTGAAGGCCATGGCCACCGAGCGCAAGCTCGATTCTCTTCTGGAGACCATCACCAGAGAAACCCAGGCCATCGTCAAATGCGATCGCTGTTCAGTCTTTGTGCTTGATCAGGACAAAGGAGAACTCTGGACCCAGGTAGCCCAGGGGCTGGTGGGCGTACGCACCATCCGCATTCCCCTCTCGGGAACAGCCATTGTCAGCCACTGCGCCCGCTCCGGACGCATCATCAACATTCCCGACGCCTACCAGGACGAGCGCTTCGATCCGGCAGTAGACAAACAAACCGGCTATAAGACCAGAAGCGTTCTCTGCGTACCGATGCGCAACCGGGAAGGCACTGTCATCGGTGTATTTCAGGTTTTGAATAAGTTATCGGGGCCCTTCACCTCCGAAGACGAAGACTGGCTGGAAGCGCTGACGGCGGTGGCGGCCGGACTCATCGAGCAGGCCCAGGCCTATGCGGAAATCGAGCGCTTCGTCGATAAGACCCTGGAAGTGCTGGCCCAGACCATCGATAAACGCGATCCCCTGACGGCTGGACATTCGGTGCGGGTCACCAATTACAGTCTCATCCTGGGCACGGCCATGGACGTGGTCTCGCAAGAGCTTGATGTGCTCAGGTATTCAGCCATGATGCACGACTACGGCAAGATAGGCGTACCGGAAGAAATCCTCTGGAAGGACGGTCGGTTGACCCCTGATGAATACGCCAAAGTGCAAAAACATGCCTCAATCACCTACGAGCTTCTGATCAACCTGCCCTTCACCAAGCGACTGCAAGCCGTGCCCTATGTGGCCAGTTGCCATCACGAAAAGCTTGACGGAACAGGCTATTACCGCGGTCTGAAAGGCGAAGAAATTCCCTTCCTCTCTCGTATCATCGCCGTAGCCGACGTCTTTGACGCTCTTACCTCGGTGCGCCATTACAGAAACCGCATGCCCGTTGAGAAAGTGGCTGAAATTCTGGAATCAGGCAAAGGCAATCACTTTGACGGACGCTGCGTAGATACCTTCAATCGCATGCCCAGTGACCGCGTGCTCATGGTCATGGAAAGCGAACGGGATCGCAAAGCCAGCGAAGACTTGAGCATCTTCAAGCATGTAAGCTGGCAGCGCCTGGTAGAACTGGTCTCCGGTTCCAAACCAAAACGCGGCGAAGACGGCGTGCGAGAAAGTTTCGACCGCCTTTACAATTTCGGTCTGCCGGAAGGCTACAAAGCTCTGGATTAGGGCTCTTACAGATCGGTCCCGGTGCATTTATCTATGCTCAGGCAGGAATGGGCGGTCTGCCCTAGAATACCTGCAGTATTCCAAATGAGCACTGAATTTCCATGGTCTCTAAACGCTCAGTCCGCACAAGCACATTAGCTCTTTCCCTGTCCGTCTTTCTGGTGTCGTTCTTGAGCCTGCCCGGGCTGGTTAACCAGGCTCTGGCAGCCGGTTCTTCCGATAATGCCGGCGAGTTTTTCACGGAAGCGGAGAGCGCTCAAACCAAAGCGGCTGCCGGTAGCAATCCGGTGGCGCCGCCGCCGGAAGGGGCACCGACCAGGGTCAATGCCGTCATTAAGATGAAGGTGATAGTGCCGCAGATGAAGCAGGCCCAGACTAAGTTCACGGCCTTTCCCTTCACCGTCAAGCCGCCCAAACTGGCGGTTCCCATCACGCCCCTGCCCACCGAAGACAAGGGTCTGGAAAGCATGATCCTGGGCTCCGGCTATGCCAGTAAGCTCTCTCTGGAAAAGCCCTACCCGGACGGTGGCTGGCGCTGGCAATATGCCTATCGCAACGGCTTGAAGCGCTCCGGACAGACGCCGCCCAAGGTCATGATCGGTATCTACAACTGGTCCAGAAGCCTCATCAAATACGTCAAACCAGAGTGCGAACGCATCAATGAAATTGAAGCCAAGCGCATGGAACGCTATAAGAAGCTGCTTCAAGATTACGAAGACAACCACAAAGACGAAGAGATGGAAGCCCTCAGGCACGGACACGAACCGCTGCCTATCAAACTGCGCCCCATCAGAAGAGATAACAAGCTGGTTTCCTACGAGGCTTCCTACGAGCTTCCGCCGGGGGAATGGTGGATCACCGGGGAGCACAAAGTTCCGGGGCTCGTCTATTACTGGGAATATCCCATGCAAATCAAGGCCGGCGAAAACATCAACCTGGTCATGGATGACGCCAACGCCGTCTTGATCCAGGGTGGCTGGTAGCGAAAGCTATTCTAAACTTGATGAATTAGTATCTGCACGGTAGGCTTAGCCCCCAGGCGGTTGCGCAATACTTTCACAACCGATTCTCGGATGGCGGAGCGCATATAAGGACCACTGTCTCGCTCATCGCCCTGGCGTTCTGAGGCAATACGGTCCACCGTTCCCTCAACTACTTCGGCGATTTGCTTCTGCACTTCCTGCCAGTCATCAGTCAGAAGGAAACCAGCCGCTCCACAAGCCAAGTTGGGACCACTCACCAGTTTGCCGCTTTCACCAACAGTCAGACCGACGGTAAGAACGCCTTCCAGAGACAGCGCCTGCCGCTCCTTCACGGAAGCCGTGGTCACTCTTTCACCCTGGTCACGATTGAACAGCACCGCCTCCGCGTCCACATGGCCATAGAGCCTGGCTTTACCATTGCGCAACTCCAGCACGTCGCCATTGCTGAGGTTGAAAATTTCTTCCTCAGAAAGATCGAAGAACTCTCCCAGTTGGCCGTGTTGCATCAAGTGCCTGGACTCGCCCATGGCCGGAGCGAAATAGCGAGGCTTGGTGACTGAGAGCATCAGTTTCAACTCTTCCCTGGCACCATATCTGGAGACATGCACGCCCTGCCTGGTACCGAAATAACAGTGCACGGAATTGGCCATAAGTTCATCGAGTATATTGGCCATGCGCCTGGCCTCGCCCGGCACCACATCGCTGCTGAAGACAAGGGTATCGCCTTCCTTGAGAGAAACTGTCTTGTGCTCGCCGTAAGCAATGGCTTCCAGCACATCAATAGGATCGGCTTCCTTACTGCTTTCAAGCAGTAAGACCTGCCGATCGGCGGTCTTGTGCATGGCGGCAGGCAGCCCTTCTATGGCACGGTCATACTGCAAATGTCCTGAGATGGCGGCGCAGACCGCTACCTTATGAAGGGTTTCCCCCTGCAAAAAGAGCTTGCGACCGGTCTTCTGGGCCACATCGAAAAGTACTTGCAAGCGGTGGGTATTGGTGCCCGGCATGACTACCAGCAGCCGACCCGAAGCACTGGAAGAAATGCGCTCCATGGTGCTTGCCACCACCTTCTCGGAAGCAGAATAACCGCCTTCCTCCACATTGGCCGAACAGGAGATGAGCAACATCACGCCTTCATCACCGATGGCCGCCAGGCGACCGATATCGAGCATGCGACCGTCCACCGGCGTTTGATCCAGCTTGAAGCCGGAGGTATAAACCACCGTTCCCCCCTGGCAACTAATTCTAAGTGCGCAGGCATCGGCGATGGAATTATTACATTCGATCCACTCCAGACTGAAAGGTCCCACCCGGTACTCTTTCTTCTGATCCACCACCTCGATTGTGGTGTCGGACTTTTCAATATGTCCGGTGCCGTAGAGGTCGAAGACCTCTTGTTCGATTAAATTAGCCACAAACTTAGGACAGAGCACCCTTGGCAGTTTGACGTGCTGGATCAGATAGGCGATGGCTCCCATATGCTCTTCATGCCCATTGGTAAGCACCTGCCCCAGAATATGCTCCTGGTTGGCTTCTAGAAAAGTGGTACTGGGCAAAAGCAGGTCGACGCCTGGCAAGTCATGGGCCGGATAGCTGGCTCCGGCATCCACCAGGAGGATCTTGCCTTGATGAATAAAAGCCCACAACACTAGCCCCATCTCACTCTGCCCGCCCAGCGGTATGGCATATAGGCTGTTGTAGTCAAGGTCGGCAAAGCCGATAGTAGAAATAGACAAGACGGGACCCCGATGACTGGCCAGGAGTTGCTAAAGTGTTTGCATGCCCAACAATTCTAACCGCAATCCAGTTAAGATCTATGCAAATCGGCAAGAGGGTTGAAAGCAGTTAACTATGAAAGCAGATAGCGTGAATGTAAAGGACGGCGCCGGCGCCGCACTGGAAACTCTTGTGGGCGCCCTGGTCAATCCCGACTGCAAAATTCCCCACAAAGCCGTCATTTACACAAAAGCCGGCGGAGATGTGGAATACAGCTTTGCCGAGTTTGCAAGCCTCATAAACAAGGCCGAAACTCTCCTGAAAAATCTGGGCATCAAAGCAGACGACCCGGTGGTCTTCCTTTCCAGCAACACCCCCGAACTTCTAGCGGCAATCCTGGCAACTTTTCGCCTGGGGGCCCTGGCTGCGCCGGTTGATTTTCGCCTTACTCAGGGCGAGCTGGTCAATATAGCCCGCAAGCTTAAGGCGAAAGTGGTCTTGAGCCTTGAGAGCCTGCATAAAGATTTCGCTGCTCTCAAAGGCGAGCTTTCAGGATCAGGCATTGCCCTGGAAAGTCTGAACAAAATCGAGAGCCAGCAGGAAAGCACCAGAAACGGTGGCAACTGCGACTACGAAAGTTTAGCGAAGCCGGCCTTCCTCATTCTTACATCCGGCACTACGGGCATGCCCAAAGGTGCCCTGCACGACCTGGCTTCACTGGCAGCCAATATCAAAGAACTGGCCGACATGGCCGCCCTCGAACCCGGCTACAAAGTAGTTTTGCCCGTACCCTTGAGCCATGTGCTGGGGCTGGAAGTTTCTTTAGCGGCCCTTCTCAAACAGACAACCATAGTTATGTCGGAGATGACCATCGAGGGCATCATCAAAGCCAACAACCAATTTAAGCCGGAGTTTCTGGTGGGGGTACCCACCATATATGGTGCCATTCTTACCCTGCCCGAGGGCGCCATCGACCTGCAAAATGCCCGGGTCTTGCTTTGCGGTGGGGCGCCATTGCCTCTTTCTCTGGCAGAAGAATTCGAGAAGAAGTATCAGCGCCGCTTGAATAACGGCTATGGCTCCACCGAATCAAAGATCATCGCCGTCAACCTGGTGGGTCCGCCGCAGTCCGTAGGCAAAGTGGTGCCCTCCTGCCAAATTAAGATATTGCCTCTGACAGCCGAAGATGGCAAGCCGGTAGAGCCTCTGCCGGAAGGTGTAGAAGGCGAAATAGTTATCTGCGGTCCAACCCTCATGCTCGGCTATATCGGACAACCGGAAGAGACTGCCAGGGTCATGCAGGACGGCGGCTACAAAACCGGCGACATCGGCTACATGAAAGATGGTTATCTTTATGTGCTTGGCCGCAACAAAGAAATGATTATTGTGGCCGGCAACAAAGTCTTTCCCGCCGAAGTGGAAGGTGTGCTCAGACAATGCCCCCTGGTGAAAGAAGTAGCCATCATCGGTGTGGCTCACAGTAAACTCGGTCAAATTGTGAAAGCCCATATCGTCACCACCGACGGTGACCTATCGCAAGGTCTGGAGGGCGACGAAGAAGCAAAAAAAGCTGCCCATAGCAAATTGAAAGAAGGTCTGCGCGAGTTTTGCCAGACCAACTTGAAGCGCGAGTTGCGCCCCATGGAATGGGTCTTCTATAGCAAGAACAGCCAGTTGCCCCGTACTAATACCGGCAAAATCGACAAGAAGGTGCTGGCTTAATTAAAGCCTCGACAATATACGCCAGCCGCCGGCATTTTCGCCGGCGGCAAAAGCCTCCAATTCGTGTAATTGCAGACGATAAGCCAGATAGTTGCGCTTCTGTATCTTATGAACGGCGCCGATTTCATTGGCAAGAAGCTTCCTCATATCGGCACCGGCAAGGGTCTGAGCTTCCACGCCCAATTCGGCACCACTGTTCAACTGACTGACGCTCTCTTTAACGGACAGCGGCAGACGCCTGAAATTGACGCTGTTCAAAAGCGGACCGTGCTGCTGGAAGAAGCCGTGAAAGCCTTTTGCATCGAGGTCTTTCAGCATCTGCACACGGGACTCGAATTTCTCCACATTGTAGCCGGGTGCCTTTTGTTTATCGCGGGCGAAGCTAAGGGCCAGCTCATCGGCACGTTCAAGTTGCTCCTCGGTCAGGCGCCGACCGGCCCGCAGTTGCAAAACTTCTTTCAAATAGTCATCCTCAAAGCCTGTACCCGTAGACTCGGCCAGCTTCTTCTTCAAGACCGCCATTTGTTCCGGGCTAGCCTTGGCCCCTATAGACAATTTATCGGCCAGACCTCTGACAATCAGGCAGCTCTGCTCCGCATGGGTAGACTCATGAAAGAGCACCTCCGGCAGCCTGGTGGTGGGACGCAATAATTCCCGCACATTCAGCTCCAGATCGCCGGTACCCGGTATGAAAGCGCCTCTGTCCTCGCCTCCCGTCCACTTAATCTTGAGACGAGGATGGGGATAGCCAAACTCATCAGCCAGCTTGTTTACCTGCTTCTGCAAAACCGGCACAACCTTATCCACCTGCGCACTGAGGTGGCGGTAGCCCTCCCGACCTTCCAGTGCCGATTCCGTAGTCCATGGACTGAGGGGCTGATAGGCCTTCCGCAAGCCGCCATAATACGGTCTGACACTGCCCCGCACCTCGGCACCAAAACGAATGGCCCGGTCGACATCAAACAAGGGGGTGCGACTGGCCCAGATCATGCGCTCCATGGAGGGCATGGCTCGATTCAATTCCAGGGCAGTCAGCTTTCCGCCGCTAAGAATTTCGTGGGTGGAAAGCGAGGCCAGTCCGGAGCTTCTCATGGACAGTTGTTTACTGCCTGTACCGGCCAGGACTTCAAAAGACTGAGAACGCAAAAGACCGGTCACCATGCCGCTACGATAGAGGCAGGCGGCGCCCACCAGAGCAGCGCCAGTGAGAGCAACGGTTTTGGAGTCGATTTCCAGGTCAGAAAGCCAGCCGGTGAGCGCCTCTTTCCCCTGTACCAGAATGTTCTCGTTCTCTTTGCCGCGGTTCCTTTCCTGCAAGGAAAGACCCAGAGCAGGAGCGGACGCAGCCGCCAGGGGCTCGCTTTTTAAACCACTAAAATGAGCAGCTTCCGGCAACATGGAAATGGAATAGGTTTCTTTGTCTCAGGGGTGAACCCATCATAATTGAGGACCGGGCAAGTGCAATGGGGCTTCTACTAAAGCTGCCCCGAGAACTTTCCCTGACGGCTGACCGCATCCAGCAAAGACTGCTTCAGCCCCAATTCCAGAAGCTTCTCGAAACTCTCCAGATAAACGATGTCCCGGGCGGCACCGCGGCTGACCAGGCCCTGGTCAAGAGCCGATAGGAGCCCCGAGCCGGAGCTCTTACCTATCTCAAAGAAGCAAACCGTGACAGCCGGGCCCTCTCTTGCGCTTCTATTAGCCGTCTCCACTAATAACTCGGGCAGGGAAGCGCCGCGATTGGCGCCGCCGTCGGTTAAGACCAGAACCAGTAAGGGACGCCCGGCCGGGCTCTTCAGATGGCAATCCAGTACATGCTTTAGCGGGGCATACAAATTGGTGGCACCTTCCGGCACCACGGAATTGAAAGCGCTCTCCAGAGCCTTGAGACCATCGATGGGATACTCCTCAAAACTCTCATTGAACGTAACCAGGGAAAGCTTATCCAGTTCATTCAGTTGACCTCGCTCTTTCAGGAAGCCGGTCAGATCCTGTAATTGCTCCCGGCACCAGGTCCAACGAGAAACATCCTGCGGACCTAAGCCTAAGCCCCCATCCATGGAGTCGGAGCGGTCCAGGATACAGACAACGCGATAGGGTGCGAGCAACTGCAACAATTTTTGCTCATCAAGTTTGACTGCCGCCTTGAGTTTGACGGCATTAGTATTTTCCTTCGGGCTCTGGAAAGTGTCGGGAGCACTGTTCAGGGCACTTAATTTAATGGGGATACTGGCCTGAAAAACCTGGGCGCCCCGCTTCAAATTGATAGTGAGAACCTGGCCGACCAGGCTAACTTTCTCAACCCCGTCACCCACCAGAACACCGCTGTAGTAACCAGTGGAGCCGGCTCTCACCAGCATGACTTTGCGGCCGCTGGCATCCAGGGTCAAACCGGCCAGGGAGCAGAACCGTGCCAGTTCATCCACATGGCCGCTCAGCCTCAAACGCTGAGAAGCTTCCCGCCCCTCACAGGCAATGGGCAAAAACAAAAGCATAAGAAAAGAGACGGCAGCCGGATGAAAGAAGCGGAAAGACCAGCAAAAGTCTCGGCTCATCTTGTCCCTGCTTTCGGCAAACTGGAGCGATTGGAAGCAGCCGGAAGAGTCTTTTTCTGCCCCTTTCTTTCAGCATTTAATTTCTTAGCGACGGCCGTCAATGCCACCGGCGGCGGTGTGGCGTCATCCATAGAAACCTCGTCATTGGAGCCGGCGAAATTTACATAATTGCGCACATAGAGCCCGGAACCAAGAGGCACGGCCTTGACCACGCCGGACTTTTCCGCAAACTGAGAAGAGAGAGACTCGCCGGTGCCGTTCAGACCGCTCAATTGTTTATCGAACCAGCCCTGGGCTTCCCTCACCTCTTTATCGTAGAGTTCGGTCAAATAGGTCTTGCGTCTTTCAGCCTCAGCCCTGAGATTTTTCACTGTGTTCTGGTAGTCGGGATTGGTTACTCTAATGTTTCCCATCAAAATGGTACGGGGCGTAGCGGCGATATCTTGAGCAAGATGGCGATCAATTGCAGCCATCTGCCCCTCAAAAGTATCCTTCAGATCCTTGAGACGAGCCTCCCTGCGGTTAGCCAGCAAATCTCGTCTTTCACGCAGTTGCTCAGTCAAAACTTTAGGGGGCGTCGTGCTCATAAAGAAGGGCGTCTCCGCTCTGGCGGGGGCAGCCGCTGCCAGGGCTTCGTTTTGCACCTGCCCCTGCCAGAGCTGAATAGCCTTGAAGGCGTGAATCTCCGTAACCGGATCATTACCCATGCTGAGGGCGCTGCGAAAGCAAGTGAGCCCTTCCCTGACACGCCCCTGCTTGACCAGACAATTGCCCATCAAGTATTTGAGACGGGCATTTTCCGGCTGGTTTGCAGCCAGCACCCGGAACTTCTCGTAAGCGGCGGCGCTGTTTCCCGCTTCGTAGAGAGCCAGGGCTTCCTTATAGAGACTCTGCACGGAAGAACGAGCCTGGGCCGGGGGAGCAGCCGCCAGAAGCAGGCAAAGGGCCCAGACCAAAAGCGCCGGTTCTAGCATGCGACCCGGGGCGTCAGTCTTAGACCTTTGCCGCTCTAACGATTTCACAACTATGCTCGCTTTGATGAAGACAGAATAGACCCGGGAGTTGTAAAGACGCACCTGCGAGTCTATTGTTCCCCAAAAGCTTACTTAATTGCTGAAAGCCGCTTGAAGTACTCCACGAACATGGCCATGCCGCCCCGGGCCTGCTGCCAGTCGAAGTTTTCGTTTATGGCGTGGTAACCGTGTTCCGGCAAAGACAGCCCCAGAAAAGTAATCGGTACATCCAGCCTATCTTGCATGCTGACCACGGCACCGATGGAACCGCCTTCGCGGGTAAAGGCCGGTTCCACACCGAAGGCCGACTGCATGGCCGCTTTAGCCGCTTCGGCAAAGGCCCCCCGAAACTCACCCAGAAATGGCTTCAGGCTGCCTTCCTTCAAAACCTGGAAATCCCCCTGCTTCTCCACGAATTCTTTGAGCAAATTGAAGGTAGCTTCCGGGTCCTGATCAGGCACCAGACGCATGCTGACTTTGGCCTCACATTGATAGGGCACGATGGTTTTGACGCCCGGACCGGCATAACCGCCGGTGATACCATGCACCTCGAAAGTAGGATGAGCCCAGATGCGGCGGGCACCATCCCGGGCATCTTCCGTGCGGGTATGGGTCAGTTCATGGGCGCACTTGAAATTAGCCACGGTGAAGCCGGAGGCCACGAAGTTATCCAGTTCGTCCTGGTCCACAGGTTTAACTTTGTCGTAAAAACCGGGAATTTTCACCTCGCCGGTTTTAGCATCGTAAATGCTGTTCAAAAGCTGGGCCATCTCGCCGATGGGGTTGCGGGCCAGACCGCCGGTGGTGCCGGAATGAACGTCTTTGACACCGGTCTTGAGGCGAATCAAGACGGCCTGAAGACCACGCAGTCCGTAAGGAATAGCCGGTCTTTCGCGGGAGACCCAGATGGTATCGGAGACCACCACGGAACTAGTGGAGAGTTTGCCCAGATTGTCTTTGAGAAACTGATCGAAGGAAGGTGAACCGATTTCCTCTTCCAGTTCCCAGATAAATTTGATATTGATGGGCAGCCCCTGATTATGGGCATAGTGGGCGGCATTCAAGACGGCCAGGGCCGGGCCCTTATCGTCGGTGGTGCCACGCCCTCTGTAGACGCCGTTTTCAATTTGCATATCAAAGGGCGGCGAGTTCCATTCACTGGCCAGGGCCGGTTGCACATCAAGATGGTTGTAGACGGTGACGGTGGGGTACTGACTGCCGCGGTGAAATTCTCCCATCACAATCGGATAGCCGGCCGTCTTCACCACCTCGGCGGCAGCACCCATGGATTTGAGCAGTTTGGCACCCATCTCAGCCGTGGCATCAATTTCGGGGCGGCGCTCCGGCTCCATGCTGACGGAAGCCAGATCTACGAAAGCCTTGAGAGTCTTTTCGTAATCACTTCTGGTTTTGTCGGCAAAGGTCAGGACATCTTGAACTTCAGTTTGCTCAGTTTGCATTGATCGCCCCCGCTGAAAGCAGCCTCTCTTATTACAGGGAGCAATTATCACCGCTTGGCCAGAGCCCTGGCAACGGCGAAGGCGGGAAATTCTTAAACCAGGGTCATGGCTTCCGCGCCCGGTCTGAAAGTATCTTCCAGTTTTGCCTTCAGATTGCCGCTCGTCTGATAGCCGCTCATGCGGCGCAATTCATTTACGCCGGCATTGCCTATATTGACTACGGAAATAGTCGGATAGCCCTGAATTTTCATTATCTCCGCCAGGCGGCTGCCATCTGTGACTTTATCCGGATCCACGGGGATGCGCAGGAAAACAGCCTTATCTTGCAAGCTTTTGAGACTGGGATCGGCCAGCTGTTTATCGAAAGCCGTGCACCAATCGCAAGAACCTTCCTTAGCCAGGGTGAAATGCATAACCAGGGGAAGACCCTGCTCTCTGGCACTTTTCATGGCCTGGCGAATGTCGGTGTTCCATTCCAGATTGTTGTCCTTGCCTTGTGGCGCCACATCCCGCCGGTCAAGCAGGTCTCTAAATCCGCCCAAACCATCAAAGACGGCCGGCGTTTTCAGCTCCCTGTCGCCATGATCATTGCCGGCAGAGGAGGCTGATCGATGGGCGGCATGAGACATATCGGCAATCATGGATGAACTCCTAGTACTAATTAGTATCCCGCAACGCTTGTGCCGGTTTCTATACGCCGGACAAGAAATTGTGGACATTAAATCGGAGTATCCGAAAATTAGTTTTTCAGGGCCGGGCTGCGCTCGATCATCTTCAGATTGATGCCCCGACCGTCCATTTCGGTGAGGAAGAGGCGAGTGGGTACGGCCTGCTCCTGCCTGAGCACACCCCGTTTATTGATATCGCCCCGGGCGATCATCTGGGCCACGATGGAAGCCGGGAAAGCCGTCATGCGCATCATGGCCGACAAACCCACCGCCTGATCGGCGTAGTCGATACAATCAAAGACAAGCTGCACCGGCTTGCCGCTGCGCAGCCCACTCACACTTACCCGCAAGAGCACTACGTCGGGCTCGTTTGCCGGCAGCTTAGCGGAAAGCAGCGAGTGCAACACCTGGCGGGGCACGATATTTTTGCCGCCGACTTTTATAGGCTCCTTATCCATCAAGCCCAGTTCCTTCAAGGTGAGCATGGCTTTCATATGGCCCGGATAACGAATGGTTTTGTAGTCGAGGTGTTGCACCTTGGACAGATAAGTTTGCGGCAGGGTGGAGGTGCCGCCCGCCGTATTGAAAGCTTCCATTACCCCAAAGGGTTTGGGAAATTCAATTTCTTCCACTTCGGACAGGGACGGCACTTGCACCAGGCGTCCGTCGCGGATGACGGTGCAGTTTTCATAATATTCGTTGATCAAACCATCGATGGAGAAGACCTGGGCATAACCAAGGGAGCTCACCTCTCGCTCCACAGGCAAGCCGCCTACACGCATGCGAATATCGTAGACTTCATCCAGGCTGTCGGCCGCACTGACGGCCAGAAGCGATACCATCCCCGGTGCCAGACCGGCGTCGGGAATAACGGTGACGCCGCGCTCCCGCGCCAGTTCATCCAGATTGAATTGCCGGGCGACAATTTCTTCATTGCCGCCCAGATCGACGAAGTGCGTGCGCGTGGAAAGGGCCATTTTGGCCAGTTCGTAATTGTGCTCATAAGTGACGCAGCTAATTGCTACATCCACTTCTTCCATGAGCTGACCCAGTTCTCTTTCATTGGTGACATCCAGACGAGCCGGCACCACCTTGGGGTCGTTGAGGCGATCGGCAGTAGCTTTCACATGACTTTCGTCGATGTCGGTGAGTACTACCTTGTCGACTTTAGCCGAACGAATCAAGTCGTAGGCTACGGCGTAGCCCATCTTGCCTGCCCCGAGCACTAAATACTTCACGTTTCACCCCGGCAAAAACTATAACAGCTGAAATGATAGCAAATTTAGTAGGTGCTGCGCCGCTTGCCGCCGTCCACACAGATGGTGGAGCCGGTCACGTAAGCAGCCTGGGTGGAACAAAGATAAGCTACCAGGCTGGCGAATTCCGCAGGCGTTCCCAGACGTCCGGCCGGGATCTGCTTCAGATAGTCTCTTTCATAGTCTTCGCGGCTCTGTCCGCTTCTGGCTATGCGAGCCTCCATCAAGTCGGCCAGCCTTTCGGTAGCAATGGCGCCGGGAGCCACGCAATTGACGGTGACACCGGCAGGGGCCACTTCATCAGCCAGGGTCTTGAGCATGGCCGTGACGGCTGAGCGAATGCCGTTAGAGACGGCCAGTCCGGCGATGGGTTCCATGATAGACAGGGAAGTAACACAGACAATGCGACCAAAACCACGCTCAACCATGCCAGGCACAAAGCCTTCGTTGAGGTGGGCCACCGACAGAAAGAGCCTTTCAAACCCTTCCTGCCAGTCGCTCAGGCTGGTTTGCCTGACATCGGTGGGCTTGGGCCCGCCCACATTGTGCACCAGGATATCAAGCCCTTTGTGACGCTTGCCAATCTCTTCCATTAAAGCTTTGCGACTGGCGGCATCGGTGAGGTCGGCCTGCAGCGTCTTCAGCCCCTCAGACTCAAACTGCGACCTGGCCACGGCCAGCACCTCGGCGCCCTCGGCCGCCAGGGTATCGGCGATGGCTCGCCCTATGCCGCGGGAGGCTCCGGTGACCAGAGCCACTTTGCCTTTCAAACCAAAATCCATGCTTGCTTCCTTTCTTGGGGTTCAGGCCTTGTACTTATAAGAGATGGTTTTTGCTTCCGAGAAAAATTCCAGACTGTATCGTCCGCCTTCACGGCCAAGACCGGAAGATTTCTGACCACCAAAAGGTGTGCGCAGATCCCGGGCGAACCAGGTATTGATCCAGATCATGCCGGCCTTGATGCTATTGCTCATGCGCTGCAGGCGGTCGATGTCCTGGCTCCAGACACTGGCTGAAAGCCCGTAGGGAGAATCATTGGCCATGGCCGCCGCCTCTTCCTCATCATCGAAAGGAAGAATGGGCAGAGTGGGACCAAAAATCTCTTCCTGCAGGAAGCGCGAATCGGTCTTCAAATCCACAAAAACGGAAGGGCTGAGGAAGTAACCTTCGCCAAGCTCGGAAAGTCTCTCGCCGCCGCAAAGTAACTTGCCTTCCTGCTTACCGATGGCAATGTAGGCAAGCACTTTTTCCATGTGCTCCCGGGATACGAGAGCACCCATCTGGCTGTCCCGACTGAGGGGATCACCCACCTTGATGGCTTTGACCCGCTCCACCATTTTCTCCACAACCTGGTCATAGACCTTACGCTGTACGAAAAGACGAGAGCCGGCCAGACAAATCTGCCCCTGGTTGCGAAAAGCGGCCCGCACCGCCGTTGGTATCGCTTCCTCCAGATTGGCATCGTTGAAAATAATGTTGGCGCCTTTGCCGCCCAATTCGAAAGATAGCTTTTTGAGAGTGGGAGCGGCAGCCATCATAATGGCCTTACCGGTAGAGGTTTCACCGGTAAAGGAAATAGATTTGACGTCTTTATGGCGGGTCAAGGCCTCACCGGCACCGTCGGCACCGAAACCGTGCACGATGTTGAAGACACCGGGCGGCAGACCGGCCTGACGGGCCAGGTCGGCAAAGAGAAAGGCACTGTAAGGAGTCCATTCAGCCGGCTTCAAAACTATGGTATTGCCCATGGCCAGAGCCGGAGCAATCTTCCAGGTGGCAAGATAAAGGGGGAGATTCCAGGGAGTGATCAGTCCGCATACCCCTAGAGGTTCCCTCACGGCCACATGCCGTTCGCTAGAGCTTACGGTGAAGGCTTCTTCCACATGACTGGCGGCGAATTCCGAGAAGAAGTGGAAGTTCATGGCCGATCTGGGAATATCCCCTTCCAGACTTTCACTGAGGGGCTTGCCGTTATCAGTAGATTCGGCGATGGCCAGCTCTTCTTTGTTCTCAAGAATGAGGTCGCCGATGCGCCGCAAAATCTGACAGCGTTCTTTCATGGGCATTTTGGCCCAGGGACCTTTCTGAGCCTCAAGAGCAGCGGAGACAGCCCGGTCCACATCCCGAGCCGTACCCAGGGCCACCCGGGCATGGGGCTTGCCGGTTCCCGGAGAAAAACTTTCGAAAGTCTCGGCACTTTCACCCGGCACAAATTCTCCGCCGATGAAGTGGTGCACTTCCTTCAGTTTAGCCCCGGATTTAACTGCACTATTGGCCGTCATCTTTTAGCTCTCCTTATTTAGCCGAAGCTGGCAATTGCTTTAATTTCTATATAGTTACGTCCGGGCAGCCGCGCCACCTGCACAGTGGTGCGAGTAGGCGGCACCGCCACACCGGCAAAATAACCGGCATAAACCTTGTTATAGCGCTCGAAGTCCTGCATATCGTGAAGGAAAACGGTCATATCCACCAGGTCGCTGTAGTCAAGGCCGGCATGGCGCAAAACCACTCCCAGATTTTCAAGTACGCCTCGGGTCTGCTCCTCGATGTCGTAGGTCAGCACCTGCCCCTTTTCATCCAGAGTAAGTCCACACTCCACTCCCGTCTTGGGATCCCGACAACCCTGGCCGCTGATGAAAAGCAAATCACCCACCCGGAGGGCATGAGAATAGGCACCCAGAGGGCTGGGTGAAGCCTGGCCCGGATTAACCGCCTCTTTAATCATTCCAGAACTCCTGCGCTGCCGCTCCTTAAATGAGCAGCACTAGTTGAAACCCCCCAAGGTCATTTAAACTTGGGACACTCAATCTTATGCTCTAGGGGCCGCACCTCACGGTTCCTGAAAGAATAATTAGCATACAGAGGCAACAAGGAACGCTACCCCAATATGGTTACGGCAATGATCACAACAAGTTCTGAAAACCTACCCTGGCAGCCTATTTTCACCATCGAGAGAAGCAGGAAAGCGGAAGTGACTGTCTACGGTATCGTCTCCGTAGTAACAGGCGACGACAATTTCGCCGATTTCGCAAGACCACTCGAGCAAAGATACCGCGCCCTTGTCAGCCACGGCAAAACAGACTTTGAACTATGGACCCGTTCCCTGCTCAAACCATGGCAGTTACTTTCGCACATGGATACTCTCAAAAGGAACTATCCGGACCTCAAAGATGAGCACTATGCTCTCTTCATGGCTTCCCATTCGGCTGAGCCCTGCCATATGGAAGCCCTCGAAACCGTCATGAAGCTCACCGGCATAAACGAAGAGTCCCTGCGCTGCCCCCAGGCCGCGCCGCTTTGCCAGGAAAGCAAAGACCTGATGAAGAGCCGGGGCGAAAAACCCCGCCGCCGCTATCACAATTGCAGCGGCAAACATTCCGGTTATCTGGCGGCCTTAAAAGCCATGGGTCAAAAGCCGGAGAGTTATCTCGATGAAAACAACCCTCATCACGATGACCTGAAGGAAATCCTGGCCTACTTTACAGGCCGCCCCACAAGCTCCTTTGTTGCCACCACCGATGGTTGCCAACTGCCCAATTATGCCCTTTCCACTTTTGAAATAGCCGGCATCTATCAGAGCCTCTTCAATCTTGAGAACAAGACCCTGGCCAAACCCGAGTGGAGTCACTGGGGCAAGCTCGGACAACTAATGCACACTTATCCGCGCTATGTTTCCGGACTCGGTCGCCTTGACTACAAAATCATGACGGGAGAAGCCTTTCCCGGCGCCGATTTTCAAGCAATTGCCAAAGAAGGAGCGGACGGACTATTGGGCGTATCGATTATCTCGAACAAGTTTCCAAATGGGCTCGGCATCTGCATCAAACTCAGCTCCGGCTTCGACAACAAGCACATGGAACTTATCTTGCGGGAAATTCTGCAGCAGTTGGAATTAGCACCGCCAAAGAAAAAGGAAGCGCAGGACGTGCGCGTAGATCATATAAAAACACATTTTCACTTTCAGACAAATGCTACCTGCTCCGGCACCAAGGCCTTACCCCTCAGCACCACGGTAAGCTGACATGAGTGCGGGCGCCAGGCTTTCTTACAGCCGCATCATCGACATTTCTCAGCCGGTCACTTCACGCACGGCCTGCTTTCCCGGCGATACACCCTTCTCCAAGTCGGTGACTTTGACCTACGAAGATTCACAGGTTATCAATCTCACCGCCCTGACCATGAGCCCCCATGTAGGCAGCCATGCCGATGCGCCCGTGCATATCAAAGGCAGCTTTGAGGACTCTCAGACGGTAAGAGCCGGCAGCCTCGATCTAAAAGCCTTTCTGGGAGAAGTTTATGTCATCGATATCTCCGACACCAGAGAAGCCATAGACAAACAGGTGAGGGACCGTCTCTTGTCGCTGGCCGGCAAATTCGAACGGGTGCTTTTCAAAACGCTCAAGCACATCGATTATGATACCTTTGCCGAAAGTTACTCTTACTTGAGCACCGACTGTGCCACCATCCTTGGTGAGAACGGTTTTCGTCTGGTCGGTCTCGATACACCGTCTGTAGATCACATCAAGGCGAAAGAACTCAGCACCCACCATGTGCTCGATCACTTTGGTCTTGTCTGGCTGGAGAATCTGGATCTCACCCAGGTGGAAGAGGGTGCCTACCAACTTATAGCCCTGCCCTTGAAGTTTATGGAGCTGGAAGCTTCACCTTTGCGAGCGGTTCTACTTAAATAGGATGAAATAAAACTCTTGGAAAAGAAAGCCACTTCCCTGATTGGCGTAGTACATGTACCGGCTCTGCCGGGTGCCGCCGACTACGGCTCCATGCAAGACATCATCAAACGCTCCCTGAAAGATGCGGAAAGCTATCTGAAAGGCGGCGCCGACGCACTCTTACTCGAAAACATGCATGACGTGCCCTACTTGAGGGGTTATGTAGAATCAGAAACCGTAGCAGCTATGTCGGCGGTGGCCTACGCCGTGCGGCAGAAATTCAGAGTGGAAACCGGAGTGCAACTACTGGCGGGTGCCAACCTGGAAGCCCTGGCCGTAGCTGTAGCAGCCGATCTTGATTTCATTCGCGTGGAAGGTTTCGTCTTTGCCCATGTGGGTGATGAAGGCCTGCACCAGGCTTCCGCTCCCTCCTTGATTCGCAAGCGCGCCGCCCTGGCTGCCAAGAATATAAAAATATATGCCGACATTAAGAAGAAACATTCATCCCATGCCATCACAAGCGACCTCAGCCTGACGGAAACAGCTCATGCCGCAGAGTTCTTCCAGGCCGACGGCATTATCGTCACTGGTCTGCGCACCGGTGCCGCACCGCCGGCAGAGGCGGTGCAAGAGGCAATCGCGGCGGTAAATATTCCAGTCCTAATTGGTTCCGGCGTCACACCGCAAAACATGGACCTCTATAGCAAAGCCGACGCCGTTATCGTCGGTAGCTATGCCAAGTACAACGGCAACTGGAGAGAAGCGGTGGACCCGGAGAGGGTGAAAGAACTCTCCGCCGCCATCAGAGCCGCTCTCAAATGAGAACTGCCGCTCTTCTGACAGCCTGGCTCTGTACCTGTCAGATCTCGGTCTGGGCCGGGGAAAAGAATGCCATGGAGCAGGCCGTTCATGAATACAATAATGGGCTCTTCATGCGCGCCAGAAACAGGCTGGAAGGAATTCTCAAAAAAGCACCACAAGATGCAAGCGCACACTATCTGCTCGCCTGTATCTTAGTAAAACAAAAACACAATGATCTGGCCAGGGCACACTTTAAATACTGCCTGCAAATTTGCCCGAAGGAGAAAAATCGAGAACTCTGCGAAAAGGCCTTAACCGCCATCAAAGAATTGGATAAGTCGACGACCACGGCCTGGCCTTCTCCCGGCGTCAGGCCAGGGCCGGAGCAAGAAGACCACGGACCGGCCCTGGAAGCGGAAGGTGTAAGACTGAGAGGGGAAGCGGAAGGGCAAATAGCAGTTAAGAAAAAAATTCTCAGTGACAAAATTGCCGACTTGCTGGAGCAAGAGAAGCAAGCCCTGGCACCGCTTGCTCCGGTAAGAAGAAGACATGGCGGTCGCTATGTAGACCAGGAAGCAGTGGATTCGATCAAAAAAGACTTTAGCGAAAGACGGCGCGCCCTGGAAGTACAGTTCGAGAAGGATGCAGACCTTATCAGACAGTCCTTCGAAAGGCGCCTGAAAGGCTATGAAGAGGCACTGAAAGCCAAATAATTAAAAGCTCTTGCGCCGGGCCAGATCTTTGAAGCGATCAACGGTACCGCCACCACCACTGGAGACCGAGGCAGCGCCGCTTGAACTGCTGGAAGAGGCTATAGCCGGTTTGGGTTTGCGCACCTTCTTGATTGGTTTGACCGTGGTGTGGGTGGCAGCCGTCTTCACATCCGGTTTACCGACATTGACAGGCGGGGTACTCACAGAAGTAACAGGGTCGGATTTGACCGGCGGACTGGGCACTACCGGTGGTGCGACTACCGGAGCAGTAACGCTGGCTGTGGGAGCGGTGGTATTGGCCGGCGGCACAGTCGGCAACTTCTGCACCGGAGCAGTAGTGGTGGTAGCCGTGTTGACAGGTGGTTTGACCGTCGGTGTAACGGCAGTGTCCTTCTTACCAAGCATCATGAACCCGCCCACACCGACAACCGCGAGCACCAGGGCAGCTACGGCCCCTAAGACAAGAGGCGATACTTTTCGCTCTTTCTTTTCTTCACCCTCCCCGGGCATGGAAGGAAAGTCGGTGCGGAGCACCTGACTCTTGCCGGGCTTGGGAATGGCGGTGTCCAGATCACGGCAAAGTTCGGCCATACTCTGGTGACGGTTGGCCGGATCTTTGGCCATGGCCTTCCAGATTACCGCCTCCAGACGCTCCGGTATGTAGAGGTCCGGGCGTATTTCCGTAAAGCGGGGCGGCATGTCGGTAATGTGCTTACTCATGGTTTCAACCATGGTTTTACCAATCAGGGGCAGCCGACCGGTGAGGGTCTCGTAAATGACAATGCCCATTGAGTAGATATCGGATCTGACATCCAGTTCCAGACCCTGACATTGCTCAGGGCTCATATAAACAGGGCTGCCGCATACCTCTCCCATCTGGGTGAGGCGCTGTTGTTCGCCGCCGGCACCGATAAGCTGAGCCACACCGAAGTCGACTATCTTGACGAAGTCTTTCTCGTCTTCATACTCGATGAGCATGATATTGCTGGGCTTCAAGTCTCGGTGAATGACACCGGCCCGGTGAGCATGATCGAGAGCATCAGTGGCCTGGGTAAGAATCTTGATGCTGCGTTCCACTGAAACCTGTCCGTCTTGCTTGATCAGGTCGGCCAGGGAGATGCCCTGCAAATAATCCATGACGATGAAAGGTTGTCCGGACTGGGGTGTAATCCCGAAGTCGTAGACAGTGATCACATGCGGATGATTCATACGGCAGGAGGCTTTGCCTTCCCGCAAGAAACGTTGCACCGACTGAGAATCGGCAATATGCTGAGACTGCAACATCTTGATGGCGACGGTGCGCTCCATCAAGACCTGGCGTCCTTTATAGACGACACCCATGCCGCCGTGACCGATAACATCGATAATGTCGTACTTGCCCATCAGGCAAGTACCGATCATAGGATCTCTGGCCAGTGCAACAAGAGCCGCCCCGTCATGGGGGCAGGCTTTGACGACGCCTGTGAACTGTCTGTTGCATTCCAGGCAGATCTTTTGATCTAGACCATCATGAAGATTTCCGGCGTGCACTTGATCCCTTCGATTTACTTGCAAAAAGTTGACTGACTAAAATTGTATTGTGGAACTTGCGCCAATTTGAGTTTCGGGGGAGAAAAGGCGGCGATATTTGAAAAAAGCCCACCTTAACTCATACTAATGTACCCCATACTATCTCTATCTAACCAATTTCGCCAACTGAAGATAGCACCCCTGCCTCCACGCTGGTAATTTGAGCACCAACAAGCCAGTCCGGACGGAAGCCATCCAGATGGGTAGTGGTAATTAATGTTTGCATGTCAGCCTTGACAAGCTCCATAAGCATTCCCTGCCTGGATAAATCCAACTCGGCCAGCACATCGTCCAGAAGAAGCAGTGGCGGCTCGCTCAAAGCTTCTTCCACGAGCTTCAATTCGGCCAGTTTGAGAGCCAGCACAAGAGACCGTTGCTGGCCCTGGCTGGCGAAGGCATGGGCGGCAAAGTCATTGATGGCAAAGACGATATCGTCTCGATGAGGGCCTGTGAGAGTCTGCTTACGCACCACTTCCTCGGCGCGCCTGTCCTTCAAATTCAAATAAATTCGTTTGGCCAGGTCCTCTTCTTTCATAGCCAGCAGTTCAGCCAGACGCAGATTGGCATCCTCCTCCCCGTCTTCTTCCACATCTCTTTGCTTGACCCTGAACAGATAGACGGCAGAAAGACGCTCCTTCAGACCGGAAACCCTGGTCAAATTGGCTTCGGCCTGGGGCAAGAGTTTCTCCAGAACGGCGGCACGCGCCTTCACTAGGCGAGCGCCGACCCGAGCCAGTTGGATATCCCAGACTTTGATTTCTTCTTCATCCGGGGCCTGTCCTCTTTCAAAACAAAGACGCAGCAGCTTGTTTCTTTGCTGCACTATCTTTTCGTACTGGCTGACCACTTCCGCAAAACCGGGGCGGAGCTTGACCAGCACCTGATCCAGCCAGTCACGCCGCTCCTTTGGTCCGCCCCGTACCAGGGCCAAATCCCGGGTGCTGAAGCTGACGGCGGTAAGACGACTCAAGCCGCCCAGTTCGGAACGGCTTACCTTCATGCCGTTCACCTTCAAGACCCTGCTCAGGCGTGGCTTCAAGGAGAGTATCAAGGAGACTGTCTCCTCGATACCCTGGCAGACATAGGTGATTTCAATGAGGGTGCTCTCGGCGCCGGCGAGAATGAGATCTCGGTCGGAAGTGGCACGGCCGCTCTTGATATTACAGAGTAGCTCGATGGCTTCCAGAAGATTGGTCTTTCCCTGGGCATTGTCGCCGATGAGCAGATTGCGCACCGGATGCAAGGAAAGACTGGCATCCTGGTAGTTTCTGAAATTCTTGACAGTAAGCCGGGAGACAAACACAGTCTAAATCAGACAGGGCAAGCTGTTCTTAGCCATACTGCAATCCTCGCCGATCTGGGCTTTGAGGGCGTCAAGATTGTCGAATTTGCGCTCATCACGCAAATGCTTGTGGAACTCCAGCTTCATCGGCTTGTCATAAAGATCGCCGTCGAAATCGAGCAGGTGCGCCTCCACGGTCAAAATCGGCTCCGTGGTGCCCATGGAAATTTTCAATTCGGGATTTTTAAAGGTAGGACGCACGCCTATGTTGATTACACACAAACGTTTTTCACCGGGCTCATCCAGGACCTGGGCAAAGCCGGCGTAAACACCGCAGGGGGGCACTAACTGATTAAAGGCATGCTGCACATTGGCGGTAGGAAAGCCGAGAGTTCTGCCCCGCATATCGCCTCTGACAACGGTGCCTCTCAGACTGAACGGGCGGGAAAGCAAGCGGGCAGCCAGATCCAGGTTCTTGCCGATGACCAGATCACGGATGCGGCTGCTGGACACCTCCAGACCATCAACATAGACCATGTCGGCGGCATGGACCACAAAGTCTTTTTCTTTGCCTATGCGCTCAAGCAGCTTGGCATCGCCTTCCCGGTCCCGTCCGAAATGATGGTTATGCCCCACGGAAATGGACCTGGCGCCCAGACATTCCACCAGCATAGTCTCCACATACTCGCTGGGAGAAAGGCGGCAGAGTTCTTCCGAGAAGGTGAGCACCAGCGCAAAATCCACTCCCATCTGGTCGAATAAACTCAATCTTTCCTCAATGACAGAAAGCAGGAGGGGTGCCTGGCCTCTGGTCAGTCCCCGGGGATGATCCTTAAAAGTGACCACGCCGGAGCGGGCCTTCAGTCGGGAAGCCTCACTGACAGCCCGGGATATCACCACCTGGTGACCAGGATGAACTCCGTCAAAAAATCCCAGAGCAATGGCGGAACGGTCAATCAATCCAGGCTGGGGCTCGTAGAAAACTTCCAAGATATCCTCGTAATACTTCATGGGGGAAAGATCCCCTTGGTCTTTACAAATTCAAAGGGCGGACCCTCTGAATCATAACTGGGATTTTAGCCCCTAACCCCCCTTCTCGTCACTGTAAAAACGGCGTGAGATAGGCTTCTGTGCTAAAATTTGCCTGTTAAGAGGAGTCCTATCTAACAGGGACTGAAATTACCTCCACGGCGGATATTCAGAAGATATCCCCCGACGGGCATTTTCCCTGTCAGGACAAATTTAGCCTCAGCTTAAACACAGTTACATTTCAGGTTTACGGGATCTCGATAAATGGCGAAGAAAGATCAGGGGACAGTGGCATCTTTGGAAGAACAAGAAAACAATCCAGACGGGAAGCCAGCCGAGCTGGAGACAAATGAAACGGATAACTCCGTACAGGGCAGCTACGATGCCTCCTCCATCGATGTCCTTGAGGGTCTGGAAGCTGTAAGAGTAAGACCCGGTATGTACATCGGTACAACCGGTCCCAGAGGTCTCCATCATATGGTCTGGGAAATCGTCGACAACGCTGTTGACGAAGCTCTGGCAGGACATTGCACCCGCATCGAAGTCACCGTCAATGCCGATGAATCCTGTACCGTTCTTGACAATGGTCGAGGTATCCCCACCGATATCGTAGAAAAGACAGGCAAGAGCGCCGTCGAAACGGTATTCACCGTGCTGCACGCCGGCGGCAAATTCGGCGGCGGCGGCTACAAAGTGTCCGGCGGTTTGCACGGCGTCGGCGCCTCCGTAGTGAACGCTCTCTCGGAGCGCCTGCAAGTGGAAGTTTTCAGAAACGGCCGGGTGCACGAGCAGGTCTATTTGCGTGGTGTCGCCGATGGTGACCTGAAAGTGCTGGGCGAGACCGACAGCAAAGGTACCAAGGTCACGTTCTGGCCCGACGATGAAATCTTCCATGACTTCAACGAAGACAACGAGCGCCTGAAGATTTATTTCGAATGGGACGTTCTAGCCACTCGTCTGAGGGAAATGGCCTTCCTTAACAAAGGACTTTGTATAGTCCTCACCGATAACCGTCCCGGCAAGGGCGACGGTAAAACCGAGACCTATCACTATGCAGGCGGTATAGCCAGCTATGTGGAATACCTGAACGAGACCCGGGACGTGCTCCACAAGCCGCCAATTTACTTCGAGCAGAAGGCCGATGAAGTAACGGTGGAGTGTTCACTGCAATGGACCGCCCAGTATTCGGAATCCGTATATAGCTTCGTCAACAACATCAACACCCATGACGGCGGCACCCACCTGACCGGCTTCAGAAACGCCCTCACCCGCATCATCAATGACTACGCCCGCAAGAACAATCTCCTGAAAGAGAATGACTCCAACTTCACCGGTGATGACGTAAGAGAAGGTCTGACAGCCATAGTCTCGGTGAAAGTACCGGATCCACAGTTTGAAGGACAGACGAAAGAGCGCCTCGGTAATAGAGAAGTGCAGGGTGTGGTGCAGGGTGTCACCGCCGAGCGGCTATCCGACTGGCTCGAACTCAACCCCAAACAGTCGAAAGACATCATCAACAAAGTCCTGCAATCCAAAAACGCCCGGGAAGCAGCTCAGAAAGCCAAGCAAAACGTACGGCGGCAATCGGCTCTCTCCGGCGGAGGTCTGCCGGGCAAACTGGCCGATTGCTCCGACAAAGATCCGGAAAAATGCGAAGTGTATCTGGTGGAAGGTGACTCCGCCGGCGGCTCCGCCAAGCAAGGACGAGATAGAAGTTTCCAGGCCATTCTGCCCCTGAGAGGAAAAATCCTCAACGTGGAGAGGGTGCAGCCCAGCCGTATTTACGACAACGCCGAAGTGCAGGCCATGATCCAGGCCATCGGTCTGGTGGTGAAGGAAGGCGAAGAAGAGGGCGGCGGCAAAACAGCCGGTCTCTTGCGCCCCAATGCTGAAAATCTGGATATGAGTAAACTCCGCTATCACAAGATTATCATCATGACCGACGCCGACGTAGACGGCAGCCACATCCGCACCTTACTTCTCACCTTCTTCTTCCGCTATGCCAGACCGCTGGTGGAAAAGGGCTATGTGTACATCGCCCAGCCGCCCCTCTACAAAGTGGAGAAAGGCAAACGGGTAGAGTACTGCTATAACGAGCATAAACTGGAAGCCCTCCTGGCTGAAATGGGCGATAAAGCCACTGTTCAGCGCTTTAAGGGCTTGGGTGAAATGATGCCCCAGCAGCTCTGGGATACCACCATGAATCCCGCCACCCGCACCTTGAAGCGAGTGAACGTGGCCGACGCCTCCGAAGCCGATCACTGGTTCGACCTGCTCATGGGTGAAGTGGTAGGACCGCGCCGCCAGTATATTGAGGAAAATGCTCACAGAAGCACCCTCGACGTTTAAGAGCATGCCCAAAAGCCAGACGGTAAACGTAGCCAATATCATCACAGTATCGAGGGTGGTGCTGGCACTTGCCACTCTCGCCTTGCTCTTTTTCAAGACAGTCGACGATACCCTGCTCTGGACTGCATTTGCTCTGACCGTCCTGGTCATTTGGGCCGACGGTCTGGACGGCTATTTTGCCCGCAAGCTCAATCAATCGTCTAAATTCGGTGCCATATTGGACATTGCCGGAGACCGCTGCGTGGAGATGGCTTACTGGATAGTCTTTGCCACCCTGGGCTGGATTCCGGTCTGGGTGCCGCTTCTCTACCTGGTCAGGGGAACCTTCGTAGATGCCGTGCGCAGCCAGGCCAGTGAACAGGGTTATACCGCCTTTGGTGCTAAAACCATGATGCAGTCCGGTCTGGGAAAATTTCTAGTGGCTTCTAACTTCAGCCGCTTCACCTATGCCGTAGTAAAAGCCCTGGCTTTCTGTATGGTCATAGCAGCCCAGACAAAAGCGCTCCACCAGGAGCTCTACATTGGTCTGGCCAGTTGGCTCGTCTATATCTCGGCAGCCTTCTGCCTGGTGCGAGGCTTACCGGTGCTCTTCGAATGCGGACACTTGTTTAGGTCTGGGTCTGGGTCTAGCAGCGACCTCAAAAACTAGTTGGCTTAAGGCCAGGGATTCTCCACCTGCCCTTGATTTGGATTTCCGCCGTTCTTGCCGGTGGGATTCTGGTAGCCGCCCGACCAGGGAGTCTCCTTGGAATCAAGACTCTGAACACCAAGCTCCGACTCCAAAGTCTTGATTGCATACTTCGTGTTCACAATCTTGTACTGACGGTTTACCTCCATGATCTCCATGGGCTGATACATACAACGATGACCATCACCCAGGGCTCGCTTGGCGAAGACTTTTAAACGTTCCCACCACTGCGCATCAGCCTCAAAGCCGCGCATCTGGGCCCTCAAGTTATACAACTGCACCTTGCGAGGATCCGGGTCGCGCAACGGCTGTATACCGGGCGGCAAATCATAGGGAGTGGAAGCCTGATTGGAGTAATAACCGGGCTTGTAATGAGAGTCTGAAATCAAATACATGAGGTGCTTGATCAAATTGCATGTGGCAGTCTCGGTAGACTGAGAAAGACCCCGCGCCCTCTCCGCCGGGACCTCCTTTTCGGCCAGTTTCAAGGCCGTCATCCAGTATTGACGCGCCTTTTCATATTCACCTTTGTGATAGTAATAGGAACCGCCCTGATCATAGGTCGGGAAAGTAATCGAACCCTTGCGTGCCTTAGGCATGAGAGCCGAAATCTGCTCGATACTTTTGCCGGGATAACTCTTGCCGCCTTTCTTCTCGTAGTCGCCCTTGTCTTTGGCGCAAGCGCCGCCGGACGTCATCAAGGCAAGCGGCAGAAGCAGTGAAAAGGCAATAGTGGAATGCAGGAGCCTGGAAGCAAAGGTGGGAAATTGATAATTCATCGAAAAGTTCTCCTCAGGCGACGCCCTCTCAAGTACATATTTAAGCACTTTCCCGCCCAAGCGTTTCTGTGGGGACGAAAAAACCGGGAGCGCCAGCATAAGTTTACTAAATAAGCCTTATACAGTGTTCCATCGCTCTCGGGAAGCACCGGTTCAGTGAAGGTAACGCCCAGAGAAGAAGGTTTTCACAATTGAATCAGTGCCATGCCAGACTTTCGCCATGGCTGTCATCAAGAAGCAAGGAGAGCCTGGCCGCGCACGACCGGGAAATGGCTACGGATCTGGAGAAGAAGGCAGGGCAGTAGCCTTGAGCTGCTCTTTGCAAACCTTGAAGACCCGCTCAGCCGAAAGCTCAGTCAGACAGGGGCGGTTGTCGCAAGTCTTCTTATAATGGCAGGGCCGACAGGCTAAACTCTCATCAAAGACGGAGCGGTGCTTACTGCCGTAAGGCCCCCAACGCACCGGATCCGTAGGACCAAAGAGGGTTACCGTCGGCACTCCGGCACTGGCTGCCAAATGGGAAGGACCGGAGTCCACGCAAACAGCCAGATCCATAAAGGTATAAAGAGCCATACTCTCCCGCAAGCTGAGCCGTCCGGCCAAATTGAGGCAGGGCACTGCCGCAAGAGCCGTCAACTCCTCGTAGAGAGGAATGTCCTGCTTATCCCCGCTAAACACGGGCTTCAAAGCCAATTCTTCCCAGAGCCTGCGGATAAGGAAAGCCCAGGAAGCCAGGGGATACATTTTGTCCGGATGGGCGGCGGCGGCATGTATGAGGACCCGTCTTCCCGGCTCCAGTACTTCCGGCACCAGTTCCTTCACCCGGGTCAGTTCCGCCCCACTGGGGAAACTCTCCAGTTCTTTGCTGCCCACAGGAATCTGCAAGACCTTTAAATTGGTTAGCAGCGATTCGACTTCATGAATGCCCGTATCAAAGGGCACCTTATGGGTAAGCAAGAAATGCCCGTCGCCCCGGTAACCAACCCTGAGCCGCGCACCGCTCAAGAAAGCAAGCAAAGCACTGCTGAAGGAGCGCTTCAAAACGAATACCGTGTCGTATTTACGCTTGCGTAAGGCCAGGGCATAAGACAGCAAACTGCGAGGCTTACCTTCGCCCCGGTCGTACTTATGAAAGCGCGTGGTATCAAAGGGCAACAGTTCATTGACATAAGGGCAGTTCTGAAGCACTTCCCCGCTTTTAGGACCGACCAGCACGTCGATTACAGCCTGGGGATAAGCTTCTCTCAAATTACGCAAGAACGGTACCGTGAGAATGGTATCGCCGATGAAGCGATAGCGAATAACAAGAATTCTCTCAGCGGCAGGCATCTTCTTTGACTTCACGCTTTGATCCTCGTAAGGAAAGCCGGCTCCGCCTCTTCATGCCAGACAGTAGACTGACGCAGCGCATAAATCTTACTGCTTACCTTAGATAATTGCTGCCTCCGCATTTCATCACCGGTATAGAGCAAGCGCACTAAATCCTTTTCGGTTGTAATGACACCATCCACGCTACCAGACTCCAGAGCCGCGCTCAGTTGCCTGATGTCCCTTTCGGAAAACCAACTATGGTCAGGTCTGGTCATCACCTCCACCACGTCCAAAGCCAACTGCCTCAGGGAAGCCTGAAAACTCTCCGGTCTGGCGATGGCGCTTAGAGCCAGCCAGCGCTTGCCGGAAAGTTCGGAGGGCGGCAAACTACGCCCGAGATCCAGGGCATTGACGACGCAGTCTATAAGGAAGCTGACCGTGCTCATTTCCGCCTCAGGATTATAGCTTCGCAAGGTCTTGAGCAAGCCCTCGAGATAAGCCTGATCTGGAACCTCAGGCACCTTGGTGACCACAATATGACTGGCCCGGCTCAAGGCGGAAAAGGGCTCACGCAGCCTACCGGCCGGTAAGAGTTTAGCCGTTCCGGGGTCATCGTTGTAATCCCAGAGCACCAGATCCATATCGCGTTCCATAGGCAGGTGCTGAAAGCCGTCATCGAGAATCAAAACCTCGGCTCCGTATTTTTGTATGGCCAGAGCCTGGGTTTGCACCCGGCTGGCTCCCACAATCACGCAGGCGGCCGGCACGGCAGTAGCGATCAAGTAAGGCTCATCCCCACTTTCTTCCACACTGCAACGGGGCTTACCGCTACCATCTGATACCACCACATACGGTGTCTTACCTCGACGCCCGTAGCCCCGTGAAAGAACGGCCACCTTCAAGCCTCGTCTGCTCAGCCTGGCGGCTATATCTATAACCACCGGCGATTTACCGGTGCCGCCCACGGTCAGGTTGCCCACACTGAGAACGAAAGCATCGGCCTTCTTTCTACTTTTTATGCCAAGACTGTAACTGAGCAAGCGCGCATAAGCCCCCAGACCATAGAGCCCGGCCAGGGGGGCAAGCAAGGCCTGTACCGCCGTCGTCATTAGTTCAAACCCGAAAGCTCATGGGAGGGGTTGTTTTTTGAAAGAGTCGCTTCCAGCATATGCATGGCCTTGCCTACGGCCCCCTGACTGGCGATAAGAATGCCGCGCCCCCGCTCGCCGCGGCTGAGCCGCTCGCTTTCGTCGGAGAGCAAGAGAGAAAGGGCCGGGGTGAGGGCTTCGCCGCTGCTGACCATGGTCAAAGCGCCGGCCTGACTGAGAGCCTGAGCCACATCCCGGGTCTTCTCGATATGGGGGCCCACCACCACGGGCACACCGTAGGCATAGGGTTCCATGATATTGTGCCCGCCGATGGGAGCAAGTGTGCCTCCCACAAAAGCAATATCGGCGAGACTATAGAAGTCGAAAAGTTTGCCGATGGCATCGAGCAGATAGACCTGCTTGCTCACCGCCAGGTCAGGCAGAAAGCCTTCCTGCTTCGAGTAGCGGCGCACCACAAATCCGGCTTCCTCAATAAGCCTGGCCACGTGCTGAAAGCGCTCGGGATGCCTGGGCACTAGAATCAAGTGAAACTCGCGCTTCTTACCGTGTTCTTTCAGGTAACTGAGAAAGGCGGCTTCTTCCCCCTCATGGGTTGACCCTGCCACCACTACCGGTGCGGCACCGGCATCTATATTCACTAAGGCTCTCAAGGCTGCCCTCGTCTCTTCCGAAGGCGGTGTCAGCCCGTCGAACTTGAGATTACCAAGCACCGTGATCTTGGCCTCCTGGCCGGCGATGGCCCGGTAACGCTCAGCCTCTTCCAGCGATTGCACGCCGATATTGTCAAAGCGCCTCAGTACCGGACCGAAGAAAGCGCGGAAACGCTTATAACCTTTGAAAGAGCGCGGCGAAATACGGCCGTTCACCACAGTCAACATGATGCCCCGTTTCTTGCACTCATAAGTAAACCCTGGCCAGATTTCAGTTTCGGTTATGGCTACCAGACTGGGTGAAAGGGCGTCCAGCCAGGCCTTGTTGGAGAAAGGCAGATCATAGGGGAAATAGATCACCTCGGCCAGATCCCGGCATTTTTCCCTGGCCAGTGCCTGCCCGGTGCCGGTAGTAGTTGAAACCACAAGCCCGGCAGCGGGATGTTCCTTCTTAAATGCCTTGATGAGAGGGAAAACAGCATTAAACTCTCCCACGGAAACAGCGTGAAACCAGAGACAACCAGCCAGTTGACGCTGTTTGCTTTTGATGCGCCCGGGAATGATGCCTAGCTTCTCGCTGAAACCGGCCCTGGCCTTTTTCTTGAAAAGCAAGAGAGGCAAAGCCAGAAGCAAGAGCAAGGCAAAGCAAAAATAGTAGCTGAAGGTAACCGCCGTAGCCCCTCCGGAAACACTGCCATGCTTTTTAGAAACTTTTCTGGAAACTTTTTTCAAATCACTGGAGGATATGCCCATAATGGTCCGGAGGTCCTGTCTTAAACGCTGCTCTTAGCAAAGCAAGCACTAAGTATAAACCCCTAGACCAGATCCAAGGCGTCCACATCCACCGCCAGATTTACCTCCGGTCCGAAGCGCCGGTGGCGCAAATAGTCCAGGAGAAGCCTTTGCAGCCGTTCGGACCGATTCTTGATGATCAAATGGTAACGGTAGCGTCCCTTAATCCTTTCTATCAAACAAGGGGCCGGTCCAAGCATTTTCACCTGCCCTTCCTCATCCTCATCTTCCAGAAGGCGGCTTAATTCCTCAGCCAGGATTTCAATTACCGACTCAACCAAAAGCAGATCTTCACCGGAGACAAGCAACCGGGTCAGGCGCGCAAAAGGGGGATAGTCGAAAAGTCTGCGGCTTTCCAGCTCGGGCTGGAAGAAGCCGTGATAATCGTGATGGGCAGCTAATTTCAGCACCGGTAATTCCGGTGTATAGGTCTGCAAAATAACCGAACCGGGACGATCCCCACGTCCGGCCCGCCCCGCTACCTGGGTCAGTAGCTGGAAACCTCGCTCCACCGAGCGATAATCCGGCAAGTTGAAAGCGGCATCGGCAAGCAAAACCCCCACCAGTGTCACGCCAGGAATATCAAGCCCTTTGGCCACCATCTGGGTGCCGATCAGTACATCCGCTTCCCCGGCGCTGAACTTGGCCAATACTGCTTCATAGGCACCCTTCTTCCTGGCGATGTCCGAATCGAGGCGCACCACCCGGGCGGTGGGATGCAGGGCCAGCACCTCCAACTCCACTTTCTGGGTGCCGACCCCCGCCACCTTGAGAAAAGGACTGCCGCAGGATGGACAGTCAGGCTTGAGTGGTTGCCTGAAACCACAGTGATGGCAGGCGAGATAACCACCGCCCTTGAGTAAAGAAGGACCGGCATCGATGTCCTCCGCTTCCGCCAGAAGACTCAAATCACCGGGCTCCTCCGCCGCTCCCAAAAGAGGCGGCGCCGGGGTCTTTTTCGGCCTACCTTGAAAGGAATGCATCACAAGAGAGACGCTGCAATTCTTACAGCGACAGACATTGCCGCAGGCCTGGCAAAAAATATGACTGGCAAAGCCGCGTCTATTTATTAGCAGCACCACCTGCTCTGCTTTTTCAAGACGGTCTTTCAGGGCTGCTTTCAAGGCATTGGAAAAGATGCCCTTCTCCACCGGTCCCAGATCCTTGTTGCGCATATCCACAATCTTCACTTCCGGCATGACCGGCTGGAAGACTCGGTTGACCATGGTCAGCAAGCGATCACCGGCGCGCGCTCTCTCGAAACTGCCCAGATCAGGGGTGGCACTGCCCAGTAGAACCATGGCACCGGCGCGTCTGGCTTTCTCCAGCGCCAGATCCCGGGCATTGTAGCGAGGGGCCGGGCTGCTCTGTTTGTAACTGGCATCGTGCTCTTCATCGAGCACTATAAGACCCAGATCAGGCATATTGGCCAGGACGGCCGAACGAGCACCCAGTAAGACTTTGACACTGCCGGCCCGCAGCCTCCGCCAGGTATCGTAGCGCTCCCCGGCCGAAACGGCACTGTGCCAGACCGAAACCAGATCACCGAAGCGAGCCCGCAGCCGCCCCGAGAGTTGGGGCGTCAGGGCAATCTCAGGGACAAGGAAAAGGGCGGTGCGATTTTCGGCCAGGCAGGCCGATATGAGGCGGAGATAGACCTCGGTTTTGCCGGATCCGGTCACTCCGTGCAAGAGCCAGGGCTCCTCGCAGTGGGCAAAAGGGGCCTGCCGAGCAAGGGTCCCTTCCAGGGCCCGGGATAAAACTGCGAAAACCTGCTCCTGCTCGGCAGTGAGAACAGGCGGCTGCCGGTGTTTATCGACTAGTGCCGCCGGCAGTTGTCCCAGACTCTCACGCACCACTTCCTGCCTGGTCAAGACCAACTGCCCTTCCTGCACCATCTTATCAATGGTAGAGCGGGTGGCGCCGCTCTTCTCAAGAAAAGCCGGCAAGGTACAGGTGGAGAGTTCTTCCAGGAGAGCCTTTACTTCCTTCTGTCTGGAGGTGCGCCCGGGAACCTGTCCCGGCGTGAGGACAGCCACGGTTTTTACAGAACTGCCCCCTTCCTCTTCCTCTTTGATTTCGGTAACGCCGCGGGCGCAAAGTTCCTTCAAGGCCTTGTGAAAATCAGCCACAGTAAGCTTCGGTCTGAGACTGCGACCAGCGCCCTCAAATTTCTGCCTCAAAGTGGAGAGGCTGAGCAACCCTCTAGAGGAGGCTTGGAGCAGTTGCAAAATCAGACTTTCAGAGGGAGTGGTCAAACATAGCTGTTGACCGCCCTTCAGACAGACGCTGCGTTTGACCTTGCTGACCAGACAGGAGGGCACCGCCGCTGCCACCACATCTTGCAAACTGGCGCAATAACGATCGGCTATATAAGCCAGGAATTCAATATAAGCCTGGTCAAAAAGCGGCAGCGGGTCCACCACTTCGAAAATGTCCTTGACCTTGAAGGTGAGCACCTCTTCTTCAATGTCCTGGAAGGAAACCACATAGCCGGCCACCATCTGCCTGGGACCGAAAGGCACAAGCACCTGCGCACCGACGAAGACACCATCTTCCAGATGTTCGGGAATGCCGTAGGTAAAGAGACGATCCTTGAGCCCCTGGACCTGTATATCCAGAAGCACCTGTGCGTATGTTCTGAGCCCTGCCATAGACCTCAGTATAGCGTCAGGCCCCGATCACGTATTTCTTCCAGTTGTATTCGCCTGAATAGGAGTGTTTGGAAATTTCAAACAAGACATGGGAGAGGGGACGCCGCGGTGTAGTGCCCAGAGGCATGCCCGCTTCCTTGGGAGTGCGATCGCCTTTCTTGACATTACACTTGAGACAAGCCGCCACAACGTTATCCCAGGCATCCAGCCCGCCTCTGGAGCGGGGGATGATATGGTCGATGGTCAGATCATGGCGCTTGTCACCGCAGTACTGGCAGGTGTAGTTATCTCGGTGCAGAATGTTTCGCCTTGACAGGCTGATCTCTTTATAGGGAATCTTCACGTAAGAACGCAGGCGAATCACCGTGGGCAGGGGCGTATCGCTATAGATGTACCGCCCATTGTCTTCAATGGGTTCAGCCTTGCCCTTCATAAGCAGCACTACGGCCCGGCGCCAGGTGCAGATATTGAGCGGCTCATAGCTTGCATTCAATACCAGCACTTTCGACACGATGTGAGCCTCTTACAAATTAGCAAAAGTTTACGTTGTAATATTATAACGACTAATGGTCAAAGTGTCCACAAATAGCCGATTCTCAGTCTTTAGCCATGCGACGGCCGGTGCTCCGTATATCCGCCAACCGGGTTGAAAGGCGCTGCCGTGAGCCGCTTTCAACCCGGAAGAGCCCGGCAAAGAGCGGCAAATTGCATTGTTAAGCGAACCGTTAAGCTTCGCCCTTCCCGATTTGCAACGGTATAGCTCTTAGTGTTACTTTTGACCATCTATGAGCGCGACTGGGCCCACGGAAGACCCAGGAGCATTTTTGGCTTTGCAAAGCCGCTCATAATGAAGGCTTCCGACATACCTACCGGCTCACACACATTCAAAGGAGTATTTAGCCTTGCCAGTAGCATCGATGAGACAACTTTTGGAAGCGGGCGTCCACTTTGGTCACCAAACGCGCCGCTGGAATCCCAAGATGAGACCATACATCTATGGGGAACGTAACGGTATTTACATCATCGACCTCGAGCAGACCACTCGCGCTCTCGATCGGGCTTGTGAGTTTGTCAGAAAGGCAGCCTCCGAGAAGAAGAACATCATTTTCGTCGGCACCAAAAAGCAGGCGGCTGAAATTGTAGAAGAAGAAGCCAAACGCTGCGGCGCCCACTATGTCAATCGCCGCTGGCTGGGCGGCATGCTCACTAACTTCGAAACCATCAGACTGCGTATCAACCGCCTGAAAGAGCTGGAAGAGATGAGAGACACCGGCGACTTCTATCGCCGCGGCAAGAAAGAACAGTCTATGCTCAACCGCGAACTGCTCAAACTCGAGAAGTCGCTGGGCGGCATCAAAACCATGCGCGGCAAGCCGGACATGCTCTTCATCATCGACCAGAAGCGCGAGCTTATCGCTGTTTCGGAAGCCAAGAAAATCGGCATCTCCACAGTGGGCATCATCGATACCAACTGCGATCCCGACGGCATCGATTACGTCATCCCGGGCAACGACGACTCCATTCGTTCCATCAAGCTTATAACCAGCAAGATTGCCGACTCCATTCTGGAAGGCAAACAAGGTCAGGCCTACGCCGGACCGGCTGAAGAGAAAGCCGCCTGGAAAGAACCGGAACCGCAAATGGCCTCCGTGGGCGCCGCTGCCCCCGAGTACGCCGATGCTCCCGATGCTTTCGGTGACGACGAAGCCGAAGCCTAGTCAAGGGCAACTGAGTCCCGGCTGTGGCTTCTTAAACGAGGCGCCAGCCGGGCTCTTTAGATTTTATTGCACACATAAATAACAAATACGAGGTCTTAGGAAGGAGATGAGCACAGTGGTTGAAGTTTCCGCTTCCATGGTGAAGGAACTGAGAGAGAAGTCCGGCGCAGCCATGATGGACTGCAAGAAAGCCCTGGTGGAAGCCGGCGGCGACTTCGAAAAAGCTTTTGAACTCTTGAGACAGAAGGGTGCTGCTGCGGCCGGCAAGAAAGCCTCGCGCATCACATCCGAAGGTCTTGTAGTGGGCCAGGTATCCGAGTGCGGCAAAGTGGCAGCCCTGGTGGAAGTCAATTGCGAAACCGATTTCGTGGCCAGAAACGATGAATTCCAGGCCCTCGGCAAAGAGCTGGCCGCCGTGGCTTTGAAAGAAAAGCCGACCACGGTGGAAGAACTGCTTGCCAAGCAGACCAGCAAAGGCAACACCGTTAAGGAGTTGGTCACCGAAGCCGTAGCGAAAACCGGCGAAAACATCAACGTCAAGCGCCTGCAAGTGTTCGAGAGCACAGACGGCATCACCGGTCTGTACATTCATGCTCTGGGCGGCAAAATGGGCGCTATCGTCGAGCTTTCCGCCGACAAGTGCGTAAAAGGCTGCACCGACATGCAAGGTCTGGCCAGAGAAATCGCCATGCACGTTGTCTCTGCTAAGCCCAGCTACCTCGACAGAGAAGCCGTCCCGGCCGACATGATCGAAAACGAGCGCCGCATCGAAGCCGGCAAAGCCGATCTCGCCGATAAGAAACCGGAAATGCGTGAAAAAATCGTTGCCGGTCGCGTGGATAAAATCCTTGCCGAGCGTTGCTTGACCGAGCAGCCCTTCGTGAAAGAACAGTCCACTTCCGTAGGTAAATACCTCGCCGCCAAAGGCAAAGAACTGGGCGTGGCCACCAAGCCGGTCCGCTTCGCGCTATTTATTTTGGGAGAAGGCGAAGGCGAAGCCCAGGGCGAAGAAGCTTAACCAACTTGATGAGCGTAAAGCTATAGAAGTAGGAGCCGGGAAAGAGTTATGATCTGACCCGGCTCTCGCTTTGGGTGCCAATTTCAAAAGGAAGCATGTGGAATATGTCGGAAGTCCGATTTAAGAGAATCCTCCTCAAATTAAGTGGAGAAGCGCTTACCGGAGCGCAAGGTTTTGGTATCGAGCCAGACATAATCGCCGGCATCGCCGATGAGATATCGAGCGCATACAGCCTGGGCGTACAAATAGCCATCGTTGTTGGCGGCGGTAATATCTTCCGCGGCGTCCAGGGCTCATCCTGGGGCATGGACAAGGCGGCCGCCGACTATGTCGGTATGCTGGCCACTATTATGAATTGCTTGATTCTGCAGGAAGTACTGACCAGAAAAGGCATTCCCACCAGAGTACAAACAGCCATCGCCATGCCGGCGGTGGCTGAACCGTTCATTCGACTGCGAGCAATTCGCCACCTTGAGAAGGGGCGAGTCGTTATTTTCGGCGGTGGAACCGGTAACCCCCACGTCACCACCGACACAGCCGCAGCCCTGAGGGCGGCGGAAATGAAAGCGGATGCCATCCTCATGGCTAAGAACCATGTGGACGGAGTCTACGAAGAAGATCCCAAGAAAAATCCCAATGCCAAACGCATCGACTTCATAAGCTTCGACGATATGCTGGCCAGACAATTGAAAGTCATGGACCCATCGGCAGTCTCCCTCTGCCAGCAAAACTCGATTCCCATCATCGTCTTCGATTTTGCCCGCCAGGGTTCTATCGAGCGAATCGTTCTGGGAGACAAAATCGGAACTTTAATTGGATCTGAATGCGGCACGGAAAAAGCAACAGGAGCGAGGACCTAAGAATGACCACCACCACTGAAGTAATGCAGAACGCCGACGAGCACATGAAAAAAGCTCTCGCCCGCTTGCACAAAGAGTTACAGACAGTGCGCACAGGCAGAGCCAACCCGCAAATGCTGGATCGCATCGAGGCCGACTACTACGGCACCATGACGCCTCTCAAAGGACTGGCCAACATCTCCACCCCCGACGGCAGAAGCCTGGTCATCCAACCCTATGACAAAGGCTCCCTGAAAGCCATAGAACAGGCCATCCACAAATCTGATCTGGGCGTCAATCCCAACTCCGACGGCTCCGTCATACGCATTACCTTTCCCCAGTTGACGGAAGAAAGACGCAAAGAAATGATCAAAATGGTCAACAAAATAGGCGAAGAATTCCGTGTGGCGGTGCGCAATGCCCGCAGGGATGCCGATCAAGATCTGAAGAAAATGAAAGGCGAAATTTCCGAAGACGAGATCAAACGTCAAATGGAAGCGCTGCAAAAGCTTACAGACAAACATATCAAAGAAATCGATAAGACATTACAGGACAAAGAAGCAGAACTGATGGAAGTCTAGAACTTCCCCACTTCGGAATTACTTGTACGAGGCCCATAAAAATGTGCGGAATAGTTGGTTACCTTGGTCCTTCCCAGGCCGCTCCGGTTCTATTGAACGAACTCAAATGCCTGGAGTACCGCGGTTATGATTCAGCCGGTGTGGCTGTTATTGAAGAAGGCAGATTGTGCGTCTTGAAAGCGGCCGGCAAGCTTTCCAATCTGGAAGCGCTGCTCGACAACAAAAGACCCAAGGCTCGCGTGGGTATCGGTCACACCAGATGGGCTACCCACGGCATTCCCAATGACCAGAACGCCCACCCCCACACCGATGCCACAGGCACGCTGGCGGTGGTGCACAACGGCATTATCGAAAACCACGAAGAACTGAGAGAAGAGTTGAAGGGGCTCGGCTATGAATTCGCCTCCGAGACCGATACGGAAGTAATCGTGCACCTGGTCTCCCACGAATACGCCAAAGATCAAGACCTCTTGCAGTCGATACTGCGGGCGGTGCAGAGACTGGCCGGTATTTTCGCCCTCGGCATCGTTTGCCAGAAACAGCCCGATCGCATATACGCCGTCAATCACCATTATTCGCTCTCAGTCGGTCTGGGCGAGAACGAAAACTTCCTCGCTTCCGACTCCATGGCCGTGCGCCAGTACACCAACCGGGTCATCAAGCTGGATCAAAGCGAGATAGCTGAAATCACGGCTTCCGGCGTCAGACTCTTTACCTTCGACGGCAAAGAAGTAAAACGCAGCCCCATCGCTCTGGATGCCAGCCCTTATGTCATCGACAAATGCGGCTACAAGCATTTCCTTCTCAAGGAAATTCATGAACAGCCGCTGGTACTGCGCCAGACCCTCTCCAAATATTTGCAACATCCCAACCATCCCATCGATTTGAACATCGATCACCTCTCCACCGGTCTGGGTGAATCAGCTTACGGCGTGCACCTGACCGAAGCCGAGATCAAGGGCTTGAACCGCATTTCCATTTTCGCCTGCGGAACGGCCTACCATGCCTCCATGGTTGGTAAGTTACTGCTGGAAGAACTGGTCGGTATTCCCTGCGAGGTTGAAATTGCTTCGGAGATTCGCGGGCGCAAGGTGCTGGTGAACGAAGCCACCCTGGCCATCGCCGTCAGCCAATCGGGCGAAACCGCCGACACCCTGGCCGCCCTCAAGGAGGCCAAAGCCAAAGGCGCTTACACCCTGGGCATAACCAACCGGGCCGACTCCCATCTGGCGCATATCACCCAGAACTTGATGGTCACCGAATGCGGGATTGAAGTTTCCGTTGCCGCCACCAAGACCTACTTAGCCCAGTTGGCCAGCTTCTACCTGCTGGCTATCTACCTGGCGGAAAAACGCGGCACGGTGAGCAAGGAAAGAGCCAAAGAGCTGAAGATTCAGCTCAACGCAGTGCCCACCATGATCGAACAGATTCTGGCCCGGGAAGAGCAAATACGCGACATCTCCATCCGCTACGCCGAAGCCCACGATGTGGTCTTCATCGGTCGCGGTCTCAACTTCCCCACCGCTCTGGAAGGCGCCCTCAAGCTGAAAGAACTCAGCTACATCCACGCCTCCGGCTACGCTGCCGGTGAACTCAAGCACGGCCCCATCGCCGTGCTCGATCAAAACGTGCCGGTGATAACCGTACTGATGCCGGGCGGCGTCTATGAAAAGACCTTATCAAACGCCCAGGAAGCCAGAGCCCGCAAAGCGAAGATGATCGCCGTGGCCGTGGACGGCGATGAACAGGCGGTGAAGACCTTCGACTCGGTACTTTTTGTGCCGCCGGTGGAAGAACTCTTCTCACCCATGACCTCGGTCATTCCCTTGCAGCTAATGTCCTACTTCATAGCCGATTATCTTGGCAAAGACGTGGACCAGCCCCGCAATCTGGCTAAATCGGTAACGGTAGAGTAAGCAGTCGCTGAAGACAAACAAAAAGGAAGGAACTGAAGCAGTTCCTTCCTTTTATTTAGCGGCCTCGCTTTACTGCAATTTTTTCAAATCCGAATTCTCCGGGCTGAAGGCGGCCGTCACGCCGACTTTGTCTTCCTTGCGGTACTTGAGCTCATTGCGGGTTTGTTTTTGCACCACATCAAGCATCCAGATCCCCCAGGAGACCTCGTTGGCTGTGGCGCCCTGAGCGACCCCTTTGAAAACCTTGAAGGGGTTGTGATTGTAGCGATAGCCCGCTCTTGCCACGCAGGTGCCAAAGGCGATCTGGGGACCACCGCGAGCGGCGTAAGAAATGAAGCTTTCAATCATTTCGCGCTTCTGCTCTTTCTTATCGCCTTCCAGGAAGGCCGCCCGATCACCTATGAGTTTAGCCATCACCTGATATTGTTCGGAGTTACCGCCACCGCCGGCTAACTTGCCGATATCGCTGACCAGTTTTTCACTGGTCTTGCACTGTACCTCACCCAATTCTTTCGAGAGCCTGGAGGCCGCTACCTTACCAGTCAGGGCGGCGCCGCCGTGAATGAGCACGGGAGCGGCGGTGAGGGTGGCGCCGGAGACTAGAAAGCCTATGCCGCCGCCGCCTATTTCTTTGATATTGGTATGGCGAATACCGTTCAAAACCCCCAGGGCTCCGGGGAAGGCACCGGTAGCGCAGACTGCCAGGGTGCCTATGGTGGTGATGTCCCGTGCCGAATGTCTCTTACGAGAATCTATGTAGAGTTTGCTGAACTCGAGAATGGCCAGATCGCGGAGGTCTTTGAGAACCTCCTCCTCGGCGTTTAAGTACTGGCCTTCACCGGAGCCGGCCGAAATCTGAGCTACTGCCGCTCTGCGCTCAGCTATCAACTTATCTATCTCATTTTTCAGTGCCACCACTCTTTCGCGCATTGACTTAGCATCAAAATGTTTGCGCTTGCCCTGATAATCGCAAATGAGGTCAGAGGCTCCCTCGGCCGCGTACATGCTACCGAGCAAACAATAAGCCACAAGGACTGTGATCACGCCCGCTTCCAGTCTTCCTCTTTTGTTGAGACCTTCACCGGGCTTCTTTTGATACTTCCAGAACTGACTCATTAGTGTAATGAATGTCGCCGGCATTGGCCACGGCACCGGCGGCAAAGTCGTAAAATTTCATGCGCCTTTGCTTCTTCCTATCGCGAGCCGTGTAATGGGTGCGAAAGTCACTGTTCAGTTTGAGTAGTTCAACTTCCTTGGCAGCAATTTGCTTATTGAGACTCTCGATGTTTTCCATGCCGGGGGCTGACAAAGACTGCGCGGAAACTCCAAAGGGAAAGACGCATTGAAGAGAGAGGGCCACGGCCAATAGGGCAGAGGACACTCTTCTGACGAAGACCAGTTTCATATTTTAGATACCTGATAAAAGTTTGACGCGATACTAAAGCTACTATCAGGACTCTTCCGCCTGCATCAATCAAGAGAGTGATGGCGTCAG